>Ga0210399_10003967_pt1 | contig 11514 bp, 7 predicted proteins | sample IncBWC14MmetaG_FD_150865 | JGI IMG/M metagenome (GOLD analysis project Ga0210399, IMG submission 150865) | Forest soil microbial communities from Barre Woods Harvard Forest LTER site, Petersham, Massachusetts, United States - Inc-BW-C-14-M | ecosystem: Environmental > Terrestrial > Soil >...
CCCCCGCCCAACCAAATCCTCTACAGCTCCGACGGTTTCCCCGGCCGCATCTACAAACTCTCTCTCGACGGAAGAGTTCTCGGTGTTTTCGGCAAATCCGGCAAGCAGCTCGGCCAATTCGGCTGGGTTCACGAAATCGCCTGCCCCTCCGAAAACGAACTCTACGTCGCCGAAATTTTAAACTGGCGCGTCCAGAAACTCATCCTTGAACCAACTCACTAGCGTCGCCTCCCGCAAATAACTTAAGGAGCTTTTTCATGGTTTTTTCGCTCTGTGTCTTCTGTGCTCCGCGAACTCTGTGTTAAGTATTTTTCTTCCCACCCGAAGAACACATCGGCTATTCACCGTTATCTGCGGGACTCGCCTCTAGCTACCGCTCGTCAACAATGGCGTCGCTAACCATCGAATGCATGCCAAGCGCGGCATGTGTGTTATTCTTTTTCTCTGCGCCCGGAAACTTCACGAGCAAAACTCACAACTCTTATGCAAAAGACGCTTCTTCCGATTCAAGCGGTAGCACGCAAACTCGAAATTCCGGAACAATATTTTGAGCAGTGGGGATCGCAAAGCGGAAAAGTCAAGCTGGAGCTGCTCTCCGACCCCGCATTCAAGCGCCGTGGAAAATTGATCATCGTCACCGCGACCACCCCCACGGCCGCGGGAGAAGGCAAGACCGTCACCTCCATCAGCCTGACGCAGGGCCTCGCCCACATCGAGAAGAAAGTCGTCATTATCTCGCGCGAGCCGTCTCTCGGCCCCGTCTTTGGAATGAAGGGTGGCGCCGCGGGTGGCGGCCTTTCGCAAATCGAGCCCAGCGCGAAAATTAACCTCCATTTTCACGGCGATTTTCACGCCATCGCCTCGGCCCACAATTTGCTCGCCGCTCTCATCGATGCGCATCTTTTCCACGGCAACGAGGTACATCTCGACCCCGAGCGCATCACTTGGCCGCGCACCATCGACATGAACGATCGCGCGCTGCGCCGTATCGCTGTTTCGCTCGACAGCAAAAAAGAGGGCAGCGGCCGCCAAACCGGATTCATCATCACCGCCGCTTCGGAAATCATGGCTATCGTCGCTCTCGCCAAAGATCGCCAGGATCTTCGCCGGCGTCTCGATTCCATCATCGTCGGCGTCTCCCGCGACGGAAAACCGGTGAGCGCTCGCGACCTCGGCGCCACCGGCGGAATGATGGCCCTGCTCGCCGAAGCCATTCTTCCTAATCTCGTTCAGACTACCGACGGCACTCCCGCCTTTGTTCACGCCGGACCCTTCGGCAATATCGCCCACGGCACGAGCAGCGTCATCTCCCAGGAAATGGGCCTGCGCCTCGCCGACTACGTCGTGAACGAGTGCGGCTTCGGTTCCGATCTCGGCGCGGAGAAATATTTCGATATCGTCATGCCGCAATCCGGCATCACCCCGGCGGCCGCCGTCCTCGTCACCACCGTGCAAAGCATGCGCAATCAGGGCGAGGGCGAATTCGAACGCGGGCTGCCCAACCTCGGCAAGCACGTCGAAATCCTGCAAAAATTCGGAGTGCCAACTATCGTCGCGATCAACCGGTTTCCCACAGACACAGACGCCGAGTTGAAACGGCTGGCCGCTTACTGCTCGGAACGCGGAGTCGCTAGCGCGCTCTCCGAAGGATTTGCGAAGGGCGGACCCGGAGCGAAAGAACTTGCCGAGAAAGTTGTTGCAGCCATCGCCAAGCATCCCACGCCTGCCACCCATCCCCTCTATTCCTTGGAAGAACCGTTCACGGAAAAAATCCAGCGCGTCGCGCAGAAAATTTACGGCGCGAGCGATGTGAATTTCAGCGAGCAAGCCAAAACGAGGCTGCAGCAATTCACAGAATGGGGCTTTGGGAAATTGCTTGTCTGCATCGCCAAGACGCAGTACTCCTTGTCCGATGATCCCAAGCGACTCGGCGCTCCAACCGGGTGGACGCTCAACGTCACAAACGCCTCGCTCTCTGCCGGAGCCGGATTCGTCGTGGTGATCTCCGGCAACATGATGCTCATGCCCGGTCTCCCAAAAATCTCCCGCGCCTCCGCCGTCGACGTGGACGACTCCGGAGCCATCATCGGCGTCTGAAGTGCCGCCCTGCTAACATCGTTCGAACGTGCTGTCCTTTCGGGCAGCTTGGACCGCACTGTCCGCTTGTACTATGGCCGTCGAGGTCGCTAGCTGCAAAAATAGAGGAATGTCCGGGCCGTCGCGTGGACGGCTCTTCGCGAGCTTTTTCCGGGGATGCGCCGTCCAGGCACGCGAGGGACAATCCTATTTTGGCCACCGCAATTCACGCCCGTCATTCGACTGCCTCGCCGCCGGCGAGCCCCTCGACAACGCCCACGGCAAGCGCTCAGAACTCTCCAATGAAGAATCCGGTAGCTTACGAAGTGCCAGTGATGGCCACCGGCGCGCGCCCAGGAGCAAGCGGCAGCCAGCGGGAGCTGTTCACGGAAGAGGCGAGCACGGTTCTGGTCTTTGAGAATGGCGGTGTGATTCGGCTCTCCGCAGCGGTGACCGTCGGGCAGTTGCTGTTTCTTACCAACAAGGGAACCAACCGCGAAGTCGTAGCGCAGGTGATGCGCAAGCGCGCTTTCCGGCCGACGAGTTGTTACGCCGAAGTGGAATTCAGCGAGCCCTCACCAGGATTCTGGGGCATCGAGTTTCCCGAAATGCCGGAACTCTCGCCGGCAAACGCCCAGCAAAAAGAAGCGGCCCAGTTGGTGCAAGCAGCGGAAGTCATCGCTGGTGAACCAAGCGCGCCGGCGCGCGCCCCCAGCGCGCACGAAGTCACTGAGTTAAAGCAGCAAGTCGAGGCGCTGCGGCAGCAACTGAGATTGCTGCAAACGCAGAGCGGGGCGGAGAATTCACCCACGCCCGATGTGACTCACGATGCTCCTTCGGAATCCAAGCAAAAAGTTGCCGCCAGCGGCCGACCGGGAGCGCTGCGGATCGGACTTGTTGCTGCTGCGTTATTGCTCGCTGCGGGAGGCGCGGCACGGTACCTGCATTGGCTTCCCAGGCTGCCGCAGCCGAGGAGAATTTCTGCTGTCGCGGCCTCCAGCATCGCCGCTCACCCTGGTCCTACGGTGAGCTCCGTGATTCAGAAGACCCCGGACGCACACTCCAATTCCGGCAAGACAACACCGGCCAGCAACGCTCCCACGCCTCCGCTGAGCGCAGCTTCGCAGGGCGCAGTGCAACCTGCGCCTGCGAGAGCGGCGGGGCCTTCCACACTCGCCGCACCCGAGCCGCCAGCACCCCGTGCCCCCGCTGTAGATGCGGCGGTGGTGAAGGAAAAATCCGTTGTTGCCGCCTCCGTCGGGAAGCGCACTGTGCCGCGTCCATCGAGCACAGCCGCTCCAGACTCGGCAGCGCCTGCTTCAGAGGAAGCAACTATCGTCCCGCCAAAACTGATCAAGTCGGTCCGCGCAACTGCTTCGCCGGAAGCACTGCGGGATTTTGCCAGGGGGAATGTGACACTTGACGCCGTTGTGGACGGTTCGGGACACGTGAAAACGATGAAGGTGCTCACGGGGCCGCCTTCCCTGCAAAACGCGGCCATGGACGCCCTCAAGCAGTACCAATACGAACCCGCCACGCAAAGGGGCAAGCCCGTCGCCGCACACGTTACCGTCACTGTCAAATTCTTGTTCGAGCCATAACGCGGTTGATTCGCCTCTATGCTCCTTGCCTTTCCCCTGCAGTGGCAGGCGACGGCTGGCGATCGAACAACAGGGGGAAGAACTGGCCGCCCATCCGGTCCCCGCGAGGAATTACGGGAACGCCCGCGAGAAGCGGCTCATTAGAATCCGACATTACGCCATCACGAAAGACATTAATTACGGTGGCGCGCCGCGGCGCGGGCGTATCGTTCGCGCGCGAACCGTGCATCGTCCGGGCATGGTGAAATGAACTTTCACCCTTCTTCAACTCAATGGCAACAGGCTCGAATTTGTCTTTCAGCTCTTCGGGCAGAGTTTCGCGGATGCCATCCATTTCCCCGGTCAGAACGGGTTTAGGCAAGTCGGGCCATTTGTGGCTCCCCGGAACGTAATTCAAGCAACCGTTTTCCCGGGTGGAATCGTCCAAGCCAATCCAGCAGGTGAGATGGGCCAAAGGCGTGGTTCTTGTCCAGTACGAATAATCCTGATGCCAGGCCACCACACCGCCATGCCGCGCCGGTTTGCAGAAAAGCTGGTCGTGCCAGAAGCGCACCGGGCCGTCCAATAACTGCGATGCCGGCACCAGGAACGCGGGGTTCCAAAGCAGATCATGAAAGCCGGGCAGAACGCGCCAAGCGCCCAAGGCGTGAAAAACGACGCGGTTCGGATCCGTCGATTCGTTGGAATGGTATTCGTGGAATAAATGCCGGCCGGGATGCGCCGGATCCATCAGTTGGTCCAATTCCGTACGCAGAACTTCCACCTGCTCTTCGGTCAGAATCCGAACGCCTTTTAGGTAGCCATTTTCCCGGAAAAATTCGACCTGTTCCTCGCCCAGGCGGTATTGGTCCCAATCGACGGAGTTGCGTGAGCGGGCAAACAGCTTCCTGACCGGGTGATGGTAACGGGATAGGTCTTCGATCATGCTAGAACTCAGAGCGACAAAAATTTCTGCGTCGAGAGCCGCCTCTGAACAAAATAAACAGCGGCCGCGGACTTGAATCTTAATTGAGTCGCGTGAGAAAAACAAAGTTCTGTCCCATTCAAGAGCCGCGTGACACTGTAATTCAATTTCCAAGATTTTGCCCCTCGGCATTCCCTGCGTTGGTAATCCTCAGAGTCATTTCTTACCGGCGATTTCATTCCACTCGCGCTGGCCGCGTTCGAGCACTGCCGCCAAATCTTCCCGCAACAGAAAACGATCCTTGATCAAGTTCATGGCCGCCTCGGCAAACTTGCCCAAATACTCTTCGCGCGAACCGTAGCGTTCGGCGACGGACGGCCGCGGATCGCCGGATTTTTCGCGCTCGGATGCGTCGCGAGCAAGAGGGAGAAAGGAACCGAGGAAACTGAGACGTAGATCGGGAGCGCCGATGCTGGGATCCCGCAAATTCCAGCCTGTGTATGTAGCGAGTGGCACTTGCAATTCCGGCAAGCGCACACCTCCTAAGTCGTTACCATCGGCATCCGTTTGTGGAACCAAAACGGGAAATGGTTTCCCAGCTTTCGGAGGCTCGCTGGAAACGATTCCTGATTTCCACTGTGAACCGAAGTCGAGATGGTATGCCAAATTCACTTCATGAGGTGCATTCACGCCAGGAATTTTCGGGAATGTCCATTTGCTCAGCGGAACCAGCGTGCCGTCTGCAATTTTAGGATAGGTGTTCGGAGGTGGTGGCGTTCCGTTTTTCACCCACTGGTCCATGTCGGTGATCAGCGCGCGCCAGAACCATTGGACGGGATTCGGATTGTGTCTTTGTTGCGCGGTCAACTCCGGCGAGCCAGTCGTGGCCTTCTGCGGCGGAAAGGCGGCGGAAAAATGCTGTAACCCGGCGAGAAAATAGATGCGGGCATTTTCACCCGGCGCCGAATCTTTGAAACCGTCGGCTGAAGTGTGAATCAAGGAAGCGGAACGGCCCCAGTATTCGTAGGAAGTATTCGTAAAGAAAATCTTTGGCGCCGTGTGCGACCTGCTCGCAGCATCGAGAAGGCCTGCGATTTCACCGGTCTCCGGGTCGGCTTCGGGGAGGTCGGTGTAGGGAAACAAATCCGTCGGGAAGAAGAAGCTGGACAGGGGTTGCGCGTCACGCGAGGGCTGCGCGAAACGATGATTGAAACTGCCGCGGCCGGCACCAGCCACGTGCGCGATGACACCGTCCATGACCTGGCGGCCTTGCTCGTCGGCGTTGAAGTCCTGGTAGAGGAAATGGCGGAGGAAGCGGCCACTCTGCGAAATTCCTACCGCATAGACACGGCGGACCGGAGCCGTGGCCTGGGGATCATACTTAAGATAAGAGAGGAAATCGCGGACCGCAGCCAGCCCGGCGCCCACGACCACCGGGTCTTTGGCTTCGTAGACGACCTCATAGATTTTGCCGGGCAAAAAACCGCCGTCCAAGTGAATGAAATGAGGATCGGCCACAAGCTGGCCTTCCACGGAATGGGCAAAGCTCCACTGGCTGCGAGGGATTGTTTGCCGCGGGCCACCCGGCGTGTCGCGCACGGTGAGGATGTTTTTCGCGCTGGCAGGATCGTCGACCGGATAACTTTTTCCTCCACCGGGCCCCAGCAGGATATGTCCCAGAGGCATGTCGTCTCTTTTTTGGGATGGCGTGAAATCGGAACGCACCAAGCCGCGAATTTCTTTTCCTGCTGGATCATGAACAACCGGAGCGGAGAGGCGGAGATTTTGTCCTTGGTCCGCGACATCAAACTGCCAGCCGAGCCACGCAACCGTGTAGCCTTCGCGCAGCAGAAATCCGTCTCCGAATTCCGCGTTTGGGTCTGAAGAATTTCCTCCGTTTACCAGGCGCAGAATTCCTCTTCCGCCGCGGTTTGAAACTTCGAATAGCACGGCGTTGTTTCCCTTGGCCATATCCTTAGGCTTGAAAAGATAGAGGTCTGCGGAAAACTCGACTTCCCCGTGGGCGTTGCGCGGAGCTTTATCGAGGTCCACGATCTGGCGGTTGTGAATGTTTTCTGGATTGATGGCAAAGTAGACGCGGCCGATGATCCTCTCGTAGGCGCCGGCCAATCCGAAGGCGCGGCCATCTTGAAGGTCAGCGCGGGAAAGTATCTCGACGCGGCTGACATGGGCATCAGCGGAAGAAGCAAAGAAAGCGATGAGGGTCAGGACCCAAGTCAAACGCAGGCGTAGAGGACGAATAAGCCACCTCCGGAAGCGCCACAGCTTACCAGATTGGGGAGAGAGGCAGGCGGCTATGTGCACTGGTGCAATGTTTCCAGGGTTATGGAATGCGGGGGCGAGTGCGGCCTGCCGACCGGGGGGAAGAGTTTTCAGTCCTTAGTTAAGAGCGGAAACAGAAATCGGAAACTCGAAAGTAGAAACTCGAAACTGGAAATTGGGAGGAGAAGACCCCGGAGCACGGGGCGGCGTCAAATCTATGAACCTCCTATTCCACGTTCTGCCAAGCGCCCGGCGCTTCACCCGCTGCTTGTCGCGTCGTTTCGGGACGCAGTAGAATGGATGTTTGCAGATCGAGGAGGGAACCCGACATGGCTACCGCGGAGCAGATTGTTCACGTTTCCGAGTTCACCAACGAGCCTTTTATTGATTTTTCGAAGGCGGAAAACCGCTCGAGGATGGAAGAGGCACTCAAAAAGGTGAAGGCGGAATTTGGCCGCGAATACCCCATGTGGCTTAACGGCCAAAAGGTGACGACGACGGAAAAGCGCACGTCGACGAATCCTTCGCGGCCGATGGAAATCATTGGCGTTTTCCAGAATGCCACGGCGGAGATGGCCAGGCGGGCGGTCGAAGACGCTCACAAATACTTTGACACGTGGAAGAAAGTCTCCGCGCAGGAGCGGGCGAAGTGTCTTTTCCGCGCGGCGAAGATCGTGCGCGAGCGGAAATTCGAGCTGAACGCGCTGGTGTGCTACGAAGTGGGCAAGACGTGGGTGGAAGCGGATGCGGACATTGCCGAAACGATCGACTTCCTGGAGTTCTACGGCCGCGAAATGTTGCGATTGGGCGAGCCGCAAAAGTTGACGCCGATGCGCGGCGAGCGCAACTACCTTGTGTATATTCCGCTGGGCGTCGGCGTCATCATTCCGCCGTGGAATTTTCCGTGCGCGATCATGGCGGGAATGACCGTGGCTTCGCTGGTTACGGGGAATACCGTGATCCTGAAGCCCGCGGCGGATTCACCGACCATCGCGGCAAAATTCATCGACATTCTGTATGAAGCCGGCATTCCGAAGGAAGCGGTGAACTTCATCACCGGGCCGGGCAGCGTGATTGGCGATGTGCTGGTGCAACATCCCAAGACTCGCTACATCGGCTTCACGGGTTCGAAGGAAGTGGGGCTGCGCATCAGCGAGCTTGCGGGCAAGGCCGTGCCGGGGCAGATGTGGATCAAGCGCACGGTGCTAGAAATGGGCGGCAAGGACGGAATCGTGGTGGACGAAGAGGCCGATATCGACGCGGCAGTGGAAGGCACGGTGCAGGCGGCGTTCGGGTATCAAGGACAGAAATGTTCGGCGTGCTCGCGCGCGATCGTCTCCGAAAAGATTTACGACACGTTCGTGAAGAAGCTGGTGGAGCGCACGAAGAAAATCACTGTCGGACCGAGCGACGATCCGAATAATTACATGGGCCCGGTGGTCAGCCAGTCAGCGATGAAAACGATTCTGGATTACATTGAAGTGGGAAAGAAGGAAGGAAAGCTGGTCACCGGCGGGAAGCGCGCCGCGGGAGACGGCTACTTCATCGAGCCGACGATTATTGTGGATGTGGATCCGAAGGCGCGGCTGGCCCAGGAAGAAGTTTTCGGCCCCGTGCTCGCGGTGATCAAGGCGAAAAATTACGACCAGGCGCTGGAAATTGCGAACAATACGGAGTTTGGCTTGACCGGCGCAGTGTACTCGAAGAATCCGGAAAAAATCAAAAAGGCCGAAGAGACGTTTCACGTGGGCAATCTTTATCTAAATCGGAAGTGCACCGGGGCGATGGTCGGCGCGCACCCGTTCGGCGGGTTCAACATGTCGGGAACGGACTCGAAAGCCGGCGGGAAAGATTACTTGCTGCTGTTCATGCAGGGCAAGTCGATCGCTGAAAAAGTGAGCTAGGAGTTTTTGGCCGCGCTGGTATCGGCGCGCAGGGTGACCCACTTCAAAACGCGGAACACGGGATAGCTCAGCACGAGTATGGTGAGCGCCCAGGGCGCGTTGTTCTGGTCCGTTAAGATCGACCCCACCAAAAACATGACGGAGGCCACCAGGGCAATTCCCGTCGTCCACGGATAACCCCATGCCCGGTACGGCCGCGCCATTTCCGGCTCTCGTTTGCGCAACACAAACAAGGACGCATACGACAGAGCGTAATTCGCAACAAAGAAAAAGGAGAGCATGGCGATGACGCGCTCGAAGGTTCCCGTCAGCAGGAACAGCAGGCCAGCAACGGTGCTGAGGAATAGCGCCAGCACCGGCGTGCCACCCGGGTTGACTCGAGCGGCGCGGCGAAAAAATAATCCGTCACAGCTCATGGCGTAAAGCGTGCGCGAGCAGAAAAGCTGGTTGGCGTTGAGGCAGCTCAACATGGAGATGACCATGATCGAGCGAATAATGGGATCGCCAAGCTTCCCGAAAATGCGATCGGCGACGGTTCCCAGAACAAAATTGTTTCCGGAAATTTCGTTCATGGGCAGGATGTAAAGCGCGACCAGATTCAGCAAGAGGTAAATTCCCATGATGGAGAAAACGCTGCCGAAAATGGCGCGCGGGATATCGCGGCCCGGGTTGCGCACCTCTTCGCCGAAGTAGATGACGCCGTCCCATCCGTCGACGGTGTAGATGACTCCCTGAAGCCCAAGCATGATCGCAACGAGAAGAGGCCATCCGGAGGGCAAAGAAAGCGCGGAAGCAGTGGACTGAGCGGCGGCACGGTGAGCCGGCCCGCCCAGCAAGAAACAGGCAATCACGAGAATCACGAAAGCGCCAGTCTTGAGCACGGCGGTGGATAATTGAGCGCCGCTGCCCCAGCGAATCCCGCGCCATTGCAAAACGAAAAACGCAACAATCACAAGGACAGCGACGATCAATTGAACGTGAATGGCGAAGCCGAGGACCGTCAAGCGTCCGCTCAGGACAGGGAAAAGCGCACCACTATATTCGGCGATGACGAATGCGACGGCGGCGGCGGTGCCGCAGGTGGAAAGCCAGTCGCTCCAGCCGACGATGAATCCTGCGTAATCACCGAGCGCGCGGCGCGAAAAATTATACTGGCCGCCGCTGCGGGGAATTGCGGCGCCGAGTTCCGCCATGGAAGATGCGCCGGACAATGCATAGAGTCCGCCGAGGACCCAAACTGCAAGAAACATCCACGCATTGGGTAGAAGCTTAGCGACATCGCCGGGCGTTCGAACGATTCCGGCGGCGATGGTGTTTCCGATCGCCGCGGCCATGCCAAACCACATTCCGAGGACTTGGAGCAGGCGGCCGCGGCCGACCGTGGGCGCAGAGGTAGCTGTGGAAGAAGTTTCCGATGTTCCAGACAATGTGAAGTCTCGAGGGATCCGCGAAACGCAGCAATCATATCGGGGGGAGGAGAAAATGCAAGCTGGAAGTGGCGGGGAAAAGGTTGTCAGTGATCAGTTATCAGTCTCAGTAAGAGTAGGAAAGAGATTTGTTTGTGGGGGGCTCAGCAGGTCTCGTTCGAAACGCAATAGTGGAGTGGCGGAATTGTTTACGGCAGCGAGGGTGGAACGAATCCCGAATCCAACTCCGGACGCTGCCGCAATGTCTATCTTGGAGTGCCGACGAAGTTCCACTTCCCCCAGGTGAAAGATTCGTGCACCGGTAGAAAATGAGTCCGGGCAATTTTCTTGATGAGTTCGGGCTGGCCCAGCCATTGCTCGTAGGTGCGGATTTCGTACTCGGTCATGGTGGCGAACGCGTCCATCTTGCTGGAAATGCGGCGGACCACAGAGATTTCGGAAATGAAGTGCACGAAGGTCAGGAAAGGAGTGCGCCACGGCTCGACAAACATGACGCGGCCGTTCGTTCGCAGCACGCGCTGCATTTCTGAAAAAGTTTGATCGAGATCGTCCGGCAAAGCGGAGAGATGGTGCAAACCGCCCTGGACGATGAGGACATCCTTGCTGCGATCGGCAAAGGGAAGTCTCCGGCAATCCGCGACCGTGCACTTCGCAGAGCCTTTGAATTGCGCAAGCAACCGTGGGGACAGGTCCACGCCTTCGAGCCGGGTGAAGCCGAGACGCTGCAGGGCGATCAATCCGTTTCCGCGCCCGCAAAAGAGTTCGACAATTTCTGCGTCGCCCGGCCATTGAGGAGCGCCCAGCCGGGTGAGGCGCCTGATAAACTTTCGAATCTCCTCTTCCGGCGATTCGAAACGCAGGTATGCGGCTTCCCAGGGATTCAGAGATAGGTGGTCTTGCGTTTGCGGATTTGTTTCGTTTTCCGGCGTTTCTGTTGGTGATGGCGGCATCTTCGATGGGCGGAAGAAAGAACCAACGAAGGTTCCCACAGATCGCCGGTCAATTCAAGGCAAGGGTCAAGGCGCTGGTAAAGGCACGGCCAAAAGACAAAGGACTCGCGCGTTTGTTTTCTGGAGAGTGCACCGTGACTCTACCGCAATCGGCTCGCCTGCAACGCGCGCAAGCGCGAGACACGCCGCTTTTGTCAGCGTGCTCCGCCGCGATGTTGCTTAGCTGCCTTCACACGTTCGAGGGCGATCAAGCAGCAGGTCGCGCTCGCGGGCATTGCGCGTGAGCGATGCCGCGCGCGCAAACTCGCCGCGGGCTTCGTCGAAGCGGCCGAGCTTTTTCAGGAGGTCGCCGCGCACGCTCGGCAAAAG
>Ga0210399_10003968_pt1 | contig 11511 bp, 9 predicted proteins | sample IncBWC14MmetaG_FD_150865 | JGI IMG/M metagenome (GOLD analysis project Ga0210399, IMG submission 150865) | Forest soil microbial communities from Barre Woods Harvard Forest LTER site, Petersham, Massachusetts, United States - Inc-BW-C-14-M | ecosystem: Environmental > Terrestrial > Soil >...
GTGCTCATCATCGCGTTTCCCCTGTATTGGTCTACTTGGGTACCTGAAATTGACATCATGTTTCACTCCTATCTAGAGCCACAATTTACAAGTGATATTTCACGGTGTCCGCAATCCCGAAGCCCATCCCCCCGTGCGCCACATTCGTTTAAGCAGTAACCTCCGCGGCCGTGAGGTTTCTAGAAATCGACGCCACAAAAGGCATCTGTGCACAGAAAGACTGCTGCTCTGTGTCCCTTAGGAAAGCCAACCCTTTTTCGCCGGGATGCCGATCGATGATCAACACATCACCCGGACGCACTTGTGCCGTCGCCAACAGCCTCGCAAGTGGGGAAACGACATAGCGCTCGATGGCGCGCTTTAAGTGGCGTGCACCATACCTCTGGTCGGTCCCCTCCTGGAGCAGGAACTGCCGACCTTTGTTCGTGATTTGAAACAAGAAGGGGCGGGCCGTCGAATCCGAGACACGCTGCTGCACTTGCCCCAGCTCGATCTCGAGTACTTCATCGAGTTCATCCCGCTTCAATGGGTGAAATACGACGACGCTGTCCAGCCGGTTCATGAATTCGGGCGAAAACTTCCTCCGCGCCGCTTCCACTGCCGCGCGCTCCACTTTGGCGTCCAAACCTGCCGCCGGCTTGTCCTTCGGCTGGACGAACCCCATTCCGCCTTCCATTAATTCCATGATCTCTCCCCCGCCCAGGTTCGAGGTCATAAAGATCACTGTGTGCGACAGATCCACTCTGCGGTTGTCGCCTAGGGTGAGCGTGGCCTTGTCCAACATCCCTAAGAGCAATTGCCAGAGCGCGTCGCTGGCCTTTTCAATCTCGTCAAACAATAAAAAGGATAGTTTTAGATTTTCCGTGTGCGAGACTGCCAGAGCTTCCTGGGTGATTAGAGGATTTGTCTCCCGGTGCCCCAGATAGCCTGGGGGCGAACCAATCAGTTTGGCGATTTCATGCGAGTGCTGAAATTCCGCGCAATCCACCTTGATTACCGCGCGGCTCTCTCCGAAAAGAATTTCCGCGGCGGCTTCGACAATGCGGGTCTTGCCTGAACCCGTGGGCCCCAGGAACAACAAGTTTCCGACCGGACGCCCTGGACAACGCAGTCCGGCGCAGAACACCTGATAGAGTTCGATGAGTGCCTGGACAGCCTCGTCCTGCCCCACGATCTTCTGGCGAAGCGCATCCTCAAAATGGCGCGACGCGGAACTCCGCTGTCTTGGGTCCAACTGTTTTCTGTTGGCCGATTGTGTTGTAACTGCCATAACGTCTCCTTCACTGTCGTGACTCGAACTCAGCCGGGACACGACATACAATCTGTATCTCCCGGAACGAATGAACATGAGGTCTGCTGCTCTTGCCGCATCAAAGGACCTCTACGTTGGACCGTACACTGCAGGATCGCAGCAGGGAAAACAACACCAGTTCGAGGCGTTTTTTCTTACCCTCAAAGACTTGCGTACCGATACCCCGATGGTGGTAGCTAAGGATGCTGTTCGTTTCCATGTCGTTCCCTCGTGATCCACTCGCGGACGTATGCCGAACAGTTCGTGAGCTTGAAGCCGTCCGCTTCGCATCGCGCGAGGAACCCGACAGCGTCTCGATCCACAAGGGTGAGATCTTTCAAGTCCAGAACGACGGGGCGGTTTTTCTCTTCCGATCCGAATAATGTTTTCAATTCGGCCACATCCTCTAAATGTATGCGGCCACTGAGCGTAAAGACGATCTCTCCGCCCTCCGTCCTTTGAATCCTCAGCATCTACCCTCGCTTGATATCTGTTAACCACGCTGTCTCCCTGTCTGAAGCTGCCAGCGACCGACGTGACCAACATCACATCTGTAGCAAAGGCAATCCCTGTTCCAACCGTAAGCTATTAAAAAATAAAAGGTTAGATGGTGACGAAGAGTGCCCAATTTGACGATGGCTCGCCAATTGGCGAAATTCCAGACAGGACAATTTCAGAGAGTACCTCGAAGGAGGTATGAATGCGGCTTATGTGTTTTCAGGGGGGACTGCTGTTCTAAAGCGATTCTGGTCGATCATCTCTGGTTCAGGAAGTCGATGTTGCCGTCTGGCAAAGCGCTCCACACGAGGCCCGGAATCGTGCCGATGACGATCCGCAAATCGAGCGGTTCGTTCAGTCCATGGACGCTATGTGCTTCTGCAGGCCATCGCGGTTGAAGCCTCGGTTTAGTCGAAACTCAGAGTGACCGAGAGTGGGTAGTGGTCGGAAGCGGACACGGAGCGACCAACCTGTGGTCGGCTGGCTCGAATTGGTCCTCGCGTGAAGATCCAATCGATCGTTCGTCCGGGCTCCAGGAAAGAGCCGGGCGTTGTTGGCACGTGTTGATTCGCAAATGCGTCTAGAAACTGCGTCTGACTGATCGCGGTGGAAGCAGGTTCGCGGGAAACATCGAGATTGAGGTCGCCAGCGAGCACGATCGGCGTGCTTGTGTCGTATCGCCGGGCATCCTCCAGCGTCTCCCCCATCTGGGAGCAGCGCAACGCGTCATCACCTTTGCTTTCCAGGTGCAGGTTATAGGTGACTATCCTTTTTCCCGCAATGGTCGTTTCGCACACCAGAGCCAGGCGTCCTCCGATTCTTTCCTGAAACGGTTCGATTTCAGGCAGGAACCAGCGCGGACGCCAGAAGTTGGATTGCTTCTGAAATCGTAGGATCCGTGGATTCGATAGCGGCCAGCGCGAAAGCGTTGCTTGGCCGTGGTAGGCAGGTGCCGTGCGTGAACCTTGTGTTAATTCCTGGAACTCACGCCCGAACGCATAGTTCATCTGCAGCTTCTGCGCGATTTCCTTCGCAACATTCAGGTGATGCGTCCGTCGTGCGTTCAGGTCGGATTCCTGCAGCAGAAAAAGGTCGGCCTTCGCGCTGGCTAGGAACTCAATAACGCGCTGCAGCCGCAGGCCCCGATTTATATTCCAGTTCACCACACGGATGGAATCCGGTGGAATGAGGACCAACCGTGGAGGAGAAAAATTGCCTGTTTCGATCTCCTGCATCGAGTTCACAGCTTGCCACACCTTTTAGCTGCGCACACAAGGGACGCTCACGAACCACCAAACAGATGGCTCATCACCAGACTATCAAAGCAAACCTGCGGCATATTCACGCGATGGTTGCGCATTCGGAGAAGAAGGGGCGCGATTTTCCACGAACTGACTCCTCGGTTTCGCGAAAGCGTGAGAGGAATATAACGCGATGGGCCAAACCAAATTTGCTCCGATCACGCTCAAAACGAACGCCACGTTCATGAGATTAAAAAGCGCAAAGACGAGCAGGGCATAAGGAAAAAAACAGCGCCGGACGATGAACTCCAGACGCCGCCCAAAATACAAAAGAGGATTCGACGGCCGGCTCTCCGCATGCGTCTGCCAGATTTTCAATAATTGCTCGGGGCGTCCAGAGGCAAGGCGACGCCGCTCCCATCCAAGGGCGAGGAAGCTTGCTAAGGCCCCAAACAGGAGCAGGGCGCCGTATACCAGGTACGTTCTTGTTCCCGAGTTTCTCCACTGTCCTATGGTCATGCCCACCAGAAGAAACAGATAGAACGCGTAGTCGCACATTGTCTCCAACCAGCAGCCGAAATCAGATTCCTGGAGTTTCAAGCGAGCGACCTCCCCATCGCTCCCATCCAGAATGCTTGCGAAGAGGCATAAAAATGCGCCGAGCAGCGTGCCCCAGTAACCGCCATAAGCAAAGAACCCAGCGGAAGCAATCCCAACACCCAGTGTGAATATGCTTACCATATTCGGAGTGATGGGGAATTTAATGAGCTGCCGGCTGATGGGAATGGAGATCCGCCGATTCAATCGCGCGTAGATGCCGTCCGTAGGTTTAACCAGCCAGCGATCCAGTTTTTGTTCGGCCGCCTGGCAGTCTTCGGGAGTATTGACGCGTTGCCATTGCTCCTCCGGGACCGGTATGGAAACGACGGAGTACATCTCGATGACTGATGCGTGCAATTCCTTGAGCGTTCCGGGTTGCACTGGACAACGCTCTGCGAAATCGTGGAGCACCTCAACAGGCAGGGCACAAATGCCGGCAAATCCGTCGCCGCTCGTCAGCGCCAACGCGGTACGTTCGTTACAAGATTCAGCGGCTCTCCGGAGCAAGGATGGATGGTAAGTCGTGTCTCCGTCAACCAAGACCAACCATTCGCTGGGCGCCTTATTGGCGGTGAGCAGTAATCGTTGGGATAGAGAGATGCCAGCGGCTGCCTCTATCCACTCGACAGATTCGGGAAGCCGGCCGGTAAAGAACAACCCACGACGCACTTTTCGCTTGGTGATGGGATCGGCCACCACCATGATCCGTGTCGACCCGGCCTTCTGCGCTGCAAGTATCGTGCGGAGAAGGATCGGCAGCGTGCCGACTCGAGAGAGCGAAGGGCTGAATTGGCTGCCCCTGGCCTCTCCATCGGCGAGGAAAATGGCGAACACGATTTCGTTTTCCGGTGAACGGTTGCTCGAAGAATTCGCTTGCGCTCTTGCAGATGTTGCGACCGTTGCTGCTGTGCTTCCAAGGGTCTTAGATTTGCGTTGCTTTCTTGACCGTGTTAGCAAGACGAAACAAATGGCGCCAACAGCGGCCCAGAAAAAGGACCGCAATCGTCTTGATAATCCCAACGCCAATCCGGTAGCGCCGCTCAGTCCAAACATTTTGCCAATCAGCATGGTGCCACCTTCGTACGTCCCAATATTTCCCGGGTTGAAATTACCGAGAACGTTCACGAGCTTGGTCAATGCTTCGATGACCAGGGCACTGAAGAAACCCATCTTTACGCCCATCAGCCAGAGGATTAAACACACCTCCGAGACAGACAAGCAATGGGAGGCCATATTTAGAGAAAAACTCGCCCAAAATGCTCCTGGGGTTTTGTGATGGAAATCGAACAGCGCATTCTCAACAGACTGGACTAGCAAATACCTGTTTTCCATCCAATTTCTGAAGGAGGGAACACGCCCGATGATGCGGGCGCTCCATGAGAGCACCGGCCAACGCTTACGCACTGCGAATAACGTCAACATGAGAAAAGCCACAAGCGTAAGAGCGAACAGACTTGCGTACAGGCGCAAAGCATACGAAAGCCCCACGAGGGGCAGTGCGGCCAAAATTCCCGCGATCGTGGTCACAATCCCCGTCACGACGTAGAGTCCGCGATCGAGAGTCACCGAGGCGAGACCACTGGCGACGGGTATTTCTGCACTCATGCGCGAGACGCGGACCGAATCTCCCAGGGTCTGCCCCAGGATCCCGAGCTGTCCGGCAGCTTCCGCCCCCAGTCGAAGCCCCACCATGCGGGGAAATGAGATCTTATGCTGGTCGTCACCCAGAGTAAGCCGCCAGCCCCAGGTCCTCGCAAGGTGCGAGACTCCGGCCAGAGCAAGCACTAATATGATCCCCCAACCAAGTTCAGAGAGGCTTTTCCACAGTTTGTTGGGACCAGCTCGCCAAATAAGGTAAGCAAAGAAGCCTGCGCTCATCACAATTGCGAAGAGCCGAAGCGGAAGCTGCGCTTTTGATGGAATCTTAAGCATCGACGAAACTTTCTGCGAACGGGTTTTCACAGAACTCCACATCAAAGATGCTCTCGGCGTGAGCCAGCGCTTCGGGGCTATCGACGTCCTGCCAGTGCGCGTCGCCGATATCAAATGCCTTCAGTTTCTGCTCTCGCGCCAGCTGGCGCATTCCATCCGACAATGAACAGTTTCCGTCTCGCTTTGCCGCTTCGAGCCGGTCGAAGAGTGCCGGGCTGCACAAAAACATTCCTGTGTCGAGGGCGTCATAACGGGCAAGGTCTTTGCCGATATCGACGATGTGATCGGCTTCGCATTTGACTTTCGTTGCGTCATCCAGGTCAAAGACTCCGTCCACATTGTGATCGACTGCCAGAAGGACTTCGCCATCTCCGAGTGGCTGCTGCGCAAGCGCCCTGGCCGTTTTTGGCTCGAAAATGTGGTCCGACATGAGAAGTAAGAAGGGATTGTGAAGTTCATTTTTGGCGGCCAAGGCAGAGACGCCGTTGGCCTTGTGGTAGTCCTGGTTTTCTATCAAGGTGACGTAAATGCCGCCAAATTGCTGCTCGGCAAACCAGCGACGGATCTGGTCGGCGCGGTACCCGACAACGATCACAAACCTCGTGATTCCAGCTTCCTTACACGAGGTGATGACGTGTTCGAGAAGGGGTATGCCGCGCAGGGGAACAAGAGGCTTGGGTACGCCAGCTGCTACCGACGCAATCCGGCTCCCATTGCCCGCAGCGAGAATCAGGCACTCCTTAACGGTTGTCATAGGACACCTCAAGGAATCGCTGTTTTTCCCGGAGAGGCTCAATGGCTGAAAGAAAGGTCTTTGTGCGTTTCATCGTTTGGGCATCTCCTTTGCGGACATGACGGGGTTGTCGGAAGCGTGCGTTGTCTTGGGCGCATAATCGAAATAGTCGATGTTCACGTCCGTGGTGCCAAAAATGTGAGCGTCCGTGACGCTTTGCGTCGAGTGGGGAAACCAGAGAGGGCCGTTTTTCTGGTAGATCTGGACGAAATGCGTGCTCTTTGTCCAGAACGAAGGGTTCTTGGCAGGCTGCCCCTCGGCGCGAGCCAGAGCGTAGTCTTCCGCGTCGACCCAGATGCGGCCGCGAAATAGGTATTTCTCTTTGCGTTTGGGGCTGACTTCTAAAACGTAGGTTGTGCGGCCGTCGACTATTTCTGTTCCAGCAATTTTGAAATCATAGTTTTCGGGATTGATTCTGGCCTTGGCACGGGCCTCGGGACGCGACGTTTCCGATTCTGATTCCAGCATTTTGCGCAAGACGTGCTTGTGCGCCGCTTTCCAGCCTTCTTCAGACACGACCTCGAAATGCTTTGTGCCGTCGGGGTCGCCTTGCACCTGCACGAGCATCTCGGCGCGTTTGTGCAAATGCTGGTTATCGAGGACGTACCGCCGCATTCCGGCGTATCCCTCAATGGAGCCCTGCCGTTGGAGATCGCGTGAACCCATTCGGGCCACGATTTCGGTGGCGGTGGGGAGCGACGGGGACTCGTCCGCCGCCGCGGCGGACGCCGGAATCAGAAACAATGCAGCAATCAAGAAGTGATTTTTCATCGTTAAAACTCCAAGACAAATTTTCCGCGGTACTCACGCCAAGATGAGTTGAAGAACTCCCCAAACCTGGCGCTGGCAAGGTTGTTCTGCACATCCCGAGGGTCAAAGTGATTGAAAAGGTTAAAGATCCCCATTCCGGCGCGCGCGTGTATGCGCTTCTCCCCAAAGTGCAGTGTTATCGGTCGTGTAATCTGCAGGTCAAACGAAGAGAAACGCGGGAAGCGATCGACGTTTCGCGGTCCAACATATTCACGGAGCTCGTTTTCGACGGAGTAGGGAAATCCAGTGTGCAGGTCGTAAACGGGAACGAGTGTAAAATGCAACGGGCCGGCGAACGTGCCCCAGAACAGGAAGCGGTTGGGCGCGTCAAACGGCAGTCGTCCTTTGGCATTCGGCTGGATGACTGGTTGCGCTAGATTCCCGAAGAACTGATTGAGATCGTTAAGATCTCCAAAAGCCCGGGAGTGGACGTACGACGCGTTCAGCAAATGGCGACCCATCTGATATCGGGCCGTCACTTGGAACTCTCGGTAGGAATCGCTGCCACCGTTTGAGAGTTCGAGCACTCCTGTCGTCCCGGCAGAGACCGGCGAAACGACAAAGTCGTTGGCAGTGTTGCGTTGTTCGTAGGCGATCCGCAGCAATAAGCCTGCAAGAATCTGGCGATCGAGTTCCAGATTCCACGACGTGCTGCGTGGATTTCGGAGCTCGCCAATTATTTTGTTCTGATAGGACACAGAACTAAGCGCCACGCCGTTCTGGCCGAGCACGGTGACAGTGCGATCCGGGAGATCGGTGAACGTGGGGGCCATGAGCGGGACGCGGTCATAAAACCGGCCAACGCCGCCTTTCAGCAGAGTCTTTCCATCCCTGGTCAGTAACAGGAGAAATCCCGCGCGGGGAGCAGCGTGGGTGGAGCTTGTGATCGTGTCGTTGTCGAATCGCAGGCCGAAGCTAAAGGTCAAACGTGGGTTTATCGCCCACTGATCGCCGGCGAACCAGGCCGTCTCGTTTTGTTTAACGCGGAATGAGATTGGGGAAGTGAAGGAAAGGTGCTCCACAGGTTCTTTCGACGCACCATCAATCTCTACGGGAAGAAACGTTTGGCGGCCTTGGTACGCAGAGTGTTCGTAGCTCAGGCCCACCGTGAATTGGTGCGAACCGGCGAACTGCCGGGATGCAAACTGGTAGGTTTCCTGCCAGCTGGTACGGGAAGTTCGACGCGCCTGCCGATTGAAGAAACCGCCTTCGGTAGTTTCCAGCATCAGGCGATACGGATCGTTGCCCTGCGCGGTGACGTCGGCATCAAATTTCTTGTAGCTGAACAGCGAATTCAGCAGGCCTGCCCGGCCGATGACGTAATGATGCTGCGCGTTGATTTGCTCCCCGCGCTGGCGAAAATCCGGCGTCGACGGCTGAGGTGTAAAGGTGTTGAGCCCGAGGTAGTCCAGCTTTTGCGGATACACTGCAACCGAAACCGCCGCTGTCTGCTTCGCACTGAGGATGAAGTCGAATTGCGTGTAGGAGTCGAAACTCTCAAGTTTCGTATCTCGTTCCGACGGAGGAAGACTGTTTACCGGCGTGCGAACATAGCGGTATTCGAAGGACTGCGTAATGGCAATGCGATCCTTCCACAGTGGGCCGGTGATGGTAGTTCGCGGCGTGGCCGCGCCAATTCCCATAATGGTGCCGTCGCGATCTCGCAGTCGCGGCAGGAAGTTCTGCATCGAGAAATGAAACTTCTCATAGTCGCTGGTCTTGGTAGAGACAGTTGAAACCGCTCCAGTGAACTTGCCGTATTGGGGATCATAGGGATTCGAAATGACTTGCACCGAAGCCACTACATCAATCGGAAGATTTAGAGCTGGACTCCCGGTTACGGGGTCGGTGACATTCGCGCTGTTCACTAGGGCGCCGCTCTGAGTATTGCGGGTGCCCTTGAGATTGACGTGTCCATCAGGCCCGCGAACAACTCCGGGAATGAGGGGAAGGGAACTTTCAAACCGCTCGTTCACATTGGGAGCCTCGCGCAGTGTCTTCTCGGAAATGGTCTCGGAGGGAGCGGGGTCTTTGGTGTCAACTTGGTCGGCTTTTACCTCCACGGACGAAGTGACTTCAGCCGGTATTAATTCGAGAGGAACGCGGACTTCAATTGCTTCGACTTGTATTTCCCGCACAGCCTTTAGGCCCGGGAAGACAACTTCCACGGTGTAGGTCCCAAAGGGCGCAGCCGCAATCACAAACTTGCCGTTCTCGTCGGATTCAGCCTCAAAAGTGGCTGGTCCGCTGAATTTCACTGAAGCGCCAGCCACAAAGGACTGGTTCCCTGCAGCATCTTGAACAAACACTGTTCCTTCGACCTTAGCGCTGGTGGTGTTAGGCTGTTTCCCCCAAGACGCCGGCGCGAACAAGCAGATGGCTGACAAGAGGAAAAGCAGGAGGATTAAGGCTCCTGTCACGGAGTCCCTTCGCCCGTTTCTCTGTGGAATGCGGACTTCTTCTGCCTCCCGCGGAATTTGCGTTTCACGTGTCAAAGTCTTTCCCAGCTCCAATTGAGATTGCATGGGGCGGCGTGTAACTGTGCCGCGCACAACTCGGGTACTCCATGCCTCAGATGTCAGTTGGTTCTGCACTCGATCCATCCCTGCAGCTTCCTTGAAGCAGGAGCAATTCCAATGAATCGGTGGCGCTGAGCACCTTGGATCCCATTGCTTATCAATGATTTGAAGAGTGCGAGGAAGCTTCACAGCGGCTTGGCCACCGCGAACAGTTGACGAGGCTTCGACTGTTTGGGCGAGTTCTTGACAACTTGCTACAGATAACAATGATTTCTTAGCAGATTTAGGCGAGAGACTTTCCACCGTCAATGTAAGCTGAAACGCCCGCGCTATGTCCTTCACGATTTCACAAATTCAGACATTAACCTGCCGCTTGCCATCACAACTGAATCTGGAGCTAAAGCTGCCTGCGCTAGTCAGGCGGCACGCAGGTTGGACAGTTCGTAGGAAAGGAGGTCGCCAATGCGCTCGACGGTCACGTCCGCCGGCGGATAAGCGGCGAGCACCTCCGGGTCGTTCGCGAACTTACCTTGGCGCGGAAACACCGTCGTCACGCGGTCGCCCCACACCTTCTTCGTCGCAGCAAGGATGCGCAGCTTGTCATCCACCATTACGTAGCGCTCCGCCGGGTAGCGTCGCTCGACATCGGCCAGTGCCTCCTCTTTGTGAATGTAGATGAGCACATGTCCGCTGACGGCTCCGCTGATTCCAGAGCGCTCGACCTTGCGCGGTTGGAAAACCACATCTCCATCCGAAAGGATCACGGTCTGCCCCCAACTCCGCAGCCGATTCAACACCTCGAGAGCACCGGGATAGAGTCGGTCGGCGAAGGGATAATCCACGAGGTAGGAGGACATACCCAGCAAACGAATGTCCGTCGGATGCTCAATCCGATAGCGCTGTAAAGCGCCGAGGTAATCCCGATAGCCAAGCTCTTCAAAGAGGGCCTCGAGGATCTTCCAGTAACGGTCCCGGCAGGCTGCGCCAAACTCGCGTTCGAGATGCTCTCGAAGGTCGTTTTGAATGCGGTCGTTCTCAAGCAATGTATCGTCCACATCCACTAGAAAGACGACAGGTAACCGTCCACTCATGCCTTTTTCCATCCCCGCACGAGACTGCATGAAGCAGGCACAATTCCAATGAGTCGATGGTTCGCTGCACCTTGGATCCCCTTGCTTATCAATGATTTGAAGAGTGGGAGGAAGTTCCACAGCGGCTTGGCCACCGCGAACAGTTGACGAGGCTTCGACTGTTTGGGCGAGTTCTTGACGATTCGCTACAGATGACAATGAGTTTTCAGCAGATTTAGCCCAGAGACCGATGCCACCACACACGGGACTTTCCGCATGTCGTTTCAAAGCTTGCAGAAATTGTGGTTTTTAGAGGAACGAGTATCCGGACAGGCGAGGCTTTGACGAGACCGTCAAGCCCATGACTGGAGCTTTGCTCTATGCCCAGTTTCGTAGCCGCCCAACCTGCCGGAAGCGCCTCCAATTAAAGAAGTTAAAGGATGGTACAAGCAAAGCATCGATTGGAGAACAAGGTGCAATAGCGGGGTGCTGTCGGTGGCGACATAGAGATGTGGCTGGAGCGCGACAACTCGTGGAATTTCAAACAGCCATGACTGTCCAGCGGCTTGCATGTGACGGCGCGGAGCGAGGAAAAACTTAGACGATCATGACGAACCAGCACAAGACGGACTGGAGAGCTGTCGCCGCCCGAGTCACGGGAATTCTCGTCATCCTGGTCGGGCTACTTCTTGCCGCGAATTTGTGCAACGCGAATCCGTCTGACAACCCCGTTCCCAACATCTTCAAGCCTGAATCC
>Ga0210399_10003969_pt1 | contig 11508 bp, 7 predicted proteins | sample IncBWC14MmetaG_FD_150865 | JGI IMG/M metagenome (GOLD analysis project Ga0210399, IMG submission 150865) | Forest soil microbial communities from Barre Woods Harvard Forest LTER site, Petersham, Massachusetts, United States - Inc-BW-C-14-M | ecosystem: Environmental > Terrestrial > Soil >...
CCCCCGCGTGCCCCTGCATTCGAATGCGGTCGCCCAGAATAGCGCCCCCGGAGTACGGGCTGGTCGGATCCACGGCGATCACTCCAACCTGTTCTTGTCTCTTGCGGTGATAGCTCGCCAGCCGGTCGACCAACGTGCTCTTCCCCGTTCCCGGCGCACCGGTCACTCCCGTGAGATAGGCTTGCCCGGTATGTGGAAAGAGCAGCCGCAGCAACGACTCCGCTTCGGGCTGATGATTTTCAATTGCCGTGATGGCCCGCGACACCGCGCGCACCTCGCCCGCGCGCACTTGTTCCGCCCACTTTTCAACGGGTGCGCTCATATTTTTTCTGTGGAGCTTTCTAGAGCGGGCAGGCGCATCACCCTATTATTTCTTTCCAAGGAGTTGCCGGGCAATCACCAACCTCTGAATTTCGCTGGTGCCTTCGCCGATGGTGCAGAGTTTCACGTCGCGGTAATACTTCTCCGCGGGATAGTCCTTAATAAATCCGTACCCGCCGTGAATCTGCACGCACTCATTGGCCACGCTCACGGCAATTTCGCTGGCAAACAGTTTCGCCATGCTCGACTCGCGCGTGAACCGTACATCTTTTTTGTCCGCCAGCCACGCCGCCTGATAAACCAGCAGCCGCGCCGCCTCCACTTGAGTGGCCATGTCCGCAAGCTTGAATTGCACGGCCTGAAATTCGCTGATCGCCTGTCCAAATTGTTTGCGCTGCTTCGCGTATTTCGTAGCTGCTTCGAGCGCCCCCTGAGCCATTCCCAGCGCTAGCGCTGCAATCGAAATCCGTCCTCCATCCAGTATCTTCAAGCTCCCCGTGAATCCTTCGCCCTCCGGCCCCAACAAATTCTCCTGCGGTACGCGGCAATCGCTGAAAATCACTTCGGACGTATCGCTCGCGCGCATCCCCAACTTGTTTTCTTTTTTCCCGGGCCGGAATCCCGGCGTCCCCTTTTCTAAAATGAACGCGCTGATTCCGTGCGAGCCCTTCGATTTGTCCGTGACCGCCATGGCCACGCAATAGTCCGCATAATGCCCATTGGTCGTAAAAGTTTTCGCGCCGTTGAGCACCCAATGCTTTCCGTCACGCACGGCCGTCGTCCGCGTCCCCCCGGCGTCCGAACCTGCCTCCGGCTCCGTCAGCGACCAAGCACCGATCGCCTTCCCCGACGCCAGCGGCACAAGATACTTTTGTTTCTGCGCCTCCGTCCCAAACTTGAAAATGTGGTTCGAGCACAACGAATTGTGGGCCGCGACGATCAATCCCACCGAGCCATCCACGCGCGCTAGTTCTTCAATCGCCAGCGCGTATTCGATGTAACCGAGCCCCGCCCCGCCATACGGTTCTGGAAAAATAACACCGAGCAGCCCCATCTCTCCCAGCTTGGGCATGATCTCTATGGGAAAATGTGAGGCCTCGTCCCATTCCATCACGTGCGGAGCGATTTCCCCCTCGGCGAATTCCCGCACACTTCGGCGTAGTTGCTGCTGTTCCTCGGTGAAGCTGAATTCCACGGTCTCTCCGAAACGGCTAGGCGCTCTAGAGAATGCCTACCCAAAGTATTCTTTATAGCACGGAACGCGCTTCCCATAATTGTCCGACTCACCAACGCACTCATCACCTAGGCAACCGGCACCCCATATCGCAATTTCTCGTTCTCAACCATGGCCCCTCTGATAAACTCCTGCCAATGCGCCGCCGCCATTTCCTCACTCTTTCTGCCGCAACCCTCGGCGGCGTGCTCGTTTATTCCCTCGATCGCAAAGCCTCTCTTCTTTCTTCCACGCAAAAACCGTTGCGCCTCCCGCTTCGCTTCTTTACTGGGACCGAAGCTCTGATCGTCGCCGCCGCAGCGTCGCGCATATTCCCGTCTGACGACTCCGGCCCAGGCGCGCGCGAAGCCGGCGTCGCTATCTACATTGACCGCCAGCTCGCCGGCTCCTACGGCCGCGATCGCTTTCGCTATACCCAGCCGCCCTTTGAAGATGCCCCTGCCGTACTTGGCTATCAGGGCAAGCAAACTCCCCGCGAAATCTACCGCCACGGCTTGAAATCACTTACTGGATTTGACCTCCTCGGGCCCGCGGAACAAGACAAAGCCCTCCAACAGATCGACTCCTCCCTGTTCTTTCTCTTGCTCCGCCAGAACACCATCGAAGGAATGTTTTGCGATCCAATGCACGGCGGCAACGCCGGCATGGTGGGCTGGCAACTGGTCGGCTTCCCCGGTCCGCGCATGAGCAACTACGACGAAATCGAGAAATACTATGGAAAGCCCTTCCGCCCCAAGCCGCTTACCCTCGCCCAAGTAACGGGCAGAAAGGTGCGCCCAAGCGAGGATGAGCCATGAAGGCTCTCCCCGCGGTGGACGTGGTCATCGTCGGCGGCGGTTGGACCGGCCTGCTCATGGCCAAAGAACTCGGCTACCGCTCCTCGCAGTCTATCCTCGTTCTCGAGCGCGGCCCGTCCAGAGAATCGGCCGACTATGCCAACACCATGGACGAATTGGACTACGCCATCCGCCTCCGCATGATGCAGGACCTCTCCCAGGAAACCGTCACGCTTCGTCACAACGCGAACAAACGTGCCCTGCCGCTTCGCCAACATGGCGCCTTCTTGCCTGGCGCTGGCGTGGGCGGTTCCGGAGAACACTGGAACGCGCAGTGCCCGCGTTTTCTCCCGGACTGTTTCGAACTTCTCACCCAAACCAATGATAAATACGGCCCCAAGGCCCTGCCCGACGGCCACTCCGTCCAGGATTGGGGCATCACTTACGACGAGCTCGAGCCTTTCTACACGCGAGTCGATAGACTCCTGGGCGTCTCCGGCAAAGCCGGCAATCTGCGCGGCAAACAAATCGACGGCGGCAACATCTTCGAAGGCTGGCGCAGCGAAGAATATCCCACCCCGCCAACGAAAATGCCCTATTTCGCCGTTCTGTTCCGCGACGCCGCCAAATCCCTCGGCTACCACCCTTATCCTGCGCCATCAGCCACCATTAGTCAGTCCTACACCAATCCCGATGGCATCTCCCGCGGTGCTTGCACGTATTGCGGTTTCTGCACAAGATTCGGCTGCATGGTCGGCGCCAAGGCCCAGCCCACCAACCTCCTGCTCCCCATCATCCAAAAACGAAAAAACATTGTCCTGCGCACCGGCGCCTGGGTCCGCCGCCTTCTATTCGACTCCGCGCCAAAGCCCGTGGCTCGCGGTGTAACCTACATCGACGACCGCGGCGAAGAAGTTTTTCAACCCGCCGCTCTGGTCATTCTCGCTTCCTGGACTTTCAACAACACACGCCTTCTCCTTCTCTCCAAAATAGGCGAGCCGTATGATCCCGCCTCCGGCCGCGGCACGGTCGGACGCAATCTCACTCACCAGATCAGCGTTCCCTCCGCCACCGCCTTCTACAGCGAACCGCTCAACCGTTTCATGGGCTCCGGTTCCGCGGGCATGCTAATGAGCGACTTCGACGGAGACGCCTTTGATCACCGCACTCTTCCTTTTTTGCGCGGAGGGCATTTCGCGGCTAGAGGCTATGGTTTTCAACCCATTGGAAGCTTCGGCGTGCTTCCGCGCTCGGTCGAAACCACTTGGGGCTCGGAGTGGAAAAAAGCCGCCGTTTCTTATTACGACCGCACCGGCACCATCAACTTCACCGGCGAACATCTCGCCTACAAAAGTAATTTTATGGATCTCGATCCCACCTACAAGGACAAGTTAGGTGACCCGCTCCTCCGCCTCACCCTCGACTGGAGTGAAAACGAACGCAACATGGTCGACTTCACCACTCCCAAGGCCGTCGAAATCGCCCGCGCCATGCACGCCGAAGAAATAAACCCTTTCGGCGGTCTGCGTGATTATGACGCCACCCGCTACCAAAGCACTCACGTGCAGGGCGGCACCATCATGGGCGGCTCTCCCGTTCAATCCGTCGTCAACCCTTACCTTCAACACTGGCAGTTGCCTAATCTTTTTATTCTCGGCGGCTCGACGTTTCCGCAGAACGCTTCCGCCAATCCAACGCCAACCATTCTCGCTTTTGTCTATCGCACCGCCGACGCGCTCGTCGACAGCTATCTCAAAAAGCCCGGCCCACTCGCCTAATCCTTAGTTCATCCCCATCCCGAGCGCAGTGAAGAACCTGCTTCTCGAGAGGTGCAACTGTTTTCGACTACGCGCCAACCTTCTGCGTTTTCGCCACAACTTCTTTTAGCACCACAAGCGCTCGCTCGACGCCAGCCCGGTCCACATCGCAATGTGTGACCACTCGCACCGAATAAAGCGCCGTATCCTGCGCCCACACTCCATGCGGATGCAGGGCGTCACACAATTCCACCGCCGTCTTCCCTGTCTTCGCGCAATCAAAAATCACTATATTCGATCGCACCTTCTTCGGATCGATCGTCAGCCCTGGGATTTCTGCAATCCCTTCCGCCAGCCACTTGGCATTTTCCTGATCGATGTGCAACCGCGCTGGCGATTTTTCCAGGGCAATCAGCCCCGCCGCGGCGATTACTCCCGCCTGACGCATCCCCCCGCCGAACATTTTCCGGTAGACTCTCCCCTTCTCGATGAACGCCTTCGTCCCCGCAATCATCGACCCCACCGGCGCGCCCAGCCCCTTCGACAAACAAAACATCAGCGAATCCACTTTTCGCGTCATCACCGCCACGTGGTCTCCCAGCGCCGTCGCCGCATTAAAAATCCGCGCCCCATCCAGATGCACCTTCAACCCCATCTTGTGCGCGTGGTCACAAATATCGTCCACTTGCTCCGTCGGATAGACCGTTCCTCCCGCCATATTGCTCGTGTTTTCCAGGCACACCAGCGCGGTCTGCGAATCGTAATAAATCTTGGGCCGGATCACTGCCTCGATCTGCTTCCAGGTCAAAATCCCGTCCTCCCCGCGCGCCACCCGCGGCATGCACCCGGCGATCGCCGACATCGAAGCCAGCTCATAGAGATTTACGTGCGAGCGCTCTTCGCAAATCACCTCGTCGCCATGATGCGTCCATATCTTGATCGCAACTAGGTTCCCCATGCACCCCGTGGGGACAAACAGCGCCGCCTCTTTCCCAAAAATCTCCGCCGCCCGCTTCTCCAGCCGGTTGACCGTCGGGTCTTCTCCGTACACGTCATCCCCGACCTCTGACTCCGCCATCGCTCGCCGCATCTCCGCCGTCGGCCGCGTCACCGTATCGCTCCGCAGGTCCACTACCCCCGCGGGAATCTTCCCCGCCTCCGCCACCTGATCCGGATCCACTCGCTGATTCCCCTTCGCCACCGTATAACTCATGCTCTTCTCCGTGTGCTCTGTGCCTTCTCTTGTAAAATCGTCTTCTTTCCGAACTGTGAGCTTCTCCACTTTCTAGAGCGTCTCTGTGTTGTTTTTTTCACTCTTGCTTCATGTCAGTCTTATTTCTTTACCTCATCAATTCCACAAACACCTCATTCGAAACACTAAGCCTCTCCGGCCGAAGCCGCACGAAGTCCCCATCTCGTTCCACGAATCCCGCCGAAGCCAGCGGATCAAACCGCCCCGCCAGCGCAACCCCGTACTCCCGCTCGATCCGCCGCACATCAATCCCGTCCAATTGCCGCAACCCCAGAAACAATTCTTCCTCCAGCGCACCCTCGGCCGTCAAAGTTTCATGCTGCTCCATGGGTAATCGCCCGCTTTGAATCGCGGCCACGTAAGCCGCCGCGTCGTGCGCATTCGCCCAGCGTTCCGTTCCAGAAAACGAATGCGCCCCTGCTCCAAAGCCCAGGTACGGTTCCCGCCGCCAGTATTTCAAATTGTGCTTCGATTCAAATCCGGGCTTCGCCCAATTCGATATCTCGTAATGATGATACCCTGCCGCTCCCAAGGCCTGCTGCGCCATCTCATAAAACTCCGCCATCTCATCTTCGCTGGGCACCGCCCCCGCGCTGTACTTCCGCCCACCCTGCAACAATTCCTTTCCCAATCGGCTCCCCTCATCAATCTCCAGTAAATAAACCGAAACATGCGCCGGCGCCAACCCGGCCAATTCCTCCAAAGACCACTGCCAGCTTTGCTTTGTCTGGTGCGGCAATCCCGCAATCAAATCAAAACTGATGTTGCCTATCCCGGCCTCCCGCAAAATCGGCACGGCCCGGTAAACGTCCGCCCGGCGGTGCATCCGCCCCGCCGCCACCAACTCCTTGTCCACAAACGACTGCAACCCAAAACTAACCCTGTTGATCCCCGCCCTCACCCAACCCGCCGCCTTCCCCGCCTCAATCGTCTCCGGGTCCGCTTCCAGCGTCACCTCCAGCAACTCTTCAGGAGCACCGCCGTGGCGGCCGCCTTCCGAGACGGACGCCTCGGAGTGCGGCGGCTCGCCACCGCTCTTCCTCCCACCCATGCCCTCACCTTCGGCATGCACTTCAAAAGTGCCCCGAATCGCATCCAAAATGTCTCGCAAATGACCGGGGTCCAGCAAACTAGGAGTTCCCCCGCCAATGTAAACCGTGTCTACAGACAAGTTCGTATCCGGCCCGCCTTCTGAGGCGGGCCGCTCTTCCGTCTCACCTGACGCTCCGGCGTTTCCGCCTAGAGCCGCTGCATCGGTGCGCCCCAAACGCCCGGCCCACTCCACCCCCGCCGCCTTCAACAACCCCCGATGCCCCCGAATCTCACCACAAACCGCCTCCACATAAGGCGCAAAGCGGCTGCTAGCCACCACTCCGGTATGAAAATTGCAATACGTACACTTCGTCTGGCAGAACGGCACTTGCACGTAAATCCCCAGCTTCCTCATCACCCAAAAACTCTAGCACACCCGGCCTCAAATCCCGCGATAAGCGCAACTCTCAATCAGCTTCTTCCGAAGCGCCGAAGTTGACCATTGCCCAAGCGCGCAGCTATAGTCCAACCCACGGAGAGGTGGCCCCATCAACGATATTTCCCACTATCGAATCCTCGAAAAACTGGGCGGCGGCGGGATGGGCGTGGTGTACAAGGCCGAGGACACCAAGCTCCACCGCTTCGTGGCCCTTAAATTCCTCCCGCCCGAAGTTGCTCGCGATCCGCAAACGCTCGCCCGATTCGAGCGCGAAGCGCAAGCCGCATCCGCTCTGAATCATCCAAACATTTGCACGGTTTACGAAATTGGCGAAGAACACGGCGAGAAGTTCATCGCCATGGAGTTCCTTGATGGACACACGCTAAAGCACGTCATTGAAGGAAAGCCCCTCCCTCTGGAACAGTTGCTCGATCTGGCTCTGGAAATCGCCGATGCCCTCGACGCCGCTCACACCCAAGGCATCACCCATCGCGACATCAAACCGGCAAACATTTTCGTCACCGCACGTGGCCACGCCAAGATTTTGGACTTCGGGTTGGCTAAGCTGACCCCCGCCTCCTGCGTCGCTGAAGGTGTAGGCGCCTCCACCATGGCCACCCAAACGCTGGACGACTTTCTGACCAGCCCAGGAACTACCCTCGGTACCGTCGCGTACATGTCCCCCGAACAAGCCCGCGGAGAGGAATTGGATGCTGGTACGGATCTGTTCAGTTTTGGCGCCGTCCTCTACGAGATGACTACGGGCCAACTCGCGTTTTCGGGCAACACTACTGCTGTCATTCATGACGCCATTCTGAATCGGGCACCCGTCCCGGCTTCCAAAGCAAATCCCCAGGCGCCCCTCGAACTCGAGCGCATCATCGATAAAGCGCTCGAAAAAGACCGCAAGTTGCGCTACCAAACGGCCTCCGATCTGCGCGCTGATTTGAAGCGCCTGAAGCGTGACACCTCCTCGGGCAAACTGCTCCTGGCCAGCAGTTCCGCCGAAAGCGTGGCGGCGCCAAAGAGCCGCAAGTCCGTTTACGCCATTTTTGCCGCCGTCACCCTCCTTGCCATCACCGTTGGCGCCTACCTTTGGCTCAGCCGGCCTCGCGGATTCAACCTCCAGAACATGAAAATTACCCAGGTCACCACCACCGGAAACGCCGGCGCCGCGGCACTCTCCCCGGATCGTCGCTACATTGTTTATGTCTTGCGCGATGGGGAGCAGGAGAGCCTGTGGGTGCAACAGCTCGCCACAGGCAGCCATATCCAGGTGCTGCCTCCTGATCAGGTCCGTTTCGTCGCCCTCAGTTTCACCCCCGACGGCAATTACATAATGTTCGTCCGCTCCGACAAATCCACCACCAACTTCCGCTACCTCTATCAAATACCTGCCTTGGGTGGAATTCCGCAGCAATTGATCCGGGACATCGATTCGGCCCCGGTATTCTCCCCAGATGGCCAGCAGATCGCCTTTATTCGCGGCATTCTTGATCCCGCGGGAAACCAGATTCTCGTCGCTAAAGCGGACGGCAGCGGCGAACGCGTGCTCGCACAACGCCAAGGCTTCGGAGCCGGCTCGCCCACAGTATCGTGGTCGGCGGATGGCAAGAATCTGGCTTTTGTTTCCCCCGAATCACGGGACAATCAACTTCGATGGGTGCTCGCGGTCGTTTCCGCCAAGACTGGCGAAGTGCGGGACTTGCATGCTTTCGCGACCGGTACTCGAGCAGTTGCTTGGTTGCCCGATGGTCACGGGCTCCTGGCCATGACCATCGATGACCAAAGCGGACGCGGGCAAATCTGGTTTGTTAGCTATCCGGGCGGCGAGGCTTCTCGCTTCACAAATGACCTCACCGATTACGATGAATGCTGCTTGGACATTACCCTCGATGGAGATTCCCTGGTCGCCCTCCAGGGTTCGATTTTGAGCGATATCTGGGTGGCCAGGGGCGATGGGTCGGAAGCCAAGCAAATCACTTCTGGCGAAGCTCTGGGGCTCGGCCTGGATTGGGTGGGAAGCCGCATCACGGCCACGAATCCTCGATTCCAGTGGATACTCATGAATCCCGATGGAAGCGGCGAGACGCCACTGACCCATGACCACGATCCACACTTGCAGCTCTCCGCTTGCCCCGACGGTAAGCACGTGGTTTACGGCACCATCCATGGGGGAAAGTTTGAACTTTGGCGAGCTGAGGCCGATGGCTCCAACCCGGCCAAACTATTAGTAGGTGGAATTCTTGGCGGCACCTGCTCCGCCGATTCTAGGTCAATCATCTATGCTGCGGAGAGCGCACTCTGGCGCATTCCCATTGAAGGCGGGAACCCCGTAAAATTGAATGTACCTTTCGGGCTGGCCGGGGAGGCCAGTGATGGAAAGCTAGTGTTTTATGGTTTGCAGAAAGTGGAAGGTGCGACCTTGCAGTCCAAGCTGATAGTCGCGCCTGCCGCCGGAGGGGCGCCCCTGTACACCTTCGATGCGCCATACGGGATGAAGTTGGCAAAATTCACTCCAGATACCAAAGCCATTGCTTTCCTGCTCACTCGCAACCGCGCAACGAATATTTGGGAGCAACCCTTGGCTGGAGGCGCTCCCGTGCAGGTGACGCATTTCCCCAGCGACGACATGTTTGCTTTTGCCTGGTCCTACGACGGAAAACAACTGGCCTTTTCCCGCGGCCGCCGCAAAACCGACGTCGTCATGATGAGCCATTTCCGTTAATCCCCGCTGGCGCCTTCCCACAAGTCAGAATTGTGCTGCACAGTTCTTCCTCTCGACTCCCCCCATCATGCAGTGGGCGGGGGTTCGATGACCCTATGCGTTCGGGCCACGCAAATCTTCCTATGACTCCTAAGATTTCGTTCCGTAGCCCTTAACTCGTCTTCAAAGAGCCATGTCTGGAGTTCGGAGTTCCGCAGGCGACGAACTTCGTTTCCGTTTGCCAAAAAAACTTTCCCTCTTCGGTCAAGAATCTGGGGGCTCGACAGGCCAAGAAGGTCATCGGCACTGTGGTCACATACGTAGAAGCACCTGTCCCCGGACACAACAAGTAGGCCGGTCCAACACTGCCAGAGCGCCCTAACTCGAAAAACAACAAAGACAAGACAGGCCAAGCATACGAGAACCAGAAAGATTCCAGCAGGGCCCATACTAATACCCCTCAGTGAATCCTACTCTCCGCAAATGGGAATTCAAAACCTACCGATGTAGTATAAAGACAGTGCCCAATCGTAGAAATGCTGCCTGGATAGCCCGAGCGCTTTGGACGTCGCTCACTTCAAGGTTCAAACACGAATGGACGGTCGACGACTACCCGATTCGCGTTTTGTTCCAGCCAGTGACTGAATCTTCACAGAACTCTCGACCGAAACCGCTTCCGTGGACAGCTAGAATATTTCATTGGCCTGGGATGTCAGGAAGCGGGGATACGAAACAGGAGGCACTTGAAAAGCTCCGCAAGAACTTCGACCAGTTCAAAGCCACGAAACCGACCCTACCGCGACCGGGTGCTAAGGTCCCGATTGAGTTTGCTGCCAGCGACCGTGTTGCCCAGCATTTGGAATTGGCCAAGGACTTTGTGAAACGTGTACTTGGTATCGATTGGGCGTGGATTTCTGATGAGTCGAGCCTCTGGGACTTCCATGGCGACGAAACAAACGAAATTCTAACCGACAAAATTCTCAAAATTTACGGAGTGGATGTTTCCGACATTTCGAGCGGGAGCATAGCTGATATTTTCGACAGAATTAGAAAAGGCAGAGCCACCGAGGGTTAGTGTGGAGTCGAGGTGTGGCGCGGTGGTTTAGGTGGAGCCTATCGGTTGCCGACTCTTTCGTCTGTCGGTGCCTCACTAGCTCCGCCATGCTTCCGTTTCCACACCCCGCTCATCGAACCGGCCCCTTCCCTCCACCGGAGTTACCCGGCTTCATCGGTGTCGGGTCGGAGGAGGCGCGCTTGCGCGCTGGCCTCCGTCCGCCGCCCAAACTGCCCGTACGCATTTCGCGTAGGCAGCTTTCGCGAAGACTCAAGATGGCGGAGATGCCAAAGATGGAATTAACCCAACAAGGTTGATAAGACCATACTCGCCGTACAGCGTTGCCTTCGGCAGTTGTTTCCAGCCGCAGGTACGCCAACGCTTGAAACGATGCGACCATAGTCGGTGCACAATCCAAGCGTCGAGTCGGTGGAAGAGTCTTCGGACGTGGGCTCGTTTGTAATACTCGCCCCAACCCCGCACTAACGGATTCAGCTCCTCAATCAGCTCCGTGGTTGTCAGAGGTGTCCTCCGTTTGGTCCGCTGTCGTACCCGGTCCATGAAACGACGTATCGACTTCTCCTTGGGGTACGCGTACAGCGCACCCTGCCGGACCTGACTACGTATCCTGCTGCCGGGTAGATAAAGCTTTCTTTCCCCGCGCTTGATTTTGTAGCCAAGGAATTCGAAGCCGTACCGGACATGAACGACCCGCGTCTTTTGCGGATGTAGCTCCACGCCCAGTTGTTTCAGGATTCGGCATGCCGCGTCCACTGCAGAACGTGCCTCTGCTGCCGACTTACAGGTGATCACCCAATCATCGGCATACCTCGTTAGCTGATACCCTCTCAGCCGCATCTCCCGATCAAACGGCGTCAGAAGTATGTTACTGAGCAGGGGAGAAACTACTCCGCCTTGGGGAGTCCCGCGCTCGCT
>Ga0210399_10003970_pt1 | contig 11506 bp, 10 predicted proteins | sample IncBWC14MmetaG_FD_150865 | JGI IMG/M metagenome (GOLD analysis project Ga0210399, IMG submission 150865) | Forest soil microbial communities from Barre Woods Harvard Forest LTER site, Petersham, Massachusetts, United States - Inc-BW-C-14-M | ecosystem: Environmental > Terrestrial > Soil >...
GCTCACGCGCTCGATCGAAATGGCCAACACCTCGGCCGCGATCTGGGCCAGCACCGTGCGCGCGCCCTGCCCCATCTCGACGGTGCTGGCCAGCACCGTCGCGCTGCCGTCGGCGTGGAGGCGCACGATCGCCTCCGACACGGTGGGGCCGATGCTGGCCTTCATCATCATGGCCACGCCGCGGCCGCGATCCGATGCGGCCGCCTGCGTCCACCGGATCGCCTCGGCCGCGCGGCTCAGACTCTCCTCGAACTTGCCGTCGACCGGCGTGTCGCCCGGTTCGAACTCCTCGCCGTGCGCCAGCAGGTTCTGCCGGCGCAGCTCTACCGGGTCGAGGTCGAGACGGCGCGCCGCGTCGTCGAGAAGGGACTCGAACGGCCAGGCGAGCTGGGGCACGCCGAAGCCGCGAAAGGCGCCCCCCGGCGTGGTGTTCGTGTACACCGCCCGGCTGTGCAGCACCACGTTCGGGATCCGATACGGGCCGGTGGCGGTGTAGGTGCCCTTCTGGACGATGCGCGGGCCGATGTCGGCGTAGGCACCCACGTCGAAGTCGGCGACGCACTCGGCGGCCAGGAGCCGGCCGTCCCGGCGGAGACCCAGGCGCACCCGCACGCGGGCGTCGCAGCGGCGCACGGTGCGGAAGGCATCCTGCGCGGAGATGGCGAGCCGAACCGGACGGCCCGCGAGGCGGGCCAACGCACTCGTGATCGGCTCGAGCTTGGCGTAGGTCTTACCGCCGAAGCCGCCACCCAGCAGCGGCACGATGACGCGGATGCGGCTCAGCGGGACCCGGAACATCTTGGCCAGCTCGACGCGCACCGAGTACGGGTTCTGCGTGGACGCCCACACCGTGAGTCCGCTCTCCTCGTCCCAGGCGGCCAGCGCCGCGTGCGGCTCCATGGAATAGTGCTGTACGCGCGGGAAGTAGTAGCAATCTTCGAGGACGAGGTCCGCCTCGGCAAACGCGGCGGCGCCGCGCCCCCGCTCGAGATGGAACTGATGGCAGACGTTGGTGCCCCGCGCGGGCTTGAGGGTGGACAGGTCGGCGAAGTGGCCGGCGAGCGGCTCGTCGGTGTGCACGAGCACGGCGCCAGGCGCCAGGGCCTGCTCGAGCGTCGTCACGGCGGAGAGCGGTTCGTAGTCCACTACGATCCGGTCGAGCGCCTCGGCGGCCGCGCCCTCGTCCTCGGCGACGACCGCGGCGACCGGCTCGCCTTCGTAGCGCGCCACGCCGATGGCCAGGATGGGGCGGTCGCGGAAGGCCGGACCGAAGTACGGGTCGCACCAGGTGAGATCCGCGCTCGTGACCACCGCGCGCACACCGCGCACCGCGCGCGCCGTGGCCACGTCGATCGTGCGAATCCGCGCGTGCGCGTGAGGCGAGCGCAGCAGGGCCGCGTGCAGCATGCCGGGCCGGGTCAGGTCGGTGACGTAACGGGCCCGTCCGGTGACCTTGTCGATCGCGTCGAGACGCCGGACGGACTGGCCGACGACGCGGAAGGACCGGCCGGGCGTCACGCCGCGCTCCCTGACTGCGCCGCGCACGCGAGGATGGCGTCCACGATCTTCCGGTACCCGGTGCAGCGGCAGAGGTTGCCCCGGAGATGGTGCAGCACGTCCGCCTCCGTCGGCCGCGGCTGCTCGTCGAGGAGCGCCTTGGCCGACAGCAGCATGCCCGACGTGCAGAAGCCGCACTGCACGGCCCCGTGATCGACGAAGGCCTGCTGCAGCGGGTGCATCGCGTCGGGCGTGCCCAGCCCTTCCACCGTGAGCAGCTCCCGGCCGTCGGCCTCGACGGCCAGATAGCTGCACGCGCTGACCGGCGCGTCCCCGACCAGTACGGTGCAGGCCCCGCATACCTGCATGTCGCAGGATCGCTTGGCGCCTTTCAGATCGAGTCGATCGCGCAGCACGTCGAGCAGCAGCGCGTGCGTCGGCACCTCGAGCGCGTGCCGGTGCCCGTTGACGGTGAACGCGATGCTAGACGACGACGGTGTAGGGGTAGCGGGCATCGATGACGTGGTGGGCGGCGCGGGCGGCGGCGACGCGGAGCGCGCGACGGGTGAAGACTTGCGCCATCTCGAGCTTGTAGTCGGCCGAGCCGTGGAGGTCGGTCACGGCGTCGATGCGGTCTATCTCGGCCGAGGCGACGTCGGCGCGCCCCGCCGCGAGCTCCTCCAGCGGCGCGCCGCGCAGGTGGTGCTCGAGGGCTCGCAGCCGCTGCGGCCGCGGGCCGATGCAGCCGATGGCCAGGCGGGCTTCGCTAACCCGCCGGCCTTCCGCGTCGGGAACGAGGACGGCGGCCACGCCGAGGGTCGGGCGCTCGTACAGGCCGAACTTGAGATATGCCCCCGCCGCGCCGACCGGCCACGACCGGAGCCGCACCGCGCTCAGGATCTCGTCGCCCCGGCGGGCGGTCTCGTAGGGGCCCAGAACGAAGGCGTCCAGCGGGACCTCGCGCTCCCCGTCGGGCCCCCGGAGGTCGATGCGAGCCTCGAAGACGAGGAAGAGCGTGGCGAGATCGCTGTGCGGATCCGCGAAGGCCAGATTCCCCCCGACGGTGCCGGCCGCGCGGACGCGGGCGTTCGCGACGTGACGGGCCACGCCCGCCACCAGCGGACAGTGCGCCTGCACGGCGGCCGATCGCTCCACCGTCCGGTGCGACGCGGTGGCCCCGATCCGGATCGCCCCGTCGGCGGCCACCACCTCGCCCAGGCCCGCGACGTGCTTGACGTCGACGAGCACGTGCGGGCGCACCAGGCCCTCCTTCATGAGCAGGAGCAGCTCCGTGCCGCCCGCGTAAAGCGTGGCGTCCTCTCGGTGCTCGCGGAGCAGGGCGCCGGCCTCGGACAGCGTGCTCGGCCGGTAGAGGGTGAAGGGACGGAGCACGCGCTAGCTCCGCGCCATGCGGGCCAGGCGACGGCCGAACTCGTCGACCGTCTCCTCGGCCTTGCGCTGGATGACGCCGTGCCCGAGCGCGCCGAGCTTGCCCAGCACCTGGCCCTCGGCCCCGATATGCAGGCGCGTGCCGGTGCCGTCCGGCGCGCAGTCGAGAGTCACGCGCATTGCGATGTCGGCGCTCACGACCGGATCACGGCCGCTCGCGCTCAGGGCCAGGTGCCATGGCGGCTCGGCGGCCAGGATCTCGACGATGAGCGCCACGGAGAGGCTGATCGGGCCCACTTTCTGGGTCATGTGGGCGCGGTACGTCTGGTGCGGCGCCAGCTCATGGGCCTCCGCGCATCCCGGCACGCAGGCCGCCATGCGCGGCACGTCCCAGAGCAGCCGCCAGAGCGCCTCGGGCGCCGCCTCGATCACGAGCTCACGCGCGACGCGCACGTGTCCCCTTCGAACGCATCGAGGACGGAGAAACACGGACGGTCACGCGAGGGCCCCGGCTGGCTTCAGGATGCGTTCTGCGATCATCTGCATGTACTCGATACGGGCCTCGACCTCGGGCGGAAGGCTATAGATGGTGAAGCCGATTCGCTCCACGCCCATCGCGCGAGCGCGCGCGATGCTCTCGACGCACTCCGCGGGCGTCCCGTTGACCGTCCAGGCGTCGAGCGAGGTGTCGAGGCTGAGCTGCAGCTCCACCATCCTCGGCTCCTGCATCTCCCAGGAGCGGTACATCTTGAACGTCCGCTCGAGGTACTCACGGGCCGCGGCGCGGGCGGCTTCCTTGCTGGCGCCGACGATCAGGCTGCGGGACGCCCCGACGTGACCCGGGGTGGGGGCGCCGAGCTCCACGCGTGCCTCGCGGAAGACGCGGGCGAGCCCCGCGATATCTCGCCACGCCACCTGTGGGCCGAAGAAGACGCCGTCGGTGAGGCGCGCCGCGCGGCGCGTGGCGCCCTCGCTCTGGGCGCCCATCTCGATTGGCGGGTACGGGGTCTGGCAGGGCGTGAAGCCCATGCGCCCCTTGGTCACCGAGGTGTAGGTGCCCTGGAGGGTGACCTCCTCGCCGGCCCAGAGGCGCTTCATGAGCCCGAGCGTCTCCTCGAGCTTCGCCACCCGATCCTTACGACGGAGCCCGACCGTCTCGAGCTCCTCCTCGCGATAGCCGATGGCCACGCCCACGTCGAGGCGCCCGTTGGAGATGTGGTCGAGCGTGGCGACGTTCTCGGCGACCTCCACCGCGTTCAGGACCGGGAGCAGGAGGACCGACGTCTTGAGGCGCATCTGGCCGGCCTCCGGGGCGAGCCGGGCGAGCATCGCGAACGGTTGCGGCCACACGGTGGGGTGCGAGAGGAAGTGTTGGCCGATGGAGATCCACGCGAAGCCCATGCGGGAGGCGGCGGCCACGACACGGATGGCCTCGTCGATGATGCGGGTGGCGCCGCGGTCCGTCGGGCTCCAGAACGGGGTCAGGTGGAAGCCGATCTTCAGACTCGCCTCCTCGCGCTCCAGGTCGGGAAACTCTCGGGGCGCAGTGTAGGGGCCGCCCCCACGAGAATCAAGCGCCGAACGCTGATCGTGAGGCTCACGCGGCCGGCGATTCCGGGATAGCGAGTTGCCACGCGCGGCCCGCACTCACGGGTCGTCTCGCGGGTGGGCTACACTTCATTGCCATGGATGTTTCGCTCTTCGACTACGAGTTGCCTCGGGAGCTGATCGCGCAGGAGCCGGCGGAGCCGCGGGATGCGTCGCGGCTGCTCGTGCTCGATCGGGCGCGGCGGGCGTGGGAGGATCGCGCGTTCGTCGAGCTGCCCGAGCTGTTGCGCCCCGGGGATTGTCTCGTGGCGAACCGGAGCCGGGTGATCCCGGCGCGGCTGCTGGGGGTGACCGAGGCGGCGGGCCAGCCGGTGGAGCTGTTGCTGCTGCGTCCGGTCGAGGCCGATCGCTGGGAGGCGCTGGTGCGCCCGGGGCGACGCTGCCGGGTGGGAGCGCGGCTCGTGCTGGCCGGGGGCGCGGCCGGGGCGACGGTCGTGGGAGAGGGTGGCGCGGGCGCGCGCGTCGTGGCGATCGAGGCGCCGTGGCCGGTTCGCGCGCTGCTCGAGCGCCACGGTTTGCCGCCGCTGCCGCCCTACATCGACCGCCACGATTCGCCCAAGCCCGAGGATCGCGACCGCTACCAGACGGTATACGCGCGCGACGACGGCTCGGTCGCGGCGCCCACCGCCGGTCTCCATTTCACGCCGGCGCTCTTGGCCCGGCTCGAGGCCCGAGGGGTCGCGGTGCACTACCTCACGCTCCACGTTGGGCCGGGCACCTTCCGTCCGCTGCGCACGGAGCAGGTGGAAGCGCACCACATGGATGGAGAGCCGATCGACATTCCAGCCGATACGACGCGAGCGATCCATGAGGCCCGGCGCGAGGGCCGGCGGGTCGTGGCGGTCGGTACCACGACGACGCGCGCGCTCGAATGGGCCGCGACCGCCGACGGGCGGCTGCGGGAGGGTCCGGGCGAGGCGGATCTCTACATCCGGCCCGGTCATCGCTTCCGGATCGTGGACGCGCTGATCACCAACTTCCATCTCCCTCGCTCGACGCTGCTCGTCCTCGTGTCGGCCTTTGCCGGCCGCGAGGTCGTGCTCGACGCCTACCGCCACGCGGTCGCCAACCGATACCGCTTCTACTCGTACGGCGACGCGATGCTGATCGGCTGAGTCATGGGCGGATTCTCCTTCGAGCTCGGCCGGATCGATGGGGCGGCGCGCCTGGGACGGATGTTCACCGGGCACGGGGCGGTGGACACCCCGGCCTTCATGCCGGTGGCGACCCAGGGCTCGGTCAAGAGCCTGGCGCCCGCGGATCTCATCGCGGCCGGCGCCCAGATCGTGCTCGCGAACACCTACCACCTGATGCTGCGCCCGGGCCACGAGCTGGTTCGCGAGCTGGGAGGCCTCCATCGCTTCATGGGCTGGGACGGGCCGATCCTCACCGACTCCGGCGGCTTCCAGGTCTTCAGCCTCTCCAAGCTGCGGCGGATCGGCGAGGACGGCGTGGAGTTTCGCTCCCACGTCGACGGCTCGCTGCGCACCCTGTCGGCCGAATCCTGCATCGCGGTGCAGCACGCCCTCGGAGTGGACGTCCTTCATCCGCTCGACGAGTGCCTGGCCCATCCGGCCACCGCGATCGAGACCGAGCGCTCGCTCGCGCTGACGCTGCGCTGGCTCGGCCGCGCGGTGGCGGCCCATCGCGCGGCGGGCGCGCCCGGTGCGCTGTTCGGCATCGTGCAGGGTGGCTCGCACGAGGCGCTGCGCCGCCGGGCGGTGGAGGAGACCTGCGCGTTGGGGTTGCCCGGTCACGCCATCGGCGGTCTCGCGGTGGGCGAGCCCAAGCCCGTCATGTACGACGTCACCGAGCTCGTGGCGGGGCTGCTTCCCGCGGACCGGCCGCGCTATCTCATGGGCGTCGGCAAGCCGACGGATCTGGTCGAGGCCGTGGCGAGGGGCGTGGACCTCTTCGATTGCGTGCTCCCGACCCGGAACGCGCGGAACGGCCAGGCCTTCACGTCGGACGGGCCGCTCAACATCACCAACGCGCGCTTCGCCCGCGATCCGGCCCCCCTCGACGGGGAGTGCTCGTGCGAGGCGTGCCGGGGTTTCTCACGCGCGTACCTGCGCCACCTCTTCGGGGCGCGCGAGCTCCTCGCGTATCGGTTGCTGACCCTGCACAACGTGACGTTCTACCAGCGGCTCATGCGGGACATGCGCCGCGCCATCGCCGCCGGGGTCTTCGACGCCTACCGGAGTCAGTTCCTGGTCCGTTACGGCACGGATCCGACGAGCGGGGAAGCGGGCGACTAGAATTTATCCACACTTATCCACTGACATATACAGACATTTAATTAAATACTTACATCGATCACGCAAAAAATTCGCTTGACAAGCTGCGAGTGCCTGCCTACGTTGATCCTGCTCGGATTCCGCTTCGGGCCTGGCCAATCAGGCAGGAGGGCCGCTCGTGGAACGCGAAGTCCTCGATCCATCCCCCGACCTGCTCGACGATATCCGCAGCTCGCTCGACGGCCGATATCCGACCGAGAGCGAGGAGGAGCCGGAGGCGGAAACACCTGCGCCTCGTGGAATCCGGATCGCGCTCGCCGCCTTCGTTCCCACGTTCCTGCTCGTCGTCATCGGATTGCCCCATCTCCTGGCGCCGAGCTCGGCTCCGCCCTCTCCCGCTCCGATGCTGGTTCCGGCCCGCTCGACCACGATGCTGGGCCCGTCGCTTCCCACGGCGATGGACCGGTCGGGCGTACCGCTCCCCGACTTCATCGAGACCTGGGCGGTGAGCGACACCTGGGCGAACGCTGCCCCCGCGCTTCCGTCCAAGCTGGAGCGCGTCGAGCCGAGGCCGGTCAAGTCGCTGTCGGTCGACGCGGTGTCCTGGGTGCGCGCGGCCGCGTTCGCAGACGATCGAGCGGCCGCCCGCCTCGCCGGCACGATGCGCAGCCAGGGTTATCGGGTGGATCTCCGACTGGAAGACTCCACGACGTTGCCGTGGGTGGTCTGGATCAGCAAGTCGCCGGCTTCGTCACGCTCCCCCAAGTGAGCGCGTAGATTCGCGTCGGCTCCGATACTCGCTCGCGGCCGGTGCCGACTCTGGGGTAGAATTCGTGCGGTTCGCACGACACTCCTGCTGACTCGGAGGCTTGACCTTCATGGTAGATCTCGCATACGCGATGGCGCCGGGGCCTGCCGGTGGCGGCAGCGGCGGCATCATGTCGATCCTGCCGCTGATGATCGGGATGTTCGCCATCATGTACTTCCTGATCATCCGGCCTCAGCAGAAGCAGCGGAAGGACCGGGAAGCGCTGCTCTCGGCCATCAAGAAGGGCGACCGCGTCGTCACCTCCAGCGGGCTCTTCGGGACCGTGGTGGGGCTCTCCGAGCATACCGTCACGCTCAAGGTGGCCGATCAGGTGAAGCTCGAGTTCGAGCGCTCGGCCGTCGCGCGGATCGTGCCCGCGGCGGGCGACAAGGAGTCGGCCGCCTAGATGCGCCGCAACCTCGGCATCCGCATCGCCCTCGTGGCGGTGGTGGTGGCCGCGTCGGTCTGGTACCTCTACCCGCCGGGCAAGAGCATCAACCTGGGCCTCGACCTCCAGGGAGGGATTCACCTCGTCCTCGGGGTGGACGTGGACAAGGCCCTCGAAGCGCAGGTGGAGCGGGCGGGCGACACCGTGCGCAGCGAGCTCGAGAAGAAGGGGATCGCGGTCGCGAAGATCGAGCGGCGGGGGGTCACCGATCTCGTCATCCAGCTCGCCTCGCCGCAGAGCTGGGACGGCGCGCTGACCACCGCGAACGAGGTGCTTGGCAACTTCGACCGGAAGGAGGCCGATCAGGCCGCGGCCCGTATCGTTCTGACGCTCAAGCCGCGCGAGGCTGCCCAGATCCGCGAGCTGGCGGTGCGGCAGGGCCTCGAGACCATCCGGAACCGCATCGACCAGTTCGGGGTCGCCGAGCCGTCCATCCAGCAGCAGGGCGACAACCGCATCCTGGTGCAGCTGCCGGGGGTGCAGGATCCGGCCCGGGCCAAGGCCCTGATCGGCAAGACCGCGCTGCTGGAGTTCAAGCTGGTGGACGAGCGGACCGACGCCGAGACCGCGCTGCGCACCGGCGTACCCGACGGCGACGAGGTCCTGTATCAACGCCGGGTCGACAAGGAGACTCACCAGGAGCGCAAGATCCCATTCCTCGTCCAGAAAAAGGCCTACGTGACCGGGCGTGACGTCGCCACCGCCCGGGTCTCGATCGACCAGAACACGAGCGAGCCCTACGTCTCCGTGGACTTCAACTCGACCGGCGCCCGGGCCTTCTCGGACCTCACCGACACCAACGTCGGTCGCCGCCTCGCCATCGTGCTGGACGGCAACATCCACTCGGCCCCGCAGATCCGGGAGCGCATTCCCTCCGGGCGCGCCCAGATCACGGGGGGCTTCACGACCGACGAGGCCACCGACCTGGCTATCGTGCTGCGGGCGGGCGCGCTGCCCGCGCCGGTGCAGGTGCTCGAGGAGCGGACGGTGGGCCCCTCCCTGGGCGCCGACTCCATCCGTCAGGGCATCATGGCCATCCTCGGCTCCACCGTGCTCGTGTTCGTGTTCATGCTCATCTACTACCGCCTCTCCGGGCTCGTCGCCGACGTGGCCCTGGGCCTGAACCTGCTGCTGCTGCTGGCCACCATGGCGGGCTTCCACGCCACCCTCACGCTACCCGGCATCGCGGGCATCGCGCTCACCATCGGCATGGCGGTGGATACCAACATCCTGATCTTCGAGCGCATCCGTGAGGAGCTACGGGCCGGCAAAACGGTGCGCGGCGCCATCGACGCGGGCTTCTCGCGCGCCTTCAAGACCGTCATCGACACCCACGTGACGGTGCTCGTCTCCGGCCTCATCCTCTTCCAGTTCGGGACCGGCCCGGTCAAGGGCTTCGCGGTCACCCTGATGATCGGTATCGCGGCCAGCCTCTTCACCGCGGTCTTCTTCACCCGGTTGCTCTTCGACCTGCTCTACATGGGCCCGCGCAAGCGCGAGTCGCTCTCGATCTGACCGCCATGTTCGAGCTCTTCAAGAACCCCAACATCAACTTCATCGGCAGGCGCCGCTGGGCCTACATCATCTCGATCCTTTTCATCCTGGCCGGTGTCGGGTCCATGGTGGCCCGGGGCGGCCTGCGCTACGGGATCGACTTCTCGGGTGGCACCTTGATCCAGGTCCGCTTCGAGAAGCCGGTGCCGGTGGACCGGATCCGGGCGGCGCTCGAGACCGTGCACATGGGCGAGAGCGTGATCCAGGAGTTCGGCGACACGCGGGAATACCTGCTGCGGCTGCCCCTGACCGACGTCTCGTCGGAGGAGGTGACACGTCGGATCCAGGAGGCCCTGGCCAAGGACGCGGCGCTGGGCCCCCCCGAAATTCGGCGGGTGGAGTTCGTCGGGCCCCAGGTCGGACGAGATCTCCAGATTCAGGCCATCTATGCCGCGCTCTGGAGCACGGCGGGCATCCTGGCCTATGTCGCCTTCCGCTTCGACCTCCTGGGCGGCCTGGCCTCGGTCGCCGCCATCGTCCACGACGTGCTGATCTGCCTGGCGGCCCTGTCCCTGACCAACCGCGAGATGTCGCTGCCGGTCTTGGCGGCCCTCCTGACCATCATCGGCTACTCCGTGAACGACACGATCGTGGCCTACGACCGGGTCCGGGAGAACCGCCTGAAGGGTCGGCGGAAAGGGGAGACCTTCGAGACCCAGATCAACAACGCGATCAACCAGACCCTCTCCCGGACCGTGCTGACCGCCCTCACCGTCTTCTTCACCACGGCCGTGCTCTACCTGTTCGGGGGCAAGGTGCTCGAGGACATGGCCTTCATCCTCACGATCGGGGTCGTCACCGGCACCTTCTCGACTGTCTACATCGCGGGCTCGCTGATCGTGGACTGGACGACCTGGCGGGAGCGGTGGCTCGCCAGAAAGAAGAAAGTCGTAGCAAAAGCTTAGAAAATTTGGCAGAATTTGAGGTCAACCTAAGGAGGAGCCGGGTTGACCCAGCTGCAGACGCTCATCGAGGAGATCCCCAAGTACCAGCCTGCCGCCGACTTGGGCCTCCTGGAGCGTGCCTACCGCTTCTCCGAGCGATCCCACCAGGGCCAGCAGCGGGCATCGGGTGAGCCCTACCTGTCTCACCCCCTGGAGGTCGCCGGCCTCCTCGTCAACTTCAAGATGGACGTGACCACGGTCACCGCGGGGCTCCTTCACGACGTCCTCGAGGACACCAAGGCCACCAAGGGGGACCTCCAGCGCGAATTCGGCACCGAGATCGCGGATCTGGTCGATGGGGTCACCAAGATCGGTAAGCTCGCCTTCTCCTCCCGGGAGGAGCGGCAGGCCGAGAACTTCCGGAAGATGCTGGTCGCCATGGCGCGCGACCTCCGCGTGCTGATGATCAAGCTGGCCGACCGGCTGCACAACATGCGGACGCTCCAGTACCTGCCCAACGAGAAGGCGCGGAAGATCGCCCAGGAGACGCTCGACATCTATGCGCCGCTCGCCCACCGGCTCGGCATGGCCAAGGTCAAGGCCGAGCTCGAGGATCTGGCCCTCCGCGTGCTGCACCCGGAGGACTACCAGGAGCTGATGCGGCGGGTGGCCAAGCGGCGGCTCGAGCGCGAGGTCGAGATCAACAACCTGATCAGCCTCCTCCACGAGAAGCTGGGGGAGGTGGGCATCGAGTCGAAGATCGCGGGCCGCCCCAAGCACTTCTACTCGATCTGGAAGAAGATGCACGAGGGGGGTCGCGAGTTCGACGAGATCTACGACCTCACCGCGGTGCGCGTGCTGACCGGCTCGGTGCGGGACTGTTACGGGGCCCTGGGTGTGGTGCATTCCTTGTGGAAGCCGGTGCCGGGGCGCTTCAAGGACTTCATCGCCATCCCCAAGCCCAACATGTACCAGTCGCTGCACACCACGGTGATCGGGCCCTTCGGCGATCGGGTGGAGGTCCAGATCCGGACCGACGAGATGAACCGCGTCGCCGAGGAGGGCATCGCCGCGCACTGGG
>Ga0210399_10003974_pt1 | contig 11499 bp, 7 predicted proteins | sample IncBWC14MmetaG_FD_150865 | JGI IMG/M metagenome (GOLD analysis project Ga0210399, IMG submission 150865) | Forest soil microbial communities from Barre Woods Harvard Forest LTER site, Petersham, Massachusetts, United States - Inc-BW-C-14-M | ecosystem: Environmental > Terrestrial > Soil >...
GCCGATCGTGGCACTATGTTACCCATGCCGAGGGGAACGCCGACCCAGCTGCCAGCACCCGCGGCGCGTGCGCGCCGCGGATATTTCGAATGCCGCTACGGGCAGCTGCACGTACACCATGCGATGCCGCCCGGCGGCGGATTCGAGGAGGGAACCCCGCTGCTGTGTGTGCACGACCTTCCCGGGTCGGGACGGGTGTTCACGCGCTTGCTGCCGCTCGCCGGCGAGGATCGGTCCGTATACGCGCCCGACCTCCCGGGATTCGGCGAGTCCGACGGGCCCAGCGCGCGTCCGCCGATGAGCGAGTATGCGGCGGCGCTCGGGGACTTCCTCGACAGCATGCGGTTGCGCAAGGTCGCGGTGTTGGGTCTGCGCGGCGGTGCGGTACCGGCGACGGAGCTCGCTCTGACGCGACCCACACAGGTGAGCCGCGTGATACTCGTGTCGGTACCGCTCCTGACGGAAGCGGAGCGGCAGGCGGCACGATCCCAGGCACAAGCTCCCTCGGCTCCTGAGAGTGCTTTTCGGGCAACCGACACTGCGCGCTGGATGCTCGAATGCGCGGCGCAGTATCCGCTGCGCGAGCGACTGGCGCGTCTCAGCCAGCGTTTGTTGGTGCTGCGCCCGCGGGATGACCTGTGGGACGCCAGTGCGCGGGTGCGCGAAGTGCTGCCCGCCACACGCCTTACCGAGCTGCAGCAGAGCGCGCTCGAACTGCTGGCCCACGCGCCTCAGCGCATCGCCGAAGCGGTACGTGAGTTCCTGCGAGCCTGAATCAAGGAGAGATTTTCGGGAGATTTTTCACACTATTGACCTGGGTGGGCTCGGCGTCGCGCCAGCGCCGCGCTACACTTTTTGACCGATGAGCATGGAAGACCGGAAATCCCGATGAGTTCGCGTTCGCGTCCGCGGCCGCCGCCGCCGCCGGCGGCGCCCGCACATGGCGACCCCGATCTCGACAGCACCGCCGAGCTGCCGGTGTTGGACCCAGCGGGAGCCTCGACCAGCGGCGCGAGCACGACGGGCGCCACCACCTCGAGCGCGACGATCGCGGTAGAGGCCGCAGACGATCAGCAGGCAACGACCGATGACTGGACGCTCTCGCCCGCGGCACGGGCCGCGTTGAATGCCGCCGCCGCGAGCGCCGAGAAGCGGCTCGACCAGGAAGCCGAGCGGGAGTCGCGCACCGCCGCGCTGCGGGAGGCGCAGGAGCGCCTCGCGAGCCAGGGCAAGCGACTGCTGCAGCTCGAGCAGGCGCGCGATGAGGCGCTCGCCGCGCAGGCGGCAGCCGCGCAGCGCGCCGCCACTGCCGAGCAGCGTGCCACCACTGCCGAGCAGCGTGCCACCACTGCCGAGCAGCGTGCCACCACCGCCGAGCAGCGTGCCACCACCGCCGAGCAGCGTGCCACCACCGCCGAGCGGCGTGCCACCACTGCCGACCAACGCAGCGCGACCTTCGAGCAACGCATTGCCGAGCTCGAGCAACTTGCGGCCAGGCTGCGTGCGGAGCTCGCGGAACGGCAGTCCGCCGGCGCGCAGCAGGCCACGCGAGCGGAGGAGTCGGCACGCGCGCTCGCGGCGGCGGAAAAGCGCGCCGCCATCGCCGCCGAGGAGTTGGCCCAGGCGCGCGCCATGGTGAGCGCCGCCGGCGCGCGCGCACAGCAGTTGCAGCAGCGCCTGGAGCAGCAGGACAGCGAGACGCGCGTACGGCGTGCGCGCGAGCTCGAGCAGCAGCAGGCGCAGGCGGCCGCCGGGCGTGTGCACGCCGCCGGTGTCATGGAGGATCTGCACAACGAGCGCGCCCGCGCCATGAGCTATCTCGAGTCGCTGCAGACGCTCGAGCGGCGACGGGAGCTCGCGCAGGAGCTGGTGACGGATCTGCAGCACGAGGCCGAAGCCAGCGCAGCGCAGCTCGCGCGCCTTACCCGGGAGCTGGGCGGGCGGGATGAGCGCGCCCGTGTGCAGGAGGCCGAGCTCGCGCAGCGCGCCGCACGCATCGCGCAGCTCGAGCAGCACGCGAGCACGCTCACCACGATGATCGCGCAGCGCGACACGGAGCTGCGTGAAGGTCAGCAGGACGCTCAGGGTCTGCGGGTGAGCGTTGCGCGGCTGCAGGCGGAGATCAACACGGGCGCCGAGCAGCTGTACGCGCTCGAGTCGCAGGCCGCGCAGCGCGAGACCACCGACACACAGCAGCAGAACGAGCTGCAAGCCCTGCGCAGCGAAGTGCGAACTCTCGAGGCCGAGCTCGAGGAGGCGCGCCGCAACGCCGCGGCTTCGACGGCGCAGGGGGCCTCACAGCAGGGCGAGCTCGTGCAGCTGCGCGAGCGCGCCGCACAGCTCGAAGCCTCGCTCAGTGCCGAGCGGCAACGGGCTCAGCAGCTCGAAGCCGAGCTGGTGGGAGTGCGCGGCGAGATGGAGGAGTGGGGCAGCGTGCTGCGCGCGACGCAGCAGGAGCGCGGCGGTCAGCTCGCGAGTATCGCGGCGGCGGAGTCGCGCGTGCGCGAGCTGGAGCAGGAGGCCGCCACACGCGCCGAGAGCTTGCGGGCGCGGCAGGCGGAATGCGTCGCGCACCTCGCGCGCATACGCGAGCTCGAGAGCGACCTGCACGTCGCCGAGGAGGCGCTGCACCGTCTCGAGGCCGACGCGCGCCACCGTGGCACCCGTATCGCCGAGCTCGAGAAATCCAACCAGCAGTGGCGGGAAACTGCCGGTGAAGCGCGCCAGGCAGCGACCGACACCAACCCGGCGCTCGGCGATTCCGGGCGGCACGCGCGCGAGGTGGAATTCGCCACCGAGCCCGTGTCAGATGGAGTCACGAGGCTGCTGATCCACAGCGAGGACGGGCGCGAGGTGGTGCACGTGCTCGGCCGCAAGACCAGCATCGGTCGCACGCCCGACAACGACCTGCAGCTCGAAGCGAAGTTCGTCAGCCGTCACCACGCGGTCATCCTGGTCGGGCCGGTCAACACCGTGATCGAGGACCTGAACAGCACCAACGGCGTACAGGTCAACGGCCGGCGCATCACGCGTCAGACGTTGCGCGATGGCGACCAGATCGCCATCGGGCGCATGCAATACCGCTTCGCGGTGCGTAATCCGGCCGACAAGCGCTGACAGCCGCCGCCATCACCCGCTAAGCTTCCGGGCCTGTGCGCGCGCAGCGCGCGGCGAGCGGTGGTCGTGGCGAGTCCCTACATCGAGAGAATCCTCAAGGCGCGTGTCTACGACGTGGCCATCGAGTCGCCGCTCGAGGAGGCGAGGCGGCTTTCGCAGCGGCTCGGCAACCAGGTGTTGCTCAAGCGCGAGGACCTGCAGCCGGTGTTCTCCTTCAAGTTGCGCGGCGCCTACAACCGCATCGCTCATCTGCCCGAGCTCGCGGCCCGGCGTGGCGTGGTGTGCGCCTCCGCCGGCAATCACGCGCAGGGCGTGGCGCTCGCCGCGCGGCGCCGGGGCATCAGCGCCGTGGTGGTCATGCCGCAGACCACCCCGCACATCAAGGTGCAGGCCGTTCTCGATCTCGGTGCCGAGGTGGTGCTGCACGGCGATGATTACGACAGTGCGCACGAGCGCTCGCTGCAGCTCGCACGCGAGCGCAACCTGGTGTTCGTGCACCCATTCGATGACCCCGACGTCATCGCGGGCCAGGGCAGCATCGCGGTGGAGATCCTGCGCCAGACCGGCGGCGAGCTCGATGCCATCTTCGTACCCGTCGGCGGCGGGGGACTCCTCGCCGGTATCGTCGTGTACGTGAAGTACCTGTACCCCGCAGTGAAGGTGATCGGTGTCGAGCCGCAGGACGCCGCCAGCATGCACGACTCGCTCAAGGCCGGCCGGCGCGTCATGCTCGAGCGCGTCGGCATCTTCGCCGACGGCGTCGCGGTACGGCGCGTCGGCGAGGAGACCTTCGCGCTCTGCCATGGACAGGTCGATGAGATCCTGCTGGTATCGACCGACGAGATCTGCGCGGCCATCCAGGATGTGTTCGAAGACACCCGCTCGATCGTCGAGCCCGCAGGGGCACTGGCGGTGGCGGGGTTGAAGAAATATCTCGCGCGCGAGGGTTGGCGCGATAAGCGCGTCGTGGCGATCAACAGCGGCGCCAACATGAACTTCGACCGCTTGCGGCACGTGGCGGAGCGAGCAGACCTCGGCGGCGAGCGCGAGGCGCTCCTCGCCGCGGTGATTCCGGAGAGGCCGGGGAGCTTCCTGCATTTCTGCGAAGCGCTCGGACATCGCGGCGTCACCGAGTTCAACTATCGCTACGGCGGCGCCGACAGCGCCCAGGTTTTTGCCGGCCTCGCGCTCAGCGGCGGCAACGCGGAGAAGGAGACGGTGCTCGCCGGACTGCGCGCCGCCGGCTTCACCGTCACCGACATGACCGGCGATGAGATGGCGAAGCTGCACGTGCGCTACATGGTCGGCGGGCACGCGCGCGGTATCGCGCACGAGCTGCTGTACCGCTTCGAGTTCCCCGAGCGCCCCGGTGCGCTGTTGAAATTTCTGCAGGCGATCGGCTCGCGCTGGAACATCAGCCTGTTCCACTATCGCAACCACGGCTCGGACTACGGCCGCGTGCTCGCCGGCATCCAGGTGCCGCCCGCCGAGCGGGCGGATTTCGTGCAGCATCTGAACGAGCTGCACTACGCCTACGTGGAGGAGACCGCGAACCCGGCGTATCGCATGTTCCTCGGCGCCTGAAAACCACCCCCGGTGAACCACCCCGGGAAATCGCGCTCAACGCGAGTGGAACCAGTCACTTCCCGGCAAGATGCGCGATTTTCCGGGGAGCCCCGGGGGATCGCGGGCAGCGTGGCGTCTGCGGGTAGTGCGTTTGCTTACGGCGTTGCGGGCTGGCGGCTCTCGAGGAGCCACTCGCGCCAGACCGCGAGCAGCACGGCGAGGATCACCGGCCCGATGAACAAGCCCACGAGCCCAAAGGTCGCGAGCCCCCCGAGCACGCCGAACAACACGATGATGAACGGGATCGCCGCTTCGCGGCTGATGAGGAAGGGCCGCACGATGTGGTCCGTCCAGCCGAGGACGATGGCGCCCCAGATCATGAGTCCCACGGCCGCCGCCGTGCTGCCCCTGACGAACAGCCACACACACACACCGATCCACACCGTCGGCGCGGCGAACGGGATCAGGCCGCACACCGTGGTGAGCGCGGCGAGGAATACTGGTGCGCCTGCGCCGGCGATCCAGTAGCCGAGACCGACCAGCAGACCCTGCGCCAGTGCCGTCAACACCAGCCCATAGACCACAGCCTTTACCGTCTGCTCGATGGCGCGCAGGTAATTGTGCACACGCATACCGAGCACCTGCTCGAGCGCCTGGGCGAGCTGTGCTGCGAGACGCTCCCCGTCGCGGTACACGAAAAAAAGACTCACCGCGGTGAATGCCATCTTCACCGCTTCGCGGCCGATGCCACCGATGAGGCGCGCGATGTGGTCGAAGGAGTGGTCAGTGACGCGGCGCAACTCCAGGCCGAGGGCATGGGGATCCTGCGCAGCGCGCGCCGCAAGCTCGCGCAGCTGATCGCCCAACCACGGGAGTCGCAGCAGCGCCGGTGGCAGCTGCACTCCGCCAGCGACGATCGCCTGCGCGTCGTGCCACAGGCGCACCAGCTCGATGCGCAGCACCAGGGCCAGCCAGGCGATCGGCGCGATCACGGCGAGTGACACCGCGGTGGTCATGAGGAGTGAGGCGATCACGCGGCGGCCACGGCAGGCTCTCAGGAGCCGCAGGTAGGTGGGCCAGGTCACGAAAGCCAGGATGGCGGCCCAGACCACCGGCACGATGAAAGGCTCCATCACTCGAAAGCCGAGCAGCACGAGCCCCGCGAGCAGTGTCGCAGTGATCAGGCGGCGCAACCACGGTGCGGAGACGAGATCTTCCATGGTGCCGGACTTTCGCTCAGCTGAGGCCGGCCGTGTCGGAGACGAACATGGTGAGGGCGAGCAGCATGCAGGTGGCAAAGGTCAGCTGACGGCGCAGCGCGAGATGCGTGGCCGGCAGCAGGCTTCCCAAAGAGTGTTTTTCATACAGCCAGAATGTCCCGTGTCCGACGACCAGCAGCGCGAGTCCGCGCTGCCCGCCCACCACGACACCTGCGGCGCCGCCGAGCGCCGCGGCAACCACGGCCGCGATGCGCACGCGCGGCGCTGGCAACTGGCCCGCAAGTGCGAGTCCCCAGTGCACGGCGGCGGGCGCGGCAAGCAGCAACGCGCCCCAGGCGAGCGCGGCGCGCTGCGCAAGCTCCTGCCATTCATGAGCGGGCAGCAATCCGACACCCGCGAGGCACAACACGAGCGGTGACACACACAGATACCCCGCCCACTCCGCGAGCGTGTTGAGCTGCGTGGCTCCAGTGTCGTTTTTGGTCAGCCCCACGTCGCGGATCATGCCACGGCGGGGGAACGCCCGTGCGGCTCTTGACGGCAGCTACGCAGCGCAGGCAGGCTTCGCGCGGCGTGAGGTGTCCGTTCCAACGCGTGCGGCAGCAGGCTGTGGCTGCACGATGTCGGAGCGGTTAAACGGGAAGTCCGGTGCGGATTCATCCAAAGCCGGCGCTGCCCCCGCAACGGTAATCGAGTTCGGCGGATCACACAGAGCCACTGCGCCTCGTTGATACTCGGGCGCGGGAAGGCGATCCACCCGGAGTCACGCTCCAGCTCGAAAGCCCGGAGACCGGCCTCAGGCGTTAACCGATGGGCGTCGCGGTGGGCGATGCGGGTTGCCGGTCCATGCTCTCGCGTCGGCCGCGCGCTGCCCCTGCAAATGCCACGACCCCACGGGCACGGGTGTGTGCATTTTCAGGAGCTCGTCATGTCAACAGGTCTCAGAGCGCGCCACGCGCCAGGCACTCCGCTGTCCCCGCCGTCGCTGAGCCGTCGTTACCTGCGGTTATCCGCGGCGCTGCCACTGCTTGCGGTACTGGTCTGTGGCGTGGCACGCGCCACCGATGCGGATGAGCCGCAGCAGGTCGTCGTCAGTGCAACGCGCACGCCCACGCCGGCCGTCGAGGTGGCGAGCAGCATCACCGTCATCACGGCCGATGACATCGAGGCACGTCAGGAGCGCACCATCAGCGACGTTCTGAAGGACGTTCCCGGGCTGAATGTCGTGCAGACCGGCGGCCCTGGCGGCGTTACCTCGGTGTTCATCCGCGGCACCAACTCCAATCACACCAAGGTGCTGATCGATGGGATCGATGTCAGCGACCCGAGCAACTCCACCGGCGCATTCGATTTCGGACAACTGCTGACACCGGACATCGAGCGCATCGAAGTGCTGCGCGGCCCGCAAAGCGGCCTGTACGGGTCGGACGCCATCGGCGGAGTCATCAACATCATCACCCGGTCGGGCTCGGGACCGATGACACTCGCGGCGGGACTCGAGGGCGGCAGCTTCGAGACCTTCAACCAGGCGGCAAGGCTCAGCGGCTCGCGCGAGGCATTCCACTACGGGGTCAATGTGACGCACTTCCACGCCGGGGCGACTCCGGTGACGCCGCTCGACCTGCTGCCTGCGGGCGCGGCGCGCAACGACGACTACAACGACAACCTGACTCTCTCGACCAGGCTCGGCTACGACATCACATCGAACTTCGACCTCGGACTCGTGGCGCGCTACACCGACATCCACCTGCACACGACCGGGGAGGATTATCCGCCGCCGCTATTTACCGGCGTCCCCGCCGCCGAGCAGACCACCGCCGCCACCGACGAATCCTTCGCTCGTCTGACTGCGCACGCGGTTTCCTTCGACGGCCTCCTCGACCAGACGCTTGGGCTCGCCTACTCGCACCTGCGCACCTCGACCGTGCAGCCGCAGACTCCGGCGGCGCTCAATACCGGCGAGCGGCGCAAGGCCGACTGGCAGGGCAACTTCAGGCTCGCGCCGAGCGAGACGCTGGTGGTGGGCGCGGAATACGAGCGCGACGAGATCGACCAGCCGATCACCGCGAGCGTGCACATCGGTTCCGGCTACGCCGAGCTGCAATCGCAGGTCGGCTCACACTGGTTCTCCGCGCTCAACGTGCGCTACGACGACAACAGCCGCTTCGGCGGCAAGACCACGTGGCGCTTCGCACCTGCCTGGGTGATCGCGGACAGCGATACCAAGCTCAAGGCCTCCGTCGGCACCGGTTTCAAGGCGCCTACGCTGAGCGAGCTCTACCAGAGCTTCCCGCCTTTCTTCTTCGCGAATCCCGATCTCAAGCCCGAGAACAGCACCGGCTGGGACGTCGGCTTCGAGCAGGGAGTGCTGCGCGGACTCGTGCGCCTCGGGGTGACCTACTACTACAACCGCATTCATGATCTGGTCACGACGGACGTGACCGGCACCACCTACGCCAACATCGGCGAGGCGACCACGGATGGGATCGAGAGCTTCATCGCCTGGCAACCGCTGAAGGAGCTGACGCTGCGCCTCGATTACACCTACACCGAGGCCACCGATGAGGTGCTGCACCAGGAGCTGCTGCGGCGGCCGAAGCACAAGGGCACATTGCTCGCGCACTGGCAGGCGACGAGCGCATGGCAGCTCAGTGTCGATGTCCTCGCGGTCGGCGCGTGGGTCGATGGCAACCGCGATTTCTCCATTCCGCGGCTCGACGCCCCGGGCTACACGACCGTCAATTTCGCCACCAGCTACGAGCTCAACCCGCATTTCGCACTGTTCGGGCGCATCAACAATCTGCTCGACCGCCACTACCAGAACCCGGTCGGCTTCCTGCAGCCGGGCATCGGCGCCTACGCGGGCGTCAGGGTGACGCTGTAACGGGATGTCTGACCCGCGGGCGCGGGCGGAGTGATACTCTTGCGCCGTCTTATGGACGGCCCAAATTCGCGCATCGCCCCGGGGACTGCGCCATCGGAGAACGAGCGTACCTGGGGGATGCTTGCGCACCTGTCCGCGCTCGCCGGCCTCGTCCTGCCGCTGATCGGCATTGTCTTAGGGCCACTGCTGGTGTGGCTGGCACGGCGCGAGGAGTCCGAATTCGTCGCCGGGCATGCGAAGGAAGCACTCAACTTCAATATCTCCGTGCTGCTTGGTGCGCTCGCCTGCATGTTGCTCATGCTGGTGTTCGTCGGTTTTCTGCTCGGCACCGCGCTCTTCATCGCCTGGCTCGTCATGACGCTCATCGCGGCGATCAAGGCGAGCGAGGGGCACCCCTATCGCTATCCGTTTTCGCTGCGGCTGGTGAAGTAGTTGCTTCCCGGCGGGCGCGAAATCACGTCATAAGTCATTGTTTTTAATGAGACTATGCGGCGCGACTGTATAAGCGTACAGTCGTCAAATGCGCCGCAGCATCGTTGGCCGTCATTCCTTTACCGGGAGGGGTGCTCTTTCGAATCCGCCCGGGCGGTTCGACAAGCAGCAGCTCGATCAGATCGATGACGGTTGGTACCAGGACGAGGTGCCCGAGAGCATCCCGACCACACTAGAGCCTGACCGGGCGCGCGGGGTGATCACAACCAACGATTCGCCCGACATTCCCTTTGAACAGTCGATCAATCCTTACCGGGGATGTGAGACAGCCTGTGTCTACTGCTTCGCCCGTCCGAGCCACGCCTACATGGGCCTTTCTCCCGGCCTGGACTTCGAGACCCGGCTCTTCTACAAAGCCGATGCCGCGAAGGCGTTGGAAGAGCAACTCGCACGACCGGGCTACGTATGCAAATCCATCACGCTCGGCGCCAACACCGACCCGTACCAGCCAGTCGAAAAGCGCATGCGCGTCACCCGCACGATTCTCGAGGTGCTCGCGCGCACACGCCATCCTGTCTCCGTCATCACCAAGCACGCTCTCGTGCTGCGCGATTTGGACCTGCTCAGTGATCTGGCGCGCGATGGCCTCGCCGGGGTGGCGGTCAGCGTCACGACGCTCGATGCGGACCTCAAGCGCGTCATGGAGCCGCGCGCTGCCTCCCCGCAGGCGCGGCTGCGTACACTCGCTGCACTGAGCGCTGCGGGAGTTCCGACCAGCGTGATGGCTGCACCGATGATCCCCGCACTGAACGACCACGAGCTCGAAGCGATCCTCGAGGCGGCGGCCGGCGCGGGAGCGCGCTGGGCCGGCTACGTGCTGCTGCGCCTGCCTTACGAGATCAAGGACCTCTTCCGCGAATGGCTGGCCGAGCACTACCCCGACCGTGCCGCCCACGTTATGGCGCTGATCCGCGATATGCGGGGTGGCCGCGACTACGATTCGAGCTTTGGCACCCGCATGCGTGGCACCGGCCCGTATGCGCAGTTGCTGGGCAACCGCTTCCGGCTCGCCTGCCGTCGTCTGAAACTGAACTCCGAGCCTCGCAAGCCCCTCAATACCGCCCTGTTTCGTCCCCCCGGGCCCGCCGGGGCTCAGCTGAACCTCGGTCTGTAGCGTAGCTCCATGCGTTGTATCAGCGCGCGTTCAGGGGCCTCTCAATTACAATCACGTTTCGGCCTGGGGGTTACGGAGACGGCTACTGGAACGGTTGTGCGCTGGAAAATTACCTGCCGTTGAACACCCACGCGGCACGGGTCTGGGGTCATGAACGATACGGCAACGGTGAATCCGGCCCCGCTGATCAAGGCGCGCTACGTCCTGCAGGAAAGACTGGGCGTGGGCGGCCAGGGGGAAGTCTGGCGCGCCTTCGATCCACGGCGGGGTGAGGACATCGCACTGAAGATCCTGCGTCCGCCGGGAGGGCGCGCCGCGGCGGCATGGGACGCGCTGAGGCACGAATACGAAAGTGCCAGCCGCCTGGATCATCCCTTCATTCTCAAGGTCTACGAGCCGGAGCGCGAGAACGGAGCCTTCTTGCTGCCGATGGAGCTGGCGACCGGCGGAGACCTGCGCCGCCTGCGCGGTGCCAGCTATCTGGCGATCATCCCGGTTCTCGTCGAGGTCGCGCAGGCCCTCGAGCACGCGCACGAACGTGGCGTCATCCATCGCGACCTCAAGCCGGGTAACGTGCTGTTCGACGCGCGCGGATGCGTGAAGCTCGCCGACTTCGGCGTTTCGGGGCTGGCGCTGGACCCGGGCACCGACTCCATGATCCGTGGGCTTTCGCCTTTCACAGCGAGCCCGGAGCAGTTGCGCGGAGAGCCTCCGTCGCCCGCGGACGATATATACGGCCTGGGGGCGCTCGCCTACGAGCTGCTGTCGCGCCGGCCGCCCCACTATCCTCATTTCGATGCCCGGCGGGTGCAGCAGGAGCCGGTGCCACCACTCGTTCCGGCGGAGCAGATCCCGCCGCAGCTCGATGCGCTGATCGCGCGCATGCTCGCGAAGGACGCGAGGGAACGGCCCGGCTCGATGCGCGAGGTGATCGATGATCTCGAAGCAGCGCTCAACGACACGCTGACCTTCGACTTCCAGGACGAGGAGCCGTCCGAGGACACCTCCAATCTCACCAGACACCTGGAGGAGAATCTCACGAGACAGCTCGAGGAGCTGCCACGCCCGCCACCGGACCTGCCATCCTCGCCGCCATTGGGCGCCAG
>Ga0210399_10003975_pt1 | contig 11498 bp, 8 predicted proteins | sample IncBWC14MmetaG_FD_150865 | JGI IMG/M metagenome (GOLD analysis project Ga0210399, IMG submission 150865) | Forest soil microbial communities from Barre Woods Harvard Forest LTER site, Petersham, Massachusetts, United States - Inc-BW-C-14-M | ecosystem: Environmental > Terrestrial > Soil >...
CCTCGCTGCCAGCGTCTGGTTGAGGGCAGCGAGCGACGTTTGCACTTTCGCATCGTCCTCTTCGCGCGCCTCGGTGGCGACCAGTTCGCCGAGCACCCGGTCGCGTCGTGCTACGCGCCGTGCCTGCTCGAGCGTTGCCCGCGCACTGGCGATGGCGGCGTCGGCCTGCGCCAGCGCATCTGTGTAGCGCGGTCGGTCGACGACGAACAGCAGCTGGCCCTTATGTACAACCTCGTTGTCGTGCACAGCGACCTCGGTCACCAGGCCGCTGATGTCGGGCGAGACGCGCACCACGTCTGCATAGACGTGTCCATCCCGCGTCCAGGGGGCGGTTTCATATCGATTCCACAGCTGGATCGCGACCAGCGTAGCGGCGAGGACAATCAACGTTGTGATGGACCAGCGCATCAGACCGAGAAGAAGCAGCTTCATGAGCGCAGCCCCCAACGGGCGGTAATCCAGGCGATGGCGCCAAGCAGCACCAGAAAGAAGGCGATGTCGGCTAGCGGCCGGTACGCTACGAGTCGGTAGAAGCCGAACACCGACAAGAGACGCGACAGCAGTGCCGTCAGGACGACCGCGGCAACGGCGAGAAACAACAGAGACGGGATATAGACGCCTCCAATCGAAACCTCACCGATCATCCTTGCGTACCTACATAAGCGTTCGCATGCGGGAACAAAAGGCGGCGCAGTCCGGTCAGCATGATCAGTCCGCGGCGTCGCCGATCCGGTCGCTGATCGGCTGCGAATGCCATCATCGCCCGGTCGATTGCGTCGAGTAGCGACTCTTCCGGAGGTTCACGCTCGACCGGTCCAATCCGGCGAAAATGTTCGCTGATACCTCGCAGCGCTGCGTCGAGGGCTGTGCGCTCTTCAATGTTGCTGAGCGCATCAAGCAGGGCATGCAGTTCGCCGGCGAGATAGCCGATTCGCAACCCGACGAGCGCATCATAGGGCGGCGGTGTCAACTGCGCTGCAGGCGATCCCGCGCGAGCAGCGATCAGCGCCATGCGGTCGAGCATACGGCTGGTCCATTGTTGCGTATCCGGAGCCTTGCCGTCGGCACGTGCCGCGATATCGCGAAAACCGGCCCGGAGCAGCCTGGCGAAAGCAACATCGGCGCCGACGACATGGAATATGCCGATGATGATTACGCTGACCGCGGTTCCTGCGATTTGCGCGATTGACCCATTGACGAAGCCGGCGAAATCGCTCTGGTACGATGCGGCAATCCCGACGGTGTTGAGAAAGCCGATCAGTCCGCCGAGCGCAAGCAGCGCGAGAGCAGGACGCACCAACAGGCTGCCGAGCAAAAGCAGGATCGGCGCCAAGACCAAAGCCAGCATGGCGAAATCCGTCACTCGCGGAAGAACGACGAAACCATATCCGGCCGCCGCAGCGATGCCGGCGAGAGAGCCGAGAAAGAAGTGGCCGATCGCGACGTCGGGGTTCGGCCGGCTGCCGAATAGCGCGCAAGCAAGACCCACGATCAGCGCGGCAATCGCACCGCTCGGCCAAGCCGTGAAAATCCAGAATGCGCAGACTATACAGACGGCGACCATCGTTCCGAAGGCAGAGCGCAGCGCCAGAACATGGTCGCGATGAAAGGCGCGGCCGGCCGTGGCCGCAACCAGCCTTACCGCTTCAGGCGACAGTCCGGCCAGCTTGCCCCGGATTATGTGATGGTGGAGCTCGCGAAGCACTCGATGGACGATGACAAGCTCTCCCAATCTCGCAACGAGGCTTACGAGAAGCATCTCGCGCCACCCGTATTGCGCCTCAGCTGCCAGCGCCGCTTCGAGTTCTGCTGCATCCGCTACCAACTCGTGCGCAACTGCATCGCGCGTCGGTCGCGACAGATCCTCACCAAGCCATCCATCGACGCGCGCGATCAAGCCGGCGACGGCGGGCGGAAGACCGCTTCTGTGCGCCGCGCATTCGAAGATCCGGTCTTCGATCACGCCGCTAAGCGGAAGCAGCCAGGAGAGCTGATCCTGCAGCGCACGAACCACCCGCTCGGGCGGAACCAAGCGCGCGGTGTCGAAAGCGAGGTGAGCGGAAAGCTCTTGAATATCGTTGACGTCACGGGCGAGCCGTCGCCGATCGCCGTCCAGCGCGGGTTCGCGGCTGCCCGTGAGCGCGCGCCGGCTCCATCGTTCGGCATCGCTCACGATCGCGGTTACGCGCTCTTGCAGCTTTCTCGCGACGGTGCGCGGCCAAACTGCGCCGTGGACGAGGCTGACCGCCACCACCGCGATGCCGATCTCCTGCACGCGCAGGATGGCAGTGTTGAAGATCCCGGCCGGTGCGAGCACGGCCGGAAAGCCGATGACGCTCGCTGTATAGCCGGCAAGGAGAAATGTGTAGGATCGTGGAGTCCGGTCGAGCTGCGCAATGTAGACACACAGTCCCAGCCAAAGCGCCAATGCGAAACTGAGGACGAGTGGCTCATTGACGAAGGCCGGGAGCAATATGACCGCGGCGGCCCCGCCGAGGAAAGTGCCGAGCAGACGGTACAGGGATTTCGACAATACCGCGCCCGCAAGCGGCTGGGACACAAGATACACGGTGGAGACCGCCCATACGGGTTGAGAGAAACCGATACTCAGCGAGACGTAATAGGAGATCATCGCCGCCGCGAAACACTTGGCGGAAAAGAATACGGCTTCCGCGTCGGTCGCCATCATCGTCCAAGGATCCTTCCGAACGGTGCGCGACCGGAGCTTGCGCGCGAAGCGGGGAATGTGTCAGCGGCCGCAACCGTAAGCGATGCGAAGATCATCGCTGCCGTAAGACGGGACCGATACATGCATTGCGATTCACAACCGATCACGCCCCCCGCTCAGCAGAGTTCAATATCGCTAATTTCTTAGATAGCAACTTGGACCGTTTTGCGATCTATTTTCCCCGTTTGCGCTCTTCTAATTAGCTACGCGTGCCGGTGAAATTGTATGGTCGGTGGCTGCTCACCCAGCTGTCATCGTAAGTGAGCGGCCGCCGCCGATGAGTTCGACGGCGGCTTGAGAAACGCCGTCTCCCGCCGCTCAGCAACCGAAACCGTCAGTCACTCAAGCCGAGTCCGCGGGACCGGACAGCATCCCCTGCCGGTGCAACGGCGTCGGTCGCATACGCCGATGCCTTGTTTTCGCGCAGCCAGCGCTTCTCGGCTTCAGATCCACTGGGCGGCGGTCGAAATCCTTCGATCGACCAGTAAGCGCGGGGCGTCTCGTCAATATGGAATTCCCAGAGCATGCCCCGCTCCCGCATGATCGGAGCCAGCGCTTCGTCGAAGTCGTCGACCCGCCGGGAGCCCTCCTCGACAGTCTTCCATGCAATGTTGATGTGATCGATAGCGATTCTAACGAAGTTGTCGGCGGGCACCCCTCCGCGGTACAGAGAGTCGCGGTCTTTTTCTATGAAAACAACTCCCACGTAAAACGCCGGGAAATTATAAAGCTTGGTGATTGATGTCGCCAAAGCTTGCTTGTGCTTGGGTTCAAATGCACCGACGGGATGATAAATTGTCCAAAGTGGCATGGATGGTCACCTCTAAACAAGGTTGATGAGAACTGCTGCAGGGTATTGTGCCGGTCTATTTCACAGGAACCGGGCCTAGCGGTGGCGAGCCGACAGGGGCGACGGTAGTGAGTTTCTTATTGACGAACTCGTCGAACCCGAGCTCGGAAAGTTCGCGTCCGAAGCCCGAGTTCTTGACGCCGCCGAACGGGAGCTCCGCTTGCGTCCGAATCGGCTGGTTGATGAACACCATGCCGCTGTCGATCTGACTGGCGATTTTGCGGCCGCGCTCGATGTCGGCGGTGAAGACGGAGCCGCCCAATCCATATGGCACCGCATTGGCCAGCCGGACGGCCTCCCTCTCGTCCTTGACGACATAGAAACATGCCACCGGGCCAAACAACTCCTGTGTGTAGATCGGATTCTTCTCGGTAACGTTGGTCAGTACCGTCGGCTCGAGATAGAAACCCGGCCGATCGATTCTCTTGCCGCCGACAGCGACCGTCGCCCCGTTCTTGCGGGCAAGTTCGATCTGGCCAAGAAGATTGTCGAGCGCCCTTTCAGAGGAGATTGGCGCAAGGGACGTGGAACGATCCGCGGGATCGCCCGGTTTGAGCGCGGCCATGCGCTTGACGAACCCGCCGAGGAAGGCCTCTCCGCGCTCCTTGCCGACGACAATTATGCGCTTCGTCCCGCAACAGCACTGGCCAGTGTTCGCCATCCGTCCGGTGAGTGCACTGTCGAGGGTCCACTCGAGCGGCGCATCCTCGAGAACGATCAGCGGGTCACTGCCGCCCAATTCCAGGACTACCTTCTTGAGATTGCGTCCTGCGCGTTCACCGACTGCCGCCCCCGCCCGCTCGCTACCGGTCAGGGTAACGCCACGGACTCTCGGATCCTCGATCACGCGTCCGACCTGCTCGATGCTGGCAAAGATGTTGGTGTATACGCCCGCCGGCGCGCCCGCTTCCTCGAAGAGGCGGGCAAACGCCAATGCCGCCTGCGGCACGTTTTCCGCGTGCTTCAGGAGGAGAACATTGCCAACCATCAACTGAGGTCCCGCCACGCGCGCGATCTGGTAATAGGGATAGTTCCACGGCTCGATTCCGAGTATCACTCCGATGGGATCGGTGCGCACTTCGGCACCGGGTGTCTCGGTAAGCGGCTTCGGCTTGAGATGACTCTCTGCGTTCTTCGCGTAGTAATCCAGAATGGCCGCCGACGTCGCGACTTCGCCATGCGATTCCGCGATACGCTTGCCCATCTCGAGTGTCAGGTAGCCGGCATACTCCTCGGCCTTTTCCCGCAAGATGGCGGCGGCGCGAGATACGATCCTCGCCCGTTCGACCAGCGGCCGCAGACGCCAGTCGGTTTCGTACGCCTTGTGCGCCGTCCCCAATACAAGCTCCAGATCACGGTCGGATATCTCTTCGAAGGTTCGAACCACTTCGCCGGTGGCCGGATTGACAGTTTTAAACGGCATGCTCATCTCCGCTCTACAGGTGACAGTGGAATTATCAAATTGCGACCGCTGGCGGTCTCGACTCGGATTGCTGAAGTTTGGTTCGATATTGCCCTCGCTCCTATGCCGGAATCCCCCGGCGCGAAGTCAGAACGTACTGTCGCCCCGGCGCGCGGCCCGAGCGAACTCGGTCGGCGTCATTCCCGTGTTCGCTTTGAAGCGCCGAGTGAAGTGGCTGTGCTCGGAATAGCCCAACGCCATCGCAATATCCGAGAATCTCAGCTTCCCCTCCCGGACCATTGCTTTCGCGCGGCTCATGCGCTCGTTCTCGAGGAATTGCATGGGAGTTACGCCAAAAGCGAGTTTGAATTGCCTGCTGAAATGGAATCGGCTCAGACCGGCGATTGCCGCTAGCTCCCGCAGACTGGTGACTGGCCGCATGTCGGCCCGCAGCGCCTTGAGGACGCGCTCACGGGACTTCCACGTCAGACCCCTCGCAGCGCGCGCCGGCAATTGGTCCATCCCGCTGCACCTGCGCAGAAATTGAGCCATCAGTGCCATTCCAGCACCCTCAAAAACCAGCTTCGATCCCGGTCGCGGTCTTGCCAACTCTCCGACCAATAGCTCGCAGACCTCCTCAACCAAGGCGTCTCGCACATCAAACGCCGCAACCAGCTCGGGATGCGGCACGGCCATCATTGCGTGCTTGCGCCATCCTTCCTCGAGGATTTCCTTATCGAGGCAGACGAGAACCCGCCTTCCCGCAGCTACGCGTAGAACCCCAGACCACCCTGCCGGCAAGAGGCTAACGCGGCCCGATGAGCGTTCACGGGCAGTCGCCTCCACGGGCTGAGCTTGTCTGGCAACGCGGCGCCGGCTAAGGAGACACACGATGGTGTGCTGTGAGCGCGGAGCATACATCCATTCCAAATCTTCTACGACGTCGACGACCCAGGCTTGGGTCCGGGCGCAACCCAGATCCGCGCCGCTGGTCAACGTTCGACCGGGAAAGCCGCTTGTTCTCTCCTTGAGCAATATCACTCTCGCGCATGGCGTGGCATGGACTCTGCTGTCCAGCCCGCGATCTGCGCTGCATATTGCCCTGGTGTGCAGCCAGCGTGGCGTCGGAAGCGCTTGACGAAGTGACTGTGATCGGCGAAGCCGGCTGCGATGGCAATTTCGGGCATCGATCGGTTGCCATCGCGCAGCAGCTTTCGGGCGAACTCGATGCGACACCTCTCGAGATACCTCATCGGCGTCATGCCGGTAGTGGCTCGAAACTGGCGGACGAAATGAAAGCGGCTGACTCCAGCCACTCGGCTCAGTTCATCGAGAGCGATATGCTCGGCTATGTGATCGTGCATGTAACCTATGACCGATCGAAGAGCCTCAGGGTCAAGCGGTCTTCGCGGATCGTCGCGTGGACGCGACCGGGCACCGTAATTGCGAGCGAGGTGCGTAGCCATCATCGTCGCCACGCCCTCCACGAGCAAGCGCTGAGCAGGATGTTGTGGCTTGAGAAGCTCAGCCCAAAGGATGGAGGCACCGCGACGGATCAGACGATCATTCATGTTGAGTACCGGCACGAGATCGACCGTGCCCGCGTCCCCGACTTGTGCCATCGCCTCGACAACCAAACGCTCTGAAACGCTGACGCGCAGTCGCTCCGGCACGGCGCCATAAACTCGTTCGCTCGAGCCGGCGAGCCGGATCATGACGCTCCCCGGGGCAAAATCGGCCGGCAATTCGCGTTCTCCCTGTTGCTGAAATAGTTGGCCCGTGCCAGAGAGGGTGTAGACCAAGAGATGGTGCCCATCCATCGCCGGGCAGTGCTCATCGAAGTCCTTCGAGCCTTCAACCCACTTCAAGGAGACATCCAACCAGAGGCAACCCGGGCTGTCGCTTCGAGCGACGCCGCGGGCTGTCGATTTCGAGTCGGTTGCACCGATCTTCGGCTCCTTTCCAAGGCCGCGGTAACGCATAAGCCCTATTCCGATTTCGAGTCAGCGATGCGCACGACGGTCCCGTTGATCAGAGAGTCGGATGGATCGACGATGACCTCATCAGTCGGGTGCAACCCCGAGAGGATCTCGACCTTTTCGCCATAGTCGCGTCCGATGGTGACCGGAACCAGTTGTGCGTGGCCGTTGCGCACGACCGCGGTACGCAAACCCTCTTTGCGGAAGAGCAGGGTATTGGCGGGCACCGTGACGGATTGAAGTGCCGAGGGCAAGCTGAGATGCACGGACGTATAAGCGCCGGGCAGGAGCCTGCCGGTAGGATTATCGACGTCGACCTCGACGAGCAGCGTGCGCGAGGAAAGGTCGATGGCGTTGGCATTTCGTACCAACCTGCCGCGGAATAACTCGCCGGGAAACTCGTCGAGCGTCAAGGTCGCTGTCGCACCCGCCTGCGCGACGCTGGAATAGGGCTCCGGAACCGCGACATAGACGCGCAGCGTGTCGATTGCCGCGAGATGAAACAGCTCTTTCGACGGCGAGTTGGCGTCGGCATCGATGAGCGCACCGATGTCGGTATTGCGCGCCGTGACGATGCCGTCGAACGGGGCGTAGACCTTCTCATAGGATTGCAGCTGCGCGAGCCGTGCGACGTTGCCTTCATTCGAGTGCACGATGCCCTTGTCGGCGGCCAATGCCCAGTCGGCATTGTCGCGGTCCTGCGTGGAGACGGAGCGCGTCTTGAGCAACTCCTCGTTGCGCTTGGCCGTGATCGCGGCGAGCTGCAGATTCGCCTGTGCGGTCGCCAGATCTGCCCGTGCCTGGCGCAGCTGTTGATCGAGCTCAGGTGTGTCGATCTCGGCCAGAAAGTCCCCTTTCCTGACATGCGCGCCAATATCGAAGTGCCAAGCTTTGAGATAGCCGCTGGTCCGCGCATAGACCGGCGTATCCGTGAATGCCTGGGTGTAGCCCGGCAGCGCGATTTCCTGATCGGGCGCACCCGCCTGCGGGTGCACTACCGTGACGCTAGGAACGGCGGCTTCCAAGGTCGTGCGGGCGAGCTTCTGCTCGGCGTCGAGGCGACCGGCGAGCCCCGCGACAATGGCACCACCCAGTACGACGACAGTCGCTGCCAGCGCCGCAAGCTTCCAGCCGCGACGCTCTCGCTTCGGATTGAGGGACAAGTTAGACGATTGTGTGCCGGAGTCACGGGTATCGTTGGGTGGCATTGCAGCGATCCTCCGTGGGGTTCAGGCCGTCTCGGGCGCGCCTGCATCAGCCGGCCGCGCCGGCCGCGTGCGCCGTCCGTGCAGAAGGCTGAACACAGCGGGAACGAAGATGAGAGTGGCGACCGTCGCCAGGAGCAGTCCGCCGATGACTGCGCGCCCGAGCGGCGCATTCTGCTCGCCGCCGTCGCCCACTCCGAGCGCCATCGGAATCATGCCGATGATCATCGCCAAGGCCGTCATCAACACAGGACGGAACCGCGTGAAACCGGCCTCGAGCGCCGCCTTGATCGCGTCGCCGTGGCTCGCAAGCCGATCACGGGCAAAGGACACGACGAGAATGCTGTTCGCCGTGGCAACGCCCATGCACATGATGGCACCCATGAGCGCCGGCACGCTCAGTGTCGTATGCGTAAAGAAGAGAAAGAGGACGATGCCGGCGAGCGCGGCCGGGAGCGCCGTCACGATGATGAACGGGTCCAGCCATGACTGGAAAGTCACCACGATCAGCAAGTACACGAGGACGATCGAGAATGCGAGTCCACCGAGCAAGCTGGCGTAAGAGCTGCGCATCGTGTCGACCTGTCCGCGAATAGTCACGAAGCTGCCGCGCGGCAGAAGCGAGCGGTCCTTGGCGACGATCCTCTGGACGTCGCGGCTCACCGCTCCGAGATCGCGGTCCTGCACCGAGGCGTAGACATCGAGGACCCGGCGGATGTTGTAGTGGGAGACAGCCTCCATCTCGCTCGCTCGCTCGACCGAAGCCACATCGGCTAGAATCTCAGGATTCTTCCGTTGCGAGGAACTCAGCGGAATATTCTCGATGTCCTGAATCGACTGAATGTCGTATTGCGGCGGCTGCGCGACGAGGTTGTAGTTGACGCCATTGTCGTAGTTCAGGAAGAACATCGGTGTGATCTGGAAGCTGCCGCTCAACGAATTGAGCACGTTGCCGGCGACCTCCCGTTCCGTGTAGCCACTCTGGGCCGCTTTCGTGCGGTCGACGTTGATCTTGAAAGTGGGATAGTCGAACGTCTGCTCGATGCGCGCATCGACGATGCCGGAGACCCTGCGGACCTCGCTGAGGATCTGGTCAGCGACCTCGCGGTTGCTGTTGATATCTGCGCCATCGATCTGGATGTCGACGGGCGCCGGCAGCCCGAAGTTCAGGATCTGGGTCACCATGTCGGCGGGCAGTAAGGAGAAAGTGGTGGACGGGAATTCGCGCGCCAGCTCCGCGCGCAGACGCCGCACATAGTCGGCCGTGGGATGATGGTTCTCTTTGAGGGAAACCACGATGTCCGCATCGCCTGCGCCGATGAGTCCGGAGGTCGCGTGCATGAAATTGATGCCGCTGTAGGGCAGCCCGATGTTGTCGAGAATGTTGTCCGTCTCGGCCGCTGGGAGATGACGGCGGATGGAATTCTCGACCAGATCGACCAACCGTGCGGTCTCCTCGATGCGCGTACCGGACTTGGCGCGCATATGGAGGATGAACTGACCGCTGTCGGAGCTCGGGAAGAAGTCCTGGCCCAGCCACGGCACCAAGGCAAAGGCCGAAACGCAAGCCGCCAGAAACACACCGATGAAGACGACCCGACGCTCGATCAGTGCCGTCAGCAGGACCCGGTAGCGACTGCGAAACTTCTCGAAGCCACTCTCGAATGCCTGTTGGAACCGAACCAGGAGATTGTGGGATGGGCCCGCGGGATCGCGCTTGGCCTTCAGGAGGTACATCGCCAGCGTGGCAATCACAGTACGAGACACCATGTAGGAGGCGATCATGGCGAAAACCACCGCCTCGGCGAGAGGCACGAAGAGGTAGCGGGCGACGCCGCTCAGGAAGAACATCGGCAGGAACACGACGCAGATGCACAGCGTCGAGACGAGCAAGGGCGTGCCGATCTGCTGCGCGCCTTCCAAGATGGCATCCCTGAGGCCGATACCTTCCTCGAGATGACGCTCGATGTTCTCAATCGTGACGGTGGCATTGTCGACGAGGATGCCGACCGCCAGTGCCAACCCGCCGAGCGTCATGATGTTGATCGTTTGTCCGAGAGCGCCGAGAACTATGACCGAGCTTAGAATCGACAGTGGAATGGAGATCGCAATGATGAGCGTGCTGCGCCAGCTTCCGAGGAAGACCAGAATCATTGCGGCGGTGAGCACAGTAGCAAGAAGCACTTCACGGATGACGCCGTTGACGGCGCCCTTGACGAAGATCGACTGATCGCCGAGCGCCTTGATGTTCAGTTCCGAGGGAAGCGTCTGGACAGCACGGACGAGAACGTCGCGGATGCCGTTGACAACATCGATGGTCGAGGCTGTACCTGCCTTCAACACGCTCACCAGGACGCCGCGCCTGCCGTTCTGGCGCACGATGTTCGTTTGCGGCGCATAACTGTCGCTGACCGTGGCCACGTCCCGCAGATAGACCACGGCGTCGCCCTGGACCTTGATCGGCAGATCGTTCAGTTCCTTGACGGTGCGAGGACTTGCATTCATCGACGTGTCGTACTCGAACGCACCGATCTTCGCAGTGCCTGTCGGCAAGACGAGATTCTGGTTGGTAACCGCGCTGAGAACGTCGGTCGGCGACAGACCCTTGGCCCGCATCAGCTGGGGAACCAGATTGATCATCACCTGGCGCGGCTTGCCGCCAAACGGCAAGGGCACGACCGCGCCGGGCACGGTGATCAGCTGGGTGCGCAGGAAATTTTGCGCGAGGTCATTGAGCTGCTGCTCGGAGAGACCCTTTCCCGAGAGGCCGAGCTGCAGAATCGGCACGCTCGAAGCGCTGTAGTTGATGATGAGGGGCGGCAGGGTTCCCGGCGGCAAATAGCGCAGTACCGTCTGTGACACCGCCGTGATCTGCGCATTGGCCGTATCCAGGCTCGCGCCCGGCTGCACGAAGATCTTCACGATCGCCTGCCCGTTCACGGTGATGGATTCCAGGTGCTGAATATTGTCGACCGTGGTGGTCAGTATGCGCTCGTAATTGCTCGTGAGCCGACCTTCCAGTTCCTCAGGGTTGAGTCCTGTATACGTCCAGTCCACGGCGACCACCGGGATATCGATGTTCGGGAAGATGTCCGTCGGGGTTCTGGAGATGGCGACCACGCTCAGGATGAGGATCATCAATGCGAGCACGACGAAGGTGTAGGGTCGGTCTAGCGCAACGCGGACGATCCACATGGCAAACAGGTCCTCCTCGGTACAGAGATCTAGTGGTGGCTAGCGCAATATCATGTATTTCTGAGATGGCGAATTGCCCCGTTCGGCGCATTCTTTTCCAGGCTTGCTTCTTTAAGAATTGCCATCTCTCGGCGCGTCC
>Ga0210399_10003976_pt1 | contig 11497 bp, 9 predicted proteins | sample IncBWC14MmetaG_FD_150865 | JGI IMG/M metagenome (GOLD analysis project Ga0210399, IMG submission 150865) | Forest soil microbial communities from Barre Woods Harvard Forest LTER site, Petersham, Massachusetts, United States - Inc-BW-C-14-M | ecosystem: Environmental > Terrestrial > Soil >...
CGTTTCCACGACCTTCCGCTGTTTCCCGCTGGACACATCCAGCACCCAAGAGGTTTGTAACGACATGTCATCTAGTCGCGGTGTCGGATTTGTCGTCAGCGTGACTCGCGACCCGTCGGGCGACCAACGCGCATCACTGACGGTGAAATCTCCCTTGGTCAATTGCTTCTCCTCGTTCGTGGCGATGCTCCAGGTCCAAAGCTGCCCCATCTTGAAATCGTGATCCACCACGACGGCATCATCCTTCTGCTTTGTGCGCTTTTCTTGCTCGTCGCTCAACGGAACCGTCGCCGTAAGCAACAATGTCTTCCCGTCGGGTGAAAACTGAAATCCCCGGACGCCTGATTTATGCTTCGTCACCTGCCAGGGCTCGCCGCCATCCGCGTACATGAACCACACCTCGGGCTTCGCATCTTTCTCATCCCCCGCGTCCATCGTGAACGCCAGCAATTTTCCGTCCGGTGACCATTCCAGGTTCGAAACGCTCTTCTCGCCCCGCGTAAATTGCCGAGCCGCGGTAGCTGGACCGGCCGTCGGCACCACCCAGAGTTGCGTCACACTTTTCCAGGCGGTGTCCTTCTCTTGGTCCATTACGTTGTCAGCCACCAAATAAGCCACGCGCGCGCCATCCGGCGAAATCCTCGGTGAACTCACACGCGCAACGCGTAAAGCTTCCGCAGTGCCAAACAGTTTCTTGCCGTCCTTACTCCGCGCAGCCGCCGTCTCCTGGCTCGAGGGCTTTTGCCCAGCCACCGCCAGCGGCGCCACAAACACGGCCGCCATCCATATCCCGCGCACTAATTTCCTCATCGCCATGCCCCTCCCCGGAAATCCATCCAGACCATGAAACATTCGTTTCACACCCGAATGACGCCGCGAAGTATATTGGCAACCTCCGGCCCGCGCAAGGCATACGCATTTTGCCGGCACTTGTTCTGTTGCGCTTCTCGGAAACAATTCGGAGAATCCAACTGCCGCACGCGGAACCGCCTCTCTGATCTTGCAACCGCTGGTGAATGGCACGCTGGGTTCTGGAATTGGTAGGCAGCCGTGTGCGGCACACACCGCCGCGGGTCGTCCTGAGTTCCCGGACGTTGGGCGTTCCCTTATTCTTGCCGAAGCGCGATCACCGGGTCGACACGGCTCGCGTGGCGCGCCGGTAGAAAGCTTGCGAGAAGCGCAGCAAACACAAGCACGGGAATCATAGTCGCGAAACTGGAAATCTCCATGGACTGCATGCCCTCAACCAATTGCTTTAATACCCGCCCTGCTGCCCAGGCCCCCGCCGTTCCCAGCGCAACGCCAACAAATATCATCCCGAGGCTCTGCCTCAGCACCATCCACATGACCCCGCCGGGACTCGCACCCAGTGCGATGCGTATGCCGATCTCCGGCACGCGCTGTCCCGTCAAATAAGCCAGCACTCCATAGATCCCTATGCACGCGAGCACCAATGCCAAGCCCGCGAACACACCAAACAACAGTAAGAGGAATCGCTGATGTGCCAGCGAGTCGCTCGCCAACTGCTCCATGGTATGAACTTCGTAAAAAACTTGATCGCCGGCAGCCCCGCGCAGTTCCCGCTTGAGCGATGGAACCTCACTCAAGGGTCGAACGTTAGTCCGCACCACGATGGACATTAGTTCAGACCACCGCCGCAACAACTTATCCGGGAGCTGCGCAAACGGATAGTAAAACTGCGCCCGCACTTGCGCCTGATCGTCTGCTGCGAGCCCCCAATGACGGACATGGCCGACCACGCCAGCCACAACAAACGGCCCGTAACCCATGTCCGGCATCCAAACCCGCTTCCCGACAGCCGGCTCTCCGCCAAAAGCCTGTTGCGCCAACACTTCATCGATCACCACGACAAGCTCGCCGCCCATACGATCTTGCTCGTTAAAAAGTCGCCCTTGCCGCAGCGGAATTCCCATGACATCCAAATATTCCGGCGACACGCTTGTCGCCAATGCCTGCGGCTGTTTATTCTCCGGCGGCACATCCGCTGTCGGCCAGTAACCCATGGCATTGAAGCCCTCGCGCATCGGAAACGTATCGACGATGGCGACGGACTCGACTCCCGGGACGCGCCGCGCCCGCTCCAGAACATCCTGCCACGCCGCACGAATCCGCCCGGTGTCGGCCAGCACGCCCGGCGAAAGCGCCATGTGAGCCACCAGTACGTTCTGTATATTCATCCCAGGGTCGAGGGACGATAAACGCAAAAGTGTTCGTCCCAGCATTCCCGCAGAAACCAGCAGCACCATTGCCAACGCAAATTCCGACACCACAAAACTACTGTGGAGACGCCGCGAGCTTCCCACAACGCTCCGCCCTCCCGCACGAAGCACCTGCTCAAATTCGCGTGCCGGAGCCCTCAAGGCCGGTGCCAGCCCGAATAGAAAACCGCTGACCAAAGATACCGTTAGCGCAAACAACAGCACTCGCCAATCAAGCTGTACCTCCTCCGCCCGCGGCAAAGCCCCCGGCCAGAAGGCCACAAACGGCTGGAGACCAAGAGCCGCCAGACCGACACCCAGCACACCTCCGGAAAGTCCCAGTACCGCGCTTTCCGTAAGACATTGACGCACCAACCGTCCGCGCCCCGCGCCAAGCGCCACGCGCATCGCCAATTCCCGCTCACGCGAGACCGCCCGGGCCAACAACAAACTGGCTACATTCGTACACGCAATCAAAAGCACCAGTCCCACCGCACCCAGCAGCAACCATAGTGTCGACCGCAAATCCCCTACCTCTGGACGGAGTGGCTCGACAACAAAGCTTCGATCTCGATTGGTATCCTTATACTGAACAGCAAGACGACTCCCCATCAGCGAGAGTTCTGCCTGGGCCTCGGCCAGCGTTCGACCAGAACGAAGACGCGCCAAAACATGAACTGGGTGCGGCCCGCGGCTGCGCAAATATTTTGCCGTGTCTTGGCCCAACGGCGTACAGATATCCGGCTCGCTGTCATACAAACGGAAGCCCGCCGGCGCAATGCCCACGATCGTGTAGCTCTTTCCATCGAGCACCAGCGAACTACCGAGAACCCCCGCCTTTCCGCCGAAGTGGCGTTGCCAAAAGCTGTAACCGAGGATCATCACCGGCGCCGCGCCAGGCTTATCGTCTTCGGCTGAAAAAGTGCGACCTTCGGCGGGCGCAACGCGCAAAACAGAAAACACGTCGGACGAGATTTCATTGAAGTCGACATACTCCGGCTCCCCCGCTCCGCTGGCCGTTCCTCCATTGAACAGGATACCGGCGAGCGTCAGCGAATGACTCTCGCGCTGGAAATCGAGAAAATCAGGATAGGCAACATTCTGTTTGCCAAAGAGTTTTGTGTTGAAGTTGTCGGTGTGGCCGTTCACGGCGACGAGCTTGTCGGCCTCGGGATAAGGCAGCGGTCTCAACAAAACGCCGTTGACGACCGTGAACATCACCGTCGAAGCTCCCACGCCAATCGCCATCGTTAGAATCGCTACAACGGCAAAGCCCGGATGTTGTCGCAGCGTCCGCATCGCGTAGCGGAAGTCCTGCCAAGAATCTTCCAACCAGCGCGTCCCCCGCGCGTCGCGGCACTCCTCCTTCACCCGTTCCGGTCCGCCAAGCGCCATTCGCGCCCGCCGCCGCGCTTTCTCCGGGTCGATACCCTGGGCCATCAACTCGGCCGTGTGTTGGTCCAGATGAAACCGCATTTCCTTTTCGAGTTGCTCTTCCATCTTTTTGCGCCGCAACAATCGATGCCACCAGTTCATTCCGCGCCTCCTTCAGACAGCTTCAGGATCAGCGCGACGGCCTCCGTCAATCGTTGCCAACTCGCGGCTTCGGTTTCAAGTTGTGCGCGGCCCTTCCCGGTCAAGCGGTAGAACTTGGCCTCGCGCCCTGTCTCCGTTTCCTTCCAGTCCCCCGCGAGAAGTCCTCGATTTTCCAGTCGATGCAACGCAGGATAGAGCGAGCCCTGCGGAACTTGCACGACATGACGGGAAACTTGTTCCAGCCTCTGTGCGATCGCATATCCATGCACCGGTCCAAGCGCCACAACTTTCAGTATTAATAAGTCCAGTGTGCCCTGCGGCAGATCCGATTTCGTCGCCATCCCCTATACCTCCGACTTCTGCATATTAAACTTCATAACGTGTAGAAGGTCAAGGTGTCACTCCATACGAGCCGGCTGGTACCCTACTTGCTAGGTGGTCGACGGCCTGCCCGCCGCACTCGGCGGGAAGCGCACTAGGTGGCCGTTCCTCTCTCAAATTTCCGATGCATGAAATGCGATTTTTTGGTGAGCACTCTGCGTCCGGGGTTGCTATCGTGTGCCGATGACGGCGGCGCCTATGTGTCTCTCCGACCGAGGCCTGTTCTCCGGCTACACGGCAGGCCCTTTTTACGATGAGATGTTCCACTCGCCGGGCTGCGCCCGTTCTCACTATGCTCGTCTGTTCGAAAAACTCGGCGTCATGGCTCCCACGCAATTCGAAGACCGCCGCAAGCACGCCGACCTCAGCTTCCTCCTGCAGGGCATCACCTTCACCGTCTATAGCGACGGCCGCGGCACGGAGCGACTCTTTCCCTTCGACCTAATTCCCCGCATTCTCCCGCAGTCCGAATGGACGCGCATCGAGGCCGGCCTCAGCCAGCGCGTCGTCGCTCTCAATCTTTTTCTTCAGGATGTCTACGGCAAGCAACTTATCATCAAAGACCGCAAAATCCCCGCCTCACTGGTCTATTCCTGTCGTCACTTCCGCCGTGAGATGATCGGCCTTGAAGTCCCCCGCGGCATCTACACCCATGTCTGCGGCATCGACCTGGTGCGCGACTCCGCCACCGGCGAATTTCTCGTCCTTGAAGACAATGTCCGCACTCCCAGTGGTATCTCTTACGTCCTCGAAAACCGCCTGGTCATGACGCGTACTTTCCCCGAGGCCTTCCAGGAACACGAAGTGCTCCCCGTCAATCACTATCCCGCTGAGCTCTCGCGCATCTTGCGCACGTTATCTCCCCGTACCGAGCCCGACTCCCAAATCGTTCTGCTCACCCCCGGCATCCATAACAGCGCCTATTTCGAGCACAGTTTCCTCGCCCAGCAAATGGGCATCGAACTCGTCGAAGGCCGCGACCTGATCGTGGACGGCGTGGTTGTCTACATGAAAACGATCTACGGCCTCAAACGCGTCGACGTAATCTACCGCCGCGTCGATGACGATTTCCTTGATCCACTCTGTTTCCGTTCAGATTCCATGCTAGGTGTTCCCGGCCTAATGGGCGCCTACCGCGCAGGAAACGTGGCCCTCGCCAACACTCCCGGCAACGGCGTCGCCGATGACAAAGCCATCTACGCCCATGTCCCAACCATGATTAGGTATTATCTGGACCAGGACCCCACCCTACGCACCGTCGATACCTATCTTTGCGATCGCACGGCCCATCTCTCCCACGTTCTCTCTAATCTCCCCAACTTGGTCGTCAAGAGCGTCGGCGAATCCGGCGGCTACGGTATGCTCATGGGCCCCAGCGCCGCCCGCGCTGAGATCGAAGCCTTCCGCGAGAAAATCCTCGCCGAGCCGCGCAACTATATCGCGCAGCCGATCGTTCCTCTTTCGGTGGTTCCTTCCTACGATTCCGCCGCGCAATGCATGGCCGGACGCCACGTCGATCTCCGCCCCTACTGCCTCTACGACGGCCAAAAGGTCACCATCGTACCGGGCGGCCTGACGCGCGTCGCCCTCGAACCGGGTTCTCTCGTGGTCAACTCTTCGCAAGGCGGCGGCAGCAAAGACACCTGGATCCTCCGAGGAGAATGCTGACATGCTCTCGCGCATTGCCGATTCCCTGTTCTGGCTGGCTCGCTACATCGGACGCGCCGAAGACACCGCCCGCATTCTCGACGTTACGTTCTACACTTTGCTCGAGCAGATCCAACAGCCGCATGGTGTCCGCTGGGATCCCATTCTCTCCATGGCCGGCGAAGAAACTCTCTTCCGCCAGCTGTACACAGAACCGACGGCCCACAACGTCTTCGAATTCCTAGCCTTCAACGCCAACAATCCAAGCTCCATCATGCAGTGCTTTACCAAAGCCCGCGAAAACGCCCGCACCATCCGCGACCGTATCTCCCGCGAAATGTGGGAAGACCTCAACGGCCTGTACTTCACTCTAGGCCGCTTCGATCCCCAAGAAGAGACTGCCGCCGGCCCACATCGTTTCTGCGGCCGGGTCATTTTCGGAAGCCACCGCTTTCACGGCGTTAGTGACGCCACACTTCCTCACGACGAAGGCTGGGAATTCCTCCGCGTCGGCTGGGCCCTGGAGCGCGCCGAAATGACCGCCCGCCTCATCGATGTTCAGTACCGCAACCTCCTCGCGCTCAATTCGAGCGGCGCCATTGCCGACAACCACCAATGGATGGCTGTTCTAAAATCCGTCGGCGCCTATGAGGCCTACCATCGCCAGTATCATTCGCCGATTGAACCCGCGCGCGTTGCCGAAATGCTCATCCTCAACTCCCAGCACCCTCGTTCCATTCGCTACTGCGTAACAGAAATGCAGGCCGGCCTGCGTGCCATCAGCAACACAGCCCCCGGCTCCTATGCCAACGAAGCCGAGCGCCTCACCGGCAAAGTTCTCGAGCGCCTCCGCTACAGCCGCATCGACGAAATCCTCGACGACGGCCTGCACGCCTACCTGACTGGTCTCATCCACATGTTCAACACCATCGGCGAAGTCATCGCGCGCACCTATTTCTACTACGCGGCGGTAGCATGAACCGCTTCCACCTGCTTCACGCCACGGAATTCATCTACGACGGCCCCGTCTACGAAAGCTACAACGAGGTCCGTCTCCGCCCTATCGATGACGACCGCCAGAGTTGTCTTTCTTTCCGCCTGATCACCAATCCCGCCTCCCGCGGCTCTTCCTACAAAGATGGCTACGGCAACTGGATTCATGTCTCGAGCGTCCTGCCCCATCATCGCCGCCTGAGAATCGAAGCCGAATCCGTGGTGCTGGTACACGAAGCTCCCGTCCCCGAACCCCTCAGCATGCCGCTGGCTGAGCTCGATGCCATGCGCTCCGATCTTTTCGAAGAACATTTCGAGTGGCTCGCGCCCAGCTCCTACGTCCCCTATCTCCCCGAGCTGGCCGAAATCTCCAAAACCGCCGAAGCATGTTGCGACGGCACAGTCGCCGACTTCGCCCAGACCGCCTCGGATTTCATACACGAAAATTTTGTCTACATGAAAGGCGCCACGCACGTGAACTCCTCGGTCCGCGATTCACTGGCGTTGCGCGCAGGCGTCTGTCAGGATTTCGCTCATCTTTTGTTGGGAGTGGTCCGCATGCGCGGCCTGCCCGCGCGCTATGTCTCCGGTTATCTGGTCAGCGGCAGCGCCGGCCCCGGCGCCAAACAGGAAGAAGTCATCGGCGGCCAAGCCTCACACGCTTGGGCGGAGATATTCTTACCCGGCGGCGGCTGGTTCGGCTTCGATCCCACTCTCGGTAAACCCATCGAGCTTCGTCACATCCGTGTAGCCTATGGCCGCGACTACGGCGACGTGCCCCCGGTTCGCGGCGTTTATAAAGGCCGCGCCGGCCAAAGCCTCTCTGTCGACGTCCGCTTCCGCCCGGCCCTCGACGAAACCGGTCACGAACAATTCGCCGAGCCGAAATCGGAATCCGACAACTCCCAAGAGGCCATCCCCGAACGCCCTCAGCAACACAGCCAGCAATAACCGCTCCGAAACTCCTTTGTGCCCGGCCCCTCGCTCACTTGTTTCAAAGCCCCGAGCGCATGCTCCCGGTAGGCCCGGCAGTGAATCGAAACAAAGGAGCCACCCGAAGGCTTCTCTTGGGCTATTCCTGTCTCCTCAATAACCGCAATGGCCAACCCCATAAGCACACAGGTCCTGATCGAATTCTTCATCCATCCCCCAGTGAACTTCGTCGCAGATTGGAAATGCGAAGGAGGGTAGCTCTAGCCACGCTCACCGGCAAAGGAACTGTCGGCCACAACGCCCGCGAGTAGGTCTCCGTTACCCAGGCCGTCTACTTTGCCTTGAAAAGTACTTGACAACAGGAAGCTTTGCTCTATTCTGAACCCATCCATCGAGCCCGATCCCCCGCACCAAGAAACGGAGGCCCCCATGGAAGCCCCACATCGAACCCGAGCCCCATCGCTCAGCAATTCCCCAGCCGGCCCCTTTCGCCCGGTCCTCTCCGACGCCATCCATTTCTGGGAGATACGCCGTATCTTCTACAATCTAGTCTTAACCGCGGCAGCATTCGCATGGGTAGCCTTCAGTTGGCCCCATTTCCGCCCGGCCTTCACACTCACTGCCGTTCTCCCACTCACCGTTCTCGCGTTACTCGCCAACGCCTGCTACTGCGCCGCTTATCTAGTCGACATCCCCATGCAACGCTCCACTCTCGTCGCCACCTGGAAGCGCCGCCGCTGGATCCTCTGGCTAGTCGGAACTCTCTTCGCCCTGCTCCTGGCAAACTACTGGATCGCCGACGAAATCTATCCCGACTTCCACTGACGCAACCGCAAGGCTCTCCGCCATTGTCGGCCGCTACTTCCCCACCACCAAAATCGCAAACGAATCCGGCACCATTGCCCCGCGCCCAGGCCGTTCCCCCGGCGCAGGCGCAGGCGGCGGCGTAAACTCAGCGGCAATCAGCAAAATATGTCCGGTCTTCTCGTCCAGCGTCAAAGTCTTCGCGCTCTGCTTGGTCTCGACCGTCTGCTCCACCACAAAGCTGGTCGGGCTATTTTCCTTAATCACCGTCAACGTTCCATCGCGCTGCGAACTGAACGCCTCCATGGTGTCCGGGTTAAACACAGCCCCATCGACGCCATTCCCGATCGGCAGGCTAGTGATAATTTTCCCGTTGACCGAACTCAAAATCACCATCACCTGCGGCTCGTGGCACGCCGCAAAAAGCACATGATTCTTCACATCAAACGCCAACCCGCCCGGCCCTCCACACTTCCCCGCCAAATCATAGTGCGCCGTCACCGTCATGGTCTTCGCGTCCACCACGGCGATGTTGTCCTTGTCTTCGATGTCCACATAAATATGACCATTCCCATCCGTGACCGCCTGCTCCGGCGCCCCACCCAAATCAATGGTTCCAACAATCGACCCATCCGCCGCGTTAATCACTGTAGCGTTCGGCGCCCGATGACTGAACACATAAACCCGCCCATTGAATGGATCAAACAAAATCCCGTCCGGCCCGCCGTCCACATCAATCGTCTTGATCGTCGCCAAAGTCTTCGTATCCCACATCACCACCGGCTTGCTGCTCCCAAACCCATGCCCCGACTTGGGGTCCACCGCCGCACCCCGCGCATTGGCATTCGCGACGGCCCCGAGCGGCTCCAGCGTATCCAAATCAAACACCGTTATCCGCGCTGTCGGCCCCGTCCGCGGAATGTACAATCTCCGCCCCGCGTCATCTGCATAGACATAGTCAAACCCGCCGTCCCCACCCACTTTCGCCGTCTTCAAAACCTTATAAGGCCCCGCAGTAGCAGCCTGCTGCGCCACTCCGCCTGACGCCATCATCAAACTCGCCATCCCCATCGCTACTGCCAGCGCCACGCAAGGTCTCCGCATAAAATTCCTCCGCATCCTCAAATCCGATTCACTTCAACCAACCGCACCGCAGTATACACGCCGCCGCCTAACTCCCAGTTAAACGCAATGTGGCAGGAGACTTCAGTCTGTGCTCCTCCAAATGCATCTCGGCTTTGGCCAGTGGTCCGTTTGCATTTTTGGAATCCGCCGACTCACGACTTCTTATAGAATCCTTCGTCCAGCCAATACACGGGCGCCCCGCCAGCCAGTATCTTCATGGTGCGTTGGCAATCGCTCTCGAGACACCGCAAGCTCTCCATGGGCGTCTCGCGATCGAAGCACTCAAGGAACATCGAGTGCTGATGCTCCCCACAAAGCACCTGTACGGAACGCCTTCTGATTCGCAGGCTCGCAGACCCTGTCGCCACCCAGTGGTCATGGTTCTGTGCGACCGTGAAGTAACCGTACGCCGGCGAATAGTGTTGCGGGCAGCCGTCCACCAGGCACTCACAATCGTGAATTTCCCCTGTGTCCAGAGCCCTAGCTACGGTCGGCTGGTTCGGCGTCATGGGACTGATGACCATAGTTTCGTAGTGCGTTGGACAAAGTGGCCGGAGGTAGTCGCGTCCCTGATTGGCCATAACCCTGAAATCTTATACTTCCATCTTGAACAATCTATATAGCCAGTGAATCAACAGCGAACAACCTGTTGTTGCCTAATTCTACGAAGCAGCTTTTCCGGCGCGGCCACGTTGCTTGAAAAATCCTCGTGGCCCGATTGTTGAAGCCCCAAATCCATTTTGCGCTTGCCACTCGGCCGGCGCCGGAGGAAACCATCAGCCCACGACCGAGAACGCAGCGCCTTGCGGGCTCAGTCCGCTTAACGCAACTTTTTCTTGCGCCAGCCGCAGCTGTGCTCTATAGTCGCCCCACTCGCGGTCGGTTCCTATTCGAGGCGTGGAAGTCTGTCGCGATTGTTCCGAGAGGTCCGTCGGACAACACCACAATTGACACTGGAGGTCCACATGCGTGCGTCTGTAATTGCAGCGCTTCTCACTCTCGCTGTGCCCGGATTCGTCCGTGCCCAGAGTATGGCGGACGATCAGGTCCCCATTAGTTTCACACTTAGTGCCAAGCCCTCTACGATTCGAGCCGGCTCGAACGCCACCGGAGGCGGCGTCTTGGGTCGGCGCTCGAGCGGCGGTGCTCTGGGCATCGACTCGGTAGCCAACTGGAGCAGTTATTTCTATTACCAGGGCCTCGATTCAAACGGCTTTACCCAGTTCAGTTGGCAGTACACCATGGTTGGCAACGCTCCGTTCAGTCAGGGGCATGACCAAGACTGGGAAGGGGAGACCACTTGGATTGGTGCACCCGTCGTTCCGGTCAGCCTGGACTTGCGTAACTTCGACGGTTCGCCGCGCTTTGTCGGCAACCAGCGCCTCTTTTCCGACGCCACGCAATTTGTGGCCCCGGTCCTGAACTCGCCGGTTTTTTCCAAAACCTCCTACACCTCCAGCGAGACCCCGACGCAATTTACGGACGCTGTCCAGCGGGCCGAATTCATTCATAAATCCGACGATGAGTGGCACACTTTGTTGCGCCCGCGCGTTGCGACGCCGCGGACCATGGTGCTTATCCGCGGCACGTATCGCTTTGCCCTCAACGCCGACGGCTCCTGCTGCGCCTTTGTTTTGATCGACGAAGGCGCCTTCTTTAACGCCCTTTTCCCCCCGACGTTTTCCGGGACGGACACCACCACGCCTGTGGGCGCCGCGGAAACCTCGGGTGATATTCGCACCCGCGATATTTCCTCGTTCCTCTTTCCAAACGCCTATCTGTATATCGGTGGTAATCCCAGCAACTGCTGCATCCTCGGGTTCCACACCTACGACCTCGAGCAAGGCGGACCCACCAAC
>Ga0210399_10003977_pt1 | contig 11491 bp, 11 predicted proteins | sample IncBWC14MmetaG_FD_150865 | JGI IMG/M metagenome (GOLD analysis project Ga0210399, IMG submission 150865) | Forest soil microbial communities from Barre Woods Harvard Forest LTER site, Petersham, Massachusetts, United States - Inc-BW-C-14-M | ecosystem: Environmental > Terrestrial > Soil >...
ACCCGCAGCGCCGCTGTGTCGTTCCGCGCTGCGATCACGTCGAAGTAGTCGCGCGCCCAGTTGAACTCCCCGAATACCGGCCAGCGAAATCCGCTGTGCGCTTCGGCCAGGTTTTCCCGGCAGCGCAGCAGCCGGTCCCGGGCCTCGAGAAACAGACTGCTACTGCTCACGGCGCTCGCCCCCGTACGCATGGCTGGCTGCGGGCAGCTTAACATCGGCTCGGGTTAACATGGCGCCATGAAAACCGCCCGCCTGGAGGCGTTCACCGATGGGGTCGTCGCCATCATCATCACCATCATGGTGCTCGAGATCCACGTGCCCCACGGCAGTGATCTCGCGGCGCTCAAGGTGGAAGTTCCGGTGCTGCTCGCTTACGTCCTGAGCTACGTGAACGTCGGTATCTTCTGGAACAACCATCACCACATGCTGCACGTCACCGAGCGGGTCAACGGCAAGATCCTGTGGGCCAACCTGGCGCTGCTCTTCTGGCTGTCGCTGATACCGTTCGTGATCCGCTGGATCGACGAGACCGGATTCGCGGCCGCGCCGACCGCGGCCTACGGCGTGGTGCTGGCGTGCGCAGGACTGAGCTACTCCCTCCTGCAGGCCCAGATCATCGCGCTCAATGGCCGTGAGTCGCGGCTCGCGCTGGCCACCGGCAATGACCGCAAGGGAAAGCTCTCGGTCGTGCTGTACCTCGCCGCCATCCCGCTGGCACTCGTGTGGCCGTGGGGTGCGATCCTCCTCTACGTGACCGTGGCTGTGATGTGGCTCGTGCCCGATCAGCGCATCGAGTCACTGGTCGGGAAAAAGGAACGCTCCGCATGAGCAAGGCCCCCACCGTGATCGCCGTCAATGGCGCGACTCCCTACGTCGTCGCCCTCGAGGACCGCCTGGGGCATGACTGGCTGGCCGACGAGCCCCTCGAGGCGGGTGGCGCCAACCAGGGCCCCTCGCCCACGGCCCTGCTGCTCTCGGCCCTGGGCGCGTGTACCGCCATAACCGTGCGCATGTATGCGGCGCGCAAGGGCTGGCTGCTCGCAGGCGTCGAGGTGCAGCTCGAGTTCAACCCGGAGGGCGCGCCGGCGGAGGGCAACGACGTCCGGCGCAGGATCGTGCTGCAGGGACAATTGACCGAGGAGCAGCGCGAGCGGCTGCTCGACATCGCCAACAAGTGTCCGCTCCACAGGGTCCTGACCGGCAAGACGCAGATACACACGACTCTCAGCCGCCTATGAGCAACGGCCCCCACCCCATCGAGCGCCTCGAGGCGCGCTCTGCCGAGATCGGTGGCGGCCTCACTATCCGCCGCGCCCTGCCCAATCGCCACCGCCGCACGGTGGGCGCGTGGTGCTTCCTCGATCACGCGGGGCCAATGGAGTTTACGGCGGACGGCGGCATGCACGTCGGGCCTCACCCGCATATCGGACTGCAGACCTTCACCTGGATGATCGAGGGCGAGGTCGTCCACCGTGACAGTCTTGGGAATGAGCAGGTGATTACCCCCGGTCAGGTGAACCTCATGACAGCGGGAGCCGGAATCGCGCACGCCGAGGACTCGGCGCCGGGCCGTGCAGGGACACTGCACGCGGCGCAGCTGTGGATCGCACTGCCCGAGGGCGAGCGGCGCCGGCCGCCGGCGTTCCGCAACTATCCGCACCTGCCGCTCGTGCGCTCCGGTGGCTTCGAAGTGCGCGTGCTCGCGGGGAGCGCCTTGGGGGAGGTCTCGCCCGCTGAGGTCTACTCGCCGCTCGTCGGGCTCGATCTCTGCGCCACCGGCGCGGCAGCCCTCTCCGTGCCGCTCACTCCCTCCTTCGAGCATGCCGCGCTCGCACTGAGCGGCGCGGCGAGCGTGGCCGGTGAGGCGCTCTCGCCCGGCACGCTCCTCTACTTCCGGCCCGGGCGCGAGCAGCTCGCGCTGCGAACGGAGGCCGCGGCGCGCATCCTCATCGTCGGCGGGACGCCGTTCGGCGAGGAGATCCTCGTCTGGTGGAACTTCGTGGCGCGCACCCGCGAGGAGATCGCGGCGGCCACGCGCGACTGGAATGCGGGGCGCTTCGGCGCCGTCCGCGGCAGTCCTTCGCCGGCCCTGACCGCGCCGGACGTCGCGGGCCTCAAGCTGCGGCCGGCACCTCCCGGAGTGACTTGAAGACGACGGTGCGCCGTCATCCGCGCCCGAACACCCGCAGCGCCGCACCGGTTACGGCGCGCGCGGCATCGGAGGCGAGAAACACCACGACATCGGCCACCGCCTCGGGCTCGACCCAGCGCGCCACGTCGGCGTCGGGCATCGCGGCGCGATTCGCCGCGGTGTCGATGGTTCCGGGCAGGATTGCGTTCACCGTCACGTTGCGATCCCTGAGCTCGGCGGCCAGCGCCTCCGTCAGGCGTTCCACGCCGGCCTTGGACGCCGCGTACGCGCCCATGCCGGCGGCGGCGCGCCCGGCCGCTCCGGCGCCGATGTTTACGATTCGTCCGCCGCCCGCTGCGATCAGGTGCGGCAGGGCCGCCTTCGATGCCACCACCGCGGTCTTGAGATTCATCGCGAACATGAGCTCCCAGGTCGAGACGTCGCCCTCTGCGAGCGTCTCCCAGCGAAATGCGCCCGCGACGTTGACCAGCACCTGAAAGCCGCCGGTGGCCGCGGCCACCGACTGCATCGCCGCGCTCGCGGCTTCCTGCACCGTGAGATCCACCCCGCCGAGGAGTACGTGGGCGGCGCCAAACTCCTGCCTGAGCGCTGCGGGCACCGGCCCGCGCCCGAGCAGCCCGAGACGCACGCCGCGGCTCGCGAAGCGACGCGCGACCGCCCCGCCGAGCGCGCCGAAGGCGCCGGTCACGACGACGGTGGAGGGTTCTGACACGGCTGAAAGATCTCGATCAGGTGAAACGCGCCCGAGCCGGAGGACGCGCTGATGGTACACCCGGGGCCCGGTGCAATCCTCAGGGCATCGAGCGCCGCGAGTGCGAGCTCCGAGCCCGCGCGACGCACCAGCAGTTCCCCGAGCGCAACGATCAGTGTCGTGTCCGCGCGCGGCTCGAGGACCGCCGAGGCACGCGCCAAGCGGCGCCCGAGGCTCGCGCTGCAGCGCACACGCCGTGTCATGAGGTTAAGGTCGGTCACCGGTGCCCCGAGCGGCTCGGCATACACGGGAACGTCGCCCGGAAATTCGACGGCGTCGCTTTCGGGCGTGAGGATGACTGCCGGGCCCCCGCCGACCGCCAGTGCCAGCCGCCCGCTGACGATGGCCATGCGGCGCTCAATTCCCGGGAACAGCGAGAACGGGCCGGCCGAGCGTATCTCGGCAATGCTGACCCGCCAGTCGAAACTCCCGAGATGGCTGCCGCGCGGGTGGACCGCGACCTCGCGGGTGAAGCCGCCGCCGTTCTTCCAGGCCACCGGCGTGCGATCGGCGGCGCGCAACACCTCGAGCGTGCTCGCCGCCGCGCTCACCGTGGCGCTAGCCCCCCGCGAGCTGCTGCTTCAGGTACACGAAGCTGAGTGCCCACATCTCGGCGGCCTGGCGGTGGTCGGCAGCGGCCGCGTGCCCGCCGTCGGTATTCTCGTAGAACAGCACCGTGTGACCCTGCTCCTCCATGCGTGCGGCCATCTTGCGCGCGTGCACCGGAGTGACGCGATCGTCGCTGGTGGCGGTGACGAAGAACACGGGCGGATAGCGCTTTGCCTTGCGCACGTTCTGATAGGGCGAGTACTTCATGATCCAGGCGCGATCGGCCGGCTTGTCGGGATCGCCGTACTCGGCCTCCCACGAGGCGCCGGCACCGATGTGCGTGTAGCGGATCATGTCGATCAGCGGCACCTGGCACACGACCGCGCCGAAGAGCTCCGGACGCTCGACCATGTTGGCGCTGACGAGCAGCCCGCCGTTCGAGCCGCCCATGATGCCGAGCTGCTTCGCGGTGGTGATGCCGCGTTTCACCAGGTCCGCGGCGACGGCCTGGAAATCGTCGTAGGCCTTCTGGCGGTTCTGAAGGAGCGCAGCCTGGTGCCACCCCGGGCCGTACTCGCCGCCGCCGCGAATGTTGGCGACCACGTACACCCCGCCCCGGGTGAGCCACAGCATGCCGAAGTTGGCCGAATAGCTCGGCGTCAACGAGATCTCGAAGCCCCCGTAGCCGTAGAGGACTGTCGGCGCAGGTCCGGTGAGGCTGCGCGCGCGTGTCACGAAGTACGGAACGCGGGTACCGTCCTTCGAAGTCGCGAAAAACTGCTCGGTGGCGAGGCCAGTGGCATCGAAACGCGCCGGGAGCGACTTGATCGGCGCTGGCGTGCTCTCACCGGAGGTCGCGTACAGGGTCGTCGGCGTCGTGTAGCTCTCGAAGCGGAACTGCGCCTCCGGCCCCCAGGTATTTGCGCTCACGATGCGGGCCGAGCCCGCGGTGGGGAGCGAGAGCGTGGTCTCGCTCCAGCTGCGGTTCGCGCCCGGGCGAAATGCGTGCACGCTGCCGGTGACGTCCCGGTTGACCGAGACATACACCGCATCGCGGCCCGCCACCACCTCGTCGATGGCACTGTGCTCGTCGGGCGTGTAGAGCACGACCGTGTCGATGTGCACGCCCTTTTCCCCGACGTCCACGTGACAGGCGACGAGCGAGCCCTTCCTGATCGAGGCGGCTCCGGGGACGCTCCAGTCGTCGCGCAAGGTAAAGAGAAGGTTCTCGCCCTGGGCGCCCTTCAGGTCCGCGCCGAGCGGCAACGGCAACGGCCGCGTCGTGCCGTCGCTCGCGAGCCAGTAGTACTCGGCGGTGAAGAAGGTGACCGCGCGCTGTATCACCGCGATCGTACCGGCGGGATCGTGGAACACGACGCCCGCGGAAGCGACGTCGCTCCCCTTACCCTCGTAGACAGTACGGGCGCCCGCCATCGGCTCGCCGCGCTTCCAGACCTTCACGATCCGCGGATAGCCCGAAGAAGTCATGGAGCCGGCGCCAAAGTCCGTCCCGAACACCACCGTATCCTCATCGAGCCAGGTGATCTGGGACTTCGCCTCGGCGAGCTCGAAGCCGTTCTTGACGAAGGCCTTGGCGTCGGGGTCGAACTCGCGCACCACGGCGGCATCGCCGCCGCCGCGTGAGAGCGTCAGCAGACAGCGCTTGAGCGAGGGCGAGCAGTCCGCGCCATGCCAGACCCAGTTCTCATGCTCCTCGCGTGCGAGCTGGTCGAGGTCGAGCAGCACGTCCCAGGCTGGCGCGGCGTTCGCGTAGTCGGCGATGCTCGTGCGCCGCCAGATGCCCTTGGGATGCTCAGCGTCCTGCCAGAAATTGAAAACGTACTGATGGTCGAGCTCGCCATAGGGAATGCGATCGGTGGCGTCCAGCACCTTGAGAATCGCGTCGTAGTCCTTGCGGTAATCGGGGTCCGCCTGCAGGACCGCAGTCGACTTCGCGTTCTGCCCCTTCACCCATTCCAGCGCCTGCGCGCCGTGAACGTCCTCGAGCCACAGATACGGATCGGCCGCCCCGGCGGCCGCTTGCGGGTTCTTGTCCACTTTCGCTCCTGCGAGTACCGCGGCGCCGAGGAGGCCCACCAGGACGGTCAGAACCAGCCTTCGCCGTCCGCTCATGCGTGTCCTCCCTCGGCGTACGCCGCGGGGCGGCGTGCATAGATGCCGAAGCCGCAGATGACCGCGTAGCAGACGGCCGGCACGATCATGGCGGCCTTGAGGCCCGCGAAGTCCGCTGCGCCCCCCGTAATCAGGGGAACGATTGCCCCACCCACGATCGCCACGCAGATGATGCCGGAAGCCTCGGCGGCCCGCGGCCCGAGTCCCTCGCAGGCGAGCGAAAAGATGGTGGGGAACATGATGGAGTTGAACAGGCCGATGGCGAGGAGCGACCAGCCCGACACCGCGCCGGTCGTGTTGGCGGAAATCAGCAGCAGCGTGATCACGGCCGCAGCGGCGCAGGCGAGCACCTTGCCCGGCGAGAAGATCCGCAGCAGATAGGACCCGATGAACCGTCCGACCATGGCGCCGCCCCAGTAAAAGGGCACGTGCTTGCCGGCCTCCTCTGCGCCGAGCCCGAGGACGCTCGACTGCATGAGGTAGTTCACGATCAGCGAGCCAATCGCGACCTCACCTCCTACATAAACAAAGATGCATAAGGTCCCGTAACTAAAGCGCGGAAGCTTCAGGAGGTTGAGGTAGTGCTGCAACGTCGGCATTTCGCTCGGGCTCTCGACGAGTTTCTTCCGCGCGAGCCACACCAGGGCGGCGATCACGGCCAGCGCGGTGGCGAGGCCCAGGTAGGTGTGCACGATCACCTGCGTCTCCTGGGTACGGAACTGCGCGAGCGCGGCACCCGAGAGAGTCTTCGGATCGACCTGCGACAGCGATCCGAGAATCAGGATCGAGCCGACGTAAGGGAAAATCGTGGTCCCGAGGGAGTTGAAGGCCTGTGCGAACGTCAGGCGGCTGTGCACCGTCTTCGGCCGGCCGAGCATCGAGATCAGGGGATTCGCGACCACCTGCACGATGGTAATGCCGGAGCCGAGCACGAAGATTGCGCCGAGAAACCAGCCGAAGAGCCCGGACGACGAGGCCGGTATGAACAACAGACACCCGGCCGTCATGGTCAGGAGGCCGAGCGCCGCGGTGCGCATGTAGCCGATGCGCGCCACGACCGCGGCGCCGGGAATCGAGATGAGGAAGTAGGCGATAAAGAACGCAAACTGCACCAGCATCACCTGGGCGTAGTTGAGCGTGAACAACGCCTTGAGCTTCGGGATGATCACGTCGTTCAGGCTCGTGATCCCGCCGAACATGAAAAAGAGCGCGAACACGAAGAGGCGCAGCGTCCTCACCTCGGACTCGGGCGTACCCGCATGGGCACTCGCACTCACGCTCGTCTGCTGCATACCGGGGTTTACCAAGTTGTCTCCTTCGCCGCCGGGTACAGCGCCATGAGCCTGGCGGTGACCCCATTTGTCCAACCGAAACCATCCTGCAGTGGATACTCGCCGCCGCCACCGCCGCGCTCGGTGAGCACGTCGTACTTCTCCACCAGCTTGCCACTTTCGCGGTAGACGCGCCCGACGTTCCGCAGCCAGTGACGGGCGATCGACTCGGCGAGCTGCCGCTCGCCGTAGCGATTGAACCCCGACACCGCGATCCACTGCAACGGCGCCCAGCCATTCGGCGCATCCCACTGCTGGCCCGTGGCGAGCGGCGTCGTGACGAGCCCCCCGCTCTTGAGAAGCGTGCCGCGTATCGCGGCGGCGACCCCGCCCGCCTGTTCCGGCGAGGCACAGCCGAAGAACAGCGGATAGGTCGCCGCAGCCGAGAGGCGCGGGATGCGCGCGCGCTCGGTCCAGCGATAGTCGAAATAGACCCCGCTGGCGCGGTCCCAGAGATAGCGGTCGATAGCCGCGCGCCGCGCGGCGGCACGCTGGCGGAATTCGGCGGCCCCCGCCTCGTCGCCCTCGCGCTCGCAGCCCGCAACAATTGCGCTCTCGAGCCCGAACAGCAGGCCGTTCAGATCGACCGGGACGATCTCGGTAGTGACGATCGTCGCCATGGTGCGCGCGTCGGCGAACCAGCGCGAGCTGAAGTCCCAGCCGCTCTCGGCGGCGGCGCGGATGTCGCGATAGAGCTGCGCCGGGGGACGCCCGCTCGCACGCGCGAGCTCGGTGTCCTCGCCATAGGCCTCATCGCGCGGCGTGTCACGGTCGTCCCAATAGCGATTGAGGATCGCGCCGTCGGGCATGGCGACCACGCGGCGGTGTGCCGCGCCCGCCCCGAGCGCCGCGCTGCCATCCATCCAGAACGCGTATTCGCGGCGCAGCTGCGGCAGATACTGCGCAAACGCCTCCGCCGGATCGTCGGAGAGTAATCCCACCATCGCGAAGAAAAACGGCGGCTGTGAGCGGCTCAGATAGTAGGTGCGGGTGCCGTTCGGCACATGTCCGTGGTGATCGATCAGGTGGGCAAAATCCTCCACCATGTCTGACACCAGGTCGCTGCGCCCGCTCTCGACGAGCCCGAGCATCGTGAAATACGAGTCCCAGTAATAGATCTCGCGAAAGCGTCCGCCCGGAACCACGTAAGGCTTCGGCAACGGCAGGAGCGACGACCCGCGCGGGGCGCTCGGAGTGGTACGGCTCAACTCGCGCCAGAGTGCGTCGATGTGGGCCGAGAGCGTCCTCTGCTTCGACGGCGAGGCGACCGGCGGCGGCTCTTCAGGCAATGCGAAGTGTGCCTCCACGAAGCGCCGCAGCGCCGCGGGTGAATCGGGTCGCTTCGACCTGTACTCCGCCAGGATCACCTCGGGCGCCTCGCGCGGCACGGCGTCCGCAAAAGTCTTGCTGTCGGGATAGAGGGCCGCGGTCTGTACCGCGACGAACAGCTCGCCGAAGAGCGCCTGGGGCGGCTGCGGCGTATCCGACATCGCAAGCGCGCCTGGCCCGAGGCGGCCTAGGGCTGCTCCCAGGACTCAGTCGGCACGTCGCTCGGCATGGGAAGCGAGCGGAGGTACGTCACGAGGGTCCACACGCCATCAGCCCCGAGGACGCCGCCGAAGGCCGGCATTCCCTTCGGCCGACCGAAATAGATCGAGGAGAAGACTGCTGCATCCGCGCCGCCGTAGCGCCAGCGTCCATCGGCGAGGCTCGGGCCCACCCAGCCGCTGCCTCCGACGTTGTGGCAGCCGTCGCAGTTCATGGCGGCGAAGAGCTGCGCACCGGCCTTGGCCGCTGCGGCGTCCCCGGCGTGAGGATTGCTCAGCGCGCCGCCCGCAGGGGGGATGCCGCCCGCCGATACGTGCGCCTCGTAGGCAATCGCGGGCGGCACCGAGCTCGACCCCGGGGCCGGTGGCGGCGCTGAGCGGGCGCACGCGGTAAGAGTCACGCAGGCGAGGAGCGCAAAGACCGCCGCCGTCCGCGTGGCGAGCGCGTGTGGGTCCCATTCCCGACAGTGAACCATTTGGTTCACTATTGGAAAGTGGAGTCTGCGATGCACGTGCGGTCGCTTCACAGCCCGAATATCCAGACGATACCCCCCTGGCTCGTATGGCGCGCGATGTCCTTCATGAACTCCGCGGGCTCGCGCACGTCGGTTGGATCGTCGGAGCGTGTGTCTCCCGCGAGCAGTGCCCAGTCCCCGCCGATGCCGGCATATACGGCTATGTACTCCTTGCCATCCGGACCGCGATAGGCAATCGGGTTCCCGACGACGCCCGAGCCCACCTTGAATTTCGAGAGCAGCTGGCCCGAGCGGGCATCGACCGCCTTGAACCAGCCGTCGAGCGTTCCATAGAAGGCCACATCGCCGGCCGTCACCAGCGCGCCGCTCCAGCTCGGATACGACTCCTTGTCCTCCCAGGCCTTGCGGCCGCTCGTCGCATCCCACGCGATGAAGGCGCCGAGGTTTCCTCCCGGACCCGGATGGTATGCGAAATCCACGCCGATGTACGGCGTGGCCCGCAGGTGCGAAGCGTGTGCGGCCGCGTAATCCATGCAGAGGTTGTTGGTGGACGTATAAAAGAGGTGGGTGCGCGGGGAGTAAGCCGGCGGCGAAGCCGGACTCACGGCGCCCTCGAGGCTCGGGCACACGCCGCTCACCTTGCCCTTCGAGACGCCGGTCTGCCTGGCGGGGTCGATCACCGGACGCCCGCTCGCCAGGTCGACGGATTTGGCCCAGTTCACCGCCGCAAACTGCGCTGCCACCAGCACCCTGCCGGTGGCGCGATCCAGCGTGTAGGCGAAACCGTTCTTGTCGAAGTGCACCAGTGCCTTGACGGGCTTGCCCGCGATCGTCAGGTCGACGAGGAGCATCGCGCCCGTCGCGTCGTAATCCCAGTTGTCGTGCGGGGTAAATTGATAGGCCCAGACCAGCTCGCCCGTAGCGGGGCGGCGCGCCAGCACGCTGGCGCTCCACTTGTTGTCGCCAACCCGCGCCTCCGGGTCGTAGGGCGCGGCGTTTCCAGTGCCGTAATAGATGAGATCGAGCTCCGGGTCATAGGAGATCCAGCCCCACACCGGAGCGCCGCCGCTCTTCCAGCTGTCGCCGGCCCAGCTCTTAGCGCCGACATCGACCCCGGCGTCGTAGGGCGGCCGGAAGGTGCCCGGAGCCGCGAGCATGTCCTTGTCGGGGCCCATATTGTGACCGGTCCACACGATCTTGCCGGTCTTGAGATCCAGAGCCTTCAGCCATCCATATATGCCGAACTCGCCGCCGGACGCCCCAACGATGACACGGTCTGCGACCACGAACGGCGCCATCGTGACCGTCTCGCCGTCACCCATGTCGGCAATCGCGGTCTTCCACAGCTCGCGGCCCGAGCGCGCATCGACCGCTACGGTGTGGCCGTCGAGAAGGTTGTAGACGATCCGTCCGTCGGCGTAGAACGCGCCACGATTGACCGCGTCACAACAGGCCACTCCGAGCGCGTTCGAGCTGACGTCCGGCCGATATTTCCAGCGCAGCGGATGTCCTTCCTTGCGCAGATCGAAGGCATACAGCACGTTTGGCCAGGGAGTGACGACGTACATCGTCTCCCCCACCACCAACGGCTGGCCCTCGTGGCCGGCGAGCACGCCCGTCGAAAAGGTCCACAGAGGACGGAGCGCGCGGGCGTTCTGCGCATTAATCTGTGTGAGTCCGCTGTAGCGCGTCGCGCCGTAGCTCTTCGCGGGCATCGTCCACTGGCCATCCTCGGCCGGGCCTGGCGCAGTGTCCGTGGCGTGCGCCGTTCCGGCGGAGACACCGATCACGGCGCAGGAGAGCATGAGGAGCAACACGGGTTGTAGCAGCATGGCGGGAATTATAGATAAGTAGGCCCACGCGCAGCATCCATGTCGCTGCGACCGGACGGCGCGCCGATACAACTCTTGAACGCAATGGTCACGGCCCGCGCGCCGCGATGCGCGGCGCGCTGAAAGACGCTATCGTAGCCGTGGCGGTAGATCCAGTGTCGAGACGCATCAAACCAACAGTGAGGGGAGTCCAACCGTGACCATCTACAAGATCGTTGGATTGTTAGGTGTGCTTCTGGCCATTGTCGCCGCGTTTGTGAACGTGCCCTACGCCGAGCCGCTGCTGGCGGTCGCCGGCGTGGTGGTAGGTCTCAGCGTCGCGGGCGAGCATCACGTGCGGGTGATCGTCTCGGCGCTGGCGCTGCACACGGTCGCGAGTACCTTCAACGGCATACCGGGAGCGGGCGGCTCGATTACCGCCATCCTGGGGAACTTCGGCACGCTGGCCGCTGGCGCCGCGCTGCTGATCATCGTCCGCAACATGTACGAGCGGCTCAAACCCTGACCGCAAGCAGTCACGCCAACCCTATGCGGCTCAGCAGCCGCGCGAAGCGCGGGTCTGGCCGCAGGTTGTCGTAGCGGGCATCGACCTTCAGGTGCGTCAGCCTGGCGCTGCGCGCCTCGTAAGACCTCTCGAGCCACTCGAAGGCCTTGTCGAGCTCGCCGACCCGTGCGCAGGAGGCGGCGATCTCCTCGGGGATCGGGTGCGGCAGGGCTTCG
>Ga0210399_10003979_pt1 | contig 11490 bp, 12 predicted proteins | sample IncBWC14MmetaG_FD_150865 | JGI IMG/M metagenome (GOLD analysis project Ga0210399, IMG submission 150865) | Forest soil microbial communities from Barre Woods Harvard Forest LTER site, Petersham, Massachusetts, United States - Inc-BW-C-14-M | ecosystem: Environmental > Terrestrial > Soil >...
CACCCCACAGTACTGGCAGGTATTGCGATCGCGCAGAAGGATGTTTTTGCGTGACAGCGCACGTGTCTGATGTGGAATGCGACGATACTCCAGCAACCGAATTACCGACGGCACTCGCATTGCCACACGTGCAGCGTGCAGAAAATGCCCGTTCTCTTCCTCCGCCATCGCGACACCCTTAAGCACAAGCACAATCGCTCGACGCGCGGCGCAGACATTAATCGGCTCATACGATGCGTTCAGCACCAACACCGGCGCATGCAGTGCCTGGGCGTTGCCGTAGGTGGCGACCGCGAACACGCCCGCGGCCGATCGCCCCACCATTCCCCTCATCGAATTGTCGATCTTCGCGCCCATAAAACCTGGCTTATCCGTGCGCAGCCATGGTCCGGTCGGATTCTGATTCCGATTCCGGTTCGAGCTGCGCATGTTGCGCATCCGCCTTCAATGTTCGAGCCACTGTGGCCACCCAAATGCGCGCCGCACCAGCACGTCTCAGGATGCGCGCACATTCTGAAGCCGTTGTGCCCGTCGTAAACACATCGTCCACAAGCAGAACTTCACGGTCGGCAATCTTTTCGGGATGCCTCACTCTAAATGCGCCGCGAAGATTCTCGCGCCGCTGGTGGCGCGTGAGTCCGGTTTGCGATTGCGTTTCGCGCACCCGCTCAAGCAAGTCACCAACGAGAACGTAGCGGTCGCCCTCCGGCCGAAGCTTCAAAGCGACCCTCGCGATCACCTCCGCCTGATTGAATCCACGCTGTCGCCGCTTCGAAACGTGAAGAGGAACGGGGACCACAACCACTTCCGCGCTCCCTAGCGAAGGCTCTAGATTCCCGATTGCCTCTCCCAGCATTCGGCCCAATACATTCGCCGCAGGACGCACATGCTGGTACTTCAGCAGGTGAATCAGGTCGCGAAGTCCGCCCTCGTAGCTCCCATAGGCGGCGGCCTTAACGTAGGGCTGTTCGAGGCGACGGCACAGGCCGCAGCGAATTTCCCCGCATTCCCCGGAGTATGCGTGGGGAGAAATGAGGCGCTCACCGCAAACCGAGCATAGCCCGCCGGAAATCGGGCGCATTGCATCCAGGCACGCTGCGCAAACTGGAAGACGAGAGATGTTCAGGAGAGGATCACCGCAGATCCGGCAATCGGCGGGAAACAAGGTAGCGAAGAGGCTTTCGGCGATTTCGCCCGCTCGCGAAACAATAGAAGGCCCCGTGGCTACTTTGCGGAACTGCGTAGCCCGAGTTCGGTCCCCACAACTGCTGAAGACGGCCTCCCGTCGTCTGGAGGGTGCATTTGGGGTCCTGCCAGACGGATCTTTCTCAGTATAGCGGCGCCACCAAAGTCACGCAATGCGCTCTCGCTTCGTGTCTTTAGCCGACGTTTCCCGTTGAGGTACCTTACGCTCTGCCAGCAGCGTCGCCGCCAGCATGTGCTCGCCATCAAAATTCAATGGTTTCGGTCGTGGCGCAAGCGGTACACGAAGCGGACGATAGGAACGGCGATAGCAGTCTCCGCATCGCGCAGTCCGGAAGAAAAGCAATGGAAGCCCATACTTTTCAAATAGATTCCGAGGACGCGAAACGTACCCTTCGCGGCTTCCGCATTGATGACATCGAAATTCGCCGAAGAAGCGAACCCAGAATGCAGGGCTGGACAATACCGACATCTCCATGACTCCTAGGCCCAAACACCAGGTCGAGCGGGCGCTACCGTTAGCACAATTCTAACCCCGTTTCTGACCGAGAGTTCTGCGAAAAAAGTTAATCATACGAGCGTCTTCCAGCAATACCGTTGCGTTGCCGCTACTATCACTTGTACTTGTCATCGGCAGGCGCCGCGTGCTAACGTGCGCGGTCGCGATAATCTCCCCTATATCTAGAGCCAGGAAGCACTTGCGAGGAGCGATATGAGTCCAGATTCGACCGGCACGCTAGGCGCCGGGATTACGAAGCACCGCCCGTTCGTCCCCGAAACCGTGGAGATGAAAGAGTTCACGCTTCGTGCGCTGCTGCTCGGGCTTGTGATGACCGTTGTCTTGGGCGCCGCCAACGCGTACCTCGGGCTACGTGCGGGCATCACGATCGCAGCCACGTACCCCGCCGCGGTCATCGCGATGGCGGTGCTGCGAGCCCTGAAGGGTACGCTGCTGGAAGAGAACATCGCTCGAACCGCAGGCTCGATTGGCGAGTCGGTCGCTGCGGGAGCGATCTTCACCATCCCGGCTTTTGTTCTCGCGAAAGCCTGGCCCTCGTTCCGACCGGCTGACGCCTATTGGAAATCCACTGCGTTGATCATGGTCGGCAGCATTCTGGGGGTATTGTTTATTTCACTCGTTCGACGCGTAATGGTCGAGGACCCGGAACTACCTTTTCCTGAATCCGTCGCCGCCTCGGAGATTCACAAGGCTGGACAGCGCGGTGCGGAAGCCGCCAAGTACCTATTCTGGAATATCGGTGTCGGCGGCCTGGTCTACATGCTGGGGCGATTTGGACTGTTTGCCTCCGATCAGGATTTTCACTTTGCTGTGGGCCACCTCGAACGCAGCCAGGTGCGTCTTGGCGGTGCAGGCACCACCAACGTTGTCGCCGCGGGCGGCGTCAGCACGTTCGCTGCACCCAGCGTCAGTCCCGCCTATCTCGGAGTTGGCTACATTATCGGCTTGCGACTGGCCTCGATCCAGTTCGCCGGCGGCGTCCTGGCCTGGGGACTGATGGTGCCGCTCCTGATTTTCTTTCTTGGGCCGCAGCTTCATCGCTATCTTCCGGCGGACACTCCGGACAATTGGGCGGCGATGGCGGCCGCGGTATGGCGATACATCGTGCGGCCGATCGCGGTCGGGGGTATGCTGGTGGGAGCGGCGTACACCTTGTTCAAGATGCGCGAAAGCCTGACTGCCGGGCTCGGAAAGGCTTTCTCCGATCTGCGCCAGACCGCGGAAGATCGTTCCAAGATGTCGCGAACCGAGCAGTACATGAGCTCGAAAGCTGTATTCGGGCTCATCGCTTTGATGTTCGTCCTCATGTGCGTACTTTATGTGTACCTGTCGGGGCTTGTCTGGCCCGCGATTCTGGCCGCCGTGGTCATGCTCCTCGTCGGATTTTTCTTTGCGACGGTGTCCGGAAATCTCGTGGGATTTATCGGCTCTTCGAACAACCCGATCTCTGGACTCACACTATCGACTCTGCTGATTGCCGCCCTCCTCATGGTGGCGCTGGGAGTCTCAGGATCTTCAGGCGTGGCGGCGGTATTGGGCGTCGCGGCAGTGGTCTGTGTTTCTTCTGCGGTCGCGGGCGAACTGCTTCAGGACTTCAAGGTCGGTTACATTCTGGGCGGCACACCGCGCCGGATTCAACAAGCTGAACTGATCGCTGTGGTTGTCGCCAGCCTGGTCATGTATTGGCCCCTGATGCTCCTGCATGAGGCCAACATCAAGTCGGGTGGTATCGGCTTTGGCGACCGCCAGTTGTCTGCCCCTCAGGCGGGCTTGATGGCGACGCTGGCGATCGGAATAGTTGGCGGCGACATGCCGTGGCCTCTGGTGGTCGTGGGAATCTTTTTCGGTATCGCCATGATCATGATGCAGGTGCGAAGTCCCATGCTGGTAGCCGTGGGCATGTATCTGCCATTTGAAACGACGTTTGCCATTTTCCTGGGCGGCGTATTCCGCTCCCTGGGCGACTGGCTGGCGAAGCGCCGCGGCTTCAATGAGGCGCAGAGAGCACGCGTGGACAATGCGGGGGTCTTGATCGCCTCCGGATTGATCGCCGGGGAGGCCGTGCTCGGACTGGTCTGGGCCGGCTTGCAGTTTGCGCCGGCGTGGACGCGCCACCAGATTTTCAGCGATCCCTCTTACCTTGTCGGAGGAATGCTCTTCATGGCGGGGTTAGCCGCACTTATGATCTTCCTGCCGCTCAGCAGCGCGGGCGATCCGAACGAACCGGCGCCACCAACCGCGATGATGTAGTTTACAGTCAGGCAGAGACCGGCTCGGGGTATCTCAGGCGCCGGTTATCCGACTCTCCGCTTCGGTCCGTGCGCTGGATGCCGGTCTTCCGTCGTGGGTTCGTGCAGACATTCCTGCTCGCGTGCGCCCTCGTGTTACTTTGTGTCCTTCGCCGTCTCCACGTTCATGTCCATATCCGAAAACATCGCGCTTGTACGAAAGAGAATCCGCCAAGCCGCAGCTCGTGCCGGTCGCAATCCCGATGAAATCACTTTGATGGCAGTCAGCAAGACCTTTCCTCCGGACAGCATCCGTGACGCGTATCAAGCCGGGATTCGTGTGTTTGGAGAGAATCGCGTGCAGGAGTTCGCAAATAAGATCGATACCGTACGCGACCTTGCGGACGCCGATTGGCACATGCTCGGACACCTCCAGACGAATAAAGCCGGGAAGGCCGCAGAGTTGTTTCATGCGGTCGATTCCGTCGACTCCGTGCGACTTGCAACGAAACTGAACGAAGCCGCCGCGTCACTGGGCAAGAAGCTGGCGGTTCTCCTCGAGATGAACGTGGGCGGAGAAGCGGCAAAGACAGGAATGGCGCCCAACTCGCCGGAACTCCATCAACTGCTCACGATGGCACCACAACTCGATCATCTCGCAATCCGCGGCTTGATGACGATCCCGCCATTTACCGAGGACTCTCAGCAGGCGCGCCCATTTTTCCTCAAACTTCACGAACTGCGAGACCAGATCGCTCGGCGAAGTCTTCCCGGCATTTCGATGGATGTCCTTTCGATGGGCATGTCGCACGACTTGGAAGTCGCGATCGAAGAAGGATCGACCTGCGTACGCGTGGGAACAGCGATCTTTGGGCAAAGAACAATAGCCTGACCGCAAACGGCACGGACGAGAAAACGAGAGGCATTCGATGGATACCGCTCAATGATCCCTGTTCACGAATCAACCAACGGAGTAAGTTTCGCGATCAAAGTCCAACCTCGCGCGAAAAAGAGTGCTCTCACCGGCAAAATTGGAGCCGCACTCAAACTCTCGCTGACCGCTCCTCCGGTCGACGGCAAGGCAAACGATGCCTGCATCGAATTCTTCGCGAAACTTTTGAAGGTACCGCGCTCCTCCGTTACTATTGCTGCCGGCCACACCAGTCGCAATAAAGTCATTCGCGTCGTCGGGTTGTCTGCCGAAGAAGTAAAGACTCGGCTCAATCTCGGGAGTCCTTCTTGAACCTTTCCCAGCGCCTGCACGAGATTCGCACGGGTTTCGAACGCCCCTTCTGGGTCGCCAACATCAGTGAGATTTTCGAGCGACTCTCCTACTACGCGGTTTTCGCAGCGCTCGCCCGTTATCTGCACGAAGCGCTCCAGTTTCCCACGGACCAGGCTGCCAGTCTCAGCGGCGTTTTTGGCGGCGCGGTTTGGGTGATGGCGATTTTCGGGGGCGCACTCGCGGACCGCATCGGATTTCGACGGGCTCTCTCGCTTGCCTACTTCATCCTGAGTTGCTCGTACTTCCTCGTGGGCTCAATCGCCGCGCCCTGGATGGCACCCCTCCGCACAGCCATCCCGCTCGGTCTTCTGGTTGGAGTGGTTTTATTTCTGCCGGCTTTGGGCGTCGCACTTGTGAAACCCAGCGTAGTCGGCACAACCGCCCGCGCCTCGAAGGAGAGTGTTCGGTCGATCGGATACTCGATCTATTACACGCTCGTGAATATTGGCAGCTTTCTTGGACCGTTCCTTGCGGGCTGGGTCCACGACCACCTGCGTGTTGAGAGCGTATTCCGTCTTGCAGCGCTGAGTGTGTTCTTGATGTTTATCGGCGTGTTGATCTTTTTCAAAGAACCCCGCCGCGAAGAAGCGCAACAAACCACGTCACTTGGGCAGGTCGTGGGCAACCTGCTCACTGTGCTTGCCAATTGGCGCTTCGTGCTGTTCCTGCTGATCTTCTCAGGTTACTGGATCGTTTTTTGGCAGCAATATCTCATCCTGCCGATCTACATTCACGACTATGTAGACCCCAAGGCCAACACGGAACGAATCCTCATTGCCGACCCGATCATCGTGATCACACTGACGGTGGCGGTGAACGCCCTCACGCGCCGAATCTCTTCGTTCCGCGCGATCATCCTTGGAACTTTGATCACGGCGTTAGGTTGGCTCGCCGTCAGCTCGCACCCGCGCGTCTGGACGGCGGTTGCGGCACTTATGATTGTGGCCCTCGGAGAAATCATCCAGTCGCCGAGATATTACGAATACATCTCGCGCCTCGCCCCGCCCGGCCAGCAAGGCACATACATGGGCTTCGCTTTCTTGCCCATCGGAATTGGCTCGCTGATCGGCGGGAAATTCGGAGGCATGCTGATTCATCACTTCGGGGAGGTGCAACATCAGCCCGAGCGAATCTGGTGGCCCGTGATTGGGGTTGGGGTCGCGACCGCGGTCCTTCTTTGGATCTACGACAAGACGATCATGGGTAGGGTCGAGCCAACCAGCGCGTAAAGTCCCCGTAACCGCCCGCCCTACGGCACCGGCAGTTACTGCAACGACGGAGAAATCAGTTTATCCTTTTTGTCTTCCCTGGAAACATCTGATGGCTGCCCGCAAAATTACCCCCGAGTACATCGCGACCGATATCCGTTGTGTATTGAAAAATGGTGGCTCCACTTCTCATGCCAAAGGAGTCCAATGGTTCTTTAAGGAAGAGATCAAGTCGCATGGATGGTATACGGCTGAATTGCGCAGGGCAGCTGTCCGCTTTCGCCGCACCATTGTTCAACAGCGTGGATTGGATTTCCTGTTGCAAGTGGCGGACCACCTGTTTCGAGGACGAGTGCTCGAAGAGAAGATATTCGCGCTGTTGATGCTCGAGAAGTTAGTCGGGCAGTTTGGCGACAAAGAATTTCTTTTGTTTCAATCGTGGCTTCCGCGTATCAGCAGTTGGGCCGATCACGATGGCTTGGTCCACTATCTGATTGCTCCCATGGTGACGGCAAAACCTTCACGGGCGCGACGTGTCTTTGTTTGGGCAAAGTCACCAGACCGGTGGCATCGTCGGGCGGCGTGCGTCGCCCTCATCCAGGGAACCAGACGCAAAATGTTCTTTCCGCACATCAAGCGGCTTGCGAAACTCCTGCTGCGCGACGGAGACGATATGGTGCAGAAAGGCTTAGCATGGCTCCTGCGCGAAACCGCGAAACATAATGCTGCCGACACGATTCCGTTGTTGCTGACAATCCGCCCGGGCGCCTCCAGGCTCGTGATGCGCACCGCTTGCGAGACCCTGCCCATCGCCACGCGCAAGAGAATTCTTGCCGCATGAGCGGCCTCTCACTTTTTGGCCTCTTCGCTGTAACAGCCATGCTGGTCTGTTATGCGCTCGAAGACCGCAGTCCATGGTTCATTCTCGCGTTCGCCGGGGCTTGTGCACTGGCCTCAATCTACGGATTTCTGCAGGGAGCATGGCCCTTCGGGGTCGTCGAGGCGATCTGGGCTTGTGTGGCATTGCGCCGCTGGCAAAGGCCCAGGCCCTGACCCTGAGCGATCGCTGCCGCATCGTTCGCGCAAATACGCGTGCTTGTTTACAATAGATGTTTGCCATGAAGCTGCCAGCCATCCAGGCCGCACTGCGCGAGCAAAATATCGACGCGTGGCTCTTTTACGATCACCATCATCGCGATCCTATCGCCTATCGTTTGCTTGGTCTGCCGAGCAATCTCATGGTGACCCGGCGATGGTTTTATCTGATCCCCGCGACGGGTGAGCCGGCAAAACTGGTTCACAAGATTGAAGCTGGACATCTGGATAGCCTGCCTGGCTCCAAGCAGCAATACTCCGGTTGGCAGGAACTTTTCGCCAACATCAAGACCCTTCTGGGAGGACATCGCAACGTCGCGATGCAGTATTCTCCGAACAACAGCGTCTTTACCGTCTCGCTTGTGGATGCCGGAACCGTAGAGATTGTCCGTGGCCTCGGCAAAAACGTAGTGAGTTCCGCCGACTTGGTTGCCCAGTTTGAAGCAACGTGGTCGGAAGATCAGATCCAAACGCATTATTCGGCGCGTGACGCGATCGACAGTATCACCGCAGCCGCGTTCCAGGAAATCGGACTCCGTGCGCGGAACGGCGGAACGACCGAGCACGCAATCCAGGAGTGGTTCATGGAAGCCTTCAGCCGCGAGAATCTGGTGACCGACGATCCGCCGATCGTGGCTGTCAACGCCAACAGCGGAAATCCGCACTACGAACCTCGCGCCGACCAGCCGGCTGCGATCCGGGAAGGCGATTTCGTTTTGCTCGATGTGTGGGGTAAGAAAAATACGCCGGGCGCAGTCTATTACGACATCACGTGGACTGGTTTCGTTGGAAAAGCTCCATCCGACAAACAGCGTGAAATCTTCCAGACGGTCCGCGACGCCCGTGATGCCGGAGTCAAAACCGTGCTGGACGCAATCGCAGCGGGCCAGCGGATTGCCGGATGGCAGGTCGACCGGGCTACCCGCGACCCCATAAAAAAAGCGGGCTACGGCGATTATTTTATTCACCGCACCGGACATTCGATTGGCACCGATGTTCATGCCAACGGCGCGAACATGGATGACCTTGAAGTCCACGACGAGCGCCAGGTCCTGCCGAATTCCTGCTTTTCCATCGAACCTGGGATCTATCTGCCCGAATTCGGAGTGCGGAGCGAAGTGAATGTTCTCGTTCGACCGGGCCGAGCTGAAGTAACCGGAAAAATCCAACGCGAGATCGTAATTATCTGAATGGCGAATTCCACGACAGAGAAGACAAAAACGGTCGAACCTCCTAAAGCAGATGCTCAGTCAGTCAGCACGATGTCGGTGATAGCCCCGGCAATCGCCTGGCTTATTCCGGGAGCCGGCCACCTCATTCAAAAGCGCTGGGGACGGGGTGTGCTGCTAATGGTGTCGATCGTCGCCATGTTCCTCATCGGATTAGCGCTGCAGGGCAGGATCTACAAGCCAAACGGCGGCGATATTCTCGATATCCTTGGCTTTGTCGGCGACATTGGAGCCGGCGGCCTTTACATTGTGACGCGCGCCGGGGATTGGGGCCAAGGCGCCATCGCGCATGCCACCGCGGACTACGGCACCAAGTATCTGATCGTGGCCGGCCTGCTCAATTTCATCGCGGTCGCGGACGCCTATCACATCGCCATCGGGAAGAAACCATGACGATGCAACTAACCCACTTCAGCGCCGCCGTTCTCTTTGCACTCTTTGCTTCAGTCGTCTTCGGTATTACGCAGCGCAGCGACACGGGCGAAATGGTGCGCTACGGCCTCTATTGCTTCGCCATGTTTGTCGGCGGAGTCATCGTCGCAGGCTGGGCGATGTGGATTTTACGCAGGTAATTGTCTGCTCTAACCTCTCAGCGGACGTCACTCTTCCCAGACGAAAGCGTCGAACACCCGTTGAGCGTCAAACCCCAGTCTTTTGTAAAGCTCCACCGCGCGCACGTTCGCCTCCGTCACGGTCAATGACAACAGGGAGAACTTGCGCTTGCGTAGCGCATTCGCAGTACAGGCCAGCAACGCTTCTCCGATTCCCTGCGAGCGAAATTCTGGCAGCACGCAAACTTGAGTGACGTGGCCCACGTCATGACGAACTCGCGAGCACAAGATTAGTCCGGCCACCTGCCGTGTCGCCTTGTGGCTGATAACGAATGAGGACTCCGCATCAAACAGCCCGCATCCGGGAAAACGAACGATGTTGTTGAGAAAACGGAGTGATCCACTCAGCGTCCGGTACTGGTCATTGATGTCGGCATCCACATGATCGCGATATGCGGCGGTAATTACCGCCGCGGCTGCCTGGTAGTCGTTGTCCGTCCATCCTCGGATTTCAAAATTCGGAAACACCGATGGCGCTGGCCGCGAAGGCCGACTCAACGGCATCGTCATGAACAGGCGCGGATGCCGGCGAAACCCCTGGTCGACGAACGGACGAGCAAGCAGCCCGGCTTCGTGCACTAGCAATTGCGCTTCAACCCGGTGAACACCCGGAGATTGCTGCAAAGTTTCGATCACGTGGGCAAGGAGACGACCCTCGACTTCGTGCGCCTGCGGATGGCGGCCGCCGTTGGCCACAAACAGATCCCCGATCACCCCCTTGCTGCCTTCATACACAAAGAAGGCATATCCGAAAATGCGACCCCGATCAATCGCCGCATAGCCCGGAAGAATTTTGGCATCCACGTAGCGCAGGATCATGTCCGCAGAACTGCTGTAGTCCCAGGAGAGTAGACGGCCCCATAGATGGGTCTCGTCGTCCAACAGGGGGCGTAAGTCCACAGAAGAGAAGTGCCTGAGGTCGAGAATCTCCACGGGGCTCCAACATCGCCTCGCGGACAGCGCGTCGTGCGGGGCGTTGATCAAGCAGTCTAGTGCCTCGTACCTCGCAGAGGCAAACCGCGCGAACCTGCATTATTGACCATGCAGGTTCGGGTACCGATCTCTCAAACGCGGATTGATGCTTGTGACGGACCCCACCGGCACCGCTCTAGTTGCCGGTCTTTGCCGCCACCCAGTAATAGTCCAGCCCTTGAGGTTCGAATGAACCGAGGTAAGAAACCCTCCTGCCTCCCACCAGACGAGTGATTGCATCTTTTGATCCAGAGGGCGACACGACTATGTGCTCTTCGGCAGGAATGTCGCCCATTTCGTAACGCGTAATGATTTGATTACGATAAAAAGCCAGTCCAAATTCGGTCTCACGCCGAGCCCCGAAGACCGCCACCGGCATGGGTTTCGTCTCCATCTGCGCCACTTGCTGCGCGATCGGACGTGCCGAAAGAGTCTGGTCGAGTTGGAATGCGCCGATTTTCAGTACAGCCCCAACCGCCACAACGACCGGGATCAACGTCACGAAGCGGAGCATGCGTAAGCCCAATCTGCTGCGGAGGGTGAATACGATACCGCTGGCGAGAATCAAGGCAACCGCAGAAGCTACTGCTGTTCCCTTGCCCCATGGCAAGCGGTGCTGTACGACCAGATATCCAATCATGAGCGCCGGCACGACCGGTGCCGCTGCAATCAAGCCGTGGAGAACGATCATCCAGAGCGGCAGTTGATCCTCATCGTCGACGTGACGGCGCAAATATTCTGCGACCAGCAACGTTCCAGCCGGCAAGGCCGGCAAGATGTATCCTGGCAACTTCGACTGCGAGATCGAAAACAGGAGCGGTGGAACCGCGAGCCAAAGAACCAGAAAAGCACTGAGCGAATCGGACGACTCGAAGAGGGCCCGCCGCTCTGGCCACCATGCACGAATCGTCTCCAGCGCCGCCGCCACGGCAAGCACAATCCACGGAATCAATCCTAAGGCCAGCACTGGAAGATAAAACCAAAATGGCTGTGGGTGGTGATACATGTTCGTTCCAAAACGCGCCAGATTGTGTTCGAGGATGAAGAATCGAAAGAAACTAGGATTTCGAATCTGCACGGCGATATACCAAGGACAGGCGATCGTAACGAACAACAAAACGCCCGGGATCCACAGCGTT
>Ga0210399_10003983_pt1 | contig 11485 bp, 12 predicted proteins | sample IncBWC14MmetaG_FD_150865 | JGI IMG/M metagenome (GOLD analysis project Ga0210399, IMG submission 150865) | Forest soil microbial communities from Barre Woods Harvard Forest LTER site, Petersham, Massachusetts, United States - Inc-BW-C-14-M | ecosystem: Environmental > Terrestrial > Soil >...
GAATAGAAATTGGAAAATGGAAATCAGAAATTAGTAGAAGAGGTGCTCTGGTTGCGCCGGCTTTTTGGAAAAGCGTGCGCGATGGTTTGACTTGGCCCTAAACGAGTGCTGCCACCTCCCTCCAGCTGTATCCTTTGAAGACACAACACGAGCTATGTTATTGACGGATAAGGGCCTAAGCTCGACCTAACCGCAAGCCCCAAATCCTGTCTAATGAATCGGATGCAACAGAACGTCGATAGCACCCAGGCCATCGCCGAAAGCGACGCCATCGCCGTCGAGCGCACGCTCGCGGGTGATCGCGATGCCTATCGCGTTCTGGTGGAGCGGCACAGCCACAACGTTTTCCGGCTGGCCTATCGCATGACCGGCAACCGCCACGATGCCGAAGAGGTGGTTCAGGAGGCCTTTTTGCGCGGGTACCAGAAACTGGGGCAGTTCGCAGCGCGCTCTAATTTCGGGACTTGGGTCTATCGCATCGCAGCCAACTATGCGATTGACCGCATGCGCCAGCGGCAAAAAGAAGATGCCCGGCGAGAGGCCCCGAGAGCGCAAGACCAGGACGGTATGGAAGACGATCCATTGAGTCGCGTAAAAGATGAGGCGCCAACCCCGGAACGGTTGACGCAAAGCATCGAGCTGCGAAAACAGATGGACCAGGCGCTGGCAGCTCTTTCGGAAGCGGAGCGAACCGCTTTCGTGATGCGGCATTGGGAAGGCTGCGGCATCGAAGAAATCGCGGCAGTCTTGAAATCCAGTTCGAATGCCACAAAGAACACCGTTTTTAGAGCGGTCCACAAATTGCGCCTTGCGCTTCAGCCTTTTGTGGAAACAAGGGCGCAAGCGCGCGCAATGGGAACGGAATCATGAAACACATGACGGAAGAAGAGTTGATTGCATATCGCGAAGGAGTCGCCGAACAGCGATTGGCGATCTCGGAGCATCTGGCGGCTTGCAAAGAGTGCCGCGTAGAGCTGGAGCGAATCGAAGCGGTGCTCGCCGCTCTCGATACCCTGCCGATGCCGGATCCAGGAGCTGACTACGGGCGACAGGTGTGGAAGGAAATTGCACTCCGTCTGGCGGAGAAACCGGGGCGGTGGTGGCAGGCATGGCTCGAACCAAGACGGCTTGCAGCGGCGGGCGCGGTCGTGGCACTGATTGTCTCGTCGTTCGTTGCTGGGCGTGTCACAAACCGAGGCAACCCGGGTGATAACGCCGCCAGCAAGGAACAGGTGCGCGAACGCATTCTGGTAGTTGCCGTTGGCGAACACCTGGGTCACTCCGAAAGAATGCTGGTGGAGCTTTCGAACGCGGCTCCGAACGGCCCGAAACAGAAAGAAGTAAACATCTCCGCCGAGCAGCGGCGTGCTGAAGATTTGCTGCAAGAAAATCGCTTGTACCGGCAGACCGCTCTGCAAGAAGGTGATGCGGGCCTCGCCAGCGTGCTTGACGAACTCGAGCGCGTGCTGCTGGACGTGGCCCACAGCCCCGACCAGGTAACGCCGGCGCAGCTCGAAGCCATCCAGAAGAAGATCGAGGCGCGCGGCATTCTGTTCAAAGTTCGCGTGGTCAACAAGGAATTGCAGCAACGGCAAGAGGCCAGTGAGCCCGCGCCGTCGCAGAACGACACAAAAACGGGAGAGAGGAACAAAGTATGACCATCGGCAATCCATTTCGGAAGACAGGCATGGCCTGGATCGCAACTGCGGCCCTGTTGCTGGCTCCGGCTGTCACGCGCGCGCGTGCGCTCAAGGCCATGCCCGCGCCAGCTACAGGCTTGCTGCAGGATCCGCAGGAGGGCCAGGACAAGGAACAAGAACGCCGCGAACGCGAGCAGGAAGCCAAGGAACGTGAAGAGGAAAAGCGCGAACGGGAACAGGAAGCACGCGAACGCGCTCAGGAAAAGATCGAACAGCTCCAGGAATTGTACGACGACGGCCGTGAGGACCTGGATGAGAACCGCTACGACCAGGCTGCGGCGAAATTCAAGCAACTGGCAGACATGAACGGCCCGCAAACGGATGCCGCGCTCTACTGGAAGGCCTACGCGGAGAACCGCTTGGGGAAGAGGGATACCGCGCTGACCACGATTGCAGACTTTAAGCGGCGATTTCCGCAAAGCAGGTGGGAAAAGGATATCAGCGCGCTCGAGATCGAAGTGAAGCAATCGACCGGCCAGACAGTAAAACCAGCGGATCAGGGCGGCGAAGACTTGAAGATTCTGGCGATCCAGGGGCTGATGAACAGCGACCCTGAGCGCGCCATGCCGTTGCTTGAGAAAGTGTTGAACGGGCCAGGCACCCCCAAGGAGAAATCGAAGGCGCTGTTTGTGCTGGCACAGAGCGGATCGCCGCAAGCGATGGAAGTCCTTGGCAGGATTGCGAGCGGGCAGAGTAATCCGGAGCTGCAACGGAAAGCGATCGAATATCTGGGCACGTTTGGCGGAAAGCACTCGGGAGATTTATTGGCGCAAATTTACGAGAGAAGCAATGATCCGAGCGCAAAACGGGCCGTGATTCGAGGCTTTATGATTTCCGGAGACCGGGAACATCTCCTCAAAGTGGCGAAGAGCGAAAAGAACGAGGACTTGAAGCGGGAAGCAATCCGGAATCTGGGCCTGACGGGTGGCCGGAGTGAGTTGCAGCAGCTCTACCAGAGCGAAAGCTCACTCGAGGCAAAGAAGGAGCTCTTGCAAGCATTATTCCTTTCGGGGGATTCCCAGAAGCTGGCCCAAGTCGCGCTGGAAGAAAAGAATCCGGAGTTGCGGCGCGCAGCAATTCGGAACATGGGCTTAATGGGCGGGAAAGAACCGGAGCTGCGTTCGATTTATGAGAAAGAGACGGACCGTGGCGTGAAGGAAGAAGTCCTGAACGCCTATTTCCTCGGGGGAAATGCGCCCGGCCTGGTGGCCATCGCTAGGAGCGAGAAGGACCACGAACTGAAAAAGAAAGCGGTGGAGAAGCTGTCGCTGATGGGGTCGAAAGAAGCAAACGACTACTTGATGGAGCTGCTGCAAAAGTAAGGAGGAGCCATGCAAGAAAGAGCTATCACCACGCTGTGGAGAATATTGGGTTTCGCGATGATTGTGGCTGGGATTGGCTGTGCCGCCGTGCAGCTGGCACAGGGCAATGTTCCGCCCCGGTCGGGTCAAGCAAGTCCCGCCACCGCGGTGGTGGTGGATGCCCCGCGCATCGAAAATGTGAAGCTCGAAACGCGGGCTGTCGGCCCAAATCTCGACGCAACCATGCGCGAGATCACACGCTCGGCGGAAAAACCGGAGTGGGTCGGTTATCGCGTCGATCAGATTTCGGGCGAACATGGCGCCTGCTGCAACAACAATTGGAATGACGGAAATTGCGGCACTTGCCGTTTGGAAAAAGAAGACGGCAGAATGAGCGTCACGACGCCCGCGAATGGAAGCCTCAAACTCGAAGGCGGGCGGCAACTCGTTGTGCTCTATCGCCTGGATGCCAAACACGTCGCTAAAATTCGCATCGGAGGATTGCGCGCTGGACGCGGGGGGGCTGCCGTTTGTCTGGCTCACCGGAGTCAAAGCTTCGGAGAGCGTGGCACTGCTCGCTACCTATGTGCGCGGCGTGGACTCTGAAGACCACGGCGATCGTGGGATCGGCAACGGAGCATTGACGGCGATCGCCATGCATCTTGATGCTTCGGCCGACCTGGCTCTCGAATCGTTTGTGAAGCCGGAGCAGCGCGAAGGATTGCGCAGGCAAGCTGCCTTCTGGATGGGCGCCGCGCGGGGCAAAGCGGGTCTGGCCTCGCTGCAGCGCATGGCGACAACTGATCCGAGTTCAGACGTTCGCGCTCATGTTGCGTTCGCGCTTTCCGTAAGCCACGAAGCGGGAGCGCTGGATGAAATGATTCGCATGGCGCACGACGATGCAAGCTCTCACGTGCGCGGCCAGGCTCTTTTCTGGCTCGCGCAAAAAGCCGGCAAGAAAGCCGTGGGCACGATCACTGGAGCGATCGAAAACGATCCCGACACCGACGTAAAGAAAAAAGCAGTCTTTGCGCTTAGCCAATTGCCGAAAGACGAAGGCGTGCCGAAACTGATCGAAGTCGCGCAGACCAATCGGAATCCGGCGGTTCGCAAGCAAGCGATGTTTTGGCTGGGTCAATCCAACGATCCTCGGGCGCTCCAGTTCTTCGAGAAAGTGCTGACACAATAGAGCGCTAGCGCAAAAGGTCTTCAAGCTGAATGCGGGCATCCGTCTTTGCATCCCGATATTTCACGATGACGGCCGCTTGCAGCGAAAGCCCCCATTTCGCGCCTGAAGCATGCGAAACGGCTCGCGACCCAGGCACCACGATGGCTTCTTCGGGAATCATGAGCGGTTCGGTTTCGGTCGCTGTATAAACTTTGTCGCCAACGAGATCGTAAACAGGGATCGAGCGATTGAGAATCGTCCCGGTCCCGAGAACGGCGCGGCGCTTCACCACTGTCCCCTCATAGACGCCGGAATTCCCCCCAACCAGAACATCGTCCTCGATAATCACCGGCAACGCCCCGACAGGCTCAAGAACTCCGCCGATCTGTACGCCCGCTGAAATGTGGCAATTGCGGCCGATCTGCGCGCAACTCCCCACCAGCGCGTGCGAATCGATCATCGTGCCCTCCCCGACGTACGCTCCGACATTTACAAACATCGGCGGCATGCAAATCACCCCGCGCCCAATGTAACTACCGTCGCGAATGCTGGAGCCGCCGGGAACGATTCGAACACCATCAGAAGAAGTGAACGCATGCACCGGGAATGTGGACTTGTCGAAGAACGGCTGCTTCGCGGTATCGACCGACATGTCGGCGATCGCGCCCATTCGAAACCCAAGCAGGATTCCCTTCTTCACCCAGGCGTTCGCCCGCCAGCCGGATTTCGTGGAGGCATCCGGTTCCGCCGCGCGAATCTCCCCGCGATTCAGCGCCGCCTTAAAATCACGGAACAGCCATTGATGTTCTTCTTCGTAATGCGCGGGAGCTTCGTCAAACAGCCGCTCAACTTGCGATGGCAGCATGAACCCTCTCGGCGCCACGAGTGTCCGGATTTCGCTCGACGAGTTCAAGCGCTTCGAGCACCGCCCGGATGCGCGCCCGATTCTCCGCCTTCGGCGCCACTAGTGGCAAGCGCCACACCGGTTCGAGCAAACCCATTTCCACCATCGCCGCCTTCACGGGAATGGGATTCGATTCCACAAAGTTTATTTCCATCAGCGCATGATACCGGCGGTGAATCGCGCGAGCGCCGGAAAAATCACCGTTAAGCGCAAGCCTCGTCAATTGCGCCATTTCGCGCGGAATTTCGTTGGAAACCACGGAAATCACGCCCCGGCCACCCAGCGAGATCACCGGAAGCGTAATCGCATCATCCCCGGACATCACAATGAACTTATCCGGCACAGCATTGAGAATCGCGGCCATCTGCGACACGTTGCCGGAAGCTTCCTTAATCCCAACAATGTTTTCGATTTCCGCGAGCCGCTTCACAGTGCCAGGCTCGATGTTCACTCCAGTGCGCCCTTGCACGCTGTAAAGAATAATGGGCACCCGCACCGCTCCCGCGATAGCGCGATAGTGTTGGAAAAGTCCCTCTTGCGTCGGCTTGTTATAGTACGGCGTAACCGAGAGGATTCCATCCACGCCAAGAGCAGCAAGCTCGCGCGCAAGAGCAATGACTTCCGCAGTGTTGTATCCTCCCGCGCCAGCCAACACCGGAACACGCCCCTTCGCGAGCTCCACGGCAATTTCAACAACACGGAGATGCTCCTCACGCGTGAGCGTGGGGCTCTCGCCCGTTGTGCCGCACGGCACCAGAAAGTCGATGCCTCCGTCAATCTGCCGCTTGATCAAAGACCGCAGCGTTGCTTCGTCCAGCGAGCCATCGCCGCGAAACGGCGTGACAAGTGCAGTTCCAGTTCCTGTAAACATTGCCTTTCTCCTTCTTACCCAGACGTCTTCCTTCCCGAATTCAATCTCGGCTGCCGGGATACCTTCTCTTGAAATCCGTCAACGCAGCTCGCCCAGAATCTCTTTGAACTCAAAAAATCCTTTTTTGCCCGCAATCCACCGCGCCGCTCGCAATGCGCCATGCGCAAAACCTTCACGGCCTCGCGCCGTGTGTCGCAGCGTGATCGTGTCCGCCGTCGAGTCAAAACCGATTTCGTGCGTCCCGGGGTGCGCGCCAGCGCGATTCGCACTCAGCTCAACCGGCTTGAGGTAACCAGCGGCGCGCATTTCTTCGGCAAGTTTCTTGAGCGTCCCGGAAGGCGCGTCTTTTTTTGTCGCGTGGTGAATCTCCCAGCCCCATGCTTCATACTCGGAATGTTTAGCAAAAAGCGCCGCCGTGTGAGCAACGGCCTGGAAAAACAGATTCACTCCCACCGAAAAATTTGGCGCCCAAACCAATCCCGTTTTGCCTTGCTCTACAGCTTCGCGCGCACTCGGAAGCTGCTCGAGCCAGCCGGTAGTCCCAACGACGGTGTTGATGCCCAGCGCGGCAAGACGCCGGATATTTTCCGGCGCCGCGTGCGGCGTCGTGAACTCGACGGCTACATCCACGCCGCGCAGCGTTTCATGCGAGAGCGCTTGCGCGCGAGCGTTGCTGCCGCCCTCGAATTTCGCGCGCACTTCAAACCCATGCTCCGGCGCAAGTCGCTCGATCAGCTTGCCCATTTTCCCGCAACCGACGATGGCAAGGCCGAGGTTCACGCGCCGCTCCCTCCAGTCGCAAGGAGTTGCGCTGCCATGCGTGCATAGATATCCACCGCTTCGAACAATTGCTTTTTGGGAATGCGCTCCTCCGCCGTATGCGCAACGTGAATGCTGCCCGGTCCGATAAGAAAGGGCTGCCCCCAGGTTCCTTCGAAACTGGGAATGTCGGTCGTAAATGCCACCACAGTTGTAGGCAGACCATCGAGTTTCGCCAATTGCATTGCGGGCGTGTAAAAAACCTCCCGCGCTTCCGCGCGTCCCGCTGCCGCCGCCAACACCGCTTCCCGAGTCTTCGCCGGATCGCCGACGGTTCGAAACATGATTTCCGCTTCAGCGAGATCGGCAACGACGTTCGGTGCCCGGCCGCCGTCAATCGTGCCAATATTCAGCGTGCTCTGTCCCAGCAACGCGTCGTGCGGCAGCGGAATCTGCCGAATGTCGTTCAGCACGTCGAGAAGTGTATGAATGGCGGAATGGCCCAGTTCCGGATAAGCCGAGTGCGCAAGCTTTCCGAGGGCAATAATTTCGTAGCGCAGCGCTCCTTTCGAACCGAGCGCCAGCCGATTCTCAGTCGGCTCGCCATTGATGAGGAATCGCGAACCACGCGGAGTTGCCGCTGCGGCGATGGCCCCGGCGCTGTTGCGTTCTTCCCCAACCACAAAGAGCAGTCCGAAATTGAGCGTGCGCGCGGTGATCAGTTTTTCGGCCGCAGCGATCATCGCCGCAATGATGCCCTTCGCATCGCACGAACCGCGCCCCCAAATAAATTCTTCGTCTTCGCGCGAACCAAAGAACGGCGGCACCGTGTCCATGTGCGTCGAGAGCGTGACGACAGGTTCGCCCCAGTAAGCAAAAATATTGTCTCGATTGGGCTCGACGGGGATGCGTTCGATGCGCCCTTTGGAGCGCGCGGTCAGCGCCGACAAATGCGCAAACAAGTAGTCGCCCACATTTCTCTCGTGGTTGGTGGTTGACTCAATATCGACGAGCGCGCGCGTCAGTTCAAAAACATTCATTCGAATCTGGCTTTTCTGGATGAGCGAAACGAAAGGAAGGAACCGCGAGGCTACAAATCGGGCTGCCGCCTCTCGATAGCGCTTCACCCGAATCAACGGATGACAGTGAACAGGCCTTGGACCTATTCCCCAACCACCGCGGTTTCAGCTACCGTAGCGATTTCGGCGGACAACACCTAAAACTGGACTGCCCCTTTCGCGCGAGCCTCCGATGCTGATCGGAAAAGCGTGCCCGGCTACTCATGGCTTCCGCACCTCTACCAAGAACAACTAAGTTTAAGAGAACTACTCAAGAAAAGCGAACGAAATGTTGAGCGGGCTACATCGAAGAAATTGCTACAGCTTGAGCGGCTTGAGAGGCACTTGCTGGGAGGCGACCAGGAGTTCGCCCGTGAATGCAGACTCGGCGGGGCGGCGCTTCAACGCTTCCTCCGCGGAAATCCGCACCAGATCCGGATTGTTGTTTTCCTGCGAAACGTGAGCCAGCACAAGATACCGCGCGACGGCGTCAAATCCATCAGGATCGCAAAGGTATTCGCTCACCGCGTGATTCGAAAGATGCCCAGTGCGGCTAAGCACGCGCTGCTTCACCACCCACGGATACGGCCCCACCTTGAGCATATCGAGGTCATGATTGGATTCCAGAACCAGGCAATCCGCGCCGCGCAGATGGACTTTCACCAGTTCGGGCATGTAGCCGAGATCAGTAACGATCGCCATTTTCGCGCCATTCGAACGAAACGTGAAACCGATGGGATCGGCCGCGTCGTGCGGAATCGCGAAAGCGTGCACCTCAATGTCCCCAACCGTGAAATGCTGCCCCGGCTGAATCGTTTCCACGCGTTTGAGCCGCTTCCCAAACGTTTCCGGAAGCATCCGCTGCATCGCCCCCAGGGTGGGTTCGGTCACGTAGAGCGGCGCCTTCCAAATCCCCAACATCTGCGGAAGTCCATTGCAGTGGTCTGTATGTTCGTGGGTAATCAGGATCCCGTCGATGTGCTCGACGGTTCTTTCGACGGCCGCGAGGCGCGCCAGCGTCTCGCGTTTGCCAAGACCGGCGTCAATCAGGAGGCGGGTCCGCTCGGTCTCGAGCAATGTGATGTTGCCCGAGCTGCCTGACGCCAGTATGGATACCCGCAAGCCGATCGCTCACTCCTCGCCGGAAAAAAACCTCAAGCCTCAAAGCCTGAGCTGCCGCAAAAACGAATTTTCAGAATGATGGCAGAGCGCCAAGCGCGCGTCAATAAGGACTCCGCGATTCCAACAGTGATATACTCCCGCGGCAAACCATGGAAAAGTACGATCTCATCGTGGTTGGTTCCGGACCGGGGGGCCAGCGCGCCGCCATTCAAGCTTCCAAGTTCGGCAAGCGCGCGGCTCTCGTCGAGAAACTGGAAGTCATCGGCGGCACCGCCATCAACACCGGCACCATCCCCAGCAAAACCATCCGCGAAGCTGTCCTCCATCTTTCCGGTTACCAGTATCAGAGCATTTACGGCGTGAACTATCGCGTGAAAGAGCCGATCACCATGGCCGATCTTTCCTTCCGCGCTCTCAACGTCATCAAGACCGAAATCGACGTCATCCGCGCGCAGCTTTCGCGCAACGGCATCGATGTCCTCACGGGAATGGCCAGCTTTATCGATCCTCATCGCATGCATGTCACCAGTTCGCGCGGACAATCCGAATTGGAAGCGGAACACATTGTCATCGCCACTGGCACGAAGCCCGCGGTTTCCCCCCTCGTCCCTTTTAACGACAAAACCATAATCAACAGCGACCAAATCCTGAAAATGCCGGAAATCCCCAAGTCCATGATTGTCGTGGGCGGCGGCGTCATCGGTGTCGAATATGTATGCATGTTCGCCACTCTCGGCGTGCGCGTTACGCTGATTGAAAAGCGCCCGCGTCTGCTGGAATTCGCCGACGCTGAAATGGTCGAAGCGCTTTGCTACCACTTGCGCGACCGCCGCGTCACCTTGCGCCTCAACGAAGAAGTCGAAAGCGTCGAAGAAACACCCGAGCACGGCGTCGTCGCCAACCTCAAGAGCAAGAAAAAAGTTTCTGGTGACGCGCTGCTGTATGCTGTCGGCCGCCAAGGCAATGTCGAGGAATTGAATCTCGCCGCCGCCGGCCTGGAAGCCGACTCGCGCGGCCGCATTGCAGTGGATGAGGATTACCGCACCAAGCAACCGCACATCTTTGCCGTGGGAGACGTCATCGGCTTTCCCAGCCTCGGCTCGGTCTCTATGGAGCAAGGCCGTATCGCCGCCGCCCGGGCTTTCGGCATTCCCACCAATTCCAATCGCGCCAATTATCCCTACGGGATCTACACCATTCCCGAAATCTCCTTCATCGGAAAAACGGAAGAACAGCTCACCGACGAGGGCATCCCGTACGAAGTTGGCATGGCTTTTTTTCGCGAAATTGCTCGCGGCCAGATTCGCGGCGACACCACCGGCCGCCTGAAACTCATTTTCGATCCTACTTCCAAGCTCTTGCTCGGCGTACACATCATCGGCGAAGGAGCATCCGAATTGCTGCACATCGGGCAAGCGGTTTTCGCGCTGAAAGGCACGGTGGAATATTTCGTAGATACGGTTTTCAATTATCCGACGCTTGCCGAATGCTACAAAGCGGCGGCTTTCAACGGCTTAAACAAGTTGGCTCGGGCGTAGTTACGCCCGCGTAAGGAGTCGAATGCCCGGCTTTTCGACGACTTAAGATTGGCAGGAGCACGATGCGCAAGACAGTTGGTGTTTTGGTCATGGAACACATCGCCGTTGGCCTGGTCGAGGCTCACAAGGTGCTCGGCGCACTCAGCGTCTATCCGGAGAAACCGCAGTCCCTCGACCCGCTGCAATCCATGCCCGCCGAAGGCATCGTCGACTGTATTCGCCAGCAGATCGAAAAAGTAGCAGGCGGTGAAAAAATCGAAGCCATCGGAATCGGTTTCCCCGGGATCATCCGAAACGGTGTTATCGAGGATTCTCCCAATTTCCAGCAAGCCAAGGGATTTGCGTTGCAGGCAGCGCTGTCTTCCGCTCTGATCGGTAAACTCGCTGGGACGCCCGTACACGTCTTCAACGATGCTGACGTGATGGCCGCGGGAATTGCCGCGACGCAAGGCAAACTGAACAAACTGTTCCGGGTGTGGACCATTGGCAACGGCATCGGTTTCGGCCGCTTCCCTTCCCGGGAAGGAATCTGGGAAGGCGGCCATTCCGTCGTCACGCTGGACCCCAAGGAGAATTTCTGCGGCTGCGGCGGCAGGGGCCATCTCGAAGGAATCCTCGGACGCCGCTCCATGCGCTTGCGCTTCCTCGATCTCGAACCCGAGGAAGTTTTTGAAAATGCGCGCGCTGGCGACGCCCGCTGCAAGGAATTTGTCACCCTCTGTCACCGCGCTCTGGCCGCCGCCACGGCCACCAGCATCCACATGGAAGGCCCGGGAACTTTTTTCGTTAGCGGACCCGAAGTGAAGTTCATCGACGTCGGGTTGCTGGACAGATTGCTGCACGAAATGGTCAAGATGAGCCCGCTGCAAGGCAGCCGCTTCGAGGTCGTGCCGACTTCCGACGAGGTGGGCATCGTCGGCGCCGCCGTCAACGCCGAACACGCCTCTTCACGCTAGTTTTGCTCTAACAGGCGAGGCGGGAGCGGTCGAGGGTGAAGCCGTTGAGGGGGCCGAGGACGGTGACGGCGATTTGGGTGGCCTGGAAATAGCGCCGCGCGAGGGACT
>Ga0210399_10003986_pt1 | contig 11483 bp, 11 predicted proteins | sample IncBWC14MmetaG_FD_150865 | JGI IMG/M metagenome (GOLD analysis project Ga0210399, IMG submission 150865) | Forest soil microbial communities from Barre Woods Harvard Forest LTER site, Petersham, Massachusetts, United States - Inc-BW-C-14-M | ecosystem: Environmental > Terrestrial > Soil >...
TTATAGCCAGCTGAAGCGTGGGCGCTGCCGTAGGCTCCATAAGCCGACGCGCTGGAACCATAGTATCCGCCATGCCAAGCGTTGTTTCCGTAGTAGGCTCCGCCGTGGTAGACCGCAGCGCCACCATACCAATTGCAATTCCAGCTGCTGTAGCCCCAGCCGCAGCATCCGTCGCTCATCATGGCACCGACAGCGATTCCGGCACCGAATCCGATAACGCCCGCGGCAACGACAGTGGAAGGGGGAGGGGTATATGCAGGGACTACATAGGGGTAGCCATAGACGACCGCTGGGTTGTACACCGGCACATAGACGACTTGGGGATTTGTCGGCTGGATTACGATCACCTGTGGCGACTTCTGTACCACCGTTACCTGGGAACTAGTCTTTAGATTACCGGCTTCTTTAGCTTTGGCGCGCAACGTCTGAACGGCTGTCATGACATCAGCCTGCTGGTTGTGGTAGTCCTCACCTAGTTGCGATGTCCACGAGAGGTTCTGAGCCATGTTGTTAAGCACGGACGGAAACAGGGTGAGCGCTTTCACACTCGCGTCCCAGGTTTGTTTATCAACTGCCGCAGTGAGTGCGCTGCCGGTGAGCGTCTTGTTCTGTTGGAGCCAATAATTGGCAATGGCCACCTGATCCGGAAAGGTCGCCGCAGTAAGGATCTGCGCCACCAGCGCATCCGGGTAGAGAGCGATCGGCGCAACTAGGCTCTGCAGCTCTTCGGCTGTTGCCGGCACGCCCTGACCGGGATAATTGGAGGCTGCACTGCCGGTCGGTGCCGTTCCCGCACTCTGATCGCCGAGTTTTTGGTAATTGGAATTAGTCGTAGTCACCACGAGCTCTTTGGCGCTGGCGTTAAGCACCGTCTGCTGAGGATAGCTGGTACCATCCGGCAGACTGGCCATCTGAACCTGCAATGTCACCGCGTCTTTCGCGTCACCCATATAGGTGTTCACATTCAAAGATAGGATCTTTTTTGTAGCCGTGTCGAAAGTGAGGGTCATTTGATCGCCGGGCTGAGCGTAATTCCGGAAGATCAAGTTCACGAAAGTTCCGGCGGGATTCAATGAGAGATTGCCAGACTGATAGGCTTGTTCCATTTTTTGAGACTCCGGCGGCACGTACATGCTGAGCACACCCTTCACCTCTTCCATGTACTCTTGCATCTCTTCCTTTTTCTTCTCAATGATTCGTCGCTTCAGTCTGCCACCGCTGGGTTCTTCCGGCGGTGGACCTATCGGAGTCTTCTGAACTTGTCCGTCAGGACCGTACTGGCACAATTTTTGAGACGAAGGCTTCGCGTCTCCCTTCAACGTGATCTGGGTTGTCTCAGTCCATTGATACTGATGCAGTTTCTGCTTATTTTCTGCGGCAGCTTCCTTGGCGGCTACAAGCTTTTGCAGCACTTCCGCGTTTTGCGCAACCGCAGGTGAGTTAGCGGTAAACGCCAGTGCGCCCATTATCATCAAGCGTTTAAAGAACGGAATCAGGGTACTTGTGGCGCGCGTCTCGCCGTACGCAATTGCCGCACCGGTACGTTCCATTAGTCCCTCCGCAATCGTTATCGACAACCTTCGACACTGTGAAACTCAGACAACGAGAATCAGTTTGCCTGCGCGATAGCCGGCGGCTTCCATGTTCCCTCGCCGGCCGGCAAGATCGAAGGAGGAGTCTCTTTGGGCCAGTAGAGGCGCATCACCAAGTAGATGGCGTCGTCGGGCGCTGGCAGCCAGTTGGATTCGTTGACCTTGCCGGGTGAATCTTTCTGAATGTAGAGGGTGAGCGATCCGTCGGCATTTTTCTTCATGCCGGGTAACATCGGCGAATTAATGAGATAGCGATTGATCGGATTCTTTATCAAGAGCTGGCTCTTGCCGTCGTACATCGTCACCGACCAGAAAGCATTCACAGGTGGAAGCTGCCCAGCGACAAAGGTCAGCGTGTAGTTGTGCCTGCTGCCGTCGAGCGTTTCGCCGTTCGCATCCGTGCGGGTAAGGGGATACGTGGCCTCCACCGCATCATTTCCATAAATCCCGCCCTTAGCAGCGGCGGCACGCATCAGCCAATCGCCGTGGTAGAAATCGCGGTTACCTATGAATGAACCGATTTTCCATCCGTTGATGCTTTTTATTCCGGTGGCCAGAAACTGGTCCACCTTGTCATCGCCCTCTTTCATTCCCAGCAAGATTGCGGCCTTTCGTTCCTCCGAGAGATTCTTGAACTCAAAGGTCTTACCCGGCTCGACTCCGATACTGGCGAGCTTGGCCCGGACATCCTTTGATTCTGGGTCTGGTGGGATGAATTGGAGCGCTGCGTCGAGATACTCGAAAAAGTGTTCCTTAATTCCCGCAGTGGTGGCCGGAAAGAAATTGATCGTCGGCGCGGACGGCGGAGCGGGTTGCTTGAGGAACGCGGAAAGAGGTTGTACCTTGTATCCCGCCTGCACCTTCACAACGTTCGGCATGTCTTCGGGATTGAAAAGCTGGGTCCGATAGGCGGCTAGTACGAAGGGCGTCGTCGAGTAAAAAACCTTCTTGATTCCTGTGGGTGTTTCGCCTTTCCAGCCGGGGCCAACGACGAGATAATCGCCCGGCTCGCTCCCGGTAGCGCGGCTTCCGATGTAGCCAAAATTGTAGGTATTGCCGTCGCAGAGCATCACCGAGTAGTAGCGCTTCTGTTCTACTGCTGGTACCGAGAGCACCATCGGCTCGGCCCTCAGATCTAGCCAGAGTATCGAGTAAGGTGTGTCGCTGTTCGGCGTAATAATCGCAGTGTCCTCATAGGTAAAGACGCGTGCCTCGTTTTTGATCTGGTTGAATGGCGCCTTAAACTGCGGGCCACTCTTGTCCACGGCATATTCGTTCATCACCGCGTAATTCATCACGATCGGAAGCCCGTAAATGAAGCCTTCCTCGGCGATCGCCTTCGTCTGCTCCACGCCGGGTGCAGCTCCCGCGACGTTCTGATTGCCGCAGCCTGCAACGACCGAAGTCGTTAGTGCACAAACTAATGCCAGAACCAAGAAGTCGGAAATCGAGGTCTTCATGAGCTCCTCCTTGACTGACCACCACGGGTTAGGGTCGATAAAAACAGGTCTGTCCGGACTCAAAAAGATGTTTGGCTATGTACGGAGGACAGTGTCCAGGATCAACGCGGCGGAGGAAACCAAACTTGCCTTTTCGAACGTATCAAAGCGTGGAAAAAGTATGTCACGCATGGCACTGCTGGGCCCTGCATCCGCGACTCGAACATGTCTGTTGCCGCCGCGGAGAAGAGGTGAGATTACAGAATCCGTCTTTCGGACTGCAAAGTCGTTTGCAGTGTTGTCAGTTAGAGTGAGAAGCTCAGGAATTTCTCCGCCAGCAATTCCACACAACAGCAGGAACACAATCAGCTGCGTCACAAACCTGCCGGTGCTGTTTCGTTTGCGTATCATTCTCTGACGACCACTATTGCCCAGCCGTTTTGAGGCAGAAACCCCTGGCGGGGACTCTCCGTTTGTCTCTGGCTGCTTGTGTATACCCATTCAGAGCGAGTCGGCGCAATTGTCAAAATTGACAGAGTCACTGTTGGCGAAGCCGAATCCGGGCAGGCCTCCAGATAACTGTCGAGAACAGGGATTATCACCACCTATCCGCTTTAGAGGTCCTTGGCCAAAAGATTTCATCACCCTGTTACTTTTGACAGTTCCAATCGGCTCTGGCCGGAGTTACTTGTGTGGGTATGGGGGCGACTCACCCCCGAGCGGGATCACATTCTCGCCAACCCCATAGTGATGTCGCCTCCATTCTTCAAGGGAGGCCTGCGAGGTGATCGTTCTCGCCATACTGGTGATACCAAACTTGCTTCTATCGCTATGCGTTTTCGATATCGTGTTCATCCTGATGCGCCAGGAAGGGGTCAAGGGAGGGTAGCGCCGCAATTTGTTTCATTACCACGAGCTAGTCAATTTGGTCTCGAACGCTTGGTAGGAGAAGGCTATCAGCACCCAATTAGCAGCCCGTATTCTTGTCGTAGATGACTTTGTTCCTTGGCGGGACTTTGTCCTTGAAAAGCTCCGGGAAAATCAGAATTTGCGTGTCATCGGCGTTGCGTCGGACGGATTGGAAGCGGTACTGAAGACGGAAGCGCTGCAACCGGACTTGATCCTTCTCGACATCCGACTCCCAAAGTTAAATGGGATTGAAGCTGCTCGAAGAATCCGCAACACTGCTCCCGAATCAAAAATACTTTTCTTGAGTCAAGATTCTGACCTCGTTGTAGCTCGGGCGGCTCTGAGCGCCGGCGGGCACGGTTACGTCGTTAAGTCTGATGCTGAAGACGACCTAATCACCGCGATAGAAGCGGTCATGAAAGGGAAGCGGTATTTGAGCCGCAAATTGGCGGGTCACGATTTCGGCAACGCTGGGGATTTGCACGCTGCCGGCAAGCTCCGCCGCCAAGAGCTTAACGCTGCCCCCTCGTTAGCAGGAAAGATTGGTCACCGCCACACTGTACAGTTCTATGATGGTGATGCCTCGTTCGTAGATGGATTTACTCTCTTCATCAGTGCAACTTTGAGTACGCGGAATGCGGTCATCGTCGTGGCGACCAAGCCCCACAGAGAAAGGCTTCTCCAGAGATTACAGGCCCACGGCTTGGATATTCCCGCTGCCATCAATCAGGGACGCTACATCGCATTGGACGCTGCCGAAACGCTTTCAACATTCATGGTTAATGATCTGCCTGACCCGCTTCGATTCTTTAAAATCATAGGTGACCTGATTGTGACAGCCTATCAGGCCGCGAGGGGAGAACATCCACGCGTTGCATCTTGTGGAGAATGCGCACCTCTTTTGTGGGCGGAAGGAAGAACGGAGGCGGCGATCCAGCTTGAACACCTCTCGGGCGAAATAGCCAACACATGCGACGTGGATATTCTGTGCGGGTATACGATGAAAAGCTTTCAGCGTGAACCGGAACGCCACATCTACGAGAGAATCTGTGCAGAGCATACGGCGGTGTGTTCACAATGGACGGGCTATTAGCAGCCTCAAGCACCACTTCGCATAAATTTCGTTAGCTGACGCAATTGAGTTCTGGAAGCGAAATCAGGCAGTGGCCTCAAATGCTGTCCTCGCAAGGACTGCTCCCAAGGCCAGCATTTCCCCATCCTGGCGATCCTCAAGATCAACGTCCTACCTTCGCTCGAACTAACGGGGCTTCACTTGGCCTCGCACAGCACGAATATTCCACGCGGGTAAGCTTGGCATTAAGAGAACCGATAATTTCGCCTACCCGCTTAATACGCGATCCTGAGAGGGAGAGCGACATCGCTAGCACTCTCCTTCGACGTATAGGATTTAGTTTCCGGCGCGCCTTTTGCAAGTGACGCCAATTCCGTCTCGGGGACGGTGAACCGGGAGAGTCCGCAACCCAAACACACCCGTATCTTGGGGAACAACAAGACGCCGGGCTTGTCCAGATGCTCGAGCCCACGGAAATGAATCATCATTTCAGCCGTCAATTCCGCCTGTTTGGTTGACCCGCACGATAGGCAGTACATAACGCACCCCCAGAATTTGATGGACACCTGAGCTGGTAGATCCCCATTGCCACACGGTATAAGCGAACAAGGGCGTCGAGGTGTTCAAAATTGCACACACCCGTAAAATGACCCATGCCTAGCTCCCTGAGATGAGAAAAAACAATCGTGGCTGGGGAAGCTGACTCTGACTGAACTACTCGTGCAGGACTACACCAAGAAGCGAAGTACGCACCCGCAAACCCCCGTTGTAGTCAATGAAGCCAAGCTTTCTGAATCTGTTCATGAAAAAATTCACTCGTGAGCGGGTTGTACCGATCATTTCCGCCAGGGTTGCCTGACTTACGCCCGGGGTCACTTCTTCCGACCTGTCTTTTTTCCCAAAGTGGGCTAGTAACAAAAGCGCTCGAGCCAGCCGCTTTTCGCTGGAGTTGAACAGTTGATCCACTAGGTCTGCCTGAGTACGGTTGTGCCTTTCAACCATATACGCAACGAACATGTCAGATAACAGGTGTTCCTCATGGAGCGCGCGCAGCATCTCTTTCTTGTGAATCTTTAGGAGGGTGCAGTTCGTAATCGCAGTAGCGGTTGCCAAACGGACGGGTTGATCCGAGGCGATGCATCCCTCACCTAGGAAATCGCCGGAGCCAACCAGTGCTATGGTTGCTTCTTTGCCTTGTTTGGAGAGAACGCTGAGCCGTACCCTCCCTTCCTGAATGTAATACACAGCATCGGAAGATTGTCCCTGCGAGAAGATAGCTTGCTTCGCGCGATACTCGTGAATGGTTCTGCCGATGCCAGCATTCGCCAAAAATTCCTTCGGATCAAAAAGCTTGATTGGTCTAAAACCACGAGGTCGTCGCGTCGGCGATTTCCGAGGAGACGGCATGGGAAGCTCCGAGAGTCCGGTTTCGCAGTAATCGTGATACTACACCCTCGGCATTTCAAGCGAAAATACACTTTAACCGCACTAACCGGAGATGGACTTCTTCCCAGATAACTGTTGGTACAGGGATTATCACTAGCTATCTCAATCTGAGATAGCTGGTGGGAAGAGGATTTCCCAACACCTATCCGACTTTCCCCGGGACAATTCGAGGCCGACAATAAGCTCCCGAGCGCACGTTCCGCTTTCCTCTTGCCAAGAGACACGCGGCTACCGCGAAGCGTCAGTCGGAGAAAGAGCCCGACGTGGGTTGTTACTTTTGACAGTTACATTGCTCCCTGATTCGCGCAACCATTCGACTCTCCGACGCTAGACAGGTATCTCGTTTGTTTCAGAGGGAAGGAGAAGCAAAATGCGACAAATTATCAAGAAGGCGGCTGCAGGCATCCACAAGGTCGGGATCGGCTGTTTGCTACTAGCTGTCCTGGTGACGGTTGGAACCACTCGCAGCTCTTCCCAAGGCAGACCGAAGGCAGAGACGATCCAAGCTGTTGTCACGGGTTCCGGTACCCAGGCCGGGCAGATTACCACCATGATGTTGCAAATTTATGAATTCTCGACGGACGAGGACAGACAGATTCTGGTGGACGCTTTCCAAAAAGGTCAAAATCAGGGGCTCTTTAACGCACTCAGTAAGATGAAAGCCATCGGCCGCATCTCACTCACTGGCACGCTCGGCATGGACGTCAGTTACATCAAGATGGCTCCAACGCCAACCGGACGGAAGATTCGCTTCGTTACCAACCGGACGATTGCATATGGTGAAGGCTATGCCGACAACTCCAACGCAACTGGAACCTTCAACCTGACGGGAGGTGAATTCGAGCTGAATGACAGTGATCGCAAACAGAGCAAGGGTGTCTTATACCCGGCGGCTAAGCTTGTGATCGATAAAGAAGGCCAGCTGCAAATCCAACTCAACCAAAACGCTTGGAACCTAGCAGACATCATCGATAAGCGGGGCACGCCCGGCGAGAACTAAGGCGCAACCCGAAAAGCTGATGTTCACGATCACCGGCAAGGAACGCTTACGCCCGCACCCGGATGACTGTCGCGAACAGGGATTATCACTACCTATCTCAGTCTGAGATTGCTGGTGCGAAGCGGATTTCTCGACATCTATCCTGAGCCGTAAGGTCTTGACCGCAATCGAGCGTGGTATCACTATCGCCTCCGACCAAAATACTTGCCCCAAGGCGGAACCGCGCCGGATTTCGTTCGGTAACGGATTGTGATTGTGAATCAACAAAAGACCTCTCTGAAAGAGAAGGCCATCAGCGAAGCTAAGAAATTCGCGGTGATCGTAGGATACCTCTGGGTGCTCTTCGTCCTTTTTGAAATTCATAAAATCACCATTTTGCGAGGGCAGAGCCCAGCGACCCCACTTGGTTACAGGGTTGGTTTTGCCTTTATCAACGCTCTGATACTGGGCAAGATAATTTTGATTGCAGATGCGTTCAGTTTTGGGGAGGGTCTCAAGAATAGGCCGCTTGTTTACGCAATCCTATTCAAATCAGCGGCCTTCTCGGTATTATGATAGTTGGACTGGTTCGTCACAAGACGATGACCCAAAGCATGCCAACGCTAGGAGGAGGAGGCGTGGCGGGGATGTTGCTGGTGGCCCTTATGGTGTTCATTGTACTCATACCGTTTTTTTCCTTCAGGGAGATCGCCCGCGTTATTGGTGAGGACGAGCTGCTTTCAATACTCTTCAAGCGCAGAACATCACGCTGAAGAATACGCGATAAGCAGAAGAAGGAAAGACGTGGAATGAAGAAGCGCAACAGCAGGATCACTCGGGTAACGGGCACGGGGCCGGGTCAAGCGAAAATTGTTGAACTGAACCCAACCTTTCAGCATCCTAGTCGATACCCGAAAGATTTCAGTTTGAGCGGCTGATCGATTCCGGCGGAAACGTGAGCGCCTCTCCACACCTCGCAGCACACTCGGGTCTACCGGCCAAACATTGATAAGCTGACGTGGGTCTCTGCGTTCTGGTCGACCTTTTTTTGGTCTGCTTCACTTGGTTGGGGAGCACCCTGTAGAGGGATCGGGGGCTTTTCAACAGGCAGCTTTTCAGTAGGCGGCGAAACTCCTAAATGGACCACTAGGTTTTCAAGGGAATCAGCGATCCGCGATAGCTGATTAGCTAGTTGGTCTGTGCCACTGCTCTTATGCAGGACGACAAATCGCGTGCCCAGCCAACGCTGCAAAAACATACCCAACAGGACTACCAGCATCGCTGCGATGCCTATGCCGAGGTAGTATTCGGGGGGCATGGCGTGACCTCAAGATGAATTGCAATCAGATCATATGCAATGAAACGAGAAAGCGCAAATCCTCCCAGGTCCACCCAAGCCCGGCCTCGGAAGTGCTAGATGCGGGTGACGACTTCGCCGATCACGTCGTGATCGTGGGTGACGAAGAGCACCGTGCCGAGTTGGCGGCCTGGGGCGCGCACCTCAACACATCTTCATTTGGTTGTGTCGACCATCGGAATCACCGAGGAGAGCTGCAGATTGATCATAAGGTCGATATGGCGGTCGATCTGGTACCACAACGCCACTTTCTTCGCGGATATAACCTTCTCAAGAATTGGAACATACCTCAGGCGCAGTGCGAGCAGTTGCTGGTCAACATCCGTAGCTCTTTGTATGTAATCCTGAGCTTGCGCATCAGTCATAGTGTTATAGTTCGCGGCGTACTCCTTGATTAAATCCCAGCGTTCGTCGTTGGGTTTGATGGCCTCTTTTCTGTACTGGTCGAAGATAGGCCAGAACTTGGTAGCTTCGTCAGCCGTAAGATTCATATTCTGCGCCATGAGGTTCTTGCGGTTAGCACGCAGGTTTGCGCGAAGCAGCTCGACATCCTTGCTGTTGATAGAGTTCGGCTGCCCGTCGGAGCCGGGACCGCTCTGTGGCGATGACTGTGCTGCCTGGCCAAACATTGATACGCTGCACAGGAGCACGGCGGCAACGGCGATCAGAACAGTTGTGGCACCCTTTTTCATGGTGGTCTCCTCGCGCGTAGTCTAGCAGGTTTCACTCTCTCATTCACCGTGGTACAAAAACTCGGTCACCTACGCCGACTAAGCCGAGCGCGACTGCGCCATCCTGGTTAAGGCGATTCGCGCGTAACAGCAATGCGGTTACTCTCTGTCCATGATTTTCCGCGACTACTTCCCGACGAATAAAGGGCGAGAATCGCTACTGACGGCGCTTTTGGTTGACACGATGCCTAGCAGCACGCGGCATCCGGTTAGGAATATCGACGCGAGTATTGCGCTGCCAAGCAGCGCCAACAGCGAGATTTGATCCATCGCTTTTCACTTGCAACTATCGTTGCAATTGTGTGCCGCGTCATTCCGGCAGGTTGCGTCAGCGTCGATAAGGGGAAATGCTTCGTGATGAAGTTGGTCGGTCACAGGGGTAAGCCCGACGCGGCACGGTGTCTTATAAGGCGCTACATGCAAAATGACCACGTGCAGATTGGCAGGGAGGGGTGGGGCTACGGACATTGACTTCCAGATAGGTGTCGAGAACAGGGATTGTCACCAGCTATCTCGGAGATGGATGGTTGGAAGCGGATTAATCAACAGAAAAACGACGCCGGCGGCAACTTTCCAGATGCCTGTTCACCGGCTGGAGCCGTTAACGAAACTTGGTAAGGAAGTTTCCCTCGACGAATCCAGTACACTTGGGGTTTAACTCCCATATAATGCCGCAAATCGAATGGCCTTGACGTCAGGCTCCAAGCTAGGACCCTATGAGATCCACGCATCGATAGGCGCGGGCGGAATGGGGGAAGTCTACCTTGCCACCGACACGCGTCTGGATCGTTCCGTCGCCATCAAAGTCTTGCCCGCTGATCTTGCCTCTGACCCGGCCAAGCGCCTCCGTTTTGAGCGCGAAGCCAAAGCAATTTCGGCGCTGAACCATCCCAACATCTGCACGCTCTACGATGTGGGCCGCCAAGGCGCGACCGACTTCTTGGTTATGGAGTACCTGGAAGGAGAGACGCTGGCGTCGCGCCTCAAAAAGGGTCAGCTCCCGCTCGAGCAACTGCTGAGGCTAGCATGCCAGGTCGCCGACGCACTCGACAAGGCGCATCGGCAAGGCGTGATTCACCGCGATTTGAAACCGGCCAATATATTCCTGACCAAGTCAGGCGCTAAACTTCTGGATTTCGGTCTGGCCAAGTGCGCCATTGTCTCGAACCCGGCACAGGGTTTGCTTGCCACTCAGTCCGCTCCGTTGACAACGGAAGGGACGATCGTCGGAACAGTTCAGTATATGTCTCCAGAACAGGTGGAATGTAAGGAAACCGACGCTCGTTCCGACATTTTTGCGTTTGGAGCAGTTCTCTTCGAATCGGCGACGGGGAAGAAAGCTTTCGAAGGGAGGACCACGGCGAGCGTTGTCGCGGCTGTAATGGAGCACCAGCCGCCGCCGATTTCAAGCCTTAATCCCATGATGCCCGCGGCGCTTGACCGCATCGTCAGAACCTGCCTCGCTAAAGATGCCGACGAGCGCATCCAGAGCGCCCATGACCTCTCTTTGCAACTTGCCTGGGTGGCGGAAGCTGGCTCGCAGCCCTCTGCGATACTTCCCGCGACAGCCCCACTTCGAAGAGCCTCTCGTGTCACCGCCTGGAGCGTCACCGCGCTTTCCCTGCTCCTGGCAATCGCACTAGCCGCGATTCTCTATTTGAGGCCATCGCGACCAGAGCCCGCAATTCGCTCCTCACTGATGCCGCCTGCGGGCGTGGCCTTTGAGCCCTACAACTTCGCCGTTTCGCCCGACGGCGAACGCTTGGCCTTCGTGGCGCTTGGTTCAGACGGCACGGACACGTTATGGGTGCGCAGCCTTTCATCAGCCAACGCCCAGCAATTAAACGGCACTGAGGGCGCCAAATACCCCTTCTGGTCTCCTGACAGCCACCGAACCGGATTCTTTGCCAGCACTGCCAGCACAGCCGGAGCAGTTGGCTATGTGAAGACAGTGGACA
>Ga0210399_10003989_pt1 | contig 11482 bp, 9 predicted proteins | sample IncBWC14MmetaG_FD_150865 | JGI IMG/M metagenome (GOLD analysis project Ga0210399, IMG submission 150865) | Forest soil microbial communities from Barre Woods Harvard Forest LTER site, Petersham, Massachusetts, United States - Inc-BW-C-14-M | ecosystem: Environmental > Terrestrial > Soil >...
CGCTTGCGCGAGAAGCAAGCGATGATTTCGCTGATGATGCCCATGGACGGCAAAATCATGATGTAAACCGCAGGGTGCGAGTAGAACCAGAACAGATGCTGGAAAAGCAGCGGATCGCCACCCAGCCTGGGATCGAAGATGCCGAGATGCAAGGCGCGCTCTGCGGCAACCAAGACCAAGGTGATAGCGATCACCGGTGTTCCTAGAAGTTGAATGATGCTGGTGGCATAGTGCGCCCAGATAAACAGTGGCAGGCGCGACCAGCTCATGCCCGGGGCGCGCATACGGTGAATCGTGACCACGAAATTCAGCCCGGTCAGGATCGAAGAGAAGCCTGCGACGAAGATCGCCAGCCCCGCTTCGACAACCTTGGTATTGCTAAAGGCAGTGCTGAAAGGCACGTAGAACGTCCAGCCGGTATCCACTCCACCGGTCAGCATGCAGTGCAACATCATCACGCCGCCGATGATGTAGAGATACCAGCTCAGGAGGTTGATTTTCGGGAAGGCCAGGTCTTTCGCCCCGATCATCAAGGGCACGAGGAAGTTCCCCAGCACGGCGGGAATTGACGGGATCAGGAAAAAGAAAACCATCACCATGCCGTGCATGGTGAACAGCTTGTTGTAGGAATCGGCTTGCACCAGGTCGCCCGCCGGAGTCAGCAATTCCAGACGAATGAGCAGGGCGAAGAAACCTCCGATGAAGAAGAAGAAGGTGATCGAGAGCAGGTAGAGCAGTGCGATACGCTTGTGGTCGGTGGTGAACAGCCACGAACCGACGCCGTAGTGCTTATTCAGATAATCTTCACGCTCAACCGTCGGAATACTCGCGGTAGCCATACTCATTGCACCTGACTTCCCTGGGCTGAAGCTTTGGCTGGCGGCGAGGTCGAGCCCGCAGCCATGGCATTTCCCGGCGGGGTTGACAACAGGGACTTAACGTAGGCGACCAAGGCATTCAACTGTTCTTCGCTGACGATCCCCTGAAATGTGGGCATGACTGGTTTGAATCCCTTCACGACTTTGGCCCCCGGATCGAGGATCGATTCGCGGATGTAATTCTCATCGGCGGTCACTGTACGGCCATCTTCGAGTTGCACGGTCTTGCCAAACAAGCCTTGCAGACTGGGTCCACGCCCCTGGCCATCGGGGCGATGGCACGTGGCGCAACCCAATTCGGCGAAGACTTTCTCTCCGCTGGCAGAGAGCGGACCGGTTGATCCGCCGCTCATCCAAAGCTCGTATTGTGCGGGTTCCATCACGACCACTGAGCCGATCATGCCCGAATGCTGTGTGCCGCAATATTCAGCGCAGAACAAATGATACGTGCCTGGCTTGGTGGCTCGGAACCATGCCACGGTGTAACGGCCGGGCAGGACGTCCTGCTTGATGCGGAAGGCGGGCACATAAAAACTGTGGATCGCGTCTTGCGACGTCATGATCATCTTCACGTCGCGGCCTACCGGAACGTGCAATTCATTGATCTCGCGCTGGCCTTCGGCGTGTTCCAGCTTCCACATCCACTGCTTGGCCACGACGTAAACTTCCGTGGCGCCGCGGGGTGGAGTGCGCTCCTGGAAAAAGACCACCGCGCCCCAGAAAAAAATTGCCAGGAAAACGCCCATGGGGATGATCGACCACGTCAGTTCCAGGGGCGTGGAGCCTTCGATCGGCTCTGCTTGTACTCCAGGACGATGGCGAAACTTAGCCGCGAAGAAGACGACGCAGACAAAAATCAAAAGCGTCATCAACCCGCTGACGATGAGCAGGAAGATGTAGAGCGCGTCCACATTGCCCGCCATGGTGGAGGCGCGCTGCGGCCATAATGGAAAATTATCGAACATACCCCGCCTGCTTGGTTGTTGATCGAGACGTTGTTCTCCTCGCGACTGAGCGCTCAAGCCGGAACATGATGAACAAGAAGATACCCAGAATCAAAATGGTTGCAGCGGCCGCCAGCCGCAAAATATTGGCCACCATGGCTCCGTATTTTCCTGTGGCCGGATCGTAGTGATAGCAATACAGCAGCACTTGATCTACGGCGTTGCCGATCTTGCCCTGGGAAGCCTCCACCAGTCCCATGCGCAGATCTTTGGGCGGAAAATCAACACCGTAAAAATAACGCGAGACGCGGCCTCGCGGGGTGAGAACCATGATCGCGGTGGCGTGCGCGAATTGGTTGATCTTCGGATCGTATTGATACTGGAAGCCGACGGCCTTCGTCAGCGCGTTGATGGCTTCGGCTTGTCCGGTTAAGAAGTGCCAGCCTGCGGCTGCCTGCGGACGGCCGTAGCGGTGAACGTAATCGTTTTTCTTGGCCGCGGCCATCTCAGGCGTTTCGCGGGGATCGAAGCTCACGGTAACAACTTCGAATTCCTTGCCCAGATCGAACTTGACCATCTTCATGGCGCTGGTCAGTCCGGAGAGAACCTCGCTACAAAGCATGGTGCAGTTGTAGTACGCGAGGTCAAGGATCAGAGGCTTGCGGCCGAAGTAGTCTCCCAGTCTGACGGGCTTGCCGGTTTCATCGCGGAAGGCGAGGTCTGGGGGGAGCTGAGCGTCCGGATGCTGCTCGATGCCGACGTTCTCCAGACGCGGCGGGCGCACATTGGCGGGGGGAGACATTATTCCCTTGCTCATGCCCTGTCCCCAAGCGGGCGCAGCTAGGGAGAGTATGAGGACCAGGCCACCAACCCGCGTGCATCTCGAATTGTGAAACCACTTGCTCACTGCTTTTTCCCTTTTTTCTCTTTCTTGGCGGCTTGGTTTTTCTGTGCTTCGTTCTGCGCCTGCGCACCGCTTTGCGGACGCAACGGAAGCCCACGTTGGGCCAAAAGTTCCATGGCGCGCTCGATCGGGATGCGCACGGTTCCGGCTTTCTCGTCGACCCAGCCGTAGCTGTTCAGCTTCTGTTCCTCGGCGATGCGAATGCTATCGAGTTGGGTGCGCTCGTCGGTTTCCAGACGCGGATCGGGAAAGGCGGTCTGGGGATATTGCGGCGGCACCTGGCGCGTGTCCTTCGGAACATTTGCCGCCAACGGATTTACCGGCGGCTGATGCGTCTCAAAGCGCTTGTCAAGAATTTTATAAAGGCCGCTCAACAGAAAACTGATCAACAGCGTGGCAGCAAGAAGTCCGGCGATAAAATAGAAGATTCCCCGGGCGCTAACATCCTGACGCTCATAGTTGCCGTGCGATGGCGTGCTTTCGTGTTTGACCGGGTCGCTCATGTATTTCAGCTAGTGCGCGGGCTCCAGTACTTCATGCGCGTCGGGATCGTAGGCCGACAGCAAAGGGAGTGCCGCCAGATTACGGAAGAAATAGGCAAGCCAGATTCCTCCGATGGCTACGGGCACAATGACGTCGGCGACAGTGAACCTTACCGTGTTCGAGAAATTCGGTTCGATGATCCAGAACAAATCCAGGTAACGCATCAACATCAGCCAGGCCGCAAGCCAGGCCAGGCGGCGAATGTCGCGCTTGAACGGACGCGACAGCAAAATTCCGAATGGAATGGCAAAGTGGAACAGCACCAACGTCAAACCGATCAATCCCCAGCCGCCGCTCAGACGCTTCACATAAAAGGTAATTTCCGCGGGCAGATTGCCCGCCCAGATGATCAGCCACTGCGAGAAGTTGAAATAGGCCCAGACCATGGTGAAGGTGAGCATCCACTTGCCATGGTCGTGCACGAAGTCGGGTTTCAGAATTTCCGACATAGGCCTGTAGTTGAACAGAATCCGCTCCACGACCACGGCGAAGCACATAGCGGAGAGCACTTCGCCGATAAGAATGATCAGCCCGAAGATGGTCGAGACCCAGCTGGGATCGAGCGACATCACCCAATCGATGGCAGCGAAGGAGATGGTAAAACCGTACAGGATGAGCCCGGGGCCGCTGACGGCCTTGAAGCGCTGCGAGTTGTCGGGCGCGCCCGGGCGATCCGTCTGCTTAGACCATCTGGTGAGCAGGAATGACAGCAGGTTCCAGATGGCGAAATAGAATACGGCGCGGAGGATGAATCCGTTGGGGGTGAGGTAGGTCTTGGTGATGTCCTGCAAATGCGCGCGAAGATGCTCGTCGGCAATGTTGTCCAAGGGCTGCGCCCAGATGTAGAGTCTGTGCATCTCGAGAAGGATGGGGATGAACAGCAGCGCCAGCAGCGGAAGCGTGCGCATGGCGGCACCCAGGATGCGGCGAATGACCACGCCCCAGCCGCCACCGGTCAGGTGGCGGATCATGAGAATCGCCATGGAACCGAGGGCTACACCCAACCAGCACATGAAGCCGAGCAGGTACGCTCGACAGAATTCTTCGGGCCGCATGAAGGCGCCGACGATGGCGACAACTCCGAAGACGACGCCGACGATGAGCGACCGCCGCGCGATGGTGTTCACGACCGGCGGCGGCATCAGATCGAGATGGTTCGCGGTCGCCGGTGTCATTTCTCCTCCTCGGAGTTCGGACTTGCTTGCGGTGCGATGACCGGCAGACTGGCGCCCGTCCCCGGCTCACCCTGGAACTTCGGCGACTCCGACGGCACTTTCTGGCCAGAAGGAACATCTGCCTGGGTGGCGTTCTGGCTGAGCTGCAAAGCTCGGATGTAGGCCACGATGTCCCAGCGATCGCGCGGTGGAATCTGCGACGCGTAGTCGGGCATGATGCCGAAGCCGTTGCTCATGACATCGAAGAAGTATCCCAGCGGAGCCTTCTGCAACCGTTGCTCATGAAAAGATGGCGGCTTGCGCGTGAATCCACGCGAAGCGACGAAACCATTGCCCTCTCCCACGCGCGAATGGCATGGCGCGCAATAAATGTTATAGCGCCCACGCCCGCGTTCGAGAACCTCTCTGGTAACCGGAAAAGGCATGGCGTCGCCGGGATTGTTGGCGATCTTGCCGGTATAGAAATAACTGTCTTCATGCAACTGTCCACGCGCCACTGTGCCTTCGACGGGCGGACGCGCGGAGCGCTGGTCGGTAAAGAAATCACTCTTAGCCAGCGGATTGATCCGCGGCTGCACGTGCATGTCGATTCGGCAGGCGGCTAACAGGCCGACAACCAAGAGCATCGACGCACCCAAGAATTTGCCGAAGCGCGGCATCTTAGCTTGGCACCTCCGAGACCGAGCGGGGATCGAGGCTCTCGAGAAACTGGCGCGTGGCCGCCGGGTCGTACTTGACATCGGAGGAAAACACGACCAGGAAAAACCGGTCCCGGGAAGCGCGCGTAAAGCGCGGCACGTTGAAGACCGGGTGATAAGGCATGGGCAGACCGTTGAGCGCCAGCATGCCGAAGACGGCAGAGATGCCAGCAAACAGAATGGTCATCTCAAAGGTGATGACGATAAAAGCCGGCCAGGAATGATAGGGTTTGCCGCCAATGTTGAGCGGGTAAGCGACCGCCGACATCCAATACTGCATCAGATAGCCGGTCAGTCCTCCCACAATGCCGCCGATCAGCACGACCAGCGGAACCTCGTCACGGTGAAAGCCGATCTCTTCGGCAAGGCCCTCGACGGGAAACGGAGTATAAGTGTCAATCCTCTTATAGCCCGCCTGGTACGTGCGCTTCGCGGCTTCCACCAGAGCCACAGGCGTATCGAATTCAGCCATCATGCCGTAGATGGGATCGCGCTTCATTCCGCTTTCACCTCCGCCTCAGGCAACAGGGTGCGCATTTCAAAGATGGAGATTGCGGGCAGGATGCGCAGGAACAGGAACATAGCGGCGAGGAACATGCCGATGGTGCCGATGTAGGTCATCCAGTCCCAGCGCGTGGGGTAGTACATGCCCCACGAAGACGTCAGGAAGTCGCGATGCAAGCTGACCACGACGATGATGAAGCGCTCGAGCCACATGCCCACGAGGATCACGCCGGAAACCAGGAACAACGCGATCGGATTGGTGCGCAATTTGCGAATCCACAGCACCTGGGGGATAAAAATGTTGCAGATCAGCAGGGCCCAATATGCGGGGGCGTAGGGTCCGTGCAGACGGTTCCACAGTGTGAAAGCGTCATAGCGGTCACCGCTGTACCAGCCCATGAAGGCCTCGATGCCGTATCCATAGGCCACGATCAATCCGGTGGCCAGCATCACTTTCGCGGAGTTCTGCAGATGGCGTTCCGTGATGAAATCCTCGAGGCCGTAAATCTTGCGGATCGGAATCGCCAGCATCAGGACCATGGCAAATCCGGAGTAGATAGCACCGGCCACGAAGTAGGGAGGGAATATGGTGGTATGCCAGCCGGGTACGATACCGACGGCGAAGTCGAAACTCACCACGGTGTGGACCGATAGTACGAGTGGCGTTGCCAGTCCGGCCAGCAATAAATAAGCTGTCTCATAGCGATGCCAGTGACGTGCCGAACCGCGCCAACCCATGGAGAGCATGCCGTAAATGATTTTGGCTACGCGATTGTCAGAGCGGTCGCGTAAGGTCGCAAGGTCAGGGATCAGACCAATGAACCAGAAAAGAAGCGAAATTGTTCCGTAGGTGGAGACCGCGAACACGTCCCAAATCAGTGGGCTGCGAAACTGCGGCCACACCCCCATCGTGCTCGGATAAGGAAACAGCCAGTAAGCCAGCCACGGGCGTCCGACGTGGATGGCGGGGAAGATTCCGGCGCAGGCCACGGCAAACAACGTCATGGCCTCGGCGAAGCGGTTGATGGAATTGCGCCACGATTGCCGAAGTAACAACAGGATTGCCGAGATGAGCGTGCCGGCGTGGCCGATGCCGATCCACCACACGAAGTTGACGATGGCGAACCCCCAGCCGATGGGAATGGTCACACCCCAGATGCCGATGCCTTTCAGCACCAGATAGCCGACGGCATAGAGCAGCATCATCGTCAGCATGAAGGCGACGCCGAAGCCCAGGAACCAGCCGTTCGAGGCAGGACGGGTCAGCACGATCGCGCTGATCTTTTCCGTCACGCTGCCGAAGGTGTAGCCCGGCTCAATGACCGGGGCCCTTGGCGCCTCCACCGTCACTTTGTATTGCTCGTCCATGCTGTTGTCGGCAGTGTCCTCGGGGACCCAGAGCCCGCTCTCCAATCGGCTCTCACCACGCGGCTAAAGCCGTGCCCTTTCAAATTCTCCGGCTTACGACTTCAGCTCCGGATTTGGGTTACTGACTTCCGCGAGGTACGTGGTTCGCGGACGGGTATTGAGTTCGCCCAGCAAACTGTAATTTCGCGCCTCGGCTTTCAATTTCGAAACCCGACTGTCGGGATCATTGATGTTGCCGAAGACAATGGCGCCCGCCGGGCATGACTGCTGGCAGGCGGTCTGCAATTCGTCTTCGTGCTGGCGGTCGTTGATCTTGCGGTCTTCGCGCTCGGCGTCGATGCGGCGCTCATTGATGCGCTGCACGCAGTACGTGCACTTTTCCATGACGCCACGGCTGCGCACGCTGACGTCAGGATTGCGCATCATCTTGTACTGCGGCGTCTCCCAGTCCTGGAAGAGGAAAAAGTTGAAGCGACGCACTTTGTACGGGCAATTATTCGAGCAGTAGCGAGTGCCCACACAGCGGTTGTAGACCATATCGTTCAGGCCCTCGCTGGAATGATTGGTCGCGCCCACCGGACACACGACTTCGCAGGGTGCGTTTTCGCACTGCATGCAGGGCACGGGCTGGAAGAATGCCTTGGGATTGTCGCGGTCGCCCTGGTAGTAGGCGTCGACACGAAGCCAGTGCATGTGGCGGCCGATCACGGTTTGCTCCTTACCGACCACAGCGATGTTGTTCTCCGATTGACAGGCCAGCATGCAGTTGTTGCAGCCCACGCAGGAGTTCAGATCAATGGTCATGCCCCAGGCATAGTCTTCTTCTTTGTAGGGATAGGGCCGGTAGAGAGTCAGGCCCGGGGCCGGCTCTTCTTCTTTCGCGAAGCTTGGCTGTTTGCGGTATTCCTCGAGGGTGGTTTCGCGGACCAGAGGACGCGTGTCGCCGTTGGGCGTGTCCATCGTCTGATAGCCCTGGGTCGAGGCGAGCTTATAGGTTTCGCCGGTTTTGCGTATTTTCAAACCGGTTGCGAACCATGGCGCGGCGGTGGTGCGCAACGAATAGGCGTCGAAGCCTTGCGCGGTTCCGACGCGGCCAGCACGGCGGCGTCCATAGCCGACGAAAACCGTGACAGAGTTGTCGGCATGGCCGGCCTGAATCCAAACCGGGCCGGTGACTTTCCTGCCATTCAGTTCCAGTTCGACGACGTCCTCTGTCTTGATCTCGAGCCGGGCCGCCATCTTGGGAGCGATGAGAACGGCGTTGTCCCACGTGAGCTTAGTCATCGGCTTGGGCAGTTCCTGCAGCCAGCCGTTGTTGGAGAACTGGCCGTCGTAAACCGTGGGATCGCGGCGGATGTTGAGCTCGAGGGCGGTCTCATCGAGCTTGGTCGCCAGCCCTAGATGGTTGGCTTTCGTGCCGACTTGCTTGCTAGTAAACGCGGTGCCTTCGATCCAGCCATCGTGCAGCGACTTGCGCCAGAATGCTTCGAAGTCTCCACCCGATTGTTGTTTCTGCCAGTAACCGCGCACCGAATCGTAGCCCGTCGCATCAGCCTGCCCGGAGAGCAGCGCGACGAATTCGTGCGCGCTTTTGCCGTTGTAAAGGGGAGCGATCAACGGTTGAATGACGCTGACCGTTCCGTCATATGCGCGGGCATCGCCCCAGGCTTCGAGTTCATGCGTCTGATTGATGTGCCAGTGACACAAATCGGCGGTTTCATTCTGGTAGAGGCCTAGATGCACGCGCAGCGGAACCTTATTGCTCTTAAGCAGGTCGGCGAAGTCGAGATCGGCGGGGGCGTCGTAGGCTGGGTTCCCGCCCAGAATCACCAGCAAATCCACCTTACCGCCGCGCATGTCGGCGACCAGGTCCTTCATCGACTCCGCTTGATTGACCGGATTGGCGTCTACGGGGTCGCCGTAAAACAGCGTCTTACCGACATTGCCTAGTTTGGCATTGATGGCATGAGCCAGCGCGTGCACCACCGGAGGTTGGGGGTCGCCAGCAAGCACCACGCTAGCTCCGAGGTGCGCTTCGAGGTCTCGAACCAGGGCGGCCAGGAAATCCGCATGTTTGGCCACTTCTCCGGTCAAATCGGGTACACCGGCGTCCAGCCCAAGCGCTCCGCCAAGAGCTCGCGCGAACCACTCAATATCAACCGCCCTCAGGGGCAGCCGGTGATCCGCCTTCGCCCCCGTCGAACTCGGCGTGCTCTCGATGACGTACAGCCGGTTCATGTTGTCCTCGGGATTGCGGCGTTTTGCGAAATCGCGAATGTAGCGGACGTTGCCGGGGAATCCGGCGTAGAGAAAGTCGGCGTCGAGCGAGATGATCACGTCCGCGGCGTCTAGGTTGTAGCGCGTTTCGACCGGCTGGCCCAAGGCCAGCTTCGCTCCTTCGAGCCGGTTGTCGCGATTTACCGGCTCGTAGACATGCCACTTGGCCTGCGGATAAATCTTCAGGAAGTTGCGCAACTGATCGGCGAGCGTGGGCGAAGAAATTGACGGCGTCAGAATACGAATGCCTACGCCCTGCAGCGCTTTCTGCGCATTCAGAGGTCCGCGAATTGCAGTCAGAAACGACTGCCAGGAGCGCTGGTCGCCCATCGACATGACGCTCTGCGAGCGGTCCGGGTCGTACATGGTGAGGATCGATGCCTGCGCGAAAATGTCGGTGCCGCCGAGAGACGCGGGATGTTGATCGTTGCCTTCAATTTTCGTGGGGCGTCCCAGGTGGCTTTCCACCAGCACCGGGCTAGCATAGCCGCCGAGGGTTACGGCGGTGGCATAAAACATCGGGCGGCCGGGGATCACTTCCTCCGGTTGGCGTACGTAGGGAACAATCGGCTCAAGCGGCAGGCGCACGCAGCCGGTCATGCCAGCCAGGCCCAGCGATGCGCCCATGACCTTGAGAAACCCGCGGCGCGAGACTGAATCCACCCACTCGGAGGCGCCTCTGGGAAATTCTCGGTGCAAGGCTTCCTGGAAATCGGCGCTGCCCGCAAGTTCTTCCAGGCTGCGCCAATATTGCGGGCCGGTCTTTTGGTCGGCGGCTTGCTCGATTTGCGCGCGGAGGGATTTCAGATCTAGTTTGCCCTTCTTGCCGGGGCAAACCTCCTCGCGCTTGTTCTCCCGCAACCCGACTTTGTTCTGCTCGTCCATCCTCATTGCCGTCGTCGTTTGTCGCAACCCCATCCCGGAGCAGTCACGGGCTTAGCTCAGAGGCTTAAGCCCCCTGCCACCTCACTGCACGGCACGGCTGAAGCCGTGCCCTCCCCCCGGGCCCACCTGACCTAAGGTCTCGCGGTCCGCTCAAGCGGCTGGTCATAATCATCGGTGACACGTGTTGCAACTGGTGATATCCAGTACGCTGCGCACTTTATATTTCTCGACCAAGTCCTTGCCCAGAGTGGCCTGATCGGTGTAAGTTTTCCCCTCTGCCACGACCGGGTTCGCACTTGTCGGCGGCTGGTAGCGCATGTTGAAAACCTGCGATCGCGGCCGCAAATTATCCTGGGGTGCGCGATGGCATTCAAGACACCACTCCATCTGCAACGAAGCCTGCTGATACATCAATGGCATCTGGTCGACGGGTCCGTGACAGGTGTTGCAGCCGACACCCTTGTTGATGTGGATGCTGTGATTGAAATACACAAAGTCCGGAAGCTGGTTCACCCGCGTCCACTGTAGCGACTCGCCGCTCCGATAACTGGCCCGCACCGGCTCGAGCAGTTGCGCATTGGTCCAGATCTGCGAGTGGCAATTCATGCAGGTCTTGGTCGGGGGAATGCCAGCGAAGCTGGAAATCTCCACCGAAGTGTGGCAATAGCGGCAGTCAATGCCTAGCCCAGTCACGTGGTGCTGATGGCTGAAGGGGACGGGCTGAGGCTTGCGCACGCCGGCATAAGTAACGTAGGAAGAGCGCTGGACCTCCATGGCAACCCACAACAGCGCAGCCACCACAAAGACCGCGCCAAAAATTGTGGCCCGGGACAAGGTGTTGGTGCTGCGATGAAAAATCTGCGACATGCTTGTGAAGTTTCGGATGAGCCAGCGAGTCAGTGCTACTTCCCTCACCGAGTTCAGTGAAGGGTAAACAGCGAGACCACCATCAGGTTTCGACCCACGCTAATGTAAAAACAGGCGATTATAAATACTCCGTTAAGTTTTGTCGCGCATCCAGCCGACAAGTAGAAACATTTTCTCGTGCTTGAAAGTGACCGACGGGTTTCTGCTCATATTCGCTTTCTTCGCCATCCGGCAGAAGGCTTTAGCAGAACAAGCCCGTTGACTCGTCCCCTGACAGTCAAAAGCGCTCAACGCAAGTTCATCACCAAGAGTTTGGGCTCAGTCATTTCCTCGATCGCGTAGCGCAGTCCCTCGCGTCCCAGGCCGGAGTCCTTGACCCCGCCGTAGGGCATGTGGTCAATGCGGAATGATGGAACGTCGCCGGCAACCAGGCCGCCGA
>Ga0210399_10003990_pt1 | contig 11481 bp, 9 predicted proteins | sample IncBWC14MmetaG_FD_150865 | JGI IMG/M metagenome (GOLD analysis project Ga0210399, IMG submission 150865) | Forest soil microbial communities from Barre Woods Harvard Forest LTER site, Petersham, Massachusetts, United States - Inc-BW-C-14-M | ecosystem: Environmental > Terrestrial > Soil >...
AAAATCAATGCGTTCGAGGCATTTCCCTTCTGCTCGTGTGGTGGGATAGACGAATTCATATGTGGCGCTTGCGCTTTTCACAGTATAGGACTGTACGAGAAATCCATTCATGCGGGCGCCTACCGCTGCGTCGACTTAAGCAATGATCGGTGTCACACAAGAACACCGCGGTTGCAGCTGGCCGAAAGGGATATGTGGAAGGACAAAACAGGACTTGACAACTTATCTCTACCTATGTAGAGTTAAGGTATGGGCATCCGACTCCGCTCTTCCCGGCAAACCCTCGACATCCTCGAGGCCCTGCTGGCTCGTCCTAGCCAGTGGCATCACGGATACGCCATCTCCCGCCAGACCAGCGTTCCTTCCGGGACGCTTTACCCCATTCTGATGCGCCTCGACAAACTCGGCTGGCTCGAAACCAAGTGGGAAGACTCTGCTCCGCAGGGGCGTCCTCCGCGGCATCTCTATCGACTTACCGGCAATGGCCGTGAATGGGCTCGTGAAGAGCTTCGTTCCGCTCAGCAGCGCGAATTCTGGAAGCCCGCAGCGAGCCAGGCGTGACGATGAGTGCACGACGACAATCAATGCCCTTCTGGTTCGCACACTCCTCTCTACAGCTCGCCCTTCGTTTGTGGCCCGCGGAAACGCGCGATTGGGGCCATGCACTGGCGGCAGAGCTGCATGAAATTGAAAAGCCGTTCGAGGCCCTGCGCTGGGCCATAGGAGGACTCATACTCTTCTCCCGTGCCTCGGCTTCTCACTTTTTGGCATGGCTGAGCCTTCCGGCCGGGTCGCGGTTATCGGGAACTCCAATTCCCGTTGGCAGCGGAGCGCCAATTCTTCCCAAGCGTTCGCGACTGTTCACGGCTGTGATTCTCGTCGCGACCGCTCTGCTGTTTTTTTTTCCGCACAGCCGTGAAGCGCTTTCAACGCTTCGGGCCAGCTGGAACCTATATGAAATATCCTCTGCCGACCGTCGCACTCTTGCAGACCTCGCCAGTGAAGCTGAAAAAGACAAGGACGCCCGTACCCTCGCATTCGTGGCCTCCGCTACTGAGGAGTCGGAGCAAGCGACGCGTTTGGCGGAAAAGGCTGTTGCGCTCGATTCAAGCTACTTCTGGATCTATGCCAGCCGTTTTTATCGTCCACATGAAGTTCCGCTGCCGGCTGAATGGCTCAAGCGGCTGCATGCTTCCGATCCAGAAAACGCTTTTATTGATCTATACATGGCGGATGCCATCGCTCAGCCGCGATACATGGCTTTGGTTGCAAAACACAGTCCGTCACAGCTGGAAATTGAGGCTGTCCTCACAGCTGATCCACAGTGGGCAGCTCACATGGAGGCAGCCTTCCGCGCCCCCCGGTATAATAGCTACCTCCGCGAACACTGGGAGTTGATAGCTGACGTTTGGAACCGCCATCCTTCGCTTTCGCCATCCATTATTGGTTATGGCCTCTGGTCGCACCGCAATCCCAACATCTTTTTCCTAAAATCGTATGCCAACTACCAGGCTCATCGCGCACAAGAAGCAAACGCTAGTGGCCATTCCGAACAAGCCGTGAACATTCTCAAGGAGATCGATGCCTTTGGCGTTCGTATGACGGACCGCGGCCAATCGGACATGGAGCGCCTTGTCGGCCTGGATGTCTCACGAGTAGCCGCGAAGGAATTCAAGACCATCTATGCCGCAAATGGGCAGGAAGCGGAAGCTCAGAGAGCCTACGAGCGAGTTCAACAACTGGAAGAGCAACAGCAGACTTTTCACCGTCCTTCCATGGCCGCCTACCACGCCCAGCTAAAAGCGTTTAGCGGATATGCTCTTCTTTTCGAGAGCACCTCAATCCTTGTGTTGATCTCCGCTTTCGCGGTGGCTTTCAGTTACGTCATCCTTGAGTTCTGGCCTCGCGCGTTTTCAAGGCGCCGCGCCGTTTGGCAACGCGTCGTGTGCAGAACCGCGGACTTCGCGCCGGCGTCACTTCTCATCCTGTGCGCTGTATTTATTTTGAGTTACCTTCCCTTCGCGCGCCTCTTTGCGGGATATCGCGCCCATGAAGGCACGAATGCGACCTTCAGGCAGCTGGCGTTTACTTTCATGCAATTGGTCCAATTTCGTTCTACTCTCCAGTTCTTTTTCGAAGGCACCTTGTTTTGGTGGATCTTCACTGCAGCGCTCTCCCTATTGGCCATTTTTGTGATCGTCCGTGGACTCTATCGCGCCCGCCCGGCCGCGCCAGTTGTCACCTGATCCTTCATTCCTCAAGCACGGGCGCGCTGATTTGCGGCTGTGCGTTGCCTTGCCGTAAACTCAGGGTTCACGCGCCGCGCAAGGGGAGCCTTCCATGCTTGTTGTCATGCAGTCGCACGCTACCGAGGAACAGGTCCGCGAAGTTTGCAAACGGATCGAAAGCCTCGGCCTGAAGGCTCATCCCATGCCGGGCTCGCTCCGCACCGCCATCGGCATCACCGGCAACAAGGGGGCCATCGATCTCGGCACCCTCGAATCGCTGCCTGGCGTCGTCGAGTGCATCCCGGTCAGCAAGCCTTACAAACTGGTTAGCCGGGATACCAAAGAAGAAGACACCATCTTGCGAATCCCCACGCCGTCAGGAGACGTGATCGTGGGCGGCGATCACATCGCGCTTGTCGCGGGGCCCTGCGCCGTCGAAACTGAAGAGCAATGCATGGCTATCGCCGAGCGCGTAAAAAAATCCGGCGCACGGCTCTTTCGTGGCGGGGCTTACAAGCCGCGCACTTCTCCGTACAGCTTTCAAGGGCTCGGCGAAGACGGCTTGAAGATTCTCTCGAAAGTTCGTGCAACCCACGGATTCGGCATCGTTACCGAAGCGATCGACAATGAATCGCTTGATCTCGTAGAGGAATATGCCGACGTCATCCAAATCGGCGCGCGCAACATGCAGAATTTTTCTTTGCTCAAGCGCGCCGGCCGCGCTAAAAAACCAGTTTTGCTCAAGCGCGGCATGTCCGCCACGCTCGACGAGTTCCTGATGGCCGCCGAGTATGTCATGTCCGAAGGCAATTACAATGTGATGCTTTGCGAGCGCGGTGTCCGCACGTTCTCCGATTTTTCCCGCAATACGCTGGATCTTGCCGTCGTGCCTGCCGTAAAGAAACGCAGCCATCTGCCCATTTTTGTTGACCCTAGCCACGGTACCGGTAAACGTCACAAAGTTTTGCCACTCTCTCGCGCCGCTGTCGCCGTTGGCGCTGACGGCCTGCTCATCGAAGTCCATCACGAACCGGATAAGGCCCTGTCCGACGGGATGCAGTCTCTGCTGCCTGAGGAATTCATCGCCCTCGCCGATGAAATGCGCCAAATCGCCGCCGTCCTTCACCGTTTCATCAACTAGCCGGACCTCGCCCGTTCCTCACGCTCTGTCAAATTTCTCCTGCCGGAACCCAAGTGGAGTCACTCAACGATATTCACTTGAAGTGCCGGAAAATGTCCCCGCAATTCACTCCATTCTCCTTTCAGGTCTTCACCTGATTGGCGGCGTAAGAACTTGGTGCTATTTCCGTAGTCGATCTAGGTTTACGGTCCGCGGCAACCCACCAGCCTACGTCGCCGATCCAAGCACTCAGGTCTGGCCACATGGCCTATCAGACCAGATTCATTGGACGTATGGAGAAACGCTTACCGGTCGCGATTGTTGTGCGCCTCGCGCGCGAACAGGGTCAGCACGTAAATGGCGCGGAGCTGACCTACACCGACAACGTCAGTGCACACGGTGCTCGGGTGGTTTCTCGCCATGCTTGGGAAAGCGGAGAGGTGGTGACGGTCACTTCCTTGAAAGATGAAATCGCGATCCGCGCAAAGGTTGTCTATTGTCACCGGGCGACGGGCGACCGCTACTACGTCGGCTTGAATTTCCAGGGTCGCCGCGTAACGTGGTCCACCTATGCGACTTACGCCAATAGTTAACCCGAGCTCGCTTGCGAATTCGCTTATTCAAATAATTTGGCGACTTCCGCGTCACCAGAAAGGAAAAAACAAATCATGGAGAACAGCTTACTTCCAGTATGGACCGAAGGTTTCGTTCCCAGGAGACTTCTGGTCCAACCCTTCAGTTTAGAAGCCGCGGACTGCGAGGTTAGGTCCAGGACGAACGTCAGCTGTCATGGCATGCACGCCTTGGCCGTAGCTCCGGGTGTGGCGAATCAAGATATTGCCGTGCGCTCTGTCGCCGACAATCTCTCCTTGCCGTCTCAGCTCACGTACTGCAAACCTGTTCAAGATCTTTCCTTTTCCATCAGGCTGGAACTGCTCCGGTCGGCCGAAATTTAGCGAACCGCAGCCGTACCATTCGGCACGCCGATCGCTCAAAGAACGGCGTTGCCGTTTGCCTAGCCTTCCGGCACATTTTTCCTGGAGGCAAGTTGTTCCTGCGCCGTCAGCCACGCCTCCAGATGCTCGCGCCCCTTCCCGTGGGAAATTTGCAAGACAATCCCCGCTTGCCCTTCCGAGTTGATCCACGCCACCTGTCCTTTGCCACTGACGCTCGCTCCCAAAGACAGATCAAACGCAAAATCAATGACCGAGGAATGCTTTAGCGCTTTCACGGTGCGCACGGCCATCCCACCTTCGCTGAGGTCCGTCATCCGGGCGTGTTGCTCCACTTCCCCATCCTTCAGGAGCACGGGGATGCTCACGGGATGCCGGAAGTAGCGCCGCCGCTCGCGGTCCAGCAACTCCTTTGCAATCGTGATGTGCAGCAGGACGCTCTCCTCGTTCAGCGGCTTGCGAAGCAAGAAGTTCGCGCCCGCACTTAAGGTTAGCGTGTTTTCCTTGGCATCCGCGACACAAGCAAAAATCACCGCCTTATTGTTGGACGTCCCTTTGCGAATGCCTTCGATCACGCCCAGCGCACCGGGCACCTCTATATCCACAAAAACTCCATCGATTTTCCGCCGCTTCAGGCAATCGCGCGCGGCTTCCGCCGTAGGAACCAGGATGAATTTGGCGCCATATTTTTTGACGCCGCCGGAGACGGCGTTCATCACCGCATAGTCGCTGGACACGAGCACGAATTCGAGCTCTGGGGGACTGGACATGGTGGCTGGAGTTCTCCGTTGGTCTCTGCAGGTTTTTTACGCGGTCTGATAACAGTTGAAAATAGTCCGCGAGCGCTCCGGTGCCGAGCGTTTCTCGCAGTGTTTTTATATCCTATTCTGCAACGACAAACAATTTCTTCCCAGCGATACCCGCTTGGCCCGGCTCGCCGGCGATCTGATTTCGACCCTCCCCCACTTCGGATTTCCGGGCTGTACCCGTGTGGCATTCGCGGCACGTCGCATTGGCAGGTTCCGGTCCTGCCCAGTTGCCATGTACACAAGTTGTGTTGGGGGCTTTCTTCCACCTGATCGAGGAGATGAAAATGAAACGGCGATTCATTTTTCCGGTTGCACTGGTATTGGTTGCCACACTTCCGCTTCTCGCGCAACGCGGCCAGGAACATGGCCAGGAGCGGGGCGCCAATACTCCACGCGCCAACCAAAGCCACGTTCCGCCACCACCTCCGAAGAGGGACAGTCCGCAAGCCAAGCCGGAAGTCGAACGCCACCCCAACGGCCACATCAATCAGACCCAGCATGTTAACAATGATCATTGGTACGGCCACGCCAGCCCCAACGACAAGCGCTTTCATCTCGACCATCCGTTCGAGCACGGCCGCTTTGAACATTTTGGCCCATCCTATCGGTACCGCATCGAACGCTTCGACGCCGAACATCATCGCTTCTGGCTACCAGGCGGTTTCTTCTTTGAAGTGGCGGCATTTGACTGGCCGATTTGCGCGGATTGGTGCTGGGACTGCGCCGACGATTTCGTCATCTATGAAGATACCGACCACGACGGTTGGTACACGCTATACAACGTGCACACTGGCGTCTACGTCCACGTCACGTACATGGGTACGTAGCGGCGGCTCTTAGGCCGGCCTGCTTCATTTCGGGTTCGATGACGACAAAGTTGTCACGCCCATGGACCACTCCGTCCGCCACTATGCGACATGGAAGAAATTGGGATTCCCTGCGGAGTTACACGTCCATTCAACCGGCGGCCACGGTTTCGGCACTCGAAGGATCAATCTGCCCACGGGCACTTGGACCGACCGGTTTCGGGACTGGCTCGAACTCCAAGGTCTCCTGAAGCGCCCTTAGATTCGCACCCGCTATTCTCGTTTTATTTGATCATCGGCAACACCAGATGCGAAGGCATCTCTGGCGAGCAATAGATCCGCTGCTTTGCAGGGACGAAATCAGACGCCACCGCCTTGTAAATACTGGGGACAAATTTTTGCGGATTCCGGTCAATCAGCGGAAACCACGAGGACTGAATCTGTACCATCATGCGATGGCCTTTCAGAAAGACGTGGTCGTGGTCGCGCAGGGAAATATTCCACTCCGTCGGCTGGTTCGCTGCAAGGGCGTGCGGAGCCTCAAAGCTTTGCAAATAGCGCCCTCGCCGCACTTCCATCGCAATTGGCAATTCGTAGCCATTCAGCGATTGCGAATACTGCCCAGCTCTGGGGCCGGCCTCGGCCTCCCAACTATTTTTCTGTGCGTTTTCTGGATACACATCAATTAGTTTCACCACGAAATCGCTGTCTGTAGCGGACGTGGAAGCGAACAGCGCAGCTGCCAGTGGTCCCGTAACGATGATGTCATGGTCCAGCGGCGCGCTGACGAAAGTCAGCACATCAGGCCGCCCATCCACAAAACGCTGATCCGCCACCTCCCAAGTGCGCCAATCCCCCGCTGGATACGTCGGCGAAATCGGCCGCTGGCGGTACGGAACAGGATTTGCCGGATCAGAAACATACTCGCGATACGTCTTCACTCCTTCACCGGCGGCCGGCGCCGTGAACGAAAGCGCTCCATCCGCGTGCAAATATAAGTTTGTCGCCACCGCCTCTTTCGGCGGCCAAACCGCATAGGTGCGCCAGCTATTTGAACCACTCTGGAAAGTGCTGGCCTGCCACTTCGGTTTCTCCCCTTTGCCGTGCAAGTAATAACGAAAAAACGGTGCCTCCATGTTTTCACGGAATTCCCTCGCCGTTTCGTGCCCAGCGAAAGGAATTAACCCGATGCTTTCTCCTTTCGGCGATTGCCACTGCCCGTGGAACCACGGCCCAGCCACAATAAAATTAGTGTGCTCCGGATCGTGCTCCGCCGCGTGACGGAAAATCTGCCACGGACCCCAGGGATCTTCCTGGTCCCAGAATCCCGCCACGTTCAGGTTAGGCACCGTTGACGCATGCAACTGCCGCACCCACGCTTCTTTTTTCTCGAAGTCGTCGTAGTCCGGATGATCAATCGTGGAATTCCAGTAAGGAATCTTTCCGTGTAGATATTTTGCGTTGATATTCGAGAGTGGCCCCAGATCGAGGTACCACTGATACGTGTCGTAAGTCTCGAACTCGAAATGCGTATTTGAATTCTTGTCGGCCTGCTCCATCACCGCGTACTCGAAGTCGTAGCTCTCGCGCAGCGCTCCATAGCGGTGGTCGTCATCGTTCATCCATTGATCGACTGGCGAAGCCTGTTCGCTGATGGCCTTCAGCGCCGGATGCGGCTGCAGCAATGTCATCGCCGTAGTCAGCCCGTCGTAAGACACTCCGTACATGCCCACTTTGCCGGTATTGTTCGGTACATTCTTCACCAACCACTCGATGCTGTCGTACGCATCGGTCGTCTCGCTGGTGGCTTTCGGATTCGTCAGGTCCGCCTGGGACGTCAGATCGAAAACGCCTTCTGACTTGAACCTCCCGCGAAGATTCTGAATCACGAAAATGTAGCCATCCTGCGCCAGCTCTTTCATCGACGCCGGCATCGGCTCCGGCGGCTTTTCGGGAACTCCGTACGGCGTGCGCCGAAAAAGAATCGGCAGTGGCTCCTGCCGGTCCACGGGCGTCAAGATGACCGTCTGGAGCTTCACGCCGTCCCGCACCGGGATCATCGCCTCTTGCAACTTGAACAGCGGCTTGCCCGCCGGCTCTTGCGCCAACACAGGAATCGCCAGCAGTCCCGCCAAAACCCCAACCATTACCGTTGAGCGCACGGTCTCTCCCCTCACTCGTGTCTTGTTCACTTCTCAGGATTTAATCCGCGCGAGTATACCAGCAGATTCTCATTTGTGGTCTGTTGCATTCGTACGCAGCAGTTCTGGTGCAGCCTCATTCTGCTGGCTTCGGATGCCCTATGGAACGACGCCTGGTGCGCTTTTAGGCGTTCGGCTTTTGACCTTCCCCGGAACCGTGGGACAATTCCACCTCCAACATGAATCGTCCCAAGAATTTTCGCGTGTACTTCCTAGTTGCCGCTCTGGTCACCGGCGGCATCGTGTTGCTGCTCCGCGAGCATCGGCCTTCCTTTCTGCGCCCAGACCTGCATCTCTCGGCTTACGTCACCACCGCCGATGGCAACGTCACGGTCGTCGATCTCGTAAAGCTAAAAGCTGTTGCCCACATTGCAGTCGGACCGGGACTTTCCGGAATGCGCGAGCATCCCACTCGGCCGGAGATCTACGGCGTAAGCTCGGCCGGAGGCTACGTTTGGATCATCGATCCGAGCGCCGAGCATGCCACCGGGCGGGTGGCGGTGCGAATCGCCGTGGGGCCGCTTCCCTATGCACTGGATTTTTCGCCGGATGGGAACCGCCTCTACACCACGGCATCCGGGAACAACACGCTCGTCGCGATTGACGTTAGGTCGCGCGCTGTCGTGGGGCGCGCGGCGACCGGGCGCGGACCCGTTCTGCCGCACGTTACGCCGGACGGCAAGACCGTGCTGGTGCTGAATCGCCGGGACGGCTCCGTAGGGATTCATGACGCCACGACGCTCGCGCTGCGCGCCAGCATTTCCGTGGTTGCCCAACCGGAAGACATCGCCGTCCTGCCAGACAGTTCCATGGCTTTTGTGTTGAGCCGGTCGGAGCGGCGCATCTCCGTCGTAGACCTCCGCCGGGGCGTTCTGGTCACCCACCTGGAGCTGGCCGGCACACCTACGGACATGCTGCTGAAGCCCGACGGCGGCGAACTCTACGTGATTTCGCCGGAAGCTCACGGGCTCCAGGCCATCAACACGGAGACGCATGAGGTGGGCGACTATATGGTTCTGGGATCGGCGCCCACGCGCGGCGTGCTTAGCGCCGATGCGATCTGGCTTTATGTTTCGGACACCGCGGCGGGCCGCGTCACCCCCGTCGATATTTTCAATCGCCGCATCGTACGCGATCCAGGAAAGGGCTTCCCGGTTCCGGCCGGAGATGCGCCTGGAGCGCTGCGGTTCGATCCGGACGAAAATTTGCTTCTCGTGGTAAGCGCGGGCTCCGGCGATCTTGCGGTTATCCGAGTGCGTACCAATTTTTTGGTGACCATGATTCCCGTAGGAAATCAGCCGCAGGAGCTTGCTGTCAAACTATATTAAGAAACGATTGCGTCTAAAGTGTCGGCCTTCCGAGGCCGGCCTTACGCTTCCGGCGTCCACGCGGAATTTTCTTCGCCGAGAATCACGTCCAGAAATCCTTCCGCTGGCAAGACATCCACTGGCAATCCACCGTGCCAGAGCGCGACGCCGAGCCGCAGCTTGCTCTGGCCTTTGAAATTGATCTGATCCTTGTGAATAGCCACTTCCAGGACTCGCTCAAAGGCTGCTTCCGCGACGAGCTTAGGATTGAGCAGGCACAAGCGGTCTTTTTCCACCGCGAACCCGTGCACATGGCCGCGCTCGAGATTCACGACAATGGTGATTTCTTCTACGCCGCCGATGGTGATGCGAAACTCGGGATTTTCCAGCTCACCAAGCGCTTCGGCGAAGGGATCGATACGCACACAGAAGCGCCCCTCCTCGAATCCGTAGCGCAGTTCATGGAGATAGAAGACGCGGCCATGCATGGATCCGCCGCGCCGTTCGGGCGAATAGAGGCCAGCCCCGAGCCATTCGAAGTACGACGTGTCCCTGCCATCGATGGTGATATTCAGCTTGCCCGTCGGCGCCAACTGCACCGCGTGCTCGGGCCTGCGCTTGATGGGCTTGGCCAATTCTTCCGGCGCCAATTGTCCCAGCATCAGATAAATGGCCGTGAGGTGCTTGCGATATAGGGCATCGAATTCCGCGTCGTTCGCGGTGCTGTGCTCCGGGCCAAACCACCAGCACCAGTCGCTGCCTTCGGCGGCGAGCAGCGATTCGCGGGCGTCCTTGAGAGCGGTTTCCGTCGGAGCGTCGGCCCTTCCCTGCTTGCGCGCTTCAAGTGCGTGCGCATAAGCTTCCCGCGCGTCCCACAATAATTCCCATGCGGCGACGTCTTCCGCGTGGCCGATCCACACATCAAAATTGGCGTTGATCCAGGACGCGGGGAAAATTCCGGTGGTAGTGGGCAGTTCGCCGGCAGCGGCAATAGCCTCGGTCGCGGTGAGCGCGCGGAAGTCTTGATCTCCTTGGATGCGCCCATAAAACTCGCGGAGAAATGCGCGTCCGTTCCCGGGGTAGTATTCCCATGCGTTTTCGCCGTCGAGAAAAAGGCAGATGGTGAGTGGCTGATCGCTGCGCACGTTTTCTCCCAGGTGGCGCATGCGGTTGTGGAGATCGGCGGCAGCTGCTTTGGCATCCATGCGGCTGTATACGAAGCCGACGAGGTCGGAAAGATGGTGATCGCGAAACAGTCCGTTGATGCCGTTCGGGCCTACCTGCACGTGCCAGGGTTTGTAAAGGCGATCGGCATTGGCGGGAATGCCGTTGCCATCGCGGAAAAATCCGACATTTAGAGTGCGGCCCAGGACTCCTTCGTCAGTTCCGAACCACTTGAACCCTTCTTCGGCGGCAATGGTTAGCGCTTGATCGGAAACGGAGCCTTCCGAAGGCCACAATCCGGAGGGCCTTACGCCAAAAACTCTTTCATGGTATTCGCGGGCCAGTTGCAATTGCAGTCGCGCATCTTCCGGCCGGCGGTAGGCGCGGCGCGGGAGAGGCGTGCCGGAGTTGGCGACGCGCGCGATATCGGAATCGCAGATCAGCGGAAGGATCGGGTGATAAAACGGCGTCGTGCTGATTTCGATCTGGCCGCGCTGCGCCGCGTCACGATACGCCGGGAGAACCAGGCCGAGAAAATCGAGTTGTTTTTTGCGCAGCGCGATCTTGTCTTTCTCTGTGTAGTCCTTCCCTTTCGTCGCCAGACGGCTGACGATTTCATCCGTTTCAAACCAGGTCTCTTCCATCCAGGCCAATTGCGAGAGCAGTTGCAAATCGCGCCAGTCGCGCGGCGTGAATGAGACCAGCGCCTGCGCTCCGCCGGCGGGACGCGACCATTCGTACAACTCCACAAAGCGTGGCCAGCGCGACATCAGCCGCTCATGATTTACTTGAAAGGCCCGCGCAATAATTTCGGCCTTGTCCTCGCGCGTCAATTCGTCCGCATTTTTGAACGCCAGGGTAAACCATGGCTCTTTGAAGCTGCAGCTCGCGTA
>Ga0210399_10003991_pt1 | contig 11479 bp, 8 predicted proteins | sample IncBWC14MmetaG_FD_150865 | JGI IMG/M metagenome (GOLD analysis project Ga0210399, IMG submission 150865) | Forest soil microbial communities from Barre Woods Harvard Forest LTER site, Petersham, Massachusetts, United States - Inc-BW-C-14-M | ecosystem: Environmental > Terrestrial > Soil >...
ACCGCGTTCCTATAATACCCAAGTCGTCGCGGTTCTTCCCCTTACGGCGATTTTTCGGAGGGAGTCTGGCACTTATGGACAAATTCGAAGAGTTCGGTAAGCGTATTGATGAAGAGTTCGCGCGGATCAAGAGCATCAAGAATTTCGAGGATTTTGGCAAGCGCGTAGATGAAGAACTCGAGCGCGTGAAGAGTTTTGTGAAAGAAGAAGTCGCGCCGGAAACGGAAAAGCGCACGGCCCAGTTTTTGCGCGAGGTTTCCGAGAAGCTTACCGAGGCTGCCACGTGGATCGAAGCGCGCAATGCCGCCCGCAATTCGCAGAATCCGCCATCTTGATGAAGCGGGCGGCCCTTTGAAGAATTCACAGGAAACAGTTTCCGTCGGCCGCGGTCCGCGGAGACGCGTTTCCAGGCGGCGATCTGGTTCTCCGAAGGGCTTCTCGCCGACGGCATACTTTCCTCTTTGTGCGCTCTGTGCGCTCTGTGTCCTGGGTATAAATTCTTCCGGCTGCGCGTCGCGCAAACCGATCGCCGATCGCCGCCAGCCGTCTCCGGCGCAGCCTACTGAGACTCCGCCGGCAAGCGCGGAAGCCGCTAAACGATCCACAGACCTACCCGGAATCCCTGGGACTCCTCCGGTAGCGGCCGCAACTCCAAAACGCAGCAAGCCCGCTGCAGCGCCTGCTCCTTCCGGTTACACGGAAGAGGGCAACGCTTCCTGGTATGGCGTGCCGTTTCACGGAAGGCATGCTTCAAACGGCGAAATCTACGATATGTACAAACTCACCGCAGCGCATCGCACGCTGCCCTTTGAAACCATGGTTCGCGTCACCAACCTGAACAATGGCAAATCTACGGTCGTGCGCATCACAGACCGCGGTCCGTTTGTCGACAATCGCGTCATCGACCTCTCGCTCGCCGCCGCGCGGGAGATCGAATCTGTGGGTTCCGGCGTCGTGCCGGTGCGCGTGGAGGTTCTTGGCAGCGGCGATCCCACCGCCGGTTTTTTCACCGTTCAGGTCGGCGCTTTCCGCGACCGCACCAACGCCGAGCGCCTCCGCGACCGCCTCAGCGCTTCCTACTCGCCGGTCTTCATTCAACAATATGATTCTCCCGACGGGGTGTTTTATCGCGTGCGCGTCGGCAAAATCTCTGGCGAAGACGCGGCGCGCCAGTTTGGCGAGCAACTCCGAGCGCGCGCGAGTTTTACGCCGTTTGTTACCCGTCTTGACGAAGGCCTACCCGCAGGAGAGAACCGATGAGCCCCGACTGCTTGTTCTGCAAGATAGCCGCGAAGAAGGTTCCTTCAAAAATTGTCTACGAAGATCCCGACGTTTTCGCCTTCGAGGACATCAGCCCGCAGGCGCCCACGCATGTCCTAATTTGTCCGCGGAAACATTTTGAATCGTTGACGGAGGCCTCCACCGAAGATCAAGCCGTCCTCGGCAAGCTGCAACTGGTCGCCGCGCAACTCGCACGCGAACGCAAACTCCTGGAAGGCTACCGCACCGTTTTGAATAACGGCAGCGGTGCAGGCCAATCCGTCTTCCATCTCCATTTGCATTTGCTCGGCGGCCGTAATTTTCGCTGGCCTCCAGGTTAAATCACTGCTCAGGTGTTTTGTTCTTCCGACCGCTCCAGCTTAAACTAGCGTCCGTTGCCAGGAGGATCCCATGTCCAAGCGCTGCCGTATTTCGTGTTTCACCGTGTTTCTTGCCGCTCTTTTCTTGTGCTCATTTTTCGCGCCTTCTTCTGGAGCCCAGCAACCAGCCGCCGCAGGAAAAACCCTAACCGTCGAGCGCATCTATTCGCAGCCGAGTTTGAGCGGACGGTTGACGCGGGGGCTGGTGTGGACTCCGGACAGCAAGTCGCTCAGCTATTTCGAAACAAAAGGATCGGGCAAAGAGGTGAAGACGGAGCTTTGGGCGATAGACGCGGGATCGGGGGAACGGCGGCTTCTGGTTGCAAGCCAAAAACTCGAGACTATTTTGCCGGCGGAATCCTCAAGGCCTACGCAAGCCACCGGGCTTGGGCGCCGCGCGCCATCTCAATATCAATGGTCGCCTGACGGCGCTGGAATTCTGTTTCAAGGCCCCACGGCGCTGGCTTGGCTGGACGTGAAGTTGCAGACGGGGCGCACGCTCGTTTCCGGCAAGGCGACCATAGCCGATCCAAAGATTTCTCCCAATGGCCGCTACGTAAGTTTCGTTCGCGATCACAATGTCTGGATTGTGAATGTGGCCGATGGCAAGGAGGCAGCCGTCACCCAAGGCGGCACGGAAGAGATTCGCAAGGGCGAGCTCGATTGGGTCTATCCGGAAGAGTTGGATATCAAGACGGCGTACTGGTGGTCGCCGGATTCGTCGGCGATTGCTTATCTCGAGATGGACGAACGCAAGGTTTCGCAATATCCACTGGTGGACTTTTCGTCACCGAGCGGGGAAGCCGAGATGGAACGCTATCCCGCCGCTGGCGGCGCCAATCCCATCGTGCGCGTTTTTGTGTCTGCGCTAAACGGCGGAGAACCGCAAGTGATAGACATCGGAGCGGAAACCGACATTTACATTCCTCGCGTGAATTGGCTAACCGATTCGAAACGCGTTGTCATTCAGCGCCTCAATCGAACCCAAACCACGCTCGATCTCCTGATTGCCGACAGCAGCACGGGCAACACTCGCGCTGTCTTGAGCGAAAATGACCGCAATTGGATCAACGTCAGTGACGATCTCTACTTTCTGAAGGACGGAAAGCGCTTCCTCTGGTCGAGCGAGCGCGACGGCTATCGGCATTTGTATTTGTACGACCTCGAGGGCCAACAACTCGGCCAGCTCACCAAGGGTGATTGGGAGGTCTCTGCGATTGACACTATCGATGAAGGAAAGGGGCTGGTCTATTTCACGGCAACGGAAAAATCGCCTCTAGAGCGGCAACTCTACCACATCGCGCTCGACGGGACTGGTTTCACCCGGCTAACCAAGGACCAAGGCACGCACGCTGCAGTTTTCGCGCCCAATGCCTCTGCTTTCTACGACACCTATTCGAATACTGCGATGCCGGCGCGGCAGGACCTCTACCGCGCGGATGGCTCGCGCATCACAACCATTAACGAAAATAAGATCGCCGAACTTGCGGAGTACCACCTCGCTCCCATGGAATTTCTCACGGTGAAATCGCGCGACGGCGTGCAACTCAACGCCAGCATCATCAAGCCGCCGGACTTCAATCCGCAGGGGAAATATCCCGTCCTGGTTTACACCTATGGAGGTCCGCACGCCCAGGTCGTGCGAAACGCGTGGGGCGGCGCGAATTTTCTGTGGCACCAGCTCATGGCGCAAAAAGGCTACATCATTTTTTCGGTGGATAATCGCGGTTCGGCGGGGCGAGGCCATGCTTTTGAATCGCCTCTGCACTTTCGCATGGGGGCGCAAGAGCTTTCCGATCAGCGCGACGGCGTCGAGTACCTCAAGTCGCTGCCGTATGTCGATGGAAAGCGTATTGGCATCTGGGGATGGAGCTACGGCGGCCACATGACGCTGCACGCTATGTTTGAAGCCGGCGACGATTTCAAAGTGGGGTTCGCTGGCGGCCCGGTTACCGACTGGCGCTACTACGATTCCATCTATACCGAGCGCTACCTCGGCCTGCCGCAGAAAAACGAGAAAGGGTATCAGGACTCTTCGCCGGTGAAATACGCTGCGCAGCTCAAGGGCAAACTGATGATCGCCCATGGCACGGGGGACGACAACGTGCACTTTGCGAACACCCTCTCAGTGATCAACGATCTCATCGAGGCAGGGAAGTACGTGGAGGTTCTGGCTTTCCCAGGGCGCGGCCACGGGGTCAGCGACCCGCCCGCGCGGCGCGTCCTGATGCAGCGCGTGACGCAATTTTTTCTCGATAACCTGTAGAGTTTACTAGCGGTAGCCCCAAATTCTTTGGCGAGCGCTAATGGGCGCCCTGGATTTCAGTGCACGCCGAAATACTCGACATGGACGTAGCGGCCGAGACGGGCGTTGAAGAGCAAGTACCAGCCAGGGTGATGATCGTCGTCGTAGACGTACACACGATCGCGGTCCCATTCCCAATCGCGGCAGCGATCCAGGTCGTAGGAAGCCACCACCCAATTCGAATTGTCGTAAAGCTCCACGCGGCGAGTCCGGAAGTCCATGCGCCGGGCGATGAAGTCGCTTCGCACATGCTGGTAGCGGCCGTGCGGATAGGCGTGCCCCGGTTGGATGCGGTCGTGCTCCGAATCCCAGTTGGCGTGGGGGTTGTGAGGGTTGTCCCAGCCTTTGTGTTTTCCATTGTCATGGCGGTCCGCTTCCACGCCGCGATCTTCGTGCTTGTCCTGGCCCTTAGGCTTCCCGTTATCGTGGCGGTCGTCACGCTCGCCGCGATCCTGAGGTGGTGTAGCGACTGAGAGCGTTGCTGCCAGGGCCATAAACAATGTACCAGCCAAAATTCTGCGCATAAGTCGTCTCTCCTGAAACTGCGTTGCCGGCCGATCTTTTTCAGCCGAATTTCCCCATGTCGATCGGTACAACATTCCCCAGGCGGTGGGTGCCCGTAGCTATTTTCGCTCGTTTAGGCCGTTCGCTTCCATGGCCATAGCTCTTGGTTCCACACTAGGCAAGCCCGGCGCCGCGTCGCGTCGCAGCCAAGGAAGGGCAGCCTAGCTGGCTTGGTGTTAGGGAATTTACTTTCTCGGCTTTTTTTCGTTCGCGCCCCATTCAGCCGTATAATCCCGCTGACCTGGAGGTCACCGTGCTGAAACGATTTTGCTTTTTCGCTTTGCTCGCCGTCGTAATTTGGGCTCCAGTGCCGTCCCGGGCGCAGCAAGTTTCTCAAGAAAAAACAGATAAAGTTGCGCAGGAGAAAGAACAAGTCCTGTGGCAAAAGCTGGAAGCGACCATCAGCGGGGTCGACCATAATCTTGACGGCGTCCTGGGGGTCGCGATCCTTGATCTCACAACGGGGCACAAATATTTTCTTCACGCCGATGAAGTGCTTCCCACGGCCAGCTCCATCAAGATTGCGATACTCGCGGAGCTTTTCCGCCAGGCACAGCAGGGCAAAATCAACCTTGGGGATCTCTACACCTTGCAATCGTCCGATCTTGTTGCGGGGAGCGGCATTGCGAACGCGCTCACTCCCGGCCTCACCCGGCTGACGATTCGCGACGTGGCCGCGCTGATGATTTCCGTGAGCGACAATTCCGCCACCAATATCATTATCGACCGCATCGGCATGGAAAACGTGAATGCGCTGCTCGATTCGCTGGGCCTGACGCACACCCGGCTGCGGCGGAAGATGATGGATGTGAAGGCGGCCGCGGAGGGCCGCGAGAATATCGCCACGCCGCGCGAGATGATGACGCTGCTGGAAGATTTGTACCGCGGAAGAGTTTTGAATAAACAGATGACTGATGATTTCTTCGAGCTCCTCAGCGTGCACAAAGAAAGCTACATCCCGCGCGAGTTGCCCGAAGATCTGCGCATCGCCAATAAGCCCGGGGAGCTCGAAGGCGTGCGCAACGATTCCGGGATCGTTTTCACGGGCAACCGGCCGTTCGTCATCAGCGTGATGACCACCTATCTGCGCCGCGAAAAGGAGGGAGGGGATGCCATCGTGCGGATCGCCACGGCCGCTTACCAAATGTTTGACCGTCTCAGCCGCGCTTCGCAATACGGCCGAGTCGTTTCGGTGCACGACACGGGAAATCCCTAAGAAAACTCTCGTCTGACGAAAAGCGCTCCGCGACGGCACAAGGTGCCGGATTGAAACACGACCGATCTATCTCGGTGCGCGCGTCCTAGACTAAGTTCCCAGCCTCTTTTTCCGCAAACACCCACAACCCAAGCGAAACAGAGAACTTTTCGGAAAATCAGCAAATAGAGCTTATGGCTGAATCGCCACGGATAGGCAACAATTCGCCGGACAACTTACATCCCGTGATCCACCCTGTCTCAGGGAGCAACCACATCCTTCCATTTCGGCTTCACCTGCACGGCAGAGAGGCTGGAGGCATCCCATCCTCCTCCCAGGGCCTTGATGAGGAGCACGCTCGTCACCAGTCTTTGTCCGTGAATCACGGCGAGTTCCTGTTCGTTATTCAAAAGGTTTTGCTGCGCATTTACGACATCCAGGTAATTCACGAGGCCACCGGTGTAGCGGCTGCTGGCGATGTCCAGGGTGCGCCGCGCGGAATCGACCGCCTGCTGCTGTGCCTGGCTCGCCCGATCCAGGACGGTCAAGCCGGTAACGTCGTCCTGCACTTCTCGAAACGCATTCAAAACACTATCGCGATAGACCGCCACATTGGCGTCGTAGCCGGCTTTGGCGAATTGCACCTGCGCGCGCCGCGACCCGCCCGTGAAAATGCTTTCCGCAACGTTGGCGCCGACCGCCCAAAAGGTGCTCTGCACGTTGATTAGCTTGGCGATATCGGCGGCCTGCCACCCGCCATTTCCAAATAGATTCAGCGACGGATAATAGGCTGCACGGGCCATTCCGATTTGCGCGTTCGCCACGGCCATCTGCCGCTCGGCTTCGGCGACGTCCGGCCGGCGCTCCAGCAGGTCGGAAGGCAGTCCGGCATCCAATGCCGGCGGTGCGTCCTGCAGTTCCTTTGGCAACAGATGAAAGTCCGGCGCAGGCTTTCCGACGAGGACGGCGATTGCGTCTTCGAACTGCTTCCTTTGTTGTTGCAACAAAATGGCCTGGGTGCGCGTGGTATTCAGAAGGGTCTCTTCTTCGGCAACATCCAGCCCCGAGGCTACGCCGCCTTTGTGCCGGGAGTCCACTAGTTGCAGGCCTTTTTGCAGCGTCTCCACGGTGCGGTTTAAGATTCCGAGCTCGGTATCGAGCTGCCGCAGCGTGAAATAATCGCCGGCGAGTTCTGCCGTGATCACCAGCCGCACGTTTTCGAGATCGGCCGCGCTCGCCTGGTACGACGCCTGCGCTGCCTCGATGCTGCGCCGGCGCCGTCCAAACAGATCCACTTCGTAGTCAACGGTGAACGGCAAAACTATATTGTTTTGTGAGACGGCCGACGCGACGGGGATGTTGCTGTTGGCGGGCCGGTTTCCAGAAAGCCGTTGACGTTGGGCACTGGGAGCGGTCGCAAGAGCGGGGAATTGCGTCGCGATCTGGACGGCGGCGGAAGCGCGCGCCTGTTCCAGCCGCGCTGCGGAAACTTTGATGGTCTGGTTTGCGTCGAGTGCTTGTTTTTCCAGCCCATTCAATTCGTCGTCGTGAAAGGCGCTCCACCACTCGCCTTTGGCAACGCCGTCTTTGGGAGCACCCTCGCGCCAAGGCTCGGAAACATCCCATTTTGCGGGCACAGGCGCCGTGACGCGCTGATAGTTCGGGCCCACGGTGCAGCCACCGGTGAGGGCACAAACACCAAGCCCGGTTACAGCGAGAAATTGCCTGGTGCGTCTCATTATTGTTTCTTGGCCGCCGGTGCGGACGGTTGCTGGGCAGCTGGCTGGCTGGGCGCGCGGTTCGTCGCAATTTCCTTGACGCGCACTTCCTGTCCGTCGTCGATGGCATCAGCAGGGTTCAGTACGATCCAGTCGTTGGCGTCGAGCCCCTGCAGAACTTCGAGAGTGGTGCCGTAGTCGCGCCCCACAGTAATCGCTCTGAGGTGCGCTCGATGATTGGCATCCACCACCACAGCGCGGAGTCCTTCGGACCTGAATAGCAGCGCGTTTACCGGCACGGCGAGGCGAACCCCGGTCACCTTCACTTGCAGGTGGGCTTGTGCGTAACCGCCGGGAAGCAGCGCGCCATTGTGGTTCGGCACGTCCACTTCCGTGAGCAAGGTACGGGTGCCGGGGTCGATTGACTCCGCGGTGCGAACCACCTTGCCCTCGAATTTCTGGCCGGGATACTGCGTGAGCTCCAGAAAGGCCCCCAGCCCCGCGCGAATCGTGGCCGCGTAAGCTTCCGGGACGCTGACATAAACGCGAATGGGATCCGTCTGCGCGAGAACGAAGAGCTGTTCCGACGCGCCGCCATTGCCGGCGTTGATCAACGTGCCGGTATCCACATTGCGTCTGGTGATGACGCCGCTGAAAGGTGCATAAACACGCTTGAAGGATTCCAGATCCTCGAGCCTACGCACGTTGGCTTCCGCAGATTTTACGTTGGCGAGTTTGGCTTCCAAATCACCAATGGCATTATCGACTTCCTGCTTGGAGACTCCGTCAGTTTTGATGAGCTCCTGATAACGCGTCGCAGTGATCTTGGACAGATTCGCGTTGGCTTGCGAGGTATTGAGATCGGCCCGCGCCTGAGACAATTGCTGATCCACTTCCGGAGTGTCAATGTCCGCGAGCAGATCGCCTTGCCGGACGCGGCTCCCGATGTCGTGGTGCCAATTTTTCAGATAGCCGTTGGTGCGCGCATAAATCGGCGACTCGACATAGGCTTGCATGGCGCCGGGGAGGACGAGGTCCTCCTGCGCCGATTCTACTCCGGCATGAATCACGGCCACGGTGGGAATCGCCAGCGTTTCCGTTTCCTTGGCGAGTGCCTGATATTGAGAGCGCCGCTGGAATAGCGTAAACGCCCCCAGGACCACCAGCACTATCACCACGAGGAAAAGAATCGTGAAGACCTGGCTGCCCTTGGCCCTCGGTTGCTCTCGTTCTGCAGGATCCATCTGAACTCCGCCTTCCATCATTACCCCATCCCCGCTTTTAGTTCCAGAAAGAAAAATTTCAAGTCGTTGCCGGCAACGGCGATCCTTGCTGCGCTGATTTCCGCGCGCGGCGCCCGTGGATCATGGAGAAAACGCACGGCACAAAGAAAAGGGTAGCAAAGGTTGCAAAGACCAACCCGCCAATCACCGCTCGGCCAAGAGGCGCATTTTGCTCCCCGCCTTCGCCGAGGCCCACGGCCATCGGCACCATGCCGATGATCATCGCTAGCGCGGTCATCAGCACCGGCCGGATGCGCACAAACCCGGCTTCGATAGCCGCGTCGCGGGCGGTCTTGCCCTCGTCCATTTGTTCGCGCGCGAAGGAAACCATCAAGATGCTGTTCGCCGTGGCTACCCCCATGCACATGATCGCGCCGGTCAACGATGGAACGTTGAGCGTCGTATGCGTCAGCAGCAGCGTCCAGCAGATGCCGGCGAGCGCGCCGGGCAAGGCGGTAATGATGATGAACGGGTCGAGCCAAGACTGAAAATTGACAACGATCAGCAAATAAGCAAGCACGATCGCGCCGAGCAAGCCAAAGCCCAGGCCAGTGAAAGAACTCTTCATGGTCTGCACCTGGCCGCGAATGACGATGTGGCTGCCCTTCGGCAAGTCCTTCTCGATGGCCTGCACACGCTGTTCGATCACGTCAGCGACGCCGCCGAGGTCGCGCCCGTCCACGGACGCATAGATGTTGATCATCGGTTGCGTGGTGTAGTGCGATACTTCGGCGGGGCGAGCCGTCGTCGAGGTCTTGACCATGTTCCCCAGAATCTGCGGTCTCGAACCCGGCATGCTGCCGCTGATGGGAGTGTTTTGCAGTGCCTGGTAAGAGTCCACGCGATATTGCGGCTCCTGCACCGCGACGTTGTACTCCACGCCATTCTTCGGATCCAGCCAGAAAGCCGGGGCCGTCTGGAAACTGGAGCTGAGCGAAACAAGAACGTTTTGCGCGACGTCCCGCGACTGCATGCCCACGGATTGCGCGCGAGCCCGGTCAATTTCCATAAACAGCGTAGGGTTATCAAAAGCCTGCTGAACGTGCACGTCCACCGCCCCGGGAATGTGGCGGAACTCGTTGGCGAGTTTCTCTCCGACCAGATAATTTCCGCGCTGGTTCATGCCGGTGACTTCCACATCGATGGGCGCGGGAGTTCCGAAATTCAGGATTTGCGTCACGATGTCCGCGGGCTGAAAGAAAAACTGCACGCCGGGAAAGCGTTGCGGGAGTTTTTCGCGCAAATCATTGATGTACATGCCGGTGGGCTTGCCGCGCACTTCCTTCAACTGGACAAGAAATTCCGCGTCGGAGCTCCCGATGGTGCCGGAGTTGCTGTAAGTGAGATTGATGCCGCTGTAAGGCAAGCCGATATTGTCGAGAACGGTAGTCAGCTCGTCCTTGGGGATGGTTTCGCGGATGACGCCGTTCACCTGGTCGGCGAGGCGCGCCGTTTCCTCAATGCGCAGGCCTGTGCGAGCGCGCATGTGCAGGCGGATTTGTCCGGCGTCGACCTTCGGAAAGAAATCGCGCCCGAGCACGCCGACGAGTGTGACCGATAAAATGCAGAAAACCAGAAAGCAGATGGAGAAAACCCTCGGCGCGTGCAGCGCGGCGCCCAAAGCCCCGCGGTAGCCTTCCCGGAACTTTTCAAAACTGCGCTCAAATCCCTGTTGATAGCGGCGCAAGAAGCCCATCTTTTCGTCGATATGCTCCTCGGCGTGGTATTCGTCTTCCGAACTCAGCAGATACATGGCCAGTGTCGGCACGATGGTGCGCGACCACATGTAGGAAGCCAGCATGGCGAAGCTTACGGCTTCGGCCAGCGGCACGAACAGGAACTTGGCTACGCCGGACAGAAAAAACATGGGGATGAAGACAATGCAAATGCAGAGCGTGGAAACAAATGCCGGCACAGCGATCTGCTGCGCGCCGTCGAGGATCGCCTGGACGGTTTCTTTACCCATGGCCAGGTTGCGATTGATATTTTCAATTTCCACCGTGGCGTCATCGACGAGGATGCCGACAGCGAGCGCAAGGCCGCCCAAGGTCATGATGTTTATGGACTGCCCGAGCGCGCTAAGGCAAAGAATGCTTACAAGAATGGACAGAGGAATCGAGACGGCAATGATCAGCGTGCTTTTCCAGTTGCCGAGGAAGAGCAGAATCATCACCGCCGTGAGGCAGGCGGCGATGATGGCCTCGCGGATGACCCCCTGGATGGAAGCCCGTACATAGAGCGATTGGTCAAAGAAGGTGGAGATATGCATGCCTTCGGGGACCGCGCCTTTGCTGTACTCCAGCATGCGCTTGACGCCGGCGACGATGTCGATGGTGGAAGCGCTGCCAGTTTTGTAGATACTCATCAGCACGCCGCGCTGGCCATTGGCCAGGACCACATTGGTCTGTGGAGAAAAACCGTCACGCACGTGAGCGACGTCCTTCATGTAGATCGTCGCGCCATTCACCGTCTTGACCGGAAGATCGTTGAGTTCCTCGACGGATTGCGGGCTGCCATTCATTTCCACGTTGTACTCAAGAGTTCCGAGCTTCGCGGTGCCCGTAGGGAGGATCAGGTTTTGCGCGCTGACGGCGTTTACCACGTCAACGGCAGAAAGCCCCTTGGCCTGGAGTGCCGTTGGATCGATATCGACGCTGATGACCCGCTGCTTGCCTCCGTACGGAAAAGGCGTGGCGGCACCCGGTACGGTGGCCAGTTGCGTGCGGATAAAATAGTTGCCGAAATCGAAAAGCTGCTGCTCGCTGAGCGTATCG
>Ga0210399_10003993_pt1 | contig 11478 bp, 13 predicted proteins | sample IncBWC14MmetaG_FD_150865 | JGI IMG/M metagenome (GOLD analysis project Ga0210399, IMG submission 150865) | Forest soil microbial communities from Barre Woods Harvard Forest LTER site, Petersham, Massachusetts, United States - Inc-BW-C-14-M | ecosystem: Environmental > Terrestrial > Soil >...
CGATGACTCGTTTAGCCACGGGGGCGCCGCTGGATCTATATGTTGCGTCGTCGTATCTGCGGGACACGGCTCGTCGGTGTAAGTGATTCCGCCATCCTGGGAGGTGCACTTATAAATGGCCGCTGAACCGAGCGATGGGATCAGGGTGAGAGATAGAAACGCAATTATACGAGTAATCGCGCTCCGTTGCGTTCGAGCGGCAAGGCTGCCCACAGCCCAGATATCCGGCATCGAGAAGATTCCGATGTCACCTACTTTTGTCCTTATTTTACTAGGGCGATATCGTAACTCTGGTTTGAGCAGCTGCCCTTCGGTATCCATGAATGCGTCCGCATTTAAAATACACGTCAGTTCCGTCGGATTGTATTCTCCGAATGCACGCCAAAACATCCTTTGGTTTCCCCAATCACTATAGGAAACGTCCTATGCAGCGCGTCGGGTAAGTGCCACAGCGCTGGGAGTTGACTGCGATCGCTCCATTCCATAACATAAGCGTTATGGAAGAACTAGGTTATGGACGCGGCATGTCCCACCGCCTGAACACGACGTTCGCTGCCTTGGCCAATCCAACACGGCGGGCAATCCTGGCACGCTTGGCGTCGGGAGAGGTATCGGTGAGTGAACTCGCCGAGCCCTTCTCAATGACTCAGCCGGCGATTTCGCGACATCTCAAGGTGCTCGAACGAGCCGGCTTGATTTCGTCCGGCAGCGATGCGCAGCGACGGCCGCGCAAGCTTGACGCGCGCCCCCTTGCAGAAGCTACCGAGTGGATGGAGGCGTATCGCAAATTTTGGGAGGCGTCCTTCGTGCGCCTCGACGGTTTGTTGAGTGAACTAAAAGCCACGGAAAAGAAGCGCAAGCGTGTGGCCCCCAAGAAGCGGTAACGGGAGGTCCCATGTTCTTTCCCGATAGCTTCAAAGTGTCCACGCCAAGCGATCGCGAAACGGCATGGCCGCAGGCTACGACCGGCTCGAAACACTACTGCCAACACTCACCGGAGAACCCACATGATCGAAACGCCGAAATTAGTCGATGCTCGCATGCAACTGGTTGCCATTGTTCACATTGAGACGCCGCGCTCGATGATGCGGCAGGTGATGGGACCCGCTATCGGCGAGGTGATGACGGCTGTCAAAGCGCAAGGCCTAGGCCCAAGTGGGCCTTGGTTTGAGCACCACCTGAAGATGACACCGGATGCTTTCGATTTCGATATCTGTGTGCCGGTGTCATCGCCCGTCTCGGCTGTGGGCCGCGTGAAGTCTTGGCAGCGACCTGCACTCAAGGTGGTGCGCACTCTCTATCACGGTCCCTACGAGGGACTGGGTGCTGCGTGGCACGAGTTCGGCAAGTGGACTGAAGCCAATGGCTACAAGACGGCAGGCGACCTGTATCAATGCTATATGGTCGGTCCGGAAGCGAGCTCCGATTCCGCTAACTGGCGCACCGAGCTCAGTCGGCCAGTGATCGAATAGGAACCCTGTTCGAACGCGACGATCCCGACCGGCAGCTCTGCGGCAGGCAGAAAATGGTCATAGGAACGGCCTAGGACGTCAGGATTGAAATGCCACGGCAAAACTTACCCTCGCCCTACTCCGTCACGAAGAACGCGAGCGCCACGATGGGAAACGCAAGACCGACCCACGCCGCAAGCGTCCACCCTCCCTCCGCGTACGCCCAACCGCCTAGTGCCGAGCCGACCGCGCAGCCGATGAAGAAGGCCGCTACGTAGAGCCCGTTCAGACGGCCCCGTAACTCGGCCCCGAGTGAAAAGATCGCGCGCTGTCCCAAGGTCATGTTGGCCGTCGTGCCGAAATCGAGCAGAATCGCCGCCGCGACCAGTATGGCGAGCGCCAACATCGAGCCTTGCGGGGCGATCTGTGTCATCAGAAAAGCCCCCGCGACGATCAGCATGGCGAGAGCGGTCGCGGGACGGCTCCAGCCGCGGTCGGCAAGCCGCCCACCGATGGGTGCGGCGATGGCTCCCGCGACGCCAGCCAGCGCGAATAGCGCAATCCCGCCTTGCGACAGATGGAACGCCGGCCCTGCGAGCAAGAGCGGCGTCGTGGTCCAAAACAAGCTGAAAGCGCCACCCAAGAGTGCCTGATAGAGTGCGCGCCTCTGTAGGACGGGAGTCGTTGCAACCAAGTTGACCATGGAGGTCAACAATCGCCCATAGTGGAGCTTCGCGGTTGGCGCGCGCTTTGGCAGCGCCCGGCTGAGGACCAACGCGAGCACCGTCGTCGCACCGGCAGATAAGAAGAATACGGCATGCCACGAGTAAATGTGAGCGACGAAACTCGAGATCGGACGCGCCAGCATGATGCCGAGCAACGTACCGCTCATGACGTTGCCGACGACCCGGCCCCGCTCGGCGTCCGATGCCATATGCGCGGCGTAGGGAACGAGCATCTGCACGACGACCGAGGCGAAGCCCACAAAGAGTGCCGCGGTAAGGAAGAGCGATGCGCTAGACGACAATGCCGCACCCAGGAGAGCGAGCACACAAACCGCTAGCATGACGAGCACGAGGCGGCGATTCTCCACCAGGTCGGTCAGCGGGACGATGAACAGCAAGCCGGCGCCGTAGCCGACCTGCGTCAGCGTGACAATCAACCCCGTCGCCCGCGCGGACAGGGCGAGCGAGGCACTGATCGGTCCGGCCAGGGGCTGAGCATAGTAGAGATTGGCGGCAGTCAGGCCGCAGGCCGTCGCGAGAAGAACTGTCATCCACGGAGCAAACGTGCGCTCCCCAGGGTTGGAGGCGGCTGTGATATCGGTCATGCTGACTCTCGTCTTCGGGAACGCTCGTTCCCTATTTAGGTAAAAAAACTCAGTCGAGCAACTTCATCGCGGTATCGGCCACCGCCGACATCTGCGCGTGAGTGCGTCCGGTCTTCCCGACAACGCGCATGCCTTGCAGCACGCACAACATCAGGCGGGCTGTCGCTTCGCAGTCGACGGCGGCACGAATGGAGCCGTCTGTCTGGCCTTGGCGAATCAGCTTGACGAGCAGCGCTTCGGTTTTGTGAAGTGACGCGGTCACCTGCTGCACGACCTCCGGGTCGAGGATGGACAGTTCGGCGGCACCGCCCACAACGAGACATCCTCGTTTGCCCTCCAAGCCGTAAGAACACTCGGCATAGAACATCAGCGCACCGCGGATGCCGTCACGCCCGGACTTCGCCGCGCTCAGGACTCGTCGGAGCGCTTCCCCGCGCTTCATCCCTTCGCGCTCAAAGGTGGCCAGGAAAACCGCCTGCTTGTCTCTGAAAGCCTTGTAGACACTGCCGGAGGCCAACTCCATGGCCTCGGTAAGATCGGCAATCGAGGTCCCGTGGTAGCCGTTCTCGCGAAAGACGCGTGCCGCCTTATCGAGTGCGTCGTCCACGTCGAACTCGCGCGGACGGCCCCGGCCTCTGGATCCCTTGGGTGATGATGCAGCGATTGCCATCACGGCATTATAGGAACATCTGTTCCCTATATCAACGACCGCCCCGCTTCGTTCGTTCCACACGGTGGTTTTTCTTTTGGGAATGCGCGTTCCCTATAATCAGTATGCGGTGCGCGATCGCACCCGTCGCCGGCCACGTTGCACTGAGGTTGGCTGGCCAAGCGCCTCGACGATCGTCTGGGGCGCATCAAGCACACGCAACTCAACGAGAAGTGCTCTGGAAATTAGTGCGCTCTCGGCCAAACGAGCCGCCAGCAAGATGCCGTTCGGCTCAACCTCACCGAGATACAACTTCGGATGTTTCCGAATTTGTTCTAGCGAGTTTGCTATGTTCATGTCTCAGCCTCATGGGGCGCGACGACCTATTTCGAGCGACTCTTACTGGCGATCATTCTCGCATGTCCACAGGACGCCTTTGGCCGCCTGCTGCCGACCCGATGCAGACGGCGGCGAACGTCGGTTCTCGAGCGGGCTGGCTATGGCGCTGCACGTTGAGCGCCGCTGCAAAGGCCCCTCACTTGCCATGTCGTCCTGGCAGTCGGCAGATATTCTTCAAAACTCATCGGCTCACCTTCGAATTTATCGTGTAGCGCGGCCTCGTCGTCCACGGACGACGCCAGAGTCTTGCTGAGTTCGGTGAGGCATTTCGTATTCTTGTCTAAATGGTGCAGGGTCAACGCCAGGTGGTTGTGGACTCTATCCCGCTCTATCCAGCCAAAGAACCGACCACATCCGGCCTGCGCTCGTTGGAGGTCCGCAAACGCGCGGCTGTACTCTTTAGCTTCATCGGAGTGACGGAACGTTTGGTAGATGGCCTGCCGTTCCGGACGTGTGCAGCCCTCTGGCGGCTTGTAGTATGTCCTGTCAAATGACGCACGAGCGCCGCAAAAGGCGCGGCAGGCGTCGAAGTTGCCGGGAGCCCCGTTTATCTGCACGTTCACTGCGTTCGGCATAGTATGAAAATCAACTAAGCAAATGCTCTGATCAGCGGTGGCGGTGGCCCGTCCACGATTGCCGTCGATAGTTCCGGATAATCCGCAAGTGTGTCGGTTCGCACCGTACGCGTCCAACTGAAACGCAAGTTGCCTGTTGTCGGTGGATGAGATCACGAGGGATCCCCCCGGCCCATCCACGTCTTCAAAGGTCCCGGTAGTTAAAGTGTCAGAACCCAAAGCCAAGGCTAGTGATGCGAACAACAGCAGTGAGCCGAAGGCGGGAGCAATAGCGTGTATCTGCGCTAGAGTCTTCATGGCCGCAGCGACAAATCCTTTGTCAATTCGCACAGAAAGGGTTCTGTAGGCGATCGTTCAACGATAGCTTATCGCAAGAATCTAATGACCGGTATGCGGGAACCATTTCTAGCTGAACATCGGCGGCTCCTGGCCGATCGGAGCCGAGAAAGGCCAGTTGGTCAATGGTCCTTGTCGTAGTAGAACCAGTTTCCCTTGTACGACGAATCAAAGTTCTCCTTGGAATCCAGTCGAACTGCTATCGGTCGTTTTGTAAGATAACCGAACTGGTCGTAAGGGGCCGTGAGTCCCGCGTACGCTTGCGCAAAGCGGTCTCCCGCCCCAGACATTTCGCTGGCTTTGGCCTGGGCATCGGTGTAGAAGAAAAAGGTCACATGCTCAAAGCCCCTTCGGACTTTCCACAGGTCGGGGCAGCTGAGAGTCTCCATCAGCTGCTCGATGTCGTCCTCACTCACGCGCCAATTGGCCTCCATCCTGGCCACCGGCTCAAAGGACGAAAAGATCACGAGGAGTCGTCCAATGTTGGTCCCGCCATCCAATGAGTTACCGGCGACAGAGGCGAATCTATCCCGGATCTCTCTTTGCTTAGTCGCATCGAAGTTAGGAAGCTGCGTCTCCCTGAACTTCCGCTCGTCCCTCGCCCACTCGAGAACCACATTCAAGCGGGGGCGATTATCTGGTTCGATCGTATCAAGAATGATGTTGAGGACGCGGACGCCGTACTGTACAGAAATCCACTCGGCGAGCTCCTTGAACATCGGCAGCAGCGGTGTGCCGTGTATCTTCACTCGCTTCGTGTCCTTATAGTCCTGATCTGCGGGCGTGATCATTGATTCAAGATACCGGTGAAGGACTTAAACATCCATCACGTAGCACACGCTGGCCTTGTTGTCGAAATGACCGCAATGTGGAAAGCTGGCAGCCACCAGCGAATGTCCGGGCCGATCAGCGACCGATTGTTCGCTCCGAGCCGGTCATTCCGCTCGAAACTGCTGAATTTGACAGCGACGGTTTAGCCGATGGCCGCCAACGGGTAAAGCCGACCCGCTCCGGGCATTGGTGAGTGTCGGCTTTAGAGCAGGCCGCTGGATGCCGTTTACAGCCCGAGGAAATACACTGGGGCCATAGCGGCCAGCGCCGCGCCAATTTGCAACGCCAGAACGTAGAGTGTTTGACGTGGCACGCTCGGGAGCCACCCGATTACGAAGTACGCCAGTAGAGGCAGCTGTCCGGCCATGAGTAGCTGCCAGATATGTGCAATTGCCCCTTCATCAGTTTCGCGGACCACAACGCCAGCGGCGATGCCGCCCAAAAGTAGCGTCAGCGCAGCGACCGACATCAACATCGGTATAAAAGCGCTTGGTTTACTGCTCAGTAAGCGAATCGAATCGGGGTATTGATTCATGGGTACTCCGAGCAAGCCCAGCAGGCCTGTGACTACCCCGTAAATTTATCAATATTTACTTTGTAGTGCAAAGTAACACACGGCTGCGCATCAATTTGTAACTCTTGAAGCTGTGTGAACAATTTCCGGTCACGACCCTCCGCTGTCCGCCGTGGCCGTCCGCTTCCGAGCGCCATGCGTGCAGTTCGACAAGCCACAGTCCGCGCCCGTCATTCCATTTTGTCGGAATGCATCAGTCAGCGGCGCCGCTGATCCAGCAGCCACGCCGCCATGCCGGAGTCATCGTAGGCCGGGTCCCAGGCATTGTGGTCAACACCGGCGAGTTCCGTGTAACGAACGTTCCCACCAAGCGCTCGTAGTGCGGCAACCATATGGCGCGATTCTTCCACCGAGACGTTCGCATCGGCGTCGCCATGAAAAACCCAGATCGGCAAGGATTTCACCTCCTCGGCGACGGCGGCGTAACGATCCAGCGCCGAGGCCGGAGCGATGCCTGGATAGAAGACGTGGCTCTGCCGGCCGGTGAAATCGGACACATACCCGCATATCACGACCAGCGCGGCGAATCGCTGCGGATGGTGATAAGCCAGAAACCAGGCGCCATTGCCGCCTGCCGAATACCCGGTGAGATAGATTCGGGAGGTATCACCGTGGAACTCGGCAACTGCCTGGTTCACCGCCACCAACGCCGCTTCACCGCCCTCTCGCTGCCAGCCTGGCGTGCCGTCGGCGTGGGCCTGGGGAAAGACTACGATCGCCGGAAACCGGTCAGGGTGAAGTCGGAGCACTTTTGCCAGCGCGCCGACGGTGGGCCGCACGCCGTCTGAGCCGTATTCACCGCCGCCGTGCAGGGCGAGGACGATCGGCCACGCCCGGCTGGCGTCATAGTCTCGCGGCACGTAGACCTGATAGCGGTACTCCGAGCCGCGCACAGTGACGACCCGATCAAGGAAGCCTGTCTCGTGATGGGGCCGCGCTGCGAATGCGGCACCATGAATCGCCAAAGAGATGCTCAGAATATTCAACCACCGCCGGATCATGCATGTCTCCTGTAAACGGCCGTCCCAACTTACTGCGTTGTCTATCTAACTCTTCGCTGGGGGAGCCTACCGCAATCTGCGAGCGGCCGCTTTATGGCAATGAGTTCTGGGCAGCCAATGACTGAAGGCCACAACCAGCCATTGAGGGTGCTCAATTGGCCGCCAGGAACCGGTCATTCACTGCTTGTCGTAGTATTGGGTTTCCGGAACTGGCAGTCGGTACGTCTCCATTGGAAACGGCTTCGAACGACGGACCGCCGCACTAGGACCCGGCATTTCGGTCGGCGATGGCGATCGCCGATCCCTCACCCATAGGCTGGAGGCCATGACATGAGACGCAAGTTAATACTATGTACATCGGCGTTACTTCTTGCGATTGGAAGTGCATTTGCGGCAGCAGATTCCGCGACGAGCTCCGCGCCTGACGGTGAGAGAGCTGTCGCAGCTCGTTCCCTGGCTTTTGTAAAGGCGCCGCTAAATGGCGATGTGGCCGGCTTTCGCACCTTCATGTCGGATGACTACGTAATGTTGTGGGTCGAGCCGGCGACCAATGGAAAGAAGGCGCATTGGGCGACGATGACGAAGGAGGAGTGGGTGGAGGGTTTGCGATCAGGAAAGCACAAATACCATGCCGTCGAACTGCTGAATACGAAGGTTTATCTCCATGACAATGTGGCGATATTCACGGGTGATTACACGGAAACCGGCACGCGAGAAGGCGTGGAGTACTCCGAGGCGGGCCTATTCTCTGAAACGTGGGTGAAGCGTAAAGGTCAGTGGGTAATCGTCGGCAGTGTGTTTCCATAGTAACGGCGACACAACGACTCGGGCGAGCTGCGCGAGGACTAGTGAAGTATCTACTCGCAATATTTGCTCTCGCAGTTATCGCAGGAGTCGCCGCATGGAACCTGTGGCCGAGTACGCCACTGCCGCCTGGAACCAAGGCCGATCTTGTTGCAGTTCACAAAGCAGCTCGGCGTCTAGAACTTTACCGGGGCAACGAATTACTCAAGGCTTATCAGGTTTCGCTCGGGCGGCATCCAATAGGCACGAAGAGGCAGCAAGGCGATGGACGCACGCCAGAAGGTGACTATCGGCTGGATTATCGGAACCCTACCAGCTCGTTCCACAAGGCCCTCCACATTTCTTACCCGGAGCCAGCGGACATCGCGTCGGCTCGATCTCGTAATGTAGATCCCGGCGGGTTGGTCATGGTCCATGGGATGAAGAACGGATTTGGATGGATTGGGCGGCTCCACCGACTAATCGACTGGACCGACGGATGCGTCGCCGTGACGAACAATGAGATAGACGAAATATGGACTGCCGTCCCTGACGGCACCAAGATTGTGCTAGAGCCCTGATACCCGAAAGCTGACCTCCACCGAGGACCGCAGTGGGGTCGTTTGCTGCCGTCTAGTTTACATTGCGAGTCGTTGCAGCCCTTGTCGCTGATGCGGCCGGGAGAGAAGGAGCTATTAATTTCCGCCGCGTTCGGCGATTTGTTCGAGTAAGCTCTTTGAAGCTGATTCGTCACGGCGATGTGCGCGTGGCAGGGACCATCTAGCGACTGCAATTCGTACCTGGCTGGACATCTGTACGCGCCCGATAAATTAGGATTCGGCGATTGCGAGGAGTTGCTATGAACACCGACGCTATAAACCAAGCCAAGTCGACGCTCATTGATCTGGCGATTCGGTTTGGCCCGAAATTGCTGGTCGCAATCTTGATTATGGCGATCGGCGTGTTCATCGCCAATTGGTTCGCGCGCACCACCGCGCGCTGGCTGCAACGGTTGCAACTTGAGCCGCCCATCAAAGTTTTGTTGACGCGATTGGTCAAAGTCGTGGTGCTCGGGATCTTTCTGATACTCGCGCTGCAAAATATGGGTGTGGAGTTGCTGCCGTTGATTGCAGGGCTCGGCGTGGCCGGCGCAGGCATCGCATTGGCGACACAAGGCGTCTTGAGCAACATGGTAGCGGGCCTGACAATTATTTTTACCAAGCCGTACCGCGTCGGAGAGTACATTTTCGTGGCAGGGGTCGAGGGCGAAGTCACTGCAATCCGCTTGTTCAACACCGAGTTGACGCACCCGGATCGCTCGCACATCGTGATTCCGAATCGCAAAGTGGTAGGCGAAATTCTGCAAAATTTCGGCAAAATTCGGCAGTGTGAAATTCAGGTCGGCGTCGCCTATGAGGCGGATTTACCGGTTGCCTTGAGCGCCATCCGTGCGGTGGTTGCGGGAAATTCTCGCGTCTTGGCGGAACCGGCGCCGCTCGTGCAGATCAGTCTGCTGGCAGACTCCGCCGTGCAAATCGCCATTAAACCCTGGGTCGCCGTAACGGATTATCCTGTCGTTGGCGGCGAGCTGAACTTAGCGGTGGTGCAGGACTTGCGACAACGCGGCATTGCAATTCCTTATCCGCAACGTGAAGTTCGATTATTTCCGCAGGCCGTCGTAGTGCCGGCCCCATCGTAATGTCCCGCGAGGGACACTCTTGCCACATCCTGCTTCAGCAGGTACACCGACACCTTCATGGTTGCTCCAGATGCGGGTTCGGGCGTGGGCGGGTGGACGTTTTGCGGTCACCCGCCGGCCGGCCGAGGACTTACGCGACACGCGGGAAATCGACGTCGGTGTCCGAGCTCAATGCTCTCTATGTCGATCCGGATTGTTGGAAGCGAGGAATAGGTGCCGCTCTCGAGTCCGCCGCCGGGGCTTCGCTGGTCCAATTGGGATATCGGCACGCAATGCTGTGGGTGCTCGCCGGCAATGTACGCGCGATAGGTTTCTACGAATCGCGGGGATGGGGGACGGATGGTACTTCCCGACAGGCCGAAGTGTGGGGCATAACCGTTGAGGAAATCCGCTATGTTCGATCTCTCGACCTGAGCGCGAATGGAGCGCCCGGATTAGGTTGAGGTTTGTGTTCTCTGTTGACTCGCCCTTTCGTTTGCGCGTGCCACTGACGCTCGACGCTGATCGGCTTCAGGTGAACTCGCGGCAGCGATTGCGGCTCGCCGAGAAGTTAATGTCGGTACATGTCGAATAGGAAGCGGTCCGTTCGTTGTAGGTTGATACGAGGCAAGGAGAGTGAACCATGCGGAAGATAATCGTCGGCGCCATGGTTTCCATGGATGGCGTCATGCAATCACCCGGAGCCTTCCCATGACCCCCACCATAACCGTCTTTGAACGGTCGCCCGATCGCGGCAGGGGACTGGCGCGTGACATGCGCGTTCGCTGGGCGCTTGAAGAAGTGGGCCAACCTTACGAGGTTCGTCTTGTTTCGTTCGGTGCGATGAAGGAACCCGCGCATCGAGCGCTTCATCCTTTCGGGCAGATTCCGACCTATGAAGAAGGCGATCTTGTCCTGTTCGAGTCGGGGGCAATCGTGTTCCATATCGCAGAGCGCCATGCAGGCCGCCTGCTGCCAGACGATGCGAATGCCCGGGCGCGCGCGATCACATGGATGTTTGCCGCGCTCAACACCGTTGAGCCGCCGATCCTTGATCTCCAAACCACCAGGTTTCTGGAGGGCGACAAGACCTGGTTCGCGCAGCGCCTGCCTATGGTCGAGGATCGCATACGTGACCGGCTGGGCGAACTTTCCGGTCGCCTTGGCGATGCCGACTGGCTCGATGGTGCGTTCAGCGCGGGCGACCTGATGATGGTGGCGGTGCTGCTCAGGTTGAAAGCATCGGGTATTCTGGACGAATACCCAAACCTCTCCGCCTATGTCGCCCGCGGCACAGTGCGGCCCGCCTACAAGCGTGCTTTCGACGCTCAATTAGCGATTTTCACTGGCAAGCCACTGACCGGCTGATGAAGGTCCGCTCGGGGGTCATCGGGCACCGGTCTTCAAGCTGCGCAATCCGAATATCAGGCGGCTTTTACCAATCCCTTTGAGCGGAACCAGATGAGAGCCCGCCTGATCGCATCATCGATGGAGACCTCCGCCTTGAAACCAAGTTCCCTTTCCGCCTTTGCGCCATCGAGAAACCGGCCCATCGACATGACGGCGATGATGGTTGTACTGACCCTTGGCACCGGACCGCGAAAATATTTGTACCGAAACTCCTGCGAGGCCGCGAACAGCTTCGCTACACCAACCGGGATGGCCTTAGGCATGGGAGTGCCGGTGGCGCCGGCAATCTTGCCGATGAGCTCCTGCATCGTGAGATTCTCCCCGGTAAGCAAGTAGCGCTCGCCCACGCGACCTGCTTCGCACACGCGAACCATTCCCCGCCCAGCGTCGCCGCTATAAATCGCATTGCGTCGACCTTGAATGAAGCCGGGCAAAGTACGGTTTGCCATTTCGAGAATCAG
>Ga0210399_10003995_pt1 | contig 11476 bp, 8 predicted proteins | sample IncBWC14MmetaG_FD_150865 | JGI IMG/M metagenome (GOLD analysis project Ga0210399, IMG submission 150865) | Forest soil microbial communities from Barre Woods Harvard Forest LTER site, Petersham, Massachusetts, United States - Inc-BW-C-14-M | ecosystem: Environmental > Terrestrial > Soil >...
CTGATCGCTCCGGGCTGAAATTCAGTTCCAGGCTCCTAGCGTTGGCAAAGATCGTGCGCGACTCGCCAGCCACGGCAAGGAACTGACATGCACTCTCTAAACAAATTCTCTCTTCGCGCAAAATTGACGGCCATCGTAATGATCACCTGTTCCGCCGCCATCTTAGTGGTCTGTGCCATTTTCGCCATCTATGACGTAACAACGTTCAAGCGCTCGCTCGCCAGCGATTTGGTAACCACTGCCGAAATTACCGGATCAAATCTTACGGCCGCGCTGACTTTCGGCGATAGAAGTGCCGCTGGTGAAACTCTTTCTTCACTCAGCCTTCAAAAGCACATCACCGAAGCATGCGTTTATAACAAGAACGGTACGACCCTTGCAGAATACAGCCGCGGCTCGTACAGGTTTTTATCGCCCCCCGCGCCACGCGCCGATCAGACCTTCGTTAGCTCTGGCTACCTGGTGGTGTCTCGTCAAATCCGCTTCGACGGAGAAGTGATTGGATCCATTTATGTCAAATCGGACCTTCTCGCGCTTCGGGCTCGCGAAATGCGTTTCTCGATAATCATATTTATCGCCGTGCTTCTATCTCTCGCGATTTCGTTCCTCCTCGCGTCACGTCTGCAGAAATTAATCTCTGAACCGATTGGCCAACTGGCACGCACGGCCCATGAAGTTTCCGTCAAAAAAGATTATTCCCTGCGTGTCGCGAAGCGGAATGACGACGAGATCGGATTTCTTGTCGATAAATTTAACGAGATGCTCGAACAAATCGAACGCCGTGAGTCGGCCCTGCAGCATGCGCAGACCGATTTGGAACGTCGCGTGAACAAACGGACTCAGCAGTTACAGGAGGAAATTAACGAAAGGAGACGGGTTGAACAGGAGCTTGAAGAACGCAAAGCCTTCCTTACCTCCCTTATTGAGCATATCCCCGTGGCGATTGCCGCTATCGACAACGAAGACGCTGTGCAAATGTGCAACCCCGCTTTCGAAACGCTGTTCCGCTATTCGCAAAAAGCTATCCTCGCCCACAAGCTCGCCACACTCGTTACAAACTCGGAGCTTCGAGCAGAGGTGGAAGCGCATAGGAAAAGACTCGCGGAAGGGCACGCAATTCACTTGGTTACGCGACGCTGCCGTAGTGATGGAAGCTTTGTTGACGTGGAAGCTTTTTCCGTCCCTCTCGCATTGGAAGGTAAACGGACCGGCGCTTTGCTGCTCTATCAAGACATCACTGTACGTAAATTGGCTGAGGAGGCCATGCTTCACGCCAAAGAAGCAGCCGAAGCGGCCAGTAAGGCAAAGAGTGAATTCCTCGCCAACATGAGTCACGAAATTCGCACCCCTATGAACGGAATCCTAGGAATGACTCAGCTGGCTCTCGATACCGATCTGGACGCCGAACAGCGTGAATACCTCGGGATGGTGAAGTCCTCCGCCGATTCACTCCTGTTGCTTCTCAACGATATCTTGGACTTCTCTAAGATCGAGGCAGGCAAACTCGACCTCGATCTGGCCGCTTTTTCCCTTCGTAAGAGCCTCGGAGAAAGCATGAAGACGTTGGGCCTTCGAGCGCACCAAAAATCTCTCGAGCTGGCTTGGCGAGTAGAGGCCGGAGTGCCGGAGCACTTGTTCGGTGACCTCGGCCGTTTGCGCCAAGTGATCGTGAATCTCGTCGGTAACTCCATTAAGTTTACCGAGCGCGGCGAAGTGCTCTTGGAAGTGACGAAAGTTGCACAAGCTGGCGCAGCAGTGGAATTGCATTTTTCCGTGCGCGATACGGGCATCGGCATTGCCAAAGAAAAACAAGCTGGCGTTTTTGAAGCGTTCACGCAAGCCGATAGCTCTACAACGCGGCTTTACGGCGGCACTGGCCTCGGTCTTGGAATCACCAAGCGTCTTGTGGAAATGATGGATGGAAAGATTTGGGTGCAGAGCGAATTAGGGCAAGGCAGCACATTCCATTTCACATGTCATTTCAAACTAAACGAACAACAGCCTAACGAGCTTCAAGCTTGGGATCCGGAAATTCTGCAGGGCCGCTCTGTCCTAATCGTCGACGACAATAAAACCAACCGGATAATCCTGGTCGAAATGCTTGCTCAGTGGGGCATCCGTTCTCAGGGAGTTGAAAGTGCGCAATCTGCTTTGGCATCCCTCCACCGGGCGCACCAGACAGGGAACCAGTTCGACCTGATCCTTACGGACTTGCACATGCCTGGGACTGACGGTCTCAGTTTCACCGAACAGGTAAGAAACATCGGTGACCTCCGGCACATCCCCATCTTCCTACTAAGTTCCGGTGCCGTTGCAGGAGACCGCGAACGCTGCAAGAAATTGAACATCGCAGCCTATTTTTCAAAACCCGTCGATCCATCTGAGCTTTTTGACGCGCTGTTAAGCAAGTTGGCAAAAACAAAGCCGAAAAACGCGGATGAATCCGTCGAGCCACATCCTCTCGAAGAATTAGAGCCGGGATTGAAAGTCTTGCTCGCAGAAGACAATGTCGTGAACCGTCTTCTTGTCAGAAAGCTCCTTGAAAAACACGGCCATAAAGTAATTCTTGCCGAAAACGGCCGCGACGCCATTGATGCCATTGCCCGCCAGGCACCCGACTTGGTCCTTATGGACGTGCAGATGCCCGTCATGGATGGACTGGAAGCCATTCGCATCATCAGGACTAGCGAACAATCATCCCGACAGCACCTTCCCATCATTGCTTTGACAGCTCACGCAATGAAAGGTGATCGGGAACGATGCTTGGATGCTGGCGCGGACGAGTACTTGACCAAACCCATTCGCACGACGGAATTGTTCGCCGCTGTCGCTCGAATCAAAAATCCCGATTCCAAACCGGCGGCACCGAACGTTCAAACAGCCGAACCTGCCTCGTCATCTTTTCCCGCGGTCTTCGACTTACCTGCAGCGCTCGAGCGCATCGGAGACAAAGAAACCCTCGACGAGCTTGCCCGGATGTTTGCTCCGGCATGTCAGAAATTGATGGACGAGATTCGCCACGCTTTGGCTGCATCCGATGGCAATGCTCTCGTACGTGCGGCTCACACTCTGCAGGGATCGTCAGCGAGCCTGGGTGCCCCTGGTATCGCTCGCGCGTCCCAGGAGTTACAAAAACTAGCATCCTCCGAACATTGGAACGCCGCTCAAGCCGTTTTTGCCGGCTTGGAGATAGAAGTGGACCGGCTCTACGTGGAACTTTCCACCCTGCTGCACGCGGTGCCATGTTGAAACTCTCCCCCGACAAATCAGCTGGCCAACAAGCTCCTCCAAATCCCGGGGCCGGCGGCGCTTTCTTCACCTGGGGTTTCAACCCTTGGCGCGTGCTTCTTGGCGTCACCTTTGTTGGGCTCCATTTACTGTTGGACCGCGAATCTGTCGTTACTCGAGGTTGGGTGGGCACTGACGCCTGGTATCCGCCAGCCGGTCTTGAATTGGCGCTCTTGATCGGTCTGGGTCTTTCTTATGCGCCATTGATTTTCGTTGCGGGTTTTGTTACTTCGATGGTGAATTATCACCTCTCTCCCTTTGGCGCAATTATTTGGTATGTAAATGGACTGATTGCCCTCTCATACGCTGCGATGGCTGCGGTCTTGCGCCGTTATATCCGCCTCGACGGTATATTGCGATCACTCCAGGACGTGTTCCGCTACGTCTTCTTTGTGATGGCCGCAACTCTCGCATTGGCCTTTGGCGGAGCCCTCAGCTTTCTATGGAGTGACAGGATCTCCCTTCACCATTACTTTGCAGCAGCGTTAAATTGGTGGATTGGCGACTCCGTTGCCTTGTTCTGCCTTAGCCCTTTCCTTCTGGTTTACGTAACGCCATGGCTCAAGGCCCGCTTGACGGGCGGTATCCCGTTCGCGTCGAAAAAACTTTCCACGGAAGCCGATCGTTGGTCGAAACCTCACGATTTCCAGAACAGCCTCGAGTTCTTTGCGCAGGGCGCCAGTATCGCCGCTGTCCTCTTCATCGCTTTGGGATCACGCTTCGCTGGCACCTACCAATTGTTTTATTTGTTCTTCCTGCCGATTATTTGGATTGCCGTGCGGCGAGGTGTGCGTGGAGCTACTGCCGCTACGTTGATGCTCAATGTCGGAACGATATTTATGCTCCGCATTTTTCCTCAAAGCCTCACTCGGCTGGTCTCCCTGCAAATCCTCATGCTCATCGTTTCGGTCACAGGGCTGTGTCTGGGAACGCTTATTACCGAGCGCAATCACGCCGATCGCGAACTGCGTGAAAGCGAAGGCCGTATGCAGGCCCTTATTAGCACCATTGATGAAGTCGTCTTCGAATTCGATGTCAACGGAATCTACAAGAATATTTGGACTACCGACGAGACTCTCTTGATTCGGCCCAAAGCCCAATTGCTTGGCCGCCATGCCAGTGAATTCTTGAGCCCCGATGTCATCGATCCCATCTTGAAGATTTTCAAGGAGGTATTGAAGACCGGCAAAAGGCAAAGCGTTGAATACTCCTTGCCGTTGCCGGTGAAAACATGGTTCCTAGCTCGAGTGAGTGCTATTCCTTCCTCAGACGGAAAGCCCACCTCGCTTTGCATGACCGCCCGCGACATTACCACCTCGAAACTTGCAGAAGAGGAGTTGCGCAGAACCACGCAAGCCGCGGAGTCCGCCAGCCGCGCAAAAACAGAATTCCTGGCCAACATGAGTCACGAGCTTCGCACTCCCCTTCACGGCATTCTCGGAATGACCGATTTGGTGCTCGACACAACCCTCACTCCCGAGCAAAGGGAATATCTGGAGATGGTCAAGCTCTCCAGCGATTCTCTCTTGGGATTGTTGAACGGAATCTTGGACTTTTCAAAAGTGGAGGCCGGAAAACTGGAACTCGAGAATATTGAATTCCTCTTGTCCGAGCGCTTGTTCCAGACCCTGAAAATAATGCAATTTCGCGCGGAAGAAAAAGGGCTGGAGTTAAGCTGGCATTCCGGTGTAGGCGTCCCGGAACATTTGATCGGCGATCCCGCGCGCCTCCGGCAGGTTTTAATAAATCTCGTCGGAAACGCTATTAAGTTCACCGAGCGTGGAGAAATCACCGTTCAGGTCCAGGCGCGAAAACTCACACAAGAAACTGCCGAACTCCATTTCCGCGTTCAGGACAACGGCATCGGCATCCCGAGTGACAAGCACCAGATAATTTTCGACGCCTTCACCCAGGCCGATAGCTCTACCACTCGAAAATATGGCGGCACAGGTCTGGGTTTGGCTATAACCAAGCGTCTCGTTGAACTGATGGGTGGAAAGATCTGGGTCGAAAGCGAGCCCGGCCACGGCAGTTCGTTTCACTTCACCGCAAAATTCGGGCTAGTGCGGATCGCGGCACCGGTCGCCCCGGCGCTATTGGCATAAGGAGATACTTTGTGAACGAAAAACCAGATCTTAAAAAGAAAGTGTTGATTGCTGAAGACGATCCGATTTCCCGCCGGTTGCTCGAAGCTTTTCTCACACGCTGGGGATACGAAGTAGCTGTCGCCACCAGCGGAACGGAAGCCCTCCAAGCGCTCGAAAAGAAAGACGCTCCCCGCTTGGCCGTGCTCGACTGGATGATGCCCGGTCTGGAAGGCGTTCAAGTTTGTCAAAGAATTCGCGAACACAAGGACCGCCCGTACGTCTATATCCTCTTATTATCCGCGCGCACCCAGAAAGATGACTTGCTCCGCGGTTTGGAATCCGGCGCCGACGATTACTTAACCAAGCCTTTTGATGCGCAGGAACTTCGTGCGCGCCTACACGTCGGTCAGCGCATCCTCCAGTTGCAGGATGGACTGATGGTCGCTGGTGAAGAACTTTTGTTTCGCGCCACCCACGATTCGCTTACCGGAATATCCAATCGCGCGGTGATTCTGGATGCACTGCGCCGTGAACGCTCTCGTCAAGTGCGCGGAAATGGTTCTTTTGGAATTGTTCTCCTCGATGTGGACCACTTCAAGCAAGTCAATGACACCTACGGCCACCTTTGCGGCGACGCCGTACTGAAGGAAATCGTTCGCAGAATCACTGTAACCGTCCGTGCCTATGACACGGTCGGCCGCTATGGCGGCGAAGAGTTCTTGGTCGTCGCTCCTTCTTCAGACGCCACCAATGTTCTCGGATTGGCGGAAAGAATCCGCCGTGCAGTCGAGGCGCAGCCGATTTCTACAGACGCAGGTGAAATATCAATTACCGTAAGCCTGGGAGCGGCGGTCAGCAGCGGCGCTTCGCCCATCGACCCCGAGGTTATGTTAAGCAATGCGGACGAAGCGCTGTATCGCGCAAAAGAAGGCGGACGCAATCGTTCGGAGATGGGCGTCGGGAATTCCGAATCTCCGGAGATCGAAATTGTTCCGGCCAAGTCAGGGTCCTGATACTTGCCTTTCTAGCGTTTCAAAAAGCATGTACGTGAGAGACTGCATCCTACGATTATGCCGAGCGAGCTTCATTTCCTCGCGAAATCTCGAATCGAAGCGCCCGCTGAAGAAGTATTTCGTTGGCACGCCCAACCGGATGCGCTTGAACGCCTTTCCCCTCCTTGGGAACCTGTAGAAATCTTGGAGCGAGCCCCCGGTATCCGTGATGGCGATCGTGGTGCCCTGCGCGTTCGCCTGGGACCATTCAAAATCCGCTGGTTGTTCGAACACCGCGATTACATCGAAGGACGCCAGTTCTGCGACGTGCAGATTTCCGGCCCCTTCCGCCGTTGGGAGCACACGCATAAAATGGACCCAGAAGGTCCCGGCGCCTGTACCCTCACCGACAGCATTCTGTATGAGCTGCCGTTCGGTTGGGCCGGTAAGATCGCGGCTGGTTGGTTCGTTCAGCGAAGACTGGTTCGCCTTTTCGAGTACCGCCACCGCGTAACAGCTCAAGTCATGCGCACTCGCTTCAAGTCGTAAAAGCAGTTAACTCAGACTGATGTGGTTCCATACGGTAGCGTATGGGTGCTCCACGCTTAGCCCCTCAACATCTTTACTGAATCCCGTTCCTTGCACGGCTGGCTTTGGTGTACATTGTTAGTCAGCGATTCAGCGCCCAGTTCTACTCGCTGCGTCCTGAGAGGGTCAGGCTATGAGTTCCACCAAGCCCGAATCCGTGGTTAGCAGTGAAACTCCCTCCGCAACCCGCCGGGAGACGCTCAGTGTCACGGACAATCGGACGAGCCGGCAATTTGAACTTCCCATCAAGAACGACACCATACGCGCTCTCGACCTGCGGCCGATTAAAGTAAATAGCGAAGACTTCGGCATGATGGGCTACGACCCCGCCTTCACCAACACAGCTTCGTGTTCCAGCAAAATAACTTACATCGACGGTGATAAAGGCATCCTGCGTTACCGCGGTTATTCCATCGAGGAACTCGCTGAAAAAAGCACTTACATCGAGACCGCCTATCTAATTCTTTACGGTGAGCTTCCCGACAAGTCACAACTCGCGGATTGGTCTTACAACATCACGCATCACACCTTCATTCATGAAAGCATTAAAAAGTTTCTCGATGGTTTTCATTACGACGCCCACCCCATGGGCATGTTGATCTCTACCGTTGCCGCGCTTTCCACTTTTTATCCGGACGCAAAAGATATTTTCAACCTGGAATCGCGTCGCAAGCAGACCTACCGTTTGATCGGCAAGATGCCCACGCTCGCGGCTTTCGCCTACCGCCACAGCTTAGGCATGCCCTTCGTTTATCCCGACAATGATTTGTCCTACTGCGGTAATTTCTTGAACATGCTGTTTCGTACCACCGAATTGAAATATCGCCCGAACCCCACACTCGAGCGCGCCCTGGACATTCTTTTTATTTTGCACGCCGATCACGAACAGAACTGCTCCTCGACTGCCATGCGTGTCGTCGGTAGTTCGCATGTGGATCCCTACTGTGCCACCGCCGCGGCCACTGCCGCGTTGTACGGCCCGCTTCATGGCGGCGCGAACGAAGCCGTACTCCGCATGCTGGTCGAAATTGGTTCGGTAAACAACGTCCCGGCCTACATCAAGCGCGTGAAAGCGGGCGAAAAGCTGCTCATGGGTTTTGGCCATCGCGTCTATAAGAATTACGATCCGCGAGCTCGCATCGTGAAGCACATCGCTTACGAAGTTTTCGACGTGATGGGAAAGAATCCTTTGATCGAGATCGCGCTGGAGTGCGAACGCATTGCTCTCGAAGACGACTATTTCGTATCGCGCAAGCTCTACCCCAACGTAGATTTCTATACCGGCCTGATTTACCAATCCATGGGCTTCCCGGTCACTATGTTCCCGGTGCTTTTCGCCATTCCTCGAACCTCAGGCTGGATCTCTCAATGGGAAGAAATGTTGCTGGACCCCGAGCAGAAGATTTCCCGGCCTCGCCAGGTTTACCTGGGCCATTCGCTGCGCAATTACACGCCCTTAGACCGCCGGGGCTAGTTCGATCTGGTCGTAGGAACACCTTTTCGTCGGACCTACCTCCCTTTCCGCCGTCCCAGTACGCGGAAATTGATTGCATCTGGACGCAATCTCTGGCAAAACACTCTGACGTCCCCCGGGGGCTATTCTCTAATATGGACATCTCAACGCGCCAATCTGGTACAGCTACTATCGTTGATGTGGTCGGCGATATTACGCTCTATAATTCCCCCGACGTCCGCAAAGTCTTGCTGAACCTTTTGAAAGACAAGAAAGCTCCTCGCGTGATCGTGAACATGGAAAAAGTACGATACATTGACAGCGCGGGCGTGGCTTCCCTAGTGGAAGGTCTGAAGGTTTCGCGCGATATGAAGAGCACTTTTGCTTTGTATGGCCTAAGCAAGACTGCCCAGGAAGTTTTTGAGCTCACGCGACTCGTGAAGGTTTTTGAAATCTATAAAACGGAAGAGGATGCCTTGCGGGGTGGCAGCGCTAACACCAACGTTGCGCCTGTTAGGTAAATTCCGGGCTGGCTGCGCGGTCTCCTGGGGATTCTAGCCTGTCCGGATTCAACGATGTCACTTACTGAAACGATCGGCTCGGCCACGATCAACGGTGTAGCCTACATAGGCGCCTTGGCGCGTTTGGCCGGCGGCTCTTTGCGCGCGATTTTCGTCGAGCCCTTTCACGGAAAGAAATTCCACATCAGCCGATCCGTTCACCAGGCCATGGCGGTGGGTGTCGAGGCCCTCCCCATTGTCTCGCTGATCTCCTTTTTCATCGGCACCATCCTCGCCCTGAATGCAGCCTATGAACTTCGGAAGTTTGGCGCACTCCAGGTAGTCGCCAGCGCCGTAGCCATTTCCATGACTCGCGAGTTGGGTCCGTTGATGACCGCCGTTGTAGTCATCGGCCGCTCCGGCTCCGCATTTGCTGCCGAGATCGGCACCATGAAGGTTAACGAAGAAATCGATGCGCTGGAAACCATGGCTCTGGAGCCGGTTGATTTCCTGGTCGCGCCCAAGTTCCTGGCCATGCTGCTCATGGTTCCTTGTCTCACTGTATGGGCCGATTTTATGGGTGTGCTCGGCGGCGGTGTTTTTGGCGTTTCGGCGGCCAGCTTCACTTGGGGAAGTTATATCCGCGCTACGCTCGAAGCCTTGCAGTCCCGCGATATCACCAACGGTTTGATTAAAGCTGCCATGTTCGGACTCACCATTACCGCGGTTGGCTGCCAGGAGGGTTTTTCCACCGGGCTCGGTTCCGAACAAGTCGGGCGCTCCACCACTTCTGCGGTGGTTAAATCTATTTTTATGGTTGTGTGCGTGGATCTGATCTTTACCGCAATCTTTTATTTCACCGCGCCGCGTTAAGAGACGGCCCGAGAACTGTTGAAATCGATGGCGACGAAAAGTAATTTGAAAGACGAAAACGCGCGTGTCACCGACGGGTCGGCCATCTCTGTGCGTAACCTCCGCGTGAAATACGGCGAGCGCGAAATCCTTCACGGCGTTAATTTCGAAGTTCCCGCCGGAGAGACCATAGTGATTCTCGGCGGCTCGGGCTCAGGCAAAAGCACGCTTTTGCGCACGCTGGTTGGACTGGAGCTTCCCAGCGCCGGCGAAATTTGGATGCGTGGAAAGAATTTTGCCGCCATGTCTGAAAAAGATCGCGACGAGCTGCGCAAGAAAATGGGCATGTCTTTTCAGGGCGGCGCGCTCTTCGGCTCCATGACCGTCGGGGAAAATGTTTCTCTTCCTCTTCGTGAACATACCCAGCTGGATGATTCCACTATCGAGATTATGGTTCGCCTGAAACTCGATCAAGTCGGCCTTTCGGGTTTCGAGAATTACATGCCGGCGCAATTGAGCGGCGGTATGAAAAAGCGCGCCGCCATTGCCCGCGCTCTGTCCATGGATCCGGAAATCTTGTTTTTTGACGAGCCCTCCGCCGGCCTGGATCCCATCATCGCTGCTGGAATCGACGAACTGATTCTGAAATTGAAGAAGGCTTTCCGCATGTCCATCGTGGTGGTCACTCACGAACTGGCCAGCGCCTACTTGATCGCCGATCGGATGATCCTGATGGATAAAGGCGTCGTCGTCGCGAATGGCACGGTGAAGGAATTGCAAGCCAGCTCCCAGCCTCGCGTTCGGCAGTTCCTGGATCGTGTTCCAGAGCCGGAATTAACCGGGGAATTTGATTATTTGCAAATGTTGACGGGGGATGTCCCCCCCATACGGCAATGAAAGGGTTTAATTCGCCTGCCGTGATATACTCGCGCGCTTATATGCGCTGAGTGTCGCCGGGCGGGGATCAATCGAGGAAACTGATGGAAGCAAAGCGCGAACAGGCTCTCGTCGGACTATTTGTTTTGGTGGCAGGAGGTCTGCTTGCTATCACGCTGATCCTCCTCTCCGGTGCCTTCACCACCGGTGACACCACCTTCCACGCATTTTTCAAGAATGCTGGCGGCTTGCAGCCCGGCTCGGAAGTCCGTTATGCCGGCGGTCCCCCGATAGGACGCGTTAGGAAAGTTCAGGTCGACCCAGGAAATTCCACACGCATGCAAATCGACTTCGCCATACATCCAAACATACCGGTGAAGACCGACAGCACGGTCATCATTACTAGCAACAGCCCCTTGGGCGAGAATTTCCTCGATATCCTAGCCGGAACCATTCCGGCTCAGCGTGCTCCGGCTGGCTACACCCTCAAATCGAAGGAACCGGTGAGCTTTTCTGACATCGCAGACAGAATAAACGAACTGGCTCCCACGGCCCAGGAGCTTCTGGTTAATCTGAATGATCGCGTGGTCGAAATAAAGGAAACCCTTAACCGCGTCAACGATCTTCTAAACGAAAGGAATCGCGAAAACATTGCCGAGAGCCTTGCCAACGTCCGTGGCATGCTCCAGGAAGATCGGCCGCTGGTGCATTCCAGCCTGGAACATGTGAATACCGCCACTGCCAAGCTCAGTCCGCTGATCGACGATTTCCATAAGACGGTCAAGCAGGCCAATCAAGCTCTGGACCGTATCGACTCCATGGTCAAGGAAAACCGCCCCA
>Ga0210399_10003996_pt1 | contig 11474 bp, 13 predicted proteins | sample IncBWC14MmetaG_FD_150865 | JGI IMG/M metagenome (GOLD analysis project Ga0210399, IMG submission 150865) | Forest soil microbial communities from Barre Woods Harvard Forest LTER site, Petersham, Massachusetts, United States - Inc-BW-C-14-M | ecosystem: Environmental > Terrestrial > Soil >...
ATCGTGAGAACACCGGGTCCTGCCATCGGAATCGAGACACTCCACGTGCTGCCGGCGGCGTGGGTCGTTATATATGGCGTCCGAGGATCATCCGTACGAACTTCGATCGTCCCAGCGCCAGCGGAAGCAGTACCGCTGACTCGAAGCGCGGCGAAGCGAGGCACGTTGCCGCCTGGTGACGGGCCAATTTCGAGTGCGTCTGCATCAGTCATCGAAATCATCGCCCCGTCGGCGGGCTTCGTGATGGTGATGAAGGGTGTGCCGTCAGCCATGCTCGTTGAGGAGGCTAGGCGCCGGTGGACGTTGGGCTGGAAGTCCCGCTCGTCTCGAACGCAACCGTCGTCGGCTCAGTCGGCATTCCGAGGTTAAGGTCGATAGTCGTTCCGCTAACCGGATTCTGAATCGTCAGGGAACTCAGGGGTTTTCCTGACAGGAGAATCTGGTTCTCAAGAGCAAGCCTGGCCAGCTCCAATTTTGCTTTTTCGATGTCTAGTTTCTTGAGTTCGAGGTCGAACTGTCGTTGGACGGCAATGTAGTCCTCAGCTCCAGAGCAGATCCCCAACGCTAGGTCTGCGTAGACACCGTGTGTCGGCAAGACGGTCATCCACGAGCTCGTCGATCCGATCAGCTGCTGTGCGGCCGCCCACTCGCTTGCGATCGTCGCTACAACGCTGTCGACCTTTGTCGAGAAGTCAAGAAGCTGCGTTCCGTGGAACTGGCCCGGACCGAGAAGTGTCGAAACTTGCGCCACGGCGAGCTGCGAAACCGTAGCAATTGGCGGCAGGGAGAATCGCTGGGATGCCACTGCTGTTTTGGTGTCCGGCACGAGAGATTCTCGAAACTTATTTACTGCTGCGACTGGCGCTTGGGCCGGATCCATCTTCGCCGCGAGGGCACGGGCGACTGTTTCGCCGATGCTTGTCGGCACGTATTGGTACAAGAACTGCAGCAAATCGCTTTCGTGTCCCGTTCGTACCTCGTAACCCCACCTCAGCGCTCCAGAACTGTCGGGCTCGACCCAACCCGGGGACGGCTGAACGTAGCGAAGAAGAGTCGCTCGAAAGTCAGCCCGCGAATCTCCGGTCACAACCGCATCTGGTGCAGTCCAGTCAACCTTGCTCGGCGCCGCATAGTAGAGGGGTGCACTCCACAATTCCCGCAAGACCTTGATCGGGCTGATTCCGTACCGGTTGACAAAGTCATCAATCCACCCAGGGATTCCCGTGTAGCGGATCAATTGCCCCAGCGTGATGGGCTGAGCCGTATCCGACCACCAGCTCACGTACGGCGTGGGTGCGCCAAGGTCTGGCTCTGCTCCAAGAACAGTCATGCAAAGGTTGTAAAGCGTGAGCGTGACGCTGTATTCGTGTAACAGCTCGAAGTAGTTGGCGTTGAGGGTGTGCTCTTGATTGAGATTCTGGAGCTTCCGGGTCGTCTTATCCTCGGATCCCGTTTCGCGTGAGAGTGAGATCTTTACCTGGTGCGTTTGGCGGTATTCACTTGTTGACTGGTTGGAATTCTCTTGAGCCTGGTTGTGAACCTGTTTGTTCATCGTGTCGACGTCCTTAGACCACCCACCGCTCACGTCGGCACTGGCACCAAAGCCGCTGTAGCTTGCTTTGGCATCCATGTACTCATGCGTTTTCGTGTGGTCCTCCATCGCAGTCTCCGCCGATGTGGTGTTGGTGCTCTTGATGTCACTCACGTTTCTTGAGTCGGTCGAGTCCTCGGAGTCCTGTTGAGTTTTGGAGGTTTCCCAGGTTTTGAGTTCGAGGGTGACCTGTTCATTTGGGAGCAAAGACACTGTGTATAGGAGATCGCCGATGCCATACCCGGCTGACTTCCAGTCCTGGCGGTATTTCAATGACGCGTACAGATCCCAGTAGACAATTTCAACCGTTGGTGCTGCGCCTGTCGATCCTGGTGATGTGTGCGATGGCGGCGGGGGCGGCGGCGATGGCGGCGTGACGACTGGAGGCGGAGGTGCGCCGCTTCCGCTTTGCTTGTAGTCGAACAAGATATAGCCTGGTGAAGCAGCGGCAACGTTCGATGCAATGAACTGTTCGTCGCCGTTGTACACGGTGACCGGTAGCGAGGCGCCGGCGAGCTCAAGAAGGACGCGCGTGTAGACACTCTGCGTGGCGTCGATCGTCGTGAGTTGAAGGTCACGGGCATCAACCTGCGGCTGACAGGCTCTTGAGATTGTGTACGGTTGAATCGGCGGCGGTGGGCCGGCTCCTTGCGATTGGTCGCTCATTACCAGTCATCCTCTAGTCTCAAACGGCCGGGCCCCCTCGCCGTTGTCGCGGTTGCTCCCTCAAACGTGCGGTCCGCATGAAACGTTACGTCGGCGCATCGAGTTGACCTAGATCGAACAGACCTGAGCCAGAATCGGCAGATGCTCTCATCCTCACTAGTAGAGTGACCGGGTGATAGGCGAACCACAGTTCGCATATCACCGTGCCCGTTGGTGTGCGACACCAGCCCAAGGGTTTCGGTCTGCAGCGAAGCTGCTTATCTTGCCACCTCCGTCAGGAGGTCAAAAGGGACCACTTTGGTCCCACGGATTGCACCACCCATATGCAGGTCGTATAGCCCGCCAAGGGGGACAATTGAGTTGTGAAGACAAAGCTGGCACGAAAGGTGCTTGTTAGACGTCTGGACCGCGCCGGCAATCCACTCCGCAGTTGGAAGCATCTCGCACGCGGGGCCCCAATCGAGGTATTGCGGCAGCGCAGTGCGGACGGCCGGGTCGAGGTAAAGGTGATCGGGGATCCAGACTCGCACATCTTCTTGGTGCCTGCGGACGCCATAGACGCGGCTACTGCCCGGGTAATGTCGATCCATCGTCCCCCTCGCCATCGACGCTCGTCGGGCGGTTCAAGGGTGCCGGTAGATTGGAAGCCACCCAAGGTCTGAGTCGAACGCAGGCTCTTACGTCCTTGGTTAGTCCTCCGATCCACCGAGGAGAGCTGGAGCGCAAGTACACGGGTGCCCCACAGCGGCGAGGATGCCTGCCCCTGTGCTTGGCTCCGTGAGACTCCGATGCGCCGCCGTAGGCAGCCGTTCGGCCGAGACCGGTCCTGGATTTAGGTCAGTCCTCGCGCCTGCCATTCCATTTTCCAGGCTCCCAACGATCCCAGTACCGGACCAGTTCGAACCACTCCCTTCGCGTCTCGTTACCAAGGAACGAAAGGAACTGATCCGGGTTTAGGTCAGACGCCTTGTCCCCGTATTTACCTATCAGCCAGAGCTGAATGTCTTCGAGGAGGCCAATAACCAGAAGGTTTCGGACGTCCGTGGAAGCATCTTGAAGCAGCTTTTCGACCTCCGCGAATAGAGAGGAGAAACAGTCAACTTGGCCGGCGATCATCTGGTCGACGACCCAGTCAGCCAAAATTCCGAGGTCAACATATTCACCGAACCTCTTGCCCTCAGTCCAATCGAGTTCTCGCTGCCATCTGGGCTGAAAGCCAGGGCAGATCGAGAGCAGGCGTTCAGCAGCCTGGGCCTCGCTTACCACGTCGCCAGAGTAGGCGGCCGCCCACCTAGGCGCCAAACATGATTTGGCACCATTGGAGGTCCAACCGAATTAACCTCAGCGTTTCTTGAGGAATCGCTGAGGTTGGGCTGAGGCTCTGCCACCCAAAGTCAATAGCACCCTCCCCAACGCCACCCCATCGAGCCGGTGCGCAACCCCCTCACACCAGCCAGGCCAGTCGCCGTGTCTATCAGCGGCCGGTAATGCCGAGCTGGTCTGAACGAATCTAATCCGCGCCGAAGGCTACGGGTTACGCCAGCGACTCCGACGCTTGCCAAAGGAGGCTGGCGGCAGCCAGCTTCCTGCGTGCCGCGCCTAGGGCCACGTCGACTTCATGATCAGCCTGCAGTTCGTTTTGACGCGCCTGCACGACAGAGGCGTCATGCCCGATTCGATAGCTGTCCGGGAGAATCGTCTGAGCGTCAAGAACGCTGGCGAGGGCCGCGCGGAGCGTTTGGCGAGCGCCGTAGAACACTATTTCCGGCTGGCCATTCATCACCCGCTGCGTTGCGTACGCAACCTCGGCTAGGGCCGACCGTACTCTCAGCAACCCCTCGATCTCTCGCGCCGCTTGAGCCTCGAGAAAGATTGAATGAAGGACCGTGGTTGACGTTTCGGAGGCCTTGACCAGGGCCCGCGTCGACTCGACGATAGCCTCCTGGGCCGCCGTCTCCTTGGCCGCCTCGGCCACGACTTTGCGCAGCTCGACGATTGTCGATCGTCCTTCTCGAAGTGTCAGGTAGGCCACAGACAGAGTCGCGAGCGCGGCGACGGCAGCCACCGCAGCCCAGAAGTCGCCCATCGAAGCACCACCTTACAGCGCAACCTGGTTCGGCTCTCTGCCTCCCGGACGCCAGGGCAGGAGCGAGATCCTGGAGGGGAGGTCGACATCTTCCTTTCGGGGCGCACGGGGGGGATGACGCACACTCTGCCAGCCGGAAATCCATGAGAGCTGATCAAGGAAATCACGATTCCAGATCATGGGATTCAAGGATTTAACTCCGGAGCGGATCGTGTTACACCAATACGCGTAATAGAAGGTGGCCCCAAGGAGGAGGGGCCGGTTTGCGGGGGAAGGTTTGTCTTGCTGCTCGACTGTGCGCATTCCGTGCGCATCGCGGCCGCGTGCGCGCGATCGCATGCGGGTTATCACTTGGGCCGGCGCCTTGATGCGGCGGTGCCCGGAGATCAGAAGTCGCAAATAAGACGCCTTAAGACTCAGAAAAGTCGCTCTGCGTCGGTCATTTGGTGGCAAGCGCAAGCAGATGACTGAGTAGATGTCCAGCCCGGACTCTGGAGGATGAGCATGATGCGTCGGCCTATTGCCATTGTCGTCGGCGCCCTGCTTCTGATCGGCTTAGGGGCCTTCGGTGTGGTGCGGCTTGTGTCGCTCCACAGCGCATCGTCCGCGGCGTTTGTCGCGCCCAAGCCGACGACCTGCACGGACGCCTACAGAGTGCTCAAGTTGACGCCCTCCGAAGTCACAAGTGCGAATCCCGTCTGTCTCAACCAATCCCTTCAGCTCAGCGGCGAGGTGGTCGGGGCGGTCGGACAGGCCTACACCATCGATGCGAGCAGTGTGGCGCCGACGCCTATGTGCAGCACGCCCAAGCGCTGGAACGGCTTCCCCCAAGCGCTGCTCGGATTTGTCGCAGGTGGCAAAGGCTACCGGCTCCGCATAGCGCCTCCCGGCGGCTCCGAACACCAGGCGGTGACGCTCAACAGCGTCGCCGGCGTGGTCGAGCTGGCATCTATTTCCAATCCCAGCCAGCGGTGGAGCCAGGCTACGGGGACGCTGACGGTAAATGCCGATGCCACAACCGGATCCATCGACGCCAGTGTCTTGCGCGATGTCAGTGGCGCAACCCCAGTACGCATAACTGGCGAATGGGCGTGTGGAGCGCCGCTGTCGGCGCCGGTCGCCGGTGCCACCGTACCCTGTGCCAGCTTCTACACCATCAACCATCTCCAGGACGCGGACATTGCCCGGATGAGAGCGAGCGCCTGCAACGCCGAAGGCCTGGCCTTCAGCGGCGCGATTAGTGGCCAACTTGACCACGCAGTGACCGACACAGCGATCTCACCGCACCCAGGCATCGACGGTGACAACTTCTGCGGCAGTGTCGGCGAGAACTACACCGCCGCCCTCAAGTTCTCGATTGGGGTTGAGAGCTTCCTCCTTGACCTGAACGCGAGCCAATACCCAGAGGTTGCTCCGGGCCAGTACTCGGCAGCGGACAGCGGATTCTCCCCTGGAGCCACGTTGTGGCTTGGACACGCGGACCCCAATAATCAGGGTCGGTTCGTGACCGATGACCAGGTCTTCTGGAGCGGTAGCGGCGGCACTTTCGTCATCAACCCCGATATGAAGTCGGGCACGATCGATGCCACCCTAACTGGTTCGACTGACCCAGGTAGCAACGTGCAAATAAAGGGGAGTTGGCGCTGTGCCGCCTGAGCCAGGGTCAGTTCGTCTTGGACTCCAGGGCTGAGGCTTCGGCTTCGCGGCCTGCGCTGCGGTATGTGGCGGCAAGGCGGGCGCGGACGTCCGTGCGGTGAGGCTGTTCCTGGAATATCCGCTCCAGGAGCATGATCGCCTGGTCCGGCCGATCAGTTGCAAGGAGTGAGTCTGCCACCAGCATCGCGAGCTCGCCACGCTTGATGGTCAGCAGCTCGCGCAGATCGCGGATGAGCGCGGTGCAGGTCGGGTGGTGGTCGGTGGCCAGGTCCTCGACGGATTCGAAGTCGGGCAAGAACGTACCTTTCGAGGCATCGAGAACGCGCTGAGCGCGGGCGACCTGGGGATCTGAAAGCAACCTCCGGCCTGCGAATTCGGCGCTCACGGCGAGCAGGTCGATGGCATCGACCTCGGAGCCGTCGAGCTTGAAGCTCATGACCTGGGGCTCGACTACGATGCGATCGCGTAGCGCTGGCGGGAGCCCGGGGAGTCCCTGGTAGATGACGTTGCGCAAATGCTTCAGCTGTGTCTCACGGTCGAGCATTGGCTTTGCCTGCCGACCTATCTCCTCACGTGGTGGGCGCGCCTTGGGATCGCGAATCGACGCGACCAAAAGCCGCAGCCAGACAAAGGCTGTGACCGGGCGCGCACCGAGCGCCCCCGCCCAATCCTTGCCGTTGTGGTGGACCTGCAAGCCGCCGAAAGTGCGAATTAGGACTTCGGGCGGAGATCCCACTACAGGTTCGACCGGCTCATAAGCGGCAGCTGCGCCGACAACCGTAGAGACCGCCGCCGAGAGGCCGGTAGCGGCCGGCGCGGAAACTGGCTTCGCACGTCTGCGCAAGACGACCAGGGCGGCGGCGAGTACGACCCAGACCACGGCGACGGCGATCGAGGCGATCGCCGGCAGGTATGAAGTCGGCAGGTTCTGGATCTTCTGGTCGGCAATCAGATATCGGCCAGAGGAATCCTTTCGCATCCAGAAGTCGCCATGAAAGCCGATGGTCTGCTCGATCGGTGCCGAGCTCGGCCCGGCCGACGACGTAACTGTCTTGGTGCCATCCTCTTGGACTTCGATGACAAGCGTTGGGTCGATCGGGTCCTGGGCTTGGAGGATGGTGAGCGAGCCGGCCTGGAAGCTCACGGTCGGAGGCGCATTACTAAGACTCATCTGTTGACTGACGTCCTGGAGTGCATTGCCAGTCAGACGGCCGCTGATAAGGCTGGGATCGCCCTTCGAGAGCGCGGCGGCCTCAGCGTCCTGGTCGGCGAGAAAGTCGCGCTGGACCTGGCTTCCGAGGCCGGGGTCGATGCCGCTGCCATATGAGGCCCGCACGCCGAGTCCGAACGCGGCAGTCACCACGATGACGCCAGCGAGAAACAGCGCGGACAGGCCGACCACGAGCGCGGCCGGAAGTCGAGCGCCAGTAGGTATGGGCGCGGATTCCGTGCTGATGGCGCGGCCATCATAGGGCTGCTTTCAGGTCCGGTCGGAGCGGCCTCGACCGAGAGTTCTGAGATCAGAAGTCGCAGATAAGACGGCATAAGACGCAGAACAGTCGCTAGAAGTCTTCCCATTTCGGACTCCTCGATGCAGATAAGAGAGGTAGCAGGCGGCGATCGGCCCGCCGGACATCTCGAGTCGAGGAGAAACCATGGAACCGAACAACCCGGAGACCGGCCGGCGGTCGAGCGGACAGGGCGAGACTGACCTCAGCTGGTCGGCGCTCCTGGCCGCCTATCGACTTGGACCCAAGGTGGACTGGTCGGGGCTCCTGATCGAGCGCCTGGGGCCGTGGCTGACGAGGGCAAGACAGAGGCTCATCGCCGTCCCGCCCTTTCTCGACCGAGACGACATCGGCCAGCAGCTTGTGCTCGAGGTGCTGCGGATCGCCGCACGATGGCGACCGCAGTCCGAGGACTGCTGGATCCCACGCAAGCTGGTCGAAGCGGCCGAGCGATGGGTGCGCAAAAGGCTCTCGCGCGAGCGGTCCGCTCAGACGCTCGAACTGAACGACCAGTTTTACGGAGCCGAGGTCGCCGAGCCTGTTCTGCTGTTCGACACCCCAATCGGCCAGGCTTCGGCTGAGGACCTGCGCGTGCTCTACCGGGTCAAGGTGCTCGGCGAGCCAGTCGCGGCCCTGGCACGCGAGGCTGGCATCACACCCAGGCAAATGCGCCAGCGCGTGTTCGCCGCGGGCAAGCGAGCACGGGCGGCGAATGCGGCCGGAGTCGACGAGGACTGATGTCCGCAATTCAGCCAGTCGCGGCTGAGCGCGCCCAGGTGAAGCTGCGCCTGTCACGCGACGAGCGAGACGACCTCAAGGCAATGGCAGCGGACCAGCGGGTCTCGGTGAGCCAACTGCTGCGGTTTCTTGTCGCGCGCGAGCTCGGGGAAGCACGCCTGGATGTGCGTGGTCGCCGCGACGAGTCGGTCATCCGCGATGCGGCGATCCTGATTACGGTCGAGCAAATCCTGAAGCTGCAAGAAGCGACCATCCCCGGCGGCATTACGCGCTCGCGGCAGCTGCTGGATGCGGCAGCGGCCGCAGCGATGGCGCGTCTGGCGACCGCTGAAGAGGTCCTTCGGAGTCAGGACGGCCAGTGAGGTCGGCACGCTCGGTCCTGGCTCTCAAGTACACGCCGGTCTCCGTGGCCGGCGGCGTCCGAAAGGCGGTCGGCGGCTTTCTCCGCTACGTGCAGTTCCGCGACCAGCACGCGGAGCCCGAGGTCGGAGGTCTTGACGCCTACATGCGCTACATCGCGCATCGCGACCGTACCTCGCCGGCCGGTCGCGTCTTCGGCATCAATGAAGGCCGCGTCGACGTCGATCGGCGCCGACTTGTCGACTACGTCTTGCGGTCGACCCAAGGATTGGCGTCGAAATGGGTCGAGGACCGCAACGGCAAGCTGAGAGACCACCAGCGCGCCGTCTACACATTCGTCCTCTCGCCCGAGGATTGGCGTGGGCTAGACCTCCGCCGCGTGGCGCGCGCGGCCATGCAGCAGCTCGAAGTCGACGCCGGCACCGGCGGCATCGGTCCGTGGTTTGCGGCCGAGCATCGCAACACCGCCCACCACCACGTCCACATCGTGCTTGCCGCGCGACGCGAGCTCGAGCCGGGGAAGTTCAGCACCCTGCTCATTACCCGCAGCCGCCTGCAGAAGATGAAAGAGGCGATCCGGCGTGAGATATCGGCTCAGCGCGGACGCGGGCTCGAACCCGCTGAAAAGGCACGGAGGCAGCTACCTTCAGCGCGGGTCGAGCGGGCTCAGACACGGCGCCACGGAGTTTCGCGCTGGCGACGGCCGCGTTCGCTTCGCAATTTCGTCGGCCTGCACCTGAGTCCGTACGGGCACGTCCGTGGCAACCAGATATTTGGCGCGGCTTTGCTTCGCCTGCGCTCAGCGGCGTCCCGCTACCAGCACCAGATGGAACGCGACCTCGAAGAGGAGCTCGTCCGAAGGGAGCGAGAGGGATGGCTGCGATGACATCACTTGCCACGCTCGTCGCCGACCTACTGATTCGGGCGATCACCGGTTTGATCAGCCTCGCGCTGGGCGGATGGTCGACCCCGCGCCCGCAAAGCCATGGCGCCAGTCGGTGGGCGGGCTGGCGCGATCGCGGTCGCTTGGGACGGCTCAGCACCCCCGAGCTGGCTGCGGGCGACGGCATCGCCATCGGGTTCATCGGCCGCCATCTGCTGCAGTCACCTGCCGAAGACAACGTGCTCATGCTCGGCGTCCAACGGTCTGGCAAGACCTCGACAGTGGTCGTGCCCACGCTCCTGACCTGGTCAGGCACTGCGGTCGCCACCTCGACCAAAGAGGAGCTCGTGCGACTCACCGCCCGGCATCGAACCAAAGGTGGGCCGGTCTGGGTCTTCGCGCCGCTGGACCGCGACACCTCGTGGATTAACAATCTCAGCCTTCAGGCCACTACGTGGAATCCGGTCGCATCGATCAGCGACTGCGGCTCTGCCGCCGAGCTCGCCGACCATTTCACCGCCGCCGGTAAGCGCGGTGGCGCAGCGCATTGGTACCTCTCCGCTTCCAACCTGATCACCGCGCTCGCGGTCTTCGCCAAGGAGCGCGGCGGTGACATGGGCACGGTGCTCATCGCCCTCAACCGCACCGCCCAGGCCGATTATGCCGAGCTCTCCAAGGTGGTCGATGACAGCCACGCGTCTGACCTCTTGATGGCGCATGCGCTCACCCCGGACAGGGAGGCTGGTTCGATCGCCTCCACCGCTCGCTCCTGTCTCGGACTCTGGGTTGACGAGCGCGTTTGCAGGGCAACTGCCAGCGGCGAGCAGGACCTAGACCTCGATGACCTGCTCGCGCGAGGCGGCACGCTCTACCTGGTCGCGCCCGCCGAAGAGGCGGAGCGCTGCCGGCCTCTCTTCTCGGCTCTGATCGCCACACTGCTGCGGAAGGCCACACTCCGGGCGCGCACGCAAGGTGGCGTGCTCACGCCGCGCCTGCTCTTGGCGCTCGATGAGGCTGCCAACTTCGCCCAGATTCCGCGCCTTGCCGGCTACGCGTCCAGCGGACCCGGCCAGGGCATCCAGCTGCTTCTCTGCTTTCACGATCTGGCCCAGATCGAGTCAGGCTACGGCCGCGAAGAGGCGCGTACGGTTTGGAACAACTGCCGCGCCCGGCTACTGCTCCCCGGTCAGGGCGACCTGATCACGCTCGAGCACTTCAGCCGCGCCATCGGTGACGAGACGCGAACGTACAGCGTCCGCCACGGCACGGCCCACAACCCGAGTTCCTCGGAGCAACGCACCGGGCGCCCGCTTTCGAGCCCCGACGATCTGCGCCGGCTTGGCGAGGCAGTCCTCGTCTACGCCTCGGCGCCGCCCGCCCGCTTGCAGCTCAGGCGCTGGGACCAGGTCCCCCACTTCCGTCGGCTGGCCGAAGGAGGCGGCCAGGCCGCCGAGTCCCAGCGCCGCCCATCGATAACCCCGTCCGCTCTGGTTCGCCGCATCCGCGGCAAAGGAGGCTCCTAGTGATCCGTGGCTTTGCCACCGAAATCGTCGTTCACCCGGACTTGAACGGGTTGCCGCCCAACGTGCTCGCCGGGCTCGCGCATCTGGCCAACAACGCGGCTGGGCTCTTGGTGCTGGTCTCTGGTATTGGCATCGCCGTCTCCCTGATCGGCTGGGTGCTCGCCGCCTTCACCTCCAACCCGCAGCTCGCTGAGCGCTCCAAGTCATCACTTGGCATCTCGATCGCGGCTGTGGCGCTGCTCTACCTCGGCATCGCGGCCGCGAACTACTCCGGACGGCTCTTCTCGTGAACACCTCCGATCCCACCGGCGGCTACGCGGCTCAGATCGTGCAAGCGATCACGCAGTGGGCGATCAAGGACGCGCTCTGGGGCATCAGCAACCTCATGCATTCATTCGGCGATGCCACCGAGCCCGACTTCACCGCTCTTATCCCCGTCTACAACCGTGTGCTCGCGATCTCA
>Ga0210399_10003997_pt1 | contig 11472 bp, 7 predicted proteins | sample IncBWC14MmetaG_FD_150865 | JGI IMG/M metagenome (GOLD analysis project Ga0210399, IMG submission 150865) | Forest soil microbial communities from Barre Woods Harvard Forest LTER site, Petersham, Massachusetts, United States - Inc-BW-C-14-M | ecosystem: Environmental > Terrestrial > Soil >...
CACTACGCCGACTTTTTGAATTGCCATGGATTCCTCACGTCTGCAAATACACACAAAAACGGCGGGAAATTGCCACCCGTCAAAGTGTACCAAAGCTGCTCCCGGAACTCACTTTGTGCGGCCTACCACTATAAAACTGCCCGTGCCATCGGCTGGCGTCTTATCCAAATGGTTAGGCAGACTATCCGAATGGCGAGGCCTGGCCAGTCAACCACCTCTCAAAAAATGGATCCGGAAATGCCTCCCGCATCTCCCGTCACCTCAACAATTTTCCCCGAACCAGAACGGTTCGATGGCCTCGTTCCCCCCTGCGCCAAGCTCCGAAGTGCAAAAGCGACACATACGCCGCGTGCGAATCGGATAGGAATATTTCCCAGAACAATTTGGCCAACTGCCGCCATACCCAGGCACCCGGAAGGAAAATGTCCGCTATCGCATTGGGTCTAAAGCGAATCGGAAAAGTGTTCCATGGGCACAACATTTTTCGCCATGATGGCATGCGCCATGCTTCCCACAAAGACGTGAGCAGGAAGAGAACACAGGAGCTAGCACCTCAAAACAATGTTTTCATCCTCTCGCCGATTTTGTCTGAATAGGAGGTCTTATGAAAAACCTACGCTCAGTTCTTTTCGTTCTGGCCGCCATCCTGCTGGTGCCGGCAGCTCGGGCCCAGCAGACAGGTATCAAGGCCGACGTACCCTTTGACTTTGTAGCCGGCGACCGCGCCTATCCGGCCGGTGAATACATCCTCAGTGAAGCTCTCAGCAACAGCGGGGTCATCCGCATCGAAAACGTTCAAGAAGTCTCAGGCGCTTTTGCTCCCACAAACCCGTGCTCAAAGGCCATGCCCTCAAAGGACACCAAGCTTGTGTTCCATCGCATGGGCGGTCGCTACTTCCTCTACCAGGCATGGACTGCGGGCAATCTGACGGGACGCGAATTCCCGAAGAGCCGGATCGAGGTCGAGCTTGCACAGAACCACGAAACTCCGGAAGTCGTAATCGTAGCAGCCGTTCTGACCCGTTAGCGCGGCGCTGATCCCCTAACTTTCCGCTTCAAAGAGGGAACGTCTCCACGTTCCCTCTTTTTTCTCCGCAGCTTAAATCGATACAATCGGTTTCATCAGTTTAATGGCTCGGTTCAAGCGCTTCGCCGAGAGAACTATTTCCGAAAGTCTAACCGGTGATAAACTTTCCACGAAATGCTCCCGCTGACGTTACGCGCATGTTTTCTTCGGGCTCTGATTGCAATACTGATCGTCGCGCCCGCCGCCTCCAGCGGACTCACCTGCGCGCAACAGCCAGCATCCAAACCCTTCGCTGTTCATCCAACTACGCGGGACAAAAACGACATGTGGTGGAAACATGCTGTCATTTACGAAATCTATCCCCGCAGTTTTCAGGATTCGAACGGCGACGGCGTCGGCGATCTTAACGGCATCACCTCGCGTCTCGATTACCTGAAAGATCTCGGCGTGGACGCCATCTGGATCACCCCGATGTATCCCTCGCCGCAAGTGGACTTCGGCTACGACATCGCCGATTACACCGCCATCGATCCGCAATACGGCACGATGGCGGACTTCGATCGACTGGTGAAGGAAGCCAAGTCGCGCGAAATTCGCGTGATCATGGATTTCGTTCCAAACCATACCTCCGACCAGCATCCATGGTTCGTGGAGTCAAGCTCGTCTCGCACCAATCCCAAGCGCGACTGGTACGTCTGGCGCGACGGCAAAGCCCCCGGGCAGCCCCCCAATAACTGGCTCTCCTGGTTCGGCCACTCCGCCTGGAAATTCGACGCCAGGACCGGCCAATTCTATTACCACCATTTTTATCCTGAGCAGCCGGACCTGAACTGGCGCAATCCCGAAGTCCGCAAGGCAATGTACAACGTGCTGCGCTTTTGGCTGGATCGCGGCGTTTCCGGATTCCGCCTCGACGCGGTTTCGCGACTCTTCGAAGATTTGGATCTTCAGGACGACCCTTTTCTGCCGGGAAGGAATGCCTACGGCGATCCCAACATCCAGCACTTGCATACCGACAATCTGCCGGAAGTACACGACGTGTTGAAGGAGATGCGGCAGGTGGTGGACGAGTATCCGGGGAATCCCGTGCTCATCAGCGAGGCCGATGAGCCCAACATCTCCGAACTCACAAAGCTCTATGGCAGCAAGCTCGATGAAATCCAGCTTCCGATGGATTTCCAGGTTGCCGACGTCAACCAGCTTTCCGCCGCGCGCTTCCGCGAATTGATCGACCAGATCGAAGACAACCCGGCCGGCGGCCAACCATACTTTTTCTTTAATAATCACGACCAGGACCGCACGTGGGATCGCTACGGCGACGGCGTCCACAACGACGCGATCGCAAGGCTCCTGGCGGCGCTGCTTCTGACCGCGCGCGCCACGCCGCAACTGTACTACGGTGAAGAAATCGGAATGCTCACCACGCCTCCGGCACGCAAGGAAGACGTGCGCGACCCTATCGGCAAGCTCGGCTGGCCCAAGGAAAAGGGCCGCGACGGCGAACGCACTCCAATGCAATGGGACACGTCAAACAATGCGGGATTCACCACTTCGCCGAGGCCCTGGCTGCCCGTTCCCCCAAGCTACAAGCAGCGCAACGTGGCAGTGGAAGAAAATGACCCGGACTCGCTGCTCAACTTCTATAAGCGTCTGATCCAGTTGCGCCGCAACCGGCCTGCGTTACGCGATGGCACGCAAATCGCGGTGGACTGCCACGACGCTGACGTGCTCTCCTACCTGCGAAAAAATCCCGGGGACGGCGAGTCCATGCTGGTCTTGTTGAATATGAGCTACAAATCAAAGAAAGTCGCCGTCAATCTGAAAGCCCAAGGCATCCGCGGCAACTCCGCAAAGCTGTTGCTCTCCTATCCAAGCATCAGCACAACAGAAGTTCCGATGGACGCGATCTCGCTACCGCCTTTCGGCACCTTTGTCGCCGAAATGGAGTGAATGGTTAACGCAAACGATTCCTGCGCACTCCTGGTTCTTGCGGGCAGCGCTATCGACCAACAGGCAGCGCCACGGGTTGCTCCAGCCGGAACTCGAGCAACGATTCGCTGGGGATCTGTAACTGCTCCCCCTTCTTGGAAGCGGCAACCGCTGTTCCCGCTCCCGCGCCGGCCAGCGCGCCAATGCCCGCTCCCTTCCCGCCGCCTGCCAGTCCCCCGATCAGTGCGCCTAACCCCGCACCGCCAACCACTTTCTTCGCGGTATTCCCGCCTTCACCCTTGCCCTTGACTTCATAAGTGCTGGTGAGCAGCGGATAAGCGGTGCCGTTGATGACAATGTCCGTCAACTCGAGAGTCAATTCCGAACTTCCTTTCATCCTTCCTGCAGAAGAGGCATTTGCCAGGCGTCCATAAATCGTCGTGCCGCGGGGCGCAATCACGGTGTCTTCCGCCTGCAGGTTGGTTTCCAGGGTCGCCGAAAAACGGTAACCCGTTTTCTGTTTGGTCGAGTCGATGGAATCGATCGTTCGAATCAGGATTCGCGTCCCCGCAGGAACGGTGATTCTCTGCTTATCTTGCACCGCCGCGCCGGCGCTGGAATTCGCTCCAGAGTTCAGAGTAACTATCGCCATCCCTGCCAGCAGCATTGCCGCCAAAACGAATCTCGTTTGCATTTGCATTTTCTCCTTCTCCCGGAATTTACATGCCCTGCCCGGCGATGGGCAGTGAATCAGCGATCTGCAGGTCGATAATGGTCAGGATCTGGTGTTCCACCATCGCGAAGCGCGCCGCAGTGACGCCACCCAGCGCCTGCTTGACCTTTTCATAGGTCTGCACAAGCAGCTCTGCGCGCTGTTTCTGATAAGCAACAAATTTCTGAATCAGTTTGTCCGCCTCTTCGTCTGACAACTGCGCGTAGTTTTGCGCGTATTCCTTGATATTCGCGATTCTCTGATCGTTCAGCTTCGCGAGCGCCCGATCGTATTCGCTGTAGATGGGCCAGAATTTTGCCGCATCCTGGGCGTTCAATGCCATCGTGGCGCCCATAATCTCCGCTTTTTCCTGCTGGACTTCTCTGCGCATCAGCGCCAGATAAGCATCCATATTTTTCTTCTGCGTACCAGCGTCGGATGTTGCCGCGGATTTGCCCGCGGGCTGTTGCGTGTCAGTTTGCGCTCGGCCTTGAGGCGCCAGGAACACCGCCAGAACGAACAGCATCGCCAGCAAAACGCGATTCTGGAACTTCATATTGTTTTGCCCCTTTTTATGGAATTCACGGTCATGGTTTTTTCAGACAATTCTTGTGGGCGGGTAATTCGTACGGGGGGAACCATATCACAAATCACGACGAATGAAGAGATCCAAGGAGATTCCGGCGCGCCCAGTCCCAAACGGGCACGACGTGAATCCCCTGGACTTCCAAACATCAGAAGGCTGCAAGGGGTTGTACGATCCGGAAATTAATGCGCGAGAGCTTCGACGATGATTGCGATGCCCTGGCCGCCGCCGATGCAGGCTGTCGCCAGACCGTAGCGCAGCCCTTTGCGGCGCAGTTCATTCAGCACGGTGATGACCAGGCGCGTGCCGGAAGCGCCGAGCGGGTGGCCGAGCGCGATCGCGCCGCCATTCACATTGGTTTTGTCGCGGTCGAGGCCGAGTTCTTTTTCGACAGCGAGGTATTGCGCGGCGAAGGCTTCATTCACTTCCACGCGATCGATCTGTTCGAGCTTCATCCCTGCAAGCTGCAGCGCCTTGCGCGTCGAAGGCACGGGCCCGATCCCCATGATGCTGGGATCCACACCCGCGACGGCCCACGAAATGATGCGGCCGAGCGGCTTCAAGCCTCGCTCTTTCGCAGTTTGCTCTCGCGTCAGCACCACCGCCGCCGCGCCATCCACGATCCCGCTGGCGTTCCCCGCTGTCACCATGCCGTCTTTCTTAAACGACGGCGGCAGCTTCTCCAAAATTTCCATCGTGGTTTCCGGGCGCCGGTGATCGTCTTCCTTCACCAGAATCGTCTTTTTGCCCTGCTTCACTTCCACCGGCACGATCTCTTCCGTCAGGTAGCACGCTTTGAACGCCGCCTCCGCCGCCTGCTGGCTGCGCAGCGCATACGCGTCCGCATCCTTGCGGCTAATTCCCTTCTGCTCCGCCAGTTTTTCCGCGGTCAGCGCCATCGGCAATCCGCAATACGTATCCGTCAGCCCGACAAACAGAAAATCCTCCAGCGCGCCGCCGCCAAGCTTCAGCCCGGTGCGAGCTCCACGAATTACGAATGGCGCCTGGGTCATGTTCTCCATGCCGCCCGCCAACACCATGTTCGCTTCGCCCAGCAGCAATCGCTGCGCGCCCTGCACGATCGCCTCAATGCCGGAGCCGCAGAGGCGATTCACGGTCACTGCTGGCGTTTCCATCTTCAACCCCGCCTTCAATCCCACGTGACGCGCGCCGTAAATCGCGTCGGCGCTCGTCTGCATCACGTTGCCAAAAATTGCGTGATCGAATTCCGCCGGGTCCACGCCTGATTTCTGAATCGCGGCCTTGCTCGCGTGCGCGCCCAAGTCAATCGCCGAAACCTCCGAAAACGCACCTGTATAGCGCGCCATAGGCGTGCGCGCACCTGCAACAATAACTACATCCGATGGAAACATGTTTTTCCTTTCCTCTTAAGAAAACTGTCATCCTGAGGCTATCCGACGAGGTCCGCAATTTGGACTCCGGTGGTTTTACCGGAGATAGCCGAAGGATCTCAACGTTAAAATTGTGCACCACGTATCAGCTGAGATCCTTCGCTCCGCAAACGACGCTCCGCTCAGGATGACAATCTCCGGAGACGCGGCGAATCGCAAAAGAATCACCCGCGATCAAAAAATGCTGCTAAAGCTTGGGAATCTCGGAGAGCACGATGACGTCCCCGCCGCGCTTGCGGGCTTCCTCCACGCTGAACTCCGCGCGATTGATCAGGTCGGTCACAATATCCTCGCTGTCGAACTCCTGCCGCGCCGCCGCTTCCACAACCCCGGCGCTCAACGTAATTTGCGTCGAATCCCACGGAGGCCGCACGCCCGCCGCCGCCCGCTTCAGTTTATCCACCAGGTTCTGCGCCCCGGATAGATTCGTGTCCGGCAGGATGAACGCCAGCGCCCACGACGTATATTTTACCGCCATATCGTTCTGACGCACGATCGGCTGCAAGGAGCGCGAAAGCTGCTCCAGGAATTTTTCCAGCGGCACTTCTCCTTGCGCCCGCAGCATGTCTGCGCCGCGGTCAATCTGCAGCACGGCCAGCGAAAGCGGCGTGCCCTGGGTGCGCGCGCGGTCGGCTTCGTTCAGCAGGCAGCCGACATAGGAACTCCGGCTCAACAGGCCCGTTTTCTCGTCGGAAACGCCCATGCGGCGCACCAGGCTGCGCAGCCGAGTGTGGCTGACGCTCATCATCATCTGGTCGCCGATGGCTTGCAGAAAATAGGTTTCGTTCGGCTTCCAGTGGTGAGCCTTGTCGTGAGCGACAATCAACATTCCCGCCGGCGCCTGCGTTTCCTTGTCGGTGATGGTCACGCCAAGCGCGGTCGCCAATCCCAAATCCTTCAAAATGGATTCGTCCGAACCGTCCACGATCAGCCCGCCCAGTTCGTCGGGAACCGCCTTTTCAAGTTGCGCCAGCAAAAACACCATTTGCGCCGCGGGCGCCGGCCGCAATCCTGAAGTGCAATGCTCCGCCGCCATCTCCGGCGGACGCCCCGGCGCTCCAATCACCGAGAACGTGCGCGCGGCTTTCATGTACGCGCCGACTTCGTTCACCGTGGTATTCAGCATGGCGCGCGGCGTCTGCTGCCGGAAAATTTTCTGATTGATCTCTGAAATTTTCGTCAGGTCGCGTAGCGTCTCCACCGTGTAGCTGCCGGTCCGCCCGGTCGGCGGCGTGGGCTTTTCTTCGATCACTGGCCCGGCGCCCGCAGGCTTTGGAGATGGCTGCGGCTTCACCGCCGTTTTCGGCCACCAGTTCGCAACCTGATACAGATTCTGCAGCCGGGGATTGCGCGCTTCCTCGCCGGGAAACATCGAGGCAATCTTCTGCAACCGCTCAATTGCTTTCGCCTGCAGGGAGTACTGCAGAAAAATTTCCGTCTGCACGATCAGGTCGTCCAGCGCCTGCATCTTGCGCCCTTCATCGGTGGCCGGAGGAGGCCCCTCAAGTTCCTGGCTCGCCTGAGCCTTGGGCGGCGCCGTGTTTCTGGACTGGGCGTTCGCCGAGCGCGCCATGCGTCCCGCGACCCGCCGCAGGAATGCCTCGTCCGCGTGGCCGCGCAGCCGCTCGAGGCGTTCCTGGCAGCGATAATCATAAGAGTCGATGTCCACCAGGCGGTCCAGGGCTTCGCAGGCTTTCGGAAAGAATCCGGAATTAAAATTCGCGTCGAACAAGCGGATCAGGACCTCAAAGTATTGCGATTCGCGATTCAGCTCGCTGTAAAGCGCGGCCCAGAATTCCAGAATGGGGATGGATTCCGGATGCTTCGCGCCGAGCGCTTCGAGTTGCGTGGTGAACTCCGTCAATTTCTTGTCGGCGCTCAGCCGGCGCTTCAGAATCTGCAGTATCTCCACCGACTTGGAGTCCTGATCGTTGTTGGCGTAGGCATCCGCAAGATCGAACAGGCGCGTGACCCCTTCGTTCTTTTCGCGAAGCAGTTTTTCCAGAATCGCCCGGGAACGATCGAGTTGTCCGGATTGCAACAGGGCATCGGCGAAGGCGTCCAGAAACGCCACATCGCTCTCCGTCGGCGCGAACGGCTCCAGCAATCCCGCGGCTTCAGCGAAATCTCCATTCCGCAGCTTGGCTTCGGCGTAGAGCAACGCCACGCTGCGTTCCTTCGGCGCCAGCGCGTAGGCGCGCGCCAGCAGCTTAAGGGCTTCCGCGGGAGCGCCCGAGGCGCTGGAGAGTTGCGCGGAACGCAGAAACGCCCGGGCGGCCAGCGCGTTTTTTCCCAGTTGCGCGGCGATCTCCGCCACTTTCATCTGCCGCGAAAGTTTCTCCGGGTCCAGTTGCGCGGTGCGCTCCCAGCAGAACAGCGCATCCTCTCCGCGCCCGGCTTCGGAGAACATCTCCGCGGCCTTGGTGTACTGCTCAATGGCTTCTTCGCCGCGATTCTGCTTTTGCAGCAGGAAAGCGTAGCGCGTAATGCGTTCGGGGGATTGAATCGCCAGGGTATTCCGCAGGAAGCGGTTGTAAATCGCCAGCGCCTTGGTTTCTTCCTTGGGATCGATCAGCAGGTCGAACAGGTGGCCGTAGTAGACGGCAGCGCGGTCGGGTTGTTCCAGGCGCGTGTAGAGATCTCCGAGAGCTTGCGAGGCCTCCAGATGCTGCGGGGCGCCGTCCAGCACGGCGAGATACGCCTCAATCGCGTCCTCAACGCGGTTTTTCTCGAGAAATTTCTTCGCCCGCTCCAGCTGTTTGCTGACGTCTGCTGCCATCAGGGATTTGCCTTTGATTTCGTGCCTTGGGTATCTTGCAAGGTAGCGTTCGCCGCCACAAGGGGCGCTCTGAACGCCATTTCCACTATATACCCCTGATGAGATGCCGCCAAAAGCAGACTGGCTACGCGTTGGGCAATCCGGCAAGAGGCCGCGCTGCTGGCGTGTGCTGAATGCGGCCAGCTGCCACTTTCCGATCGACGAGAAATGCTCACAGTCCATCAATTCGGCACGAGCCGCCGGCCAGAGTGGAGGTTGCCCATGCAAACAGCATCAGCAAACGCAACCAGACGGCAACCGCAGCAAAGAAAAACGCACCCCACATTTAAACCGGCGTTTTAAACGCTCGGCAAGTGGGGTGCGGTTGGTTTTAATCCCTCTGCCGGCTGCACTCGGCAGAATCGTTGGTAATTCAGTCCGTCCGCTTTAGTAGATTAGTTCCCGGTCCGTAATCGTCCTGTACGGAAGTGATTGTGACATGTAATTGGCCCAGCAGCTGTCGTATTGAACGGTTGCATTGCCACCACCGTTCCAGGCAATTGTCGGTGTGCCCGGAGGATTGCTTAAACCCAAGGGAATGGGGTGCGTCCAGGTACCCGGGTCGCTAAACATGTTGGCCACGAGCAACGAGCCGTCCAGCGTGCCATTTCCTCCGCCATTCTTAACGACGTTCCCTTTCCCGACTACCAAAATGAGCCCGTTCCAGCTGGGATTCCCGCTCATGGTCAGAGTACCCGTAACCAGTAGAATTCCCGAACCGGAGCCCGGCAACGTATAGTCTCCGTTTACGACGTTGATTACTGGGTTGACTGGGCTAGTTGTGCCCGGATTCAGAGTGGATGGATTTGGTAACGGACTGGGTCCGTAAACGTTGGTACCCGCCATACTGGTGACCGAGCTGACAAGAGCGTTCAATCCGTCTACCGTGGCCAACGGCCCCAATTGGGAGCTTACGTCCGCGATACCGGTAGGGCTCCCCGCGAAACTGCCAGGCCGGTTGGTTTGGGTCGTCAAGTTGGCTGCAGCTGCAGCGTTATAGCCTCCGAGCCCGGGCTCGCTCGAGGCCGGGGGACATCCAGCTCCACCGTTCGGACCAGTGTGTGTGTCTACGCCCGTCACACTGAACGCGGCCGAGTGGGGATTGGTATTAAAGTCCGGGGTGGGGCCGTCAAAAACTATCGCTCCGGGTATCGGGGGAAGAGTATTCTGGCTGATTTCATATTGAACCATGCGGCGTGAACCGGAAGGCGTCATTGCCAACGCTGTCAGCTCGTACACCGGCTTGTCCGGGCAACTTGTCGCCGCTGTCGTGTGTTCGTTCGTGCCATTGAAACAAACGCGAAAACCATTCTGCTGGCCATCGACGGAAGTGACGCGAGTTGTGCCAGTGTCCGACTTATTCGGCTTGATCATGACCCGGACCCACTTCCACGCGAGGGGCGGCGTAGCAGCATAGCTGTTGCCTGCGGAAGAAGGCGCGGGGTTTATAAACCACGATCCGATGGGTGGGGTGCCAAGCTCCTTAATGAGCTCGTCATCATAGTATTTGTTTAGCGAGTTCCAGGGAGCAACGGTTTCGCCATTCGCTGGGTTGATGACGTAAAGAACTCCGCCCACCGCGCCGGGCAGCGGTGTCGTCGCGGGTGTGAAGTAAGCGTTGGTGGTCAGGGTAGGATTGGCGCTCGACCGCAACCGGTCGCGTACCTCCTCGATCCCCGCTCGGGCGGCAAAGAAAGCCGTCTGCTCGTCGCGGAAGTTCGAGCTAATGTTGGTTTCCGAATTCGAAGCAAGGATCATGCCCATCAGGATGGCGCTGATCAGCAGCAGCGCCAGCAAAGCGATGACCAGCGCGACGCCCCGTTCGGACGATTTTGGTTTTCTTTTTTCGGCTCCAAACATAAATTTACTCCTAGCAAGACATCACTTGGCCCGAGGCGGCCATCGAACAATTGTCCGCCTCAATAGATGAGTTCCCGGTCCGTAATCGTCCGGAACGGAAGCGGTCGTGAGCCGTAATTGACCCAGCAGCTATCGTAATGAAAGCTGGCGGTACCTCCACCGTTCCAGGTGATGCTCGGCGAGCCTGGTAGACTGCCGGCACCCAGCGGAATGGGGTTGCCTGAACCATCGAACATATTGGCAACCAACATCGCGCCGTTTAGGGTGCCGTTGCCGCCGCCATTTTTCGTGACTGTACCTTCTCCGATGACCAGGATGAGCCCATCGTAAGTCGGATTGCCGTTAAAGGTCAGGTTACCGGTAACGAGGAGGATGCCGGATCCTGCGGTTGAGCCGCTGAGCGTATAGTCTCCCTGAACGACGTTAATTACGGGGTTGCTGCTGGAGCCGATGTTCAGAGTCGAAGGATTGGGCAGGGGGCTTGGGCCATAGATGTTCGAGGCTGCGGCGGCGGTCACATTGTTCACCAGCGCTTGCAAACCATCAACCGTGTTCAATGATTTCAACTGAGAGCTTACGTTGGAAATCGCGGGCGCCGCCGTTGCGCCGGACGTATAACTCGCTGGGCGCGTGGCATCGCTCACAAGAGCGGTAGTTGCAGCAGCGTTGTAACCTCCCACAGCAGGTACGTTGGCCGCCGCCGGACAAGCTACATTGTTCGGGGGAGGGGGGCCCGTGTCGGCGTCCGTGCCGTCCACGCTGAATGAATTCGAGTTCGGGGCGTTAAACGCCGGGTTGGGGCCGTCAAAAACGATTGCACCCGGGATCGGTGGGAAGGTACCCTGGCTGACTTCGTATTGAACCATCCGGCGTGAGCCGGATTTCGTTACCGCCAGCGCCGTCAGCTCATACACCGGCTTGTCCGGGCAGGTCATAGCCGCCGTCGTGTATTCATGTGAACCGTTAAAGCAAACGCGATTGCCATTTGTCAGCCCATCCACGGAGGTGACGCGAGCCAACCCCGTGGTTGACTTGTTCGGCTTAATCATGATGCGAACCCACTTCCACGTCAGGACCGGGGCAGCCGCATAGCTCGCGCCGGCCGATTGCGCAGGCACATACCAGGCT
>Ga0210399_10004000_pt1 | contig 11466 bp, 7 predicted proteins | sample IncBWC14MmetaG_FD_150865 | JGI IMG/M metagenome (GOLD analysis project Ga0210399, IMG submission 150865) | Forest soil microbial communities from Barre Woods Harvard Forest LTER site, Petersham, Massachusetts, United States - Inc-BW-C-14-M | ecosystem: Environmental > Terrestrial > Soil >...
AGTATGTCGAACGCGGCAATATATCACGTCGCAACGCAGCCGCAACGTGCCGCATTGCATTTTTCCGCCAGCAAAGTACGCCCGTACAATGAAAGTCAAGTCCCGCTAAGCGAGGGACTGTCTCTCCGCGCACGCGTTGACGCACCATCACCCCGATGTTAGTCTCGCAAACGCCTTCAATCGCATGCGCGCCGTTGATCTGATCCGAAAAAAACGTGATTCCGGGGAACACTCCCGAGAGGAAATCGAGTTCCTGATTTCCGCATACACCTGCGACGAAATTCCGGATTACCAGATGGCGGCCTGGCTGATGGCCAGCTGGATTCGCGGCCTTTCCCGTGCGGAACTCGCCGCCCTCACCGAGGCGATGCTTCATTCCGGCGAAGTCGTCGATCACTCCTATCTCCCTGCGAAGAAAGTGGACAAGCATTCGACCGGCGGCGTTGGCGATAAGACTTCTCTTATCCTGGCGCCCATCGTTGCGGCGGGTGGCCTGGCGGTCCCGATGATCAGCGGGCGCGGGCTTGGCCATACGGGCGGAACGCTCGACAAGCTTGAGGCTATCCCCGGGTTCAACACTTTTCTTACTCTTGCCGATTTCAAGCGCGTGCTGCGCGAATGCGGCATGGCGTTGATCGGCCAGACCGCGGAAATCGCACCGGCGGACAAGAAAATTTACGCGCTGCGTGACGCGACTTCCACCGTCGAGAACATTGGCCTGATCTGCGCCTCCATCATGAGCAAAAAGCTTGCCGAAGGAATTGACGCGCTGGTTCTGGACGTCAAAACCGGCTCCGGCGCATTCATGAGCAAGGAAGAAGACGCCATCGCCCTCGCCGAAGTGATGGTGGACACCGCCAAACGCATGGGCAAGAAATGCGTGGCGCTCATTACCGACATGGGTCAACCGCTCGGTCGTTTTGCCGGGCACTCGAACGAAGTCATCGAGTCCATCGAAATCCTGAAAGGTCGAGGCGCCGCCGATCTGCGCGACCTCAGCCTGGAACTTTCCGCCTGGATGTTTTTTCTGGGCGAGCGCACGAAAACGCTCGACGAAGGCCGCGCACTGGCCGGCGAAATGGTCGCCTCCGGAAAAGCGCTGGAAAAATTCCGCGATTGCATCCGACTGCAGGGTGGGAATCCCCGCGTGATCGATGACGTTTCCATTCTGCCCGCCACACGCAGCCGTGCCGAAATAAAATCCGCGTCGAGCGGTTTTCTGACCGACATCAACTGCCTCAACCTGGGCATTGCCCTTGCAATGCTGGGTGGCGGGCGCGAAAAAAAGGAGCAGAATGTCGACCACGCGGTCGGCCTGGAATTTCACAAGCGCATCGGCGACCCCGTGAAATCAGGCGAAACTCTGGTGACGATTGCCTACAACGCCGATGCCCAGTTGCAAGCCGCGCAAAAAATGATTGCCGCAAGTTACGCCATTGGTGATAAAAAGCCACCAGTGCGTCCCTTAATCCGCCGCATCATCGGCGGCGTTTAATTCGGCATCGTTCGCGCACCAGTTTCCATGCAGTCGTCGTCCAAAGGAGTCCTCATGGGAAGATTCGCAGGCGTGTTGGGCATGATCGTCCTTGTCGGACTGGCGTATCTTTTCTCCACCGCGCGCAAGGAAATCAAGCTCAAGACCGTCCTGTGGGGTCTCGGCCTGCAACTCGCCTTTGGCGTCTTTGTCCTCAAATTTGCCGTCGGCCGCCTCATCTTTCAAGCGGCGGGCGACGCCGTTAACAAACTCCTCAGCTTTGCCTTCAATGGCTCTGAATTCGTTTTCGGCCCGCTCGGCGCGCGAGGCTCCTCGATCGGCTTTATCTTTGCCTTTCAGGTCCTGCCCACAATCATCTTCATCGCCGCGGTCTTCGCGTTCCTTTATCACATCGGCGTGTTGCAGCTCTTCATCCGGGCCTTCGCCTGGGTGATGACGCGCGTCATGGGCGCCAGCGGCGCAGAATCGCTAGACATCGCCGCCAGCATCTTCATGGGACAAACCGAAGCCCCGCTCACCATCCGCCCCTTCCTCAGCAAGCTCACCAAATCGGAATTGATGTGCGTGATGACTTGCGGCATGGCCCACGTCTCCGGCGGCATCATGGCCGCGTACATCGCGTCCGGAGTAGAAGCCAAGCACCTGCTCACGGCCGTCATCATGACCGCTCCCGGCACGCTGCTGATGGCCAAGATGCTCGTCCCCGAGACCGAGCAGCCCCTCACTGCCGGGCGCGTGCAGATGCCGGACATGGAAAAAGAAGCCAACTTCCTCGGCGCCATCTCGCGCGGCACTTCCGACGGCCTGCAACTCGCCATCAACGTCGCCGCCATGCTGATCTCCTTCATCGCCCTCCTCGCCCTTGTGGATTATCTCGTCGGCGGCGCGCACAACTGGCTTTTCGCTCACCATTTCCCGTGGTTCCCGCAAAGCCTCGAGCAATTCTTCGGCTGGATTTTTTCTCCCATCGCCTGGCTGATTGGCATCCCTTGGAAAGACGCCTCAACAATCGGCTATCTGCTTGGACGCGCAATGTCGATCAACGAAGTCGTCGCTTTCGCCAAGCTCGGCCAGCTGAAAGGCACGCTCGACCCGCGCTCCTTTACCATCGCCACCTTTGCGCTCTGCGGCTTCGCCAATTTCAGCTCCATCGGCATTCAAATTGGCGGCATCGGAGCGCTTGCACCCGAGCAGCGCGGGCAGCTTGCCAGATTCGGTATCCGCGCCATGCTTGCCGGAACGATGGCCAACTTAATGTCCGCGTGCATCGTTGGAATCCTTACATGAGTGCTGCAGCAAAAAAATCCTCAACGGCGAACCTATCGTTCATTCGGGCCGAAGCCGCCGCCCGCTTCATTCAGAAAAAAACTAAGCTTCGCCCGAAAATCGCTTTGGTTCTTGGATCCGGCCTTGGTGCGTTCGCCGATGAATTTGCGGGTGCTGTGCGCATCCCGTATGCGAAGATCCCGCACTTCCCCCGTTCCACTGCTATAGGCCACGAGGGCCAACTCGTCATCGGAAAGGTGGAGGGCATCGAAGTCGCAGGAATGCAGGGCCGCGTTCACCTCTACGAGGGCTACTCACCGCAGGAAGTTTCTTTTCCCATTCGCGTGTTTTCCTGGCTCGGCGTCAAAGCCGTGATCCTGACCAACGCTGCCGGCGGAATTAAAAAAGAATTCACGCAAGGCCGGCTGGTCGTGATCACCGACCACATCAATCTGCAAGGCACTAATCCGCTCTCCGGCCCCAACGTTGAAAAATTCGGGCCACGTTTCCCGGACATGACCAACGCTTACGACAAGAGATTTCGCGAACTCACCCTTGCGGCGGGACGCCGCCTGGGGATCGATCTTGGCGAAGGAGTTTATGCCGCTCTGGCCGGCCCCAGTTACGAAACGCCCGCGGAGATCCGCTACCTCCGTTCGATCGGCGCCGATCTTGTGGGTATGTCCACCGTTCCCGAAGTTATCGCGGCGCGCCACTCCGGCCTCCGCGCCCTAGGCATTTCCTGCGTTACCAACGCCGCCGCGGGCGTTCTGGACCAGCCGCTGGATCACAACGAAGTACTCGAAACCGCAGAGCGCGTGAAATCGCAGTTCATCGGACTGCTGCGTGCCGTGATTCCTCAGATTGCTTCTTCACTCTGAACTAGTGGACTCTTAAATCATAAACTCTCTGGAGGCCCAATGTCCGAACATGACGCTCTGATCGCGGCCGCAACGAAGGGCCGCGAAAATGCCCACGCCAAATTCTCTAATTTCAAGGTTGGCGCTGCGCTGCGCTCGCCTTCGGGAAAAATCTTCACTGGCTGTAACGTCGAAAACGCGACCTACGGCCTCACACTTTGCGCCGAGCGCGTCGCCATTTTCAAAGCCGTCAGCGAGGGTGAGCGGCGCTTCGATTCCATCGCCGTCGTCACCGACACCGATACACTTACGCCTCCCTGCGGCGCCTGCCGGCAAATTATCTGGGAATTTTGCGGTAACATTCCCGTGGTGCTCGCGAATCTCCACGGCAAAGTCGAAGTACTCCGCATGAGCCAGCTCTTTCCGAAACCCTTCGACTCCTCTAATCTGTAACCACGCTCGCTAACAAAAGGAATAGTTCATGAAACTTACGCGCCTATTTTGTAAGCAAATCGTTCTTCTCGTCAGCGCTTTGCTCGTTTCTTCCGCTGCGATTGCACAGGACGCCGCGAAACAATCCGTCTCCGTTGATTTACTGGTCAAAGGCGCGACTATCGTTACGATGGACGCGAACCGTCGTGTCCTCGAGAATGGATTTCTCGCCATCCGCGGCGATGAAATCGTCGCCATCGGCCCTGACATCACTGCCGCGTTTCCAAAGGGCTTCACGGCCAAACAAATCATCGATGCGACTGGGAAGTTGATGATCCCTGGCCTCATCAACGGCCACACGCACATCCCCATGGTGCTGATGCGCGGGCTCAAAGATGACGTGACCCTGGATGACTGGCTACGCAAATTTATTTTCCCCGCAGAGGCCCGCAACGTTACGGAAGACTACGTGCGCTGGGGTTCCCGCCTGGCGCTGGCCGAAATGATCCGCAGCGGCACTACTACGTTTGCGGACATGTACTATTTCGAGGACGCTGAAGCCGAAGAGACGAAAGCTGCCGGACTGCGCGGCGTTCTTGGTGAGACCTGGATCGATTTTCCCGTTCCCGACAACAAAAACGTGGCTGAAATGGCTGCGTACACGGAAAAATTCCTGAAGAAATGGCAAGGTGATCCGCTGATCCACGCCGCTGTGGCTCCGCATTCGATCTACACCTGTTCGGAGAAGACTTTGCGAGACGCCGCCGCGATGGCCCGGAAATATCATGCGCCGCTTTTGATCCACGTGTCTGAAATGCGCAAGGAATTTACCGACAGCATCGAGAAAAACGGCGCTACGCCCGTACAATATCTGGAACGCATTGAATTCCTCGGACCTGACGTGCTCGCCGCCCACTGCATCTGGGTTGACTATACGGACATGAAAATTCTTGCCGAACGCCAGGTCGGGTGCGTTCACAATCCTTCAAGCAACATGATGTTGGCCAGCGGTGTTGCGCCCGTTGTGGACCAGAGGGCTGCGGGAATGCGCGTCGGCCTGGGCACGGACGGCCCAGCGGGCAGCAACAACGACCTGAACATGATGGAAGAGATGGACCTCGCCGCTAAATTGCAAAAGACTTATCGCGTTGATCCGCGCGCACTTGGAGCCAAGGGCGCTTTGGAAATGGCCACCATCGAAGGCGCCCGCGCCCTGCATATGGAGAAGCAGATCGGCTCGCTGGAAACCGGCAAAAAAGCCGATTTCGTGATCCTCACGCTGGACGTGCCCAACGCCGTTCCGATGTACGACGTGTACTCCCAAATCGTTTACGCCCTGAAGGCCAGCGAAATCCAGACCGTTGTTGTCGGAGGCAAAACCCTCCTAAAAGACGGCAAACTGCTGACCGTGGATGAGGCCGCCGCCGTCGCCAAAGCGAAAGAATACGGAAAAAAAGTTACCACTTCGCTTCAATAGGAGGGACGTGGCGCACGAGGGACTCACTTCCTTTCCGACCCATGACGGCTAGGTTTCTTTCCCATTTTGGACCTCTTTCCGGTCCCCTCAATTGGCGCTAAGATTCGCCCTATCAAAACCTTGCACAGATTTTCCGAAACATCCGCTTGACACAGCCGCAATAGAGAAGTAATTTCCTTTCACTATTTTCCCCCGTACTCAGAGCGTCGTTCGCGCCGCCGGGGACTTCAAAAAGGACTCGCTGCGGTCTTTTTATCTCATTGCCGCGAATCCAGGGTGCTTCAGTCCCGGTGTTGAAATCGAGAGAGTCGAAGCTCTTGATTTTTTACCGCTCTTGCAATGAGTCCAGGGTTCCCAAAAAAGGGGTATGAATGATGAGCAAGAGAATTCTCTTTGTCCTGATGATTTGCATGACTGCACTATGTTTCTCCCAGCTCGCGTACGGTCAGGCGATCGGCAGTTTTTCGGGCACTATCACCGATAAGTCCGGGTCCAGCATTGCCGGGGCTACCGTGACCGTGACCTCTCAGGGCACGGGTGCCATCCGGGAAACCAAGACCGATGAAAGCGGGCACTACATCGTGAATTTGCTTCCCGTCGGCGTGTACACCATCCGCGCTCAGTTCCAGGGATTCCAGTCCGCCGAGGCCAAAGACCTGAAGCTGCAGATCGACGAATCCCGCGAACTCAATTTCAGTCTGAACCCCGCTTCTGTCTCTTCGAGCATCGAGGTCACAGCCGACGCTGTCGCCGTCACCACGACTGATCCCACGCTCGGTCAAGTCATCAACTCACAGCAGGTCGCGCAACTGCCCCTCAACGGCCGAGACTTCGTCCAACTCGCCACGCTTACTCCCGGTACCACTCAGGAAACCAATCCGAACAGCTTTTTCAATGGCGGTCCCAGCAGTGAAGTTTCTGCCCGCGGCTCTTTCTCTCTCTCGGTCGGCGGCTCCCGCGCCAACAGCACAGACTGGCTGCCCGATGGCAATGACAACAACGAGCTGACCGCCGGCGGCATCGCCATCCTCTCCTCCATCGACTCCATCCAGGAATTCAAGGTGCTCACGTACAACTACTCCGCCGAATTTGGCACACGTGCGGGACCAACAGTCCTCGTCACCACCAAATCCGGGAGCAATGCCTTCCACGGCTCACTCTACGAATTCCTCCGCAACACCTCACTCGATGCCAAGAGCTTCTTCGCCACCACTCCAGAGAAATTCAATCTCAACCAGTACGGCGGCTCTCTCGGTGGCCCCATCCGTAAGGGCAAAACCTTCTTCTTCCTCGATGGCGAGCAGAAATCTCAGCGCCACGGGATCGCTTTTACAGGCCTAGTCCCGACCGACGCTATGCGCGGAACGGTTCCGGGGGCGCCGTACCCGGACTTTTCGCATGACGCTTTCGGCAACACAATTCCACTGGGCGCACTCGTTAACCCCAATATGAACGGCGCACCAGCTAACGCGAACGGTGCGGGAAACCTCTTCCAGTGCGATGCGAATGGCATTCCTATACCGGCCGATCTGACCCCGGGGAATTACGGTAATCAGGGGGTTGGGTCCCAGGCTTGCAACAAAATCCCTGCAAATTTGTTTAATCCTATTTCCAAGCAGATGATGTCATTCTTTCCAGAACCGAATGCCAATAACGCACAACTGGGGTTCAACTTCGTGAATGCTCCGGTCCGCAAGCTGGATGAAACTAAGTTTGACATCCGACTGGACCACAACTTCTCCGCCAGCGATGCCGCGTTTGCTCGCTTCAGCTATGACCAAGCAGTTTCCTATGTTCCAGGTGGCGCTCCGGGATTCCCGGACTTTGCTTCGCAGTCTCCTTTTGCGAGCAACCAGGGCATCCAGAACCACGGTCGGAATATTTCTCTTTCCGAAACTCACGTCTTTACGCCAACAAAGGTAAACCAGATTTCCGGCGGTTATAACCGCATCTTTAACTACATCACCTCACAGGGCAGTGGGAGTTGCCTATCCGCGAAACTTGGCATTCCCGGCGCCAACCTGGGCTGCGCGGATGGCAGCACTTGTACAGGGGACGTCATCAGTTGCGGTTTGACGTCCACCCAGTTTGACGGCGGCTATTGGTCGCTTGGTGACCGGGGGTTTGCTCCTTTTACCGGCGGCACCAACGTCTACTCCATTTCTGATTCCTTCAATATGATCCTCGGGAAGCACGACATCAAGATGGGCGGCTCAATTCGCGCCATGCAGATGAACGTGCGCACCAACGGCTTCCAGGATGGTTACTGGATACTTTCGGGTCTTTGGACCGGTTCCCCATTCCCGAATGCCGTAAGCCCTGTGGCGGACTTCGCTCTCGGTCTCAGCAGCCTTGCCATTCATGACCAGACCTTCCTCGGTGACACTACGGGCCGGCGTTGGAAGATTTTCCGTCCTTATGTTCAGGACGACTGGCGTGCAACCAAGGATCTGACGGTAAATATCGGTTTGGCTTGGGACATCACCACACCGATCGCCGAGGTGGCGGGCCGCCAGGCAGACTTCAATCCAGCCAACGGCCAGTTCCTGATTCCGGGTGTGAACGGTGTCGGCGACAGCGCCGGCGTTCGCACCTATTGGAAAGCGTTCGAACCCCGCATTGGGTTGGCCTATAAGGTTCGTGGCAGCGACAAAACCGTATTGCGCGCCGGCTACGCGATCTACCACGACGCTTCCTGGAGCCAGGGCGCGCAAGGTTTATGGCAGAACCCGCCATTCTATGCAGAATCGGACAGATTCGCTTTTGGTGGCGCTTGCACATTCGCTTTTGCCGCATGCGCGAACCAATTCGGTAAACTCACACCTTCGGCTATCAGCCTGTCCGATGGCTTCCAAACCTTCAGCGGACAGCCCGATCCCACTTCGTTCACGGGAACACTCCTGGCGCAAAACACCAACTTCCAACCCGGCATGGTGCAGCAGTTCAACGTCAACGCGGAGCACCAGATTCCCGGCGATGTCGTCTTGACCGTGGGTTACGCCGGCGCGCGCTCCAGGCACATTCTGATCGACGGAAACAATCTTAATATCCACAGTCCCAATGCCTGCGGCGTAGTCACTGGGTATACTTTGGGCTGTGGCCCCGGCGGCACTTTCGTTCCCCAACCACCAGCGTTCTCGAATTTCCCATTCAACACGATCAACAACATCACGGACGAGGGAAATGCCAACTACAACTCACTCCAAATCAAAGCTGAAACCAAAAGCGCGCGTAATGGACTGTATGCACTGGTCTCTTACACCTACTCGCGCGCATACGATAACGGGTACGCGGATGGCCTCGGTTCTTCGATTGGCGCCGTTTACTACGGGCTGCCGAACTGGAATAAATTGGACTGGGCGCTCTCCCAGATCAACCTCAATCAGAACTTCACCGCCAGCGTGATTTACGATTTGCCCTTCGGCAACGGAAAGCACTTTGGCAGCAATTGGAGCAAGCCCGTCAACGCTTTGCTCGGCGGCTGGCAGGTAACGGTGATTGAGCACATCAGCTCAGGCTTTCCTGTCTTTGTCGTGGACAGCGCCAACTTCAGTTCGGGAGTCAATTTCCAGCAAAACGGAAACAGCTTGATTCGTCCGAATCAAGTGGCTGACCCGAATAACGCGAACGGCGGCCCGGGTTGCCCTACGCATGTGCACAATGTCCAACATTGGTTTAACCCTTGCGCGTTCGCGGTTGCTCCAGCAGGCCAACTTGGCAACGCCTCCCGCACCCCTGTTAACGGTCCGGACTTTGTCAACACCGACTTCTCCGTGGTCAAGCGCTTCGCGCTGCCCTGGGAAGGCACTGGGCTCGATTTCCGTGCTGAGTTCTTCAACCTCTTCAACCATGCACAGTTTGGCCTGCCCAACACCGGTGCCACTGGCTACGCCGACATCGAAACTCCGAATTTCGGCGCAATCACCTCCACCGTCAACAACCCCCGGCTTGTACAGTTTGGGCTGAAGTTCACTTTCTAGGGGCCAACTTGAAAGCTAATTCTCGGTTTCATTCTTCGCGACCCACGGCGCAAGCCGTGGGTCGTTTCATTTTCGGTGCGATTCTTCTCGCTCTTCTCCTCTCCGTCTCGGCGGCTTCCGGGCAGACGCGGCGCAGGGTCATTATCAATCAGGATTGTTCGGGCCCCGGCGGAAGCAACATGCAGACGCTGGCGACGCTTATCCAGTCGCCGCAGGTTGAGGTGCTTGGCGTTACCATCGTTACCGGCAACCAGTGGCGTGATGAAGAGGTTGTCCACGCGCTGCGCCTTCTGGAAGTCATGGGCCGCACGGACATCCCCGTGGTTCCGGGCGCCGTTTTCCCGCTGGTGCGCACTCGGGAAGAGGCGCAACTCTGGCAGGAGCGCTATGGCAAGGCTGGCTACGCCGGCGCTTGGGACAGCCGCTGGTATCACGAGCCGTTTGTGGTGCCGCCGCCCAAGGAAGGCGCGCCGACTATCAAGCCTTCCACGGAAGACGCGGCGCACTTCCTGATTCGGATTGTGCACAAATATCCGCACGAGGTCACGATCTACGAAGGCGGCCCGATGACCAATCTCGCGCTGGCGCTGCGCATCGATCCGCAATTCGCCGAACTTGCGCAGGAACTGGTCTTCATGGGCGGCAGCCTGAATCCCGCCACCGACAATCCGGAGTTCGTGAACACGCCGCGGCACGAATTTAATTTCTGGATGGATCCAGAAGCCGCGGACGCCGTGCTTCACGCCAACTGGAAAAAAATCACCTGCACGCCGGTGGACATTTCGATTCGAACGCGCCTGACGCAGGCAATGGTGGATGAAATTGCGAAGGCTGGCACTCCGCTGGCGCAGTATGTCTCAAAGTACTACATGCATGGACCTGGCGCCGATTTCATGTGGGACGAACTGGCGGCTGCGGCGTGGATAGATCCCTCGATCATCACCAAGCGCGATGTCCGCTACATGGCGGTGGACACCGACCACGGCGCCGCCTATGGGAACACGCTGACGTGGCTGGAAGGCGACAAGCCCAAACGGCAGCTGCAGCGCGTGGAAATCAATGTCGACCTCGACTTTGAAAAGTTCTACAAAATGTTCATCAACCTGATGAGCGCGCCAACCCCTCGCCCCTAACGCTTAGCGGCCACCTTCAGGTGGCCAACTGTAGGGGTGGAGCTCGCTTCACCCTCTTCTCAACTTTTGTTCTGCGTACTCAGCGAACTCTGCGTTATTCTTTCTTTCCCTCACGCACCTAAGGCTTCCCCGTAATCACAAACTCGCCCAACACTTTCCGCTCCTTCTCCATCTTTTCTTTCTTCTTTGCGGAAACCTGTTCGTAAATCTCCGACTCCTTACGCGCCTTCTCCATCTCTCCCATGCGGCGGTAAACCTGCGCCAGCCGCAAGTGCCCCTCGTCGGGCAAGTCCGTAAACTCCACCGCCTTCCGCAACGACGCCACGGCCTCAGCCAGTTTCCCCTCTTCCTCCTCCAGCAATCCCAATTTCAGAAACGCGTCTCCCATGCGCGGATCGATGGCGATGGCCTTCTGCAACTCCGCCCTCCGCGCCGCAAAATCCCGCTCACCGCGCCGCTGCTTCTCCAGCGCGACGGCGTAGTAGTAGTGTGCGCGGGCGTCATCGGGCCGGAGCGTCGCGTACCGATGAAACGCCTCCGCCCACTCCTGCGGCTCGCTCTTCGCCACTTCCTGCAGCTTGCCAAGGAACAAATAGGGGCGCGGGTCCGCCGGGTCCAACTGAATTGCCTGCAGCAGCCACCGAGCCGCCTGATCGTTCAAATCCTGCGCATAGGCCGCCGAGCCCAAACCCACCAGCATGCGAACCGATTTCGGATAGAGGCGGTGCCCCTTCCCAAAAACTTCCGAAGCAGGGGCATCCGCGTGGTGAAGCAAAAGCTCCGCGCCCCAGGCAAATAGATTTCGCTCGCTAGGCTCCATCTC
>Ga0210399_10004001_pt1 | contig 11462 bp, 8 predicted proteins | sample IncBWC14MmetaG_FD_150865 | JGI IMG/M metagenome (GOLD analysis project Ga0210399, IMG submission 150865) | Forest soil microbial communities from Barre Woods Harvard Forest LTER site, Petersham, Massachusetts, United States - Inc-BW-C-14-M | ecosystem: Environmental > Terrestrial > Soil >...
GCCTCTCTCAAGGGCAAGATCCTGGCGTCGGGGCTGTCCGTCTCGGAGCTGGTGTCGACCGCCTGGGCGTCGGCGTCCACGTTCCGGGGCTCGGACAAGCGTGGCGGGGCGAACGGGGCGCGCATTCGCCTCGCGCCGCAGAAGGACTGGGAGGTCAACCAGCCGGCCCAGCTGGCGAAGGTGCTCAAGACGCTGGAGGGCATCCAGGGCGAGTTCAACAAGGCACAGTCCGGCGGCAAGAAGGTCTCGCTCGCCGACCTGATCGTGCTGGGCGGTTGTGCCGGCGTGGAGCAGGCGGCGACGCAAGCTGGTCACGCCGTCACGGTGCCCTTCGCGCCGGGGCGCATGGACGCCTCACAGGAGCAGACCGACGTGGAGTCCTTCGCCGTGCTCGAGCCGGGCGCGGACGGCTTCCGAAACTACCTCGGGGGCAAGTACCCCGTATCGGGCGAGGAGCTCCTGATCGATCGGGCGCAATTGCTGACGCTGACCGCGCCCGAGCTGACGGTGCTCGTCGGCGGCATGCGCGTCCTGAACACCAACGTCGGAGGGACGAAACACGGCGTCTTCACCAAGCGGCCGGGAGCGCTGACCAACGACTTCTTCGTGAACCTGCTCGACATGGGCACGGAGTGGAAGGCGGCGTCGGACGCCAAGGACGTGTTCGAGGGGCGCGATCGCAAGACGGGCGCGCTCAAGTGGACCGGCACGCGCGTCGATCTCGTCTTCGGCTCGAACTCCGTGCTCCGGGCTCTGGCGGAAGTCTACGGAAGCTCGGACGCGCAGGCGAAGTTCGTCCAGGACTTCGTCGGGGCCTGGACCAAGGTGATGAACCTCGATCGCTACGACCTGGCGTGATCTCAGGGAATAGACCTTAGGGTCTAGTGTCGAACAGCCTCGACGTGGCATCGGGTCATCCCGGACCACGTCGAGGTTGACCGCTTCGTGGGCGGGTACGGCCCTTAGGGCGTACGCTTCGGGTCGGATCCCTGAGCCAGAAGAAGCTGGGCGAGACAGGAGCGGATGGTTTCCCGGGTCACCGGCTTGGCCAGGACAAAGTCGACGGCCGCGCGATCGTCTGGTGCCCCCTTGGGATTGGCACCCCATCCGGTAACAAGGCCGACGGACACGGTAGGGTACGACGCCTTGACGGCCCGCGCCACCTCCCAGCCCGTCATGCCAGGCATCCCGAGGTCGGTGAGGACGAGGTCGACGGGCTGTCCAGACGCCAAGTGTGCAAGGGCGTCCTTGCCAGACTCGGCCCGTGTCACGGCGTGCCCGTCGTCGGCGAGCGCCTCCGCCATCGACTCCCGCACCGCCAGATCATCGTCAACGAGAAGAATGCGTCTGGGTGTGACCCCCTGCGGCTCGACCGATGAGCGCCGGTCGCCAGGCGTGGCCTCTGGCAGAAGCCGAAATGTGATCGTAGTGCCACGCCCCTCGCAGCTGTCGATCGTCAGCTCGCCGCCGTGCCGTTGGATGATGCCGTAGTTCACACTGAGCCCGAGCCCTGTGTTCCTGACGCCCTTGGTTGTAAAGAACGGTTCCAGGGCTCGCCGCTGGGTTTCAGGGGGCATCCCCACACCCGTGTCGGACACGGCACAGGCGACGCCCGTCGCGTCGGCCCAGGTCTTTATCACGATCTGGCCGCCACCGGGCATGGCGTCGACCGCATTGAGGATGAGGTTGACCAGCACTTCCCGCAACGACGAAGGGTCGCCCGAGACGCTCGGGATTCTCTCGGCCTCGAGGCGGACATCGATTCGCACTCCTCGGAGCTGCGCCTCGTCCTGCCAGCGGGCTCGGGTGAGTTCGATCACATCCGCGGCGACCCGATTCAAATCGACGGAGACCGGCTGGTGCACAGGATGTGCCCGGCTGAAGGCGGACAGGCGTCGGACAACCTCCGCACTGTCCCAAAGCGCTTGCTCAGCGGGTTCCAACTGACGGCGCGCCTCGTGCTCTTGGCTGGCCTGCCGGAAGAGCTGGATGCGGGTGAGCGCCACCTGGAGAAGGTTATTCAAGTGATGCGCAGCCCCTGCGGCAAGTTCCCCGGTGGCTTGTAGGGTCCCGGCACGGACCAGTTGGGCCTGGGTACGCGAAAGGTCTTCGTAGGCCAGCTGCACGTCCTGGTAGAGCCGGGCATTCTCGAGGACGAGCGCCGCATGATCGGCAAAGGCCTGAGCGAGGGCAATCTCGTCGTCGGTGAAGATGCGACCCTCACGATCCCCGACGGCGAGGACTCCGATCACACGGTCCTGAACCCGGAGCGGCACGGCCAGGACGGACCGATAGGGACCCTGCGTAATCCGAGTTCGGAGCTCGGTCGGGAGCGTAACGCGCGGGTCGATCAACAGGTTCGGGGTCGCGATCGGTTGGCGCCGCTCAACCGCGACTCCCGCCACCCCGGTTCCCCGGGGGAATACGATCGTTGCCCCGAGGACCGCCGCCACGTCCTCGGCGACGCCGAAGGCCACGAGATCTCCCGTCTCCGGCTCGAGGCGGTAGAGCGCCGACGAGTGCGCCCCGAGAAGGGCGCGGATGCTCTGCCCCACGCGCTGCGCCACGGTCTCCACCGCTAGCGTTTCCGAGAGCGCCCGTCCTAGATCTGCCAGGGCCTTCATCCGCTCGGCCTGTTGGCGCGAGGCTCGATTGAGGCCCGCGTGCTCGATTGCGATCGCCGCCTGGCCGGCAAAAGCCTCGGCCAAGGCCTGATCGCGCGCCGTGAAGGGACGGCGTGCCCGGAAGCTAAGTACGCCCAGCAGCTGCGAGCCGAGCTGGACCGGCACCCCGAGGTACGCCGAGTATCCTAGCCGCTGGTCCGCGGCCCAGTGCTCGGGGACGACGTCGGGAACCTGCGCGATGTCGAGGATGAGGGTGCGCCGTTGGGCGATGACCTTCCCGCTCAGGCTCTCCCCGACCTGAATGCGCGGGCGGAGCATGGTCTCCCGTGCCGATCCCGCCAGCCCGGCGAGCACGAGTTCGTTGCCCTCCAGCAGCCGGAAGCCGGCATTGTCGACCCCGAGGAGGCGGGCGGCTTCCTCCGCAATCAGATTCAGCAGCGTCTCCGGGGACTGAACGGTCCCGATGGTCTTGTTGATCTCGAGCACGGCCGCCAGATGGGCCCGCCCGAGACGCTCCTCCTCGAGGAGTCGGGCCGTGTTGATGGCGATGGCAGCCGCATCGGCCAGCAACTCGATGAGCGCACGCTCCTCGGCCGTGAATCGCCGCCGGTCGCGGAAGAAGATCGCGAGCACCCCGACGACGCGCCCCCCGGTCAACAGCGGCAGCCCTGCGAACCCATGCAGTCCACCCTCGGTCGCGAGGCGGCGATTTAGCCACCGCGGATCGTCGGCGACGTCATCCAGATACTCTGGGGTTTGGGAGACAAAGATGCGCCCGACTAGCCCCTGACCATACGGGATACTCGGAAAGTCCGTCAGCAGGGTCTCGAGATTGCGGTCGATCCCGAAAGTGCCCTGCGTGCGGAGGACACCGGCCACTTGATCGTCCGCCCAGACCCGGCTGCCCGCGGCTCCGAGCAGCCGCGTGGCGGCCTCGGCCACCGCCTGAAAGACCTCGTCTCGTTCCGCGGCCGAGGTCATGAGTCTGGTGAGCCCGCTCAAGGTCGTGAGCTTATCGGCCCGTTGGGCGGCCCGCTCGTACAGGCGGGCATGCTCGAGCGCATTCGCCCCTTGGCTCGCAAACGTTTGGGCGAGCATCATGTCATCGTCCGTGAACACGCGGCCCGTCCGATCACTGACCGTAAGCACTCCGATGACCGTCGCTCCGACCGCGAGGGGTACCACGAGCACCGCCGGGAGCCCCCGGCCCTCGACTTGGAGGACGTCCGACGTCGTCGTTGGCCGCCGCTCTTGGAGTGCTCGAGTTACGAGACCCATCACCGCCGAGTTGTCCAAGCCGGCAGTCAATCCGGCGGCCCTGGCTCCGACGGCAGCTTTCAGCGCGAGACTACCACCAGCGTCGGCATCGACCACGTAAAGCGCGACTTCCTCGGCCTCGAAGAGGCCGCGCATGCTGTCGACGATCTGCTGTTCCACCGCGAACGGATCGAGAGACTGCGCAATGAGGGCCTCGACGCGAGCCAACGCCTCGGCGGCACGCCGGCGGGCTTCGGCATCGCTGAGCAACCGTTGTCGTTCGCGACTCTCCGCTTCGAGGCCCGCCCGCGTCACCTCCAGCCGGCGTTTAGCCGATCGAAGGGTTCCGCACACACTGCTGATGAAGATGGTCTCCAGCAGAAACGCACCGAGACGAACCCCCACCGCGGGGCTGACAATGAACGAATGGAACGGCGGGAGGAAAAGGCCGGCGGCCGTGCCAGCCGAGATCACCGCCGCAAGTAGGCCGAAGCCGACGCCACCGTAGAGGGCGCTGGCCGCCACGGCGGCGAAATAGAGCAAGAACGGGTTGTCCTGCTCGAGGATCGATGCGAGCAGCAGCTTGAGCCCGGTCGCGACCGCGACGGCGAGGCAAGAGACCGCGTAGCGGCGGACGATCGACGGCAATCTGTCGAACGCTTGCGCGACGCGCGTCGGACCCGTATCCGCGTTCAGCACTTGCGTCGGAGGGCTATGAAGACGCCAGGCCGTGGCCAGGGTTAGAGTTCGCCAAGACACTACCTCGTGACCCGAGCGAGGATGAGTGTGATGTTGTCCCGCCCGCCACGTTCGTTGGCCAGGTTCACGAGACGATTGCACGACTCAGATACCTCGCCTTCGGCCGACACCACCTCAGCGATCTCGGTGCTCGAGACGGCGCTCGACAAGCCATCGGAGCAGAGCATCAAAATATCCGCCCGCTGAACGCGTTGGCGGGTCATGGCGACGCTCACCTGCATTGCCGGCCCGAGCGCCTGAAGGATCACGTGTCCCTGGTTGCTTTGGGCCATCTCGTCGGCCGTCAGTTCGCTGGTCTCGACCAGCCGCCGCGCGAGCGATTGATCGTGAGTCAATTGGCGGATCCGTCGATCACGAACCAGATATGCTCGGCTATCGCCCACGTGCGCGACATACACGGCGTCGCCCAGCAGGCCCATTGCCGTCGCCGTCGTGCCCATCCCACGGACCTCGGGGTGTGCCAACGCGTAATCGTGAATGTCGCCGTTGGCCGTCTCGAGCGCCTCCTGTAGCCGCTTCGCGAACAGGCTGGGATCGGTGGACTGCGGGAGCGACGACTGCATCAGATGTGAGTAGATCGCATCCGTCGCCATCCCGCTCGCGACCTCGCCCGCGGCCATCCCGCCCATCCCGTCTGCGACCACGAGGAGGAAGCCGCATTTCCCCACCTTCCGTTCCACAACGACGGACTGTCGGAGCGCGCACGGGTCGGTCAGATCCGCGACCAGAAAAGAGTCTTCGTTGCCTGGTCGCGCGCGGCCGACATCCGTTCTCCCAAATACCTCGATCTTCACCGCGTCATACTCCGCTGCACCTCGCTGATCAGCCGGCGAATCTTTGGCGCCGCCGCATCGGAGCAGAACGTTACCGCCGCGTCCAGTGCCACGAGGCGCTGGAACTCCTCTTTCGCGCGCTCCTCCTGGCCGAGGGCGACGTAGGAGAAGCCCAGATAACAGCGCGCCTCCTCCAGGCGTTTCAGGCGCACCCCAAACTCCTCCGCCTCTTCGAGATCAAGGAACGCCTGACGGAGCCAAGACACCGATTCCGGGAACTGCGCGGACACGTACGCCGCCTTGCCCCGGTCGAGCGGTGACGGCCCGCCGCCTGGCCCGGCGGTCTGACGAGATCGCGCGCCGAACGCAGCCGATAGCTTCCACTGGTCCTCCGCCCAGTCCGGCTTCCGCAGGCTCCAGTAGGCATCCCCGAGAGCACGGTGGGCGCGCGCCAGCTCCGCCATGCGCAGGCCGCGATCCTCGACCCGCTGCAAGTCCCAGATGGCGCGGTTCAGCGAGCGCACCGCCCCTTGGACATCCGCGGCGTCCAGCTGAGTCAGCCCACGCTGTAGGTTCGTGCGGAGCCCGGTGTCGGCCCCCGCCCACGCATATTTCATCGGCGTCACGACGGTTTCCGCCGTCCGGTCCAGCGCGGCACAGCCCGCAGCCGCGAGGCTGCACAGACCCGCGAGCAACCCGAGATGCCAGCCGCCACGCATCCCCTTACCCATCTCTTTCACCAACCTCAGTCACCAAATTGTCGCGACCGAAAGTCATAGCTCAGTCGCACCGGGTGCTCCACCGTGTGCTGCTCGTCGATGCGGACCACGCGTTCGGGACTCCGGTCGCCAGCCTGCTGCAGTTGGACTCGGTGCTCACCAATCTCCACGCGCAGACAGGCCGCGGGTGTTTCCCCTAGCGGTTGGCCATCGACCAGGACGGTCGCGAAGGGGACGGCGTTCACGCTGAGGCAGCCGTGCCGCCGAGGTGGCCTGATGGTCCCGAGCGCTTCGGTCGGTCGCTCCAGCGTGACCGCGCGCTCGGCGCGCCCCACCCGCTCGCCGCCGTCCAGTGCGCCCGAGGCCACAGTGCGGCGGCCGGTCCTCTCCGGACTCGGGATGGCAGCCGACGCGTCCGGCCCTCCAACTCGCGACTCGCCCGTTCGGTCGACTTCGTTCGTTCCGGTCGGCCTCAGACGATCCGAGGCCTCGGTCACCATGCTGGTCTCGCCCGATCGCTCGGCCGGCACCACGCTCCGCCGGGCCTCGGACAGGCCGCTTGTACTTCCGGCAATCGCAAGGCCCGCCAATCCGACGGTGAGCGCTCGTCGCATGGCCCGAAAGGTGCCCCCGCGTGTTGCCCCGCCCCCGAGGTCTCGTGTGCGCGCAAGTGCCCGCGCAAGCGCCCGGGCGCTCTCGTACCGATCGTCCGGCCTCTTGTTCATGGCCTGCCGGATGACCGCGGCGAGCGCAGGGGTGACCGCGGGGCGGTGTCCTCGGGGCGAGGTCGGCTCGACGTGTGCGGTGTCATGGAGGACGGCTATGAGATCCGTACCGGGAAACGCTCGCACCCCAGACACGGCTTCATAGAGCACAACCCCGAGGGCAAAGATGTCGCTCCGCCCGTCCGTCACGCCGCCGGTGACCTGCTCGGGTGCGATGTAGCCGGGCGTCCCGACCATGGCCCCGGTCTCCTCCCCGCCGGAGCCCGACAACGACGCAATACTGAAGTCCCCCAGCTTGGCCACACCGGTCTTGGCCACCAGGATGTTCCCAGGTTTGATGTCCCGGTGAACCACGCCCAGGGCGTGGGCATATTCCAGCGCCTCACACATCTGAAGAACGATGTGAATGGCCTCGGCCGGCGCCAGCGGGCCGTCGGCGATGAGTTGCGCGAGGGTCTGCCCCTCGACGTACTCCATGACGATGCATGGCGTGTCGTGCCAGCTGACGACGTCGTGGATGGCGACGATGTTCGGGTGATTGAGCCGTGCCACGGTGGCCGCCTCGCTTCGGAAGCGCCGCTGGACCTGCCCGCTCTGCCCAGCCGCCGACTCGCGAGTAGGCCGAAGGGTCTTGATCGCGACGACTCGATCGAGCTCGGGATCGCGGGCCTTGAAGACAACGCCCGCCGCACCTCGGCCGAGCTCAGCGAGGATCTCGTAGCGGTCGATTCGATCCGCGGGAACGATCGGCACCGTTGAACTCATGAAGCCGTTGCGTCCACCGACGCCGACCCACGTTGGCGGGCAGACCGTGATGTCTGCGGCACGAGCTCGTCCAAGAATGTCACCCGTAGGCCGCCGATCTCGATGACGTCTCCGCTCTGGAGCGTGGCCTGCTCGAGGGCCCACCCATTGACCTTCATGTGGTGCCACCACGAGAGATTCCGCACCTCGCAGCCGAACTGCGTCCGCAGGACGAGCAGATGTTGCTTCGGACCCGCGGGCACTTGGAGATCACACAGCGGGCTCCGTCCGACGAGGGCCCCTCCGGTGGCCAGAAAGAAGGTCCCGCGCTGACCCTTGGCCTCCCACTGGAGTTGAGCCCGCCGTTGCTGAGCGACAGCCCGACGCAGACGCTCCGCCTCCTCGGCGCTCATGTACACCGTCTCGGTGAGCGCCCCGCCGGACGTGAACGCCGCGGCCGCCTCCGGGCCCGCCGACTCGGAAATCGCGCTGTCGAAGAACAACGAGAATTTGCCGAACGAGATCTCATCCCCGCGCTTGACTGGCTGCACCGACGTCAGGCGCTGGCCATTGAGGAAGGTGCCGTTGATCGATCCGAGATCCTCGATCTGCCAGCTGCCGTGAGCGCCAAACCGGATCTGGGCTTGGCGGCGAGAGACGGAGGCGTCGTCGATCATGAGCTGCATGTCCGCCGCGCGGCCGATGTTGATGACGGACGAGTTCACCTCGAATACACGCACCGGCTTACGTTCCAGAACCACGGTCAATTTCGGCATCCCTGCCATCTCCCCGCTTGCGGCCGCTCGCCCCGGCCCACCGAGGCCTTTCTGCCATCTAGGGCCTGATCGCTGCCGCAGATTCAGCGTGACTTCGAGGCCTATTTAAACGTGAAGAGAGCAAGGGTCGCGCCAGCGTCGAGAGGCTGGAAACCACAAAAACATCCGCCTCTTCAAAGACCTGCAGGACGGGGACTCCCGCAACCGGGCAGTAACTGTCAGCCCTCGACCGAAAATTGGCAGGTGGGTGTCAAGACGACTGCCGGGGAGGCGTTTAGAGGGTGCCACCCTCCGCACGACGGTGACGGGTCTCAGGTTCCTGCGCTCGGCCGGCGGACCTCGTTCACGCTCGAGGACGTCTGGCATGCGCCGCTAGGCGCGATCCTCTATCGAGACGGCGCCGATATGCGACGCAATTCGCTCGGGCGACGACTCGCCATGGATTTCTTTGGGTGGCAGGATGACTACTGCTACGACCGGCCGGGCTCGACCACCCGGCCCCCTCGGCAGTGGGCGCCAGGTAGGTATCGCGTCGATCTCTGGGTGGCAGACTCCAAGGTTGCCCCTGGATCGTTCGACATTCGCAAGCGTCGCCGGACCACTAACACGCCCCCTTGCCGGAGAACCGGAGGGAGCGAGAAGCACCTACCGCCGGCGCCGTTTCCTCCACGCCGTCGAGCCCGCCAGTCCCGCGAGCATAGAGCTCGCCAGAATGATCGAAGAGGGCTCAGGCGTTGCCGTGAGGGGATCCGCGGTCTCGCTCAGGAAGGTGTCGAAACTGACCGTGCTCCCATCGAGCGTGTAGTACTCGTTGTGGAGCGATGGATTGCTGCTCAGATTCACCCCATGGGCGTCGAACATGAAGGCAAAGTTGCCGGGTGCCGACAGGTTAATCAGATTCGTTGTCAGGTTTGTATTGTAGAACCCGCTGAACCCGCCACCCGGAACCGCGCCGTTGTGAAGATTCGAAGTGGCGATGTTGTCGACGTCCGCATCCTTTACCACACCCCAGCCCGCGGGAATCGCGGTCGGGAGCGCCTCCGAGCCAACGGCATCTAGGTCCAGCGGAGTACTACCTCCAAACTTGAAAACGAGGCTGCCGAGATAAACCGGCGTCGTATTGGGATTCGGAGTCCCGGACGCGTTGACTGTTGCCGTCACCGTGCAGTCCGGCGGGCACCCAGCGCCGGACAGCCCCAAGGTGTAGGCGATCTGGCTCGTGCCGCCAAGCTGTGTGTCGGTGAAGCCATACGAAATGCTGCTGGCGCCCGCGGGCGACGCGAGGCCCAGCACTAGGATCAGCCCGAAGACAGTGCGAATTAGGCTCACCAGCCAGGTTCCCTTTCCTGCCAATTTAGTCATGGCGCTCTTGTCGTTGAGCAGGAAGCTTGCCAGCCTGGCCATCATCGATCGAACAACAATTTTTCACTAACTTACGCTCTATTCTGCCGACCGATGCCGGCTCTATAATAAGAAGGGATTTTCCCATGTTCGCAGCCAACTGCACGACGTGGGGCAAGAAATGCGTCGGGGGTGTCAGGCATCCGTCCCAGAATGGGGCACGCCGGCCGGCTCGGTTCAGGGTGTTGCGAAGCTTCCGCGGTTCGAAAACGGCGTTCGCCGAAGAGACGGCTACGGGATCGTGATCCGGCCCGACGTCGCGACCGAGACGGTCAGGGTCGCGCCGGTCGTGCCGTTGATAACTGTATAAGTCATGGCTGGGAGTGCACGCCCAAGGTAGTCGAACACCGGGCTCGTCGACGCACTCACGGTAAAGCCGGCCTGGAGCGTGATGTTGCCGGCACCATCGGTGATGGACCCCACCCAAGGGGTCCCCGTGCACGTATTGTTCACATAGAAGGCCATCTGCGTCGGTGTCGGCACTTGTACGCACACGAAGTCCTTCTGATCGATGGCCATTTGGCGAGCTTGATTGAGCAGGGCGCGGACCTGCTGGGCCCCCGTCGTACTTTGAGCATTGTGGTAGTAGGTGAGGACCATCGGGACGCCGACGCCGATGAGGATGCCGGCGACTGCGAGCACCATGAGGAGCTCGGTGAGGCTGAACCCGGACCGCCGGCTCCTCACCACGCGGCCACGGGACATCGGGAGATCATTTGTCGCGGCTCAAGCATCTGGCGATGGAGACCGCGGGGAGTCTAGCAGAGGCTCTGGCGAGGCAGCGCTATTCCTTGGCGGCGGCGGTCTGTGGCTCGGGGAAATCGTCCTGCGAGGCGAGGCTGTTACTCTGCGTGAGCTCCAGAACCTTCGTCTCGCTTGATTTCAGCTCCACCCGGAGCCGCCAGATTGGTGAGCCGGCGACACGGTTGGTGAGTTTGTAGGCGCCCGGAACGACGTCCGGAAATTTGAAGTTCCCGTTCTCGTCGGTCCGCAGGTTGTAGCGCTCTTCCTTCGTCGGGCTGTCAGGCTGGCCTACCAGGAAGAGTTGCAGTCGCGGCATCGGCTGCGGCGTCTGTCCCGCCTGGGCGTAGACGGCACGGCCCTCCAGGCTGGCGTTCCCGGCCTGCCGATCCCGGTTGACTCGGCTTGGGGTCGACGCGGTGGCGAGCACGGGAGGCAGTGCACCGGCCCGGATCAGCCATTGTCGGGCGGCCTCGACCTCCGAGGCCTTCGGGGGCCCGTATTGAACCACCCACCGGAACTCCCGGACCGCATCATCCCGCCGATCGACATGCGAGCTTGCGACACCGAGCCCATAGTGGAGCCCCACTTTCTCCGGGGATTCGCGCAGGGCCTCTTGATACAGTTCGATCGCTTCGATGTACCGCCCGGCATTGAGTGCCCGGGCCGCCCGCGTGGTGCCATCCTCGGCGCCTGAGGACGCCGGCCGCGGTGGAGACTGGCATGCGGCCAGCAGCCCGATGAGAACAACCAGCACCAATGCCTTCGAGCGATTCATGTCACGACCTCGCGATCTGCGTGTAGAGGCGCCGGGCTCGATCAGCGGGTAGCCTATCGCGGCACGGCCAGCGCGGCCGCCTGGCTGATCAGTCGCTGCGCCGTCTCCCACTGGACGGTCCGTTGCGTCCGGGCGGCATCACGGGCCGCTTCCGCCCGCGTCAAC
>Ga0210399_10004002_pt1 | contig 11461 bp, 8 predicted proteins | sample IncBWC14MmetaG_FD_150865 | JGI IMG/M metagenome (GOLD analysis project Ga0210399, IMG submission 150865) | Forest soil microbial communities from Barre Woods Harvard Forest LTER site, Petersham, Massachusetts, United States - Inc-BW-C-14-M | ecosystem: Environmental > Terrestrial > Soil >...
GAGGGACCCATACGGGAAGCCGTGCTGTCCTTGGCGCGCGCCAACCAAGTGCCGACCCAGCATGTGGAATGGTTCGATGCCTCCAAACAGACCACGCGGGTCAGCGCCAATGTCGCGGGTCTGCTCAACACCACACGAATCGCACTCAATGACAATCTCCTGAACAAAACCTCTTTGCCGGAAATCAAAGCGGTGCTCGGACATGAGATGGGACATTTCGTGCTCAATCATGTCTGGAAAGCACCGATTTTACTGGCACTGATCATTGGTACGGCGTTGTGGCTGCTCGGCATGAGCATGGACCGCGCGCTCGCGCGTTGGGGAAGCCGTCTGCAGCTTGGGGATCGCGCCGATCCGGCGGCGCTGCCGCTGGCGGTGGCGTTGTTGTCGGTAATTTTCTTTGTCCTGACGCCGCTGCAAAATCTGGTGGTGCGCAGCTACGAGGCCGAGGCCGATGCATTCGGCCTGAACGCGTCGCGGGAACCGTATGGCTGGGCAATGTCCGCCATGCGCCTTTCCACGTATCGGAAAATCAATCCCGGAAAAATCGAAGAATTCCTGTTCTACGATCACCCGAGCGGCTACCAGCGCGTCCGTGCCGGCATGATCTGGTTGAAGGAAAATCAAGCTGCCGTGGCCGCCGCGGATGCCCATGCTCCGGCAGCAGTGCCTGCAGCGGACCTTGCGAAGCCGTAATAGCCAATAAACACTGGGGGAATCCAACATGTCGCACAAATCATTGGCGCTGCTGCTGCTCATCGCCGGCAACACGGTCCAGGCGGCGCAGCATTTCGACGGCAGCACTTGGTGGGACACCGTGAAGGTGATTTCGGACGACAAGTTCGAAGGGCGCGACACCGGCAGCCAAGGCGAGCGCCAAGCGCAAGCGTACATCGTTGATAAGCTCGAGGCGCTCGGTATCGAGCCGGCAGGCGCGAACGGCTACTACCAGACGGTGAGGTTCCGGGCGCTGCAGATCGTCGAAGCCGGCTGCGAGCTTGCACTGATTCGGGACGCTCATGCGCAGCGCATAGCGCTGGGCGAGCAGGCATTTTTCACCACCCGCTTCGGGCTGGCGCCGAAGGTGGATGCGCCGCTGGTATTTGTCGGCTACGGACTCGATATTCCTGAAACGGGCTACAATGATTTTGCCGGTCTCGACTTGAAAGACAAGGTTGCGGTGGTAATTACCGGTTCGCCGGCAGAGGTGCCGTCGGCGTTGAGTGCTCATTACCAGTCGCGCGCCGAACGCTGGAAGGTGCTCAAGGCGGCCGGGGCCATCGGCGTCATTCAAATTCCCAATCCCGCCTCCATGGACCTGCCCTGGTCGCGCATGGCGCTGAACCGCAATCACCCCAGCATGGATCTTCTGGGCCCGGAATTCGATGAAACCGCCGGCGGCCGACTGAGCGTGGTGTTCAATCCGGCTGATGCCGATTTGCTGCTCGAGGGGACGGGCCATACGTTCGCGGAGATTGCCGCCCTCGCCAAAGACCGCAAACCCATGCCGCACTTTCCATTGCATGTATCCGTCAGCGCCACCACGGTGACTCACGCCGCGAATGTGGATTCGACGAATATCGTCGCCCGGATTGCAGGATCCGATCCTAAGCTGAAGAACCAATATGTCGTGCTCTCCGCGCATATCGATCACGTCGGCATCGGCGAGCCGATCAACGGTGATCGCATTTACAACGGAGCCATGGACAATGGATCGGGCAGCGCGCTATTGCTGGATGTTGCGCGGTCGCTCAAGGAGACCCATGCAGAGCTGAAGCGCTCGCTGCTCCTGGTTTGGGTCACCGGCGAAGAGAAGGGCCTGCTGGGATCCAAGTACTTTGCCGCGCATCCGACCGTACCGGCGAAATCGATGATCGCCGACATCAACACCGACATGTTCTTGCCGATCGTGCCGCTCACGGTATTGACGGTTTATGGTCTCGCGGAATCCGACCTCGGCGACCGCTTGACCCAAGTCGGCAATCGCCTCGGCGTGCGCGTGCAGCCGGATCCACTGCCGCTCCTCAACGTGTTCATTCGCAGCGACCAGTACAATTTCGTTCGCCACGGCATTCCCTCTCTGATGATCGATATTGGCGCTGTTCCCGGTACGCCCGAGGCGCAGACGCTGAAGACCTGGCGGACCGAGCGCTACCACGCACCATCCGACGATGCCAATCAGCCGGTGGACCTGGCGACCGCCGCAGGCTACGAAGAAGTCATTCGCTCATTGGCCATCGAGGTTGCCAATGACCCCGAGCGGCCGCAGTGGAAGCAGGACAGTTTTTTCCGGCGTTATGCCGCAGAGGCCAGGTGAGAGTTGAGTTTCACTGCGCGGCGGCGGCCGGCGAAAGATTCAATGGCTTAATGGCGGCCGTCGCGGCTATCGATCGCACGGGGCTGGGCCGCGAACTGATGCCGGAATCGCGGTTGCCGGTCCCGCGCAACGCCGCCGCAACCAAACGATCGAGCAGACCCCGAGTAGCACCATCGCGATTCATCCGTCGGCTGCTCCACTGCAGCGACGGACCGCCGCGTTTACCCGCTTGCAGAGAAAACGTGCTGCCCCGGGTTTCCCACAGAGTCAGCACACGCACGCGATCCTGGGACTTGTATTCCGCCATCCTCTGCCAGACGCTCGTGCCTTGCAGCATCGGAGTATTGCTGGCGAAGCTCTCGCTCGCGGAGATTTCCGCGGCGGCAGAGTCGTGGCGGCGCGGCCGAAATTCCGTCGCCGAGAATCCGTCAGCATCTGTAAATGATCGGTCGGTGGAAAGTACCGGAGTCGACAGCCGCGCGGCGGACGGCAGCGGCTGGCGCGCTTGGGCATGGTCGGGCGCAAGCCGCACATCGGCAGTGGATGCGTGGTCGCCTGCCACTGCCTGGCTCGCACGCACCAAGGCATACAGCACTACGGTCAAGACAATCCCGTCGCGGATGCTGCTGTAACCCGCGCTGCGAGCCGACGCTCCACTGACTGGCGCAATTTCCGACATGGCAGAATGATCCTTCATCACGGCGCGAAGATCTTCCGCGTATCCTGCAACGCCCAAGAAATCTCGCGTGATGCGGCTCACAATCTGCGCCAAACGCAAATGGCGCGCTACCATATATCAACATAAGTGCCGACATTTCTCCGTTATGTTGAGCGCCGAATCTGTCGGCGGCGCGGCTTAAACATCCGGCTCGTCGTACTCCGCGCGGCCTTTTTCCCATTCGCGGCCGTTGAATGGCTTTATCGACATCGACTCGATGCTGCCGCTGTCGATGCAGCGTGCGTTGACGCTGATTCCGTCAGGGTGCGAGCGAGGGATATAGAACGATTTCACTCCGCAGGTGGCGCAGAAAAAATGCTTCGCCACTCCGGTGTTGAACGTATAGGTTGCAAGCGCGTCGCTGCCGGACAGCAATTTGAAGCACTCGGCAGGCACGATCAAATGCAGATACCCAAACTTGCTGCAAATGGAGCAATTACATTCAGAGACAGTGATGCTGGCGGGCGCGACGACTTCGAAACGGACGCGGCCGCAATGGCAGCCGCCTGTGTGGGTGCGCATGTTTGCCGATGAGCTAGTGTTTGTGCTCTAGCGCAGCGAGATCGCTGACCTCGGACATCAGGCGCTCCGGACCGCCGGCAGTAGCCACGTCGGCAATGTACTTGCCGTTCACGACGAACGTCGGCACGGCGCTGACCCGGTATCGCTGCACCAGTTCATCAGCTCTCTGCATGCTTTTTTCAACTTCAAACGAGTGATACACCTTTTCGAAATCAGCTTCCGGAATGCCCAGTTTTCTGATGAACGCAAGTTGCATACGCTCCGCCGCAGCGGCATTGTTCGGATCGCCGCCGATCAAAGGATCGCCGTTCACTTGGATTTCCTTGAATACTTCGTCGTGAAATTGGTTCAGCTTGCCCATGCTCTGCAGGGTGTAGAAGAGACGCGCCAGTGAGCGATGACCTTCGTTCCACAACACGGGAACACGTGAAAAGCCGATGTAAGGCGCCTTGGTCTTATCCCAGGACTGCACCAGCGGCTCGAGCGCGTAGCAGTGCGGGCACGCGTACCAAAAAAACTCCAGTACCTCCACTTGTCCAGAGGGAACCGCTGTGGGCTGCGCAGGAACCAGCCGCGCGTAATTGACGCCTTCCTGCCATGGAGTGGAGGCGGGCAGCGCGGCCGCCGCAGTCGCTGAGGTCGCCGCCGCCACCGTCGATGCAACCGCCGCCAGCAATGAGTTATGCACACCGCTGTCGCCCGTCGTTTCCTCGACCGTCTCGGTTCCGTCCTCGTTCAACCGCGTGAGGGTCGATGGCTGCCGGGCGTCGGGCGCTGATTTGTCGCGCGCGGCTGAAGAAGATTTGCTGCCGTTCGGCGCCGGCGCGTTGGCCGCCGCAGGCGCGCCCGCCGGAGTGCGCTGCGCAGGCCCTTGTCTGCCGCACGCGCACAGCACCAGCGCCAGTCCCATCAGCAGCGCCGCTTTGCGAGACTGCATGTCAGCGAACGCCTTGCGTGTACGATGCAAGGTTGCGGATATCGTCGCTGGAAAGGCGCTTGGCGATCGTTTGCATGACGCCGTTTGGTCCCGTCGTCCGGGTCCCAGACGCATAGTCATTCAATTGCTTCACCACGTAGACCGACTGCTGGCCGCGCAGCGCCGGGAATTTGGCCGGTTCATTGCCGCGGCCGGTGGGTCCGTGGCAGGCCATGCAGGCCGGAATTGCGCGCGACTGGTCTCCGCCGCGATAGAGCTTTTGGCCGGCCTGCCAGAAGGAAGGATCCGCTTCGAGCCCGGTGTTCACCAAGCTGTCGAAATACGCGCCCAGATCCGTCATGTCGTTCGCGGTCAAGGTCGCCACCATCGGCATCATCACGGGATTCACCCGTTTGCCGTCCTTGAAATTCTTCAGCTGCTCGGCGATGTAGTCCGCGCCGATTCCCGCCAGACTAGGCCACTCCGGATTGGTGCTGTTGCCGTTCGCGCCATGGCAGGCCTGGCAGGTCACCGCCTTGGTGGCGCCGGCTTCAATATTGCCGTCCGGGAATGCGGCGGTGCTCAACAGGGTGCAGGAAATTGTCGCCGCTAGAATCCAAAACCGCTTCATGATCGCCTGATGTCCCATTTTATTGTGAGTCGCGCAACCCTAAATTGTACACTAGAGTCAATAATTTGCGCCCCGCCGAGCCATGTCGACCTATCCCAACGTGAAATTCGTGACCAGCGCCGCCGAGGCACATCAACTCGCGCCGGACACCGGCAGAGAAGTCGCCTTCGCCGGGCGCTCGAATTCCGGAAAGTCCACCGCCCTCAACTCCATCACGCAACGAAGCGGGCTGGCGCGGGTGAGCCGAACCCCCGGCCGCACGCAACTGATCAATTTCTTCGAACTGGCTCCCGGACGCCGCCTGGTGGATCTGCCGGGCTATGGTTTCGCCAAGGTGCCCGAGCGGGTGCGGCTGCACTGGCTGCAACTGATGGAGCACTATTTCAACGTGCGCGAATCGCTGGTGGGCTTGATGCTGATCGTCGATAGCCGGCGCGGCCTCGGCGCCCAGGATGTTGCCATGCTCGAGTGGGTACTGGCACGAAATCGCCATGCGCATGTTTTGTTGACAAAAGCAGACAAATTGAATCAGCGCGATTCACAGCGCGTTCTCAAGGAAACGGCGGCGGCGGGGAGAGATGCTGCGGTGTCCGCGCAACTGTTCTCGGCGCACCAATCCCGAGGCGTCGAAGAAGCGCGCGAAGTCCTGGATCGCTGGTTGAGGCAGCCATAAAAAAGCCCCGATGGGCGCTTGTGGCAGCCATCGGGGCAGACCAACCCGGCATGGGGATGACAAACCGGGTCTTGCCCGCTCAGGGAGAAGAGCGGGGAGCGCCTTATGCGCTCATTTGGTTAGATGGGGATGGTTCGCGAAAGTTCCAGTCCTTTGAACAGCCAGTTTTCAAGGGCGATCCCGGGAAAAAATTGCCACGCGGCAACGCAGCGTGAGCCTGCTGATTTTGCACCAAAAAATGCTTGAGCGCACCTATTTAATGTGCTTCATCCCAATTCCGGCCGACGCCCACATCCACTTTTAGCGCGACTGCCAGATCCGCGGCATGGATCATGTGTGTCCGTATTTGTCCTACAAGGGAATCGACCGCTTCGTCCGCGACCTCGAGCACCAGCTCGTCGTGCACTTGCATGATCAGCCGCGCCGCAGCGCGTGAACTTTGCAGCCACGCATCGACCTCGATCATGGCGCGTTTGATGATGTCGGCGGCGGTGCCCTGCATGGGCGCATTGATGGCGCTGCGTTCCGCGTATTGGCGCAAAGCCGCATTGCGCGATTGAATTTCCGGTAGATAGAGACGGCGCCCGAAAACGGTTTCCACGAAGCCGTTCTGACGCGCTTGGCGGCGCGTCTCTTCCATGTAGCGCTTCACTCCGGGATAACGCTCGAAATAAAGATCCATGTACTTCTGCGCCTCGCCGCGGCCGATACCTAACTGCCGCGCCAGGCCGAATGCGGACATGCCGTACATGAGGCCAAAATTTATCGCCTTTGCCGAACGCCGCTGCTCGGCGCTGACGCTGTCCAACGGCGTGCCGAACACCTCCGCTGCCGTCGCCTGATGAATGTCGCGATCCTCGGCGAACGCACGCAGCAGAGCCGCGTCGCCGGACAGATGGGCCATGATGCGCAGCTCGATCTGCGAGTAGTCGGCTGCGAGCAGCGAAAACCCGGGCGGCGCGACGAATGCCTGGCGAATGCGCCGCCCCTCCTGCGTACGGATCGGAATGTTTTGTAAATTCGGATCGGTCGACGACAGCCTTCCGGTGGCCGCAACCGCCTGGTGATAGGAAGTATGAATGCGTCCGGTCGCCGAATTGATCTGCAGCGGCAGATTGTCCGTGTAAGTGGATTTGAGTTTCGCCACGCCGCGATATTCCAAAATCAGCTTCGGCAGCGCATAAGACTCCGCCAACTCTTCGAGCACGTCCTCCGCGGTGGACGGTTGGCCGGTCGGCGTCTTGCGCATCACGGGTATGCCGAGTTTGCCGAACAAGATTTCCTGCAGCTGCCGCGGAGAATCCACGTTGAATACCCCACCGGCTTCCGCGTGGGCCTGCTTCTCAAGCTCCAGCATCCGCGCCGCCAATTCCGCGCTCTGCGCTTTCAGAAGCTCGCGATCGACGAGCACGCCGGCGCGCTCCATGCGGAACAGAACCGGCACGAGCGGTTGTTCGATGTTCTCGTAGACAAATTTTAAGGCAGGGATTGCCTCGATTTGCGGCCATATCGCGCGATGCAGCTGCAGCGTGATGTCCGCATCCTCGGCGGAATACTCCGCGGCGCTGTCGACATCGACCTGATTGAACGTGAGGCGCTTCGCGCCCTTGCCTGCGACATCCTCGTAGTGAATGGTTTTGACGCCGAGGTACCTCGCGGCAGTTGCATCCATGTCGTGACGCGTGGCGACGCTGTTCAGCACGTACGACTCAAGCATGGAATCGAAGCGCTGGCCATTGAGGGCAATGCCGTAATTAGCCAGGACATGGGCGTCGTACTTCAAATGATGTCCGAGCTTCGCCTTGGTGATGTCCTCGAGTATGGGCTGCAAGCCGGCAAGCACTAAGGCAAGATCAAGCTGAGGCGGCGCGCCCGCGTAGTCATGTCCGAGCGGCACATAGGCTGCTTCACCCGGAGCAACGGCGAATGACACCCCCACGATGCGCGCCTGCATGTAGTCGAGGCTTTCGGTCTCGGTATCGAAGGAGATGAGCGGCGCGGCGCGCAGTTTTTCCAGCCATGCGTCGAATGCTTCCTGGGACAGAATTTTATGATAGTCGCGCACGGCGGAGGTGCTGCTGACCGCGATTGCCGTGATCTGCGCGGGGCCCGTGCCCTGGGTGTCGGCAATCACGACATCAACTTCCGCGGTTCCTGAGGTCGCCGGCTCCGGGCCCAGTGATTTGAGCAGCGCGCGTAATTCCAAACGCGTATATAACTCTCTGAGGCGCGCGATATCGGGCGCACCGGTGCTGAGCTGTTCGGCCGTGACGTCCAGCTTGAGCGTCGCATCGATCGTGGCCAGCTTGCGGGACAGTTCGAGCATCGGCAGTTCGCTGCGCAGATTTTCGCCGACTTTGCCGCCGATTTCGGCGGCGTGAGCGATCAGGCTGTCGAGCGTTTGATACTGATTGAGCCACTTTGCCGCGGTCTTGGGTCCCACGCTGGTGACGCCCGGAATATTGTCCGAAGTGTCGCCAGTGAGCGCCAAGTAATCGACGATCTGCTCCGGGAACACGTCGAACTTCGCCTTGACGCCGATGCGATCGAGCCGGGTGTTGCTCATTGTGTTCAACAATTCGATGTTCGGCCCCACCAGCTGCGCCATGTCTTTGTCGCCGGTGGAGATCAGAACTTTGAATCCCGCATCCGCCCCCTGCTTTGCCAAGGTGCCGATCACGTCATCCGCTTCGACGCCGGGCACGCGCAGCAGCGGCAGTCCCATGGCGGCCACCGTGTCGAACAGAGGCTGCACCTGCGCGCGCATGTCATCGGGCATGGACGGACGGTGCGCTTTGTATTGATCGAAAAGATCGTCTCTGAAGGTGCGGCCCGGCGCATCGAATACTACCGCGATGCGATCCGGCGCCTCTTCCTTGATCATTTTGTTCAACATGTTGAGCACGCCCAACACCGCGCCGGTGGGCTCGCCTTTCGATGTCGTGAGGGGCGGCAGGGCATGGAAGGCCCGATACAGATAGCCCGAGCCGTCGACCAAAATGAGCTTGCGTGCGGCCATGAATTTCGCTCGATACTCTTCGGATCAAGGATGCGAGGTCGGGTCCGTGGGCGTTGGAGTGTTCGGCGCGGCCGGAGGCGTGGGAGTCGCGGTGCCTTGCGCTGCAGGCGCCGGGGCGGTTGCGGCATTTCCGTTTGTAGATTTTGCAGGGGTGGCGGGCGGTGCGGGAATGCTGCGCTTGTGCTTTTGCGCGTCGGGCATCACCAGCGGTCCTTTTTGACCGCAGCCGCACAGTACCCCGGCCAGGCAGATAAAGACCCATGGACGAGCAAACTTCATGATGTTAAGTATACCCGCGCCGCGGACCTTAGGGTTTTGCCGGAACTTCTGGTCTTGCGGTCCGGTCCAATATGGGAAATTTTCGGGAGGCTCCGATGCTGCGGATTTCAAACACCCTTGGCGTATTCCTGGTGATTGCGGCATGCGGTATATCCACCGCAGCGCTGGCGGACAATCCGGTGGGATTCTATGTTGGTGCGGGCGTGGGCCAATCCCAGATCCGCAGCAACGATGCGAATTATGGGTATCCCGGGTACTACAACGATTATCAGTTCGCGTGGAAGGCGCTGGTCGGCATCCGGCCGATCCACATGCTGGGCGCTGAGTTCGAATATATCGATTTCGGCGAGCCGAACTGCAATGGCTATTACAACAACTATTACAGCGGCTATTGCAACATCGCGCAAAACGGCTACAACTCCCACCCGACCGCGACCGCCCTTTTTGCGGTGGGTTATTTGCCGATTCCCGTACCCTACTTCGACGTCTTCGCCAAAGCGGGGGGCGCGCGTCTTTCGCTCGATGTGCCTACCCTCATTTCAGTGCCCTGTGTCGCAGGCAGTCCGTGTCCGAATTATTCGATCGGTCCCCAGCAATCCGTGACGAACACGAAGTTTGCGTATGGCGGCGGCGTGCAATACAGATTCCCTTTCCTTGCGCTTACGCTGCGCGCGGAATACGAACGCATCAGCTCGCAATACGGCGACCCCGATGCATTGATGGTCAGCGCGCTCTGGACGTTTTGACGCGGTCGTAGCCTTTCGCGCGGCATGCGCTTGCGCCGCAGCGCGGTCGCAGCAATGCACCGCGCTATACTGGCGCGCATGGTGCTACCTTCGATATTCCGCGCCCGCCCCGCATTGTTTTTCGGGCTCGCGGCAGCGCTGCTCGGCGGCTGTGTCAACAAAAACCTGGCAACCCTGCCGGCCCGCGCCGGCGCCGATGCGGCGGCGGCAACGACGCGCGCGCTGCGCAGCAAGGTCGATACCATCGTCGTCATCTTCGCGGAAAATCGCGCCTTCGATAACTTGTACGGCAATTTTCCCGGCGCTCGGGGCTTGAGCGAAGTTCTCGATGGCGCGGGCCGGCCGCTGCCAGCATATCAAGCGCAGGTGGATCGCAACGGCACGGTGCTGCCGGTCCTGCCGCCGGCATGGGGCGGCGTGACCGCCGCCGGCGCAATTCCCGTGGTAACCCAACAGCAAAGCGCGGGATTGCCGAATGCACCGTTTTCCATCGAGCACGCCTATACGGCGCAATCGCAAGTGACCCTGTCGGCCAACACGGTGACGCGCGATTTGTGGCATCGCTTTTTCGAGCATCAGATGCAAATCGACGGCGGCAAGAACGACGGCTTTGCCGCCTGGTCGGACGCCGGCGGCCTCGCGATGGGGTACTTTGACTACAGCGCATCATCACTGTTTGTAATGGCCCGTGAGTTCGTACTGGCCGATAATTTCTTCCAGGGAGCATTCGGCGGCTCGTTCCTGAATCATCAATATCTTGTCTGTGCCTGCGCGCCGGAATATCCCGACGCCGATGCCGCAGCCGCGAAGCCGGCCATCGCCGAGCTCGAGCAGGATTCCAACGGCCGCCATCTGCCGCAACTCAAGACTGCGCAGCGGCCGCCGGCCTCGGCGCTGGACGAAGCTCCGCGATTCGCCAACAGCGGCAACATCGCGCCGCGCAATTATTTCGGCGACGGCAAGTTCTACGCGGTGAATACCATGCAGCCGCCGTATCAGCCGAGCGCCAACGGGCCGGCGGCCGATGCCGCCGGCTTCTTGTACGCGGATCCCGGCAGCGCGACGACACTGCCGCCGCAGACGCGCACCAACATCGGCGATGAGCTGGATGCGAAGCGCGTCAACTGGATTTGGTACTCGGGCGCGTGGAACGCCGCGCTCGCGGATGGCAGCCGATCCGCGGCAGAAGTGCGCGAAGTGATCTACGCGCCGCTAACCCCGGGGGGCAACCCTGACTTTCAACCCCATCACCAGCCGTTCAATTACTACGCGAATTTCGACCCTGCCACGAATCCGCGGCGGCGCGCCGCGCATCTGAAGGACTACGGCGATTTGCTGGCGGACATTGCGGCCGGCCGCTTGCCCGCCGTGGTGTTCTACAAGCCGCAAGGCAATCTGAACCAGCATCCCGGCTACGCCTCGATCGCGGCGGGCGATGCGCACATCGCCGATGTGGTTGCCAAGTTGCAGGCGGGACCGCAATGGAGTCGCATGGTGATCGTGATTACCTACGACGAATTCGGCGGCGCTTGGGATCACGTAGCGCCGCCGCAAGGCGATCTATTGGGGCCCGGGTCGCGGATCCCGGCGTTGATAATTTCGCCCTACGCCAAGCACGGGACGGTCGATCATACGCAGTA
>Ga0210399_10004004_pt1 | contig 11456 bp, 8 predicted proteins | sample IncBWC14MmetaG_FD_150865 | JGI IMG/M metagenome (GOLD analysis project Ga0210399, IMG submission 150865) | Forest soil microbial communities from Barre Woods Harvard Forest LTER site, Petersham, Massachusetts, United States - Inc-BW-C-14-M | ecosystem: Environmental > Terrestrial > Soil >...
CCGCCTCCAACCCTTGCGCCAGTATCGTGCGCAACGCCTCGACGACCGCGGGCGCGACGGTGACCTCGACGCAGAGAAGGAGGCGGCCGTGGACGCGGACCTGTTCGACGTCTTCGACAGCCACACCCTCGGCCGCCAGCATCGCGAACAAGCGGGCGGCAATACCCGGCCCGTCCTGCCCGCTCACCGTCACGAGATGGGGACCGGGGACGTCAGGCGCGCTCACGACAGCGTCAGGTCCTTCTCGTCGACCCACCCCTTGCCTTCGACCCACCGCCGGACGATCCGGGCCGGCACGCCGGCGACGACACAACGGTCGGGTACTTCGCCGCGCACGACGGCGCCCGCCGCGACGACGACATGTTCGCCGATCTGTGTGCCCGGCAGGATCACGACGTTGGCCCCGAGCCAGCTGCCCGAGCCGATGCGCACCGCGGCCTCGGTCGGCCACTGCCGGCCGATGGGCTCCACCGGGTCGCGGTACGTGTGGTTCTGGTCGGTGATGTACACGTACGGACCCGTCTGGATGTCGTCGCCGATGACGATCTCCCAGTGGCCCACGATGTGCGAGCCGCGTCCGATCAGGCATCGGCTACCGATCGATACGACGGGGTTCGTCGGCATCTCCTGACCCGGCGCCATGCCGGCCGTGAGGCAGACACCCGGGCCGACGATGGTCTGCTCGCCGACCTGGATCAGGTGCTCGTTGTAAATGGCGCCCTGCGGGAAGATCAAGCAAGCGCCAGGGCCCATCTTCCCGAACCGGCGGCCACGTTCGTCGTCGGGACCGATGGCGCCCAGCTCCCCGGCGCCATCCCAGGTGGCACGCACCAATCGCGACAGAGGCCGGCGCAGCGGTCCGGGGATCGAACGGACCCAGGTCACCCCGGCATGGTAGGGGGTGGCGTCGCCCACGCCCGAACGGGCTGGTGATCTCGGGATCGGTAACACCGTAGGTACACTCCAGTCGTGCAGCCGCTCCCTCCGGACGGCGGCTCCGACCCGCCTCCGACCTCGGCGCTCCGCCGCCTCCTCAACCGACGCGAATTCCTGCAGCTCTCGGCGTTCGGCGCCGCGGGGCTCGCGGCAGGAACCCGGGCCCACCCCAAGGGCCGGGTGCCGGCGCGCGCCCGCCGTCCGGCCGGCGCAGCCGGACCGCTCGTCGAGGACACGGTGCTGCCGAGCGGCGTCACCGTGCCGACGGCGCCGTGGCTGATCGCCGAGAACGCCAAGACGGGCACCCTCAACTGGATCTGCAACCACGTGCAGCCCAATCATGCCCTCGAAGGTTTCGCCAGCCAGGTCAGCGCGGTGCCCGGCGACGATGTCGCGCTGTTCGTCAACACCACCGCGCGCGCCGTCCAGGCCCAGGTGTACCGGATGGGCTACTACCAGGGTCTGGGCGGACGGTTCCTGCTGCAGACCGACTTCGTGTCCGCCACCGCCCAGCCGCCCCCGGTCACGAACAGCCTCGGCACGGTCAGCTGCCCGTGGAAGCCGACCATGACGTTGAACATCACGAAGGACTGGCCGCCGGGTTGTTACCTCCTCAAACTCGTGGGGAGCGGGGGCGAGGAGCAGTTCGTGCCTCTGACCATTCGCAACGACGCGTCCATGGCGTCGTACGTGTTCCAGAACAGCGTCACCACCTGGCAGGCCTACAACCTCTGGGGCAGTTACAGCCTCTACTACGGCCCGGGAAGTGGAGGTGGGCAGAACTTCGCGAGCCGGGCGCGCGTCGTCTCGTTCGACCGGCCCTACCCGCAGAACTGGGCCTCCGGCGCCGCCGATTTCGTGGGCAACGAGCTCCCGCTCCTCTTCCAGCTGGAGCGGTTGGGCCTCGACCTGACCTACTGGACCGACGTCGATCTGCACACACGGCCCCAGCTGCTCATGAACCACCGCTGTCTGTTCAGCCTCGGGCACGACGAGTACTGGTCCCAGCCGATGCGGCAGGCGGCCGCTCAGGCGAATGCGAACGGCGTGAACCTTGCCTTCCTGGGCGCCAACGCGTGCTACCGCCAGATCCGGATGGAAGCGTCCTCCATCGGGCCGAACCGCCTGGAGGTCTGCTACAAGAGCTCGTCGGAGGACCCGTTGACGCGGGAGAGCCCGGAGCTCACCACCGTCAACTGGGGGCAGGCCCCGGTCAACCAGCCGGAGTCGACCCTGATCGGGTCGATGTACCAGTCCGTCGGCGCCAAGGCGGACACCGTCGTCACCGACGCGTCGTCCTGGTTTTTCGACGGGTGCAACCTGAAGGACGGTCACGCCTTCCCCCAGTCGATCCTGGGCGAGTACGACCGCTACGTGCCGTCGTTCCCCGGACCGCGCAACGCCGACGTGCTCGCGCACTCGCCGGTTCCCGGGCAGTCCAATTGGTCGGACATCACCTACTTCACGGCGCCCGGGAACGGCGGCGGCGTGCTGGCCAGCGGTTCGGCCAGCTTCGTGGGACAGCTCTCCACGACGGGGACGATCCCCCCGCTCGTGATCCCCGGTCCCATACCGGGCATCAGTGACGTCTTCAACCGCGCCATGGAAAACGTGTACGGGCGGTTCGGGCTGGGTCCCGCCAGCTCGTACGGCAGTTCGGGCGGCAATTGGAGCGCCGTGTACACCGGTGCCGCCGCGTCGGCCGGCAGCGCCGCCGGCACTCCTGCGGCCTGATCAGGCCCGGCCGGCCGGCCGACGCCCGCACGGCGCGCCCGCGTCTGCCGTTCGCAACCGACCTGCAACACACCTGTAAGTGCCACCACTTCTGGGCGCAACCCACGTACGATCGTGTCGCTGAAATGAAGAACCATGTCGCACACCGCACCCGGGCGCGCCGGCCGCTCGCCTGGGGGGCCCTGGCCTCAGTCGGAATCGCCGGGTTGATCCTGAGCGCCTGCTCCTCCAATCCCCCCCACAAGGCCGCGCTCAAGCCCGACCCGCCGACCACGACGACGACGGCCGCCCCGAAGCCGTCGTGCCCGCTGACGGGTCTGCCCGCGCCGAACGGCTCGGTACCCGCGCGGCCCGCCATGGCGGTGAAGATCGACAACTATCCGAACGGGCGTCCCCAGGCCGGCTTGGACAAGGCCGACATCGTGTTCGAAGAGCCGGTCGAGGGCGGCATCACCCGCTACGCCGCCGTCTTCCAGTGCCAGGACGCCGCGCTCATCGGCCCGGCGCGGTCCGCCCGCAACATCGACATCGGCATCCTCGGACAGCTGGGCAACCCGCTCGAAGCGCACGTCGGGGGTATCAATCCGGTCATCGCGAACATCGACGCCTCTCCCATCGGTGACGTGAACCTCGGTGCCTCCGACTCGCTCATGATCCACCCGGCCGGCCGGGTGCCGCCCGATGCCGACTTCACGTCGACCGCCCTCGTGTACGGCACCCACCCGACCATGAACACGCCGCCCCAACCCCTGTTCACGTACTCGACGACCCTTCCGGGTGCGGGCTCGCCCGTGTCGAACGTGAACATCCCGTTCTCTGGGACGTCGAACGTCACCTGGCACTGGAACGCCACCACCAACACGTTCCAGCGCTTCTACAACGGGCTGCAGCCAGACATGCTGGTCGACGGCGCGCAGAACCAGACGCCGAACGTCGTCGTCCAGTACGTGCAGATCAGCTACGGGCCGTGGGTCGAGAACTCACAGGGCGGGCTCGAGGTGCAGGCCGACCTGTATCCCAACGCGAGCGGTGCGGCGATGATCTACCGCAACGGACAGGCCTTCCAGGCCACCTGGCACCGCGGCGACCTGGGCTCCCCGACGCAGTTCGTGAACGCGTTCGGCGTTGCCATCCCGCTCGAGCCGGGCACCACCTGGGTGGAGTTGGTGCCGAGCAGCGTGAACGTCACCTCGACTCCGTAGAGCGTCAGCGGCCGCGGCGAACGCCGTCGGTCACATCACGACGGTTTGCGCGCCACCACCGCGAGCAACAGGCACTCCTCGGCGGCCGCGAAGACGCCCGGGTGCGCGCTTGCCTCGGCCTCGTCGAAGCAGCCCGCCGCATAGCCGTCCCGCATGAGGTTGAGGCCCTTGCACTCCGCCACCTCGAACCCCGCACGCTCGAGCTTGGTGACCAACTGCGACGCCCCGTACTCGATCTTGTGGTCGTGGTTCATCGGTTCGTCGGAACGCAGCCGCCACAGCGGGCCGTTCGGCGTGTCCAGGCAGAACCAGCCGCCAGGCGCCAGCACCCGGAAGGCCTCGCGCACCACGGTGTCGCCGTCGGACTCGGCGACGTGCTCGATCGTCTGGCCGCTGTAGACCATGTCGAAGCTCGAGTCGCCATAGCGGCCGAGGTCGACCATGGAGTGGAAGGCGAACTCGACGGGCCCGAGTTCGGAGAGCACGGGCTGGCCGCTCGAACCGCCCTGGTAGATCTCGTCGCGCTCCTCCACGGGGAGGTCGACGACGACGAGGCGCTCGAAGGGATAGGGGTACCCGAGGTGCACCAGCGCCCCGTCGGGCAGACCCTGGTGCGTGCCGCCGAGATCGAGGATGCGGGCCGCCCGCGGCAGGCCGGCCACGAACTCGCTGCGGCTCACGTGCATGGAGAGGAGCACGTTGCCGATGGGCACGCGGCGGCGGAACTCCTCGGAATGCGCCAGCATCTCGGCCACGCCCCGCCGCGAGAGCTCGCCGTCGGCCAGCTTTCGGATGTAGTCGTCGGCGCCCTGGCCGTCCGGTTCGCGGTCGAGGATCACGTTGAAAGCCATGCGCACCGACTGTTTCGGCGGCAGGTAGCGAAAGGGGACGGTCGGCACGAAACGGTCGAAGACCCGATAGACGCGTCGCTTCCACGGCTCTCCTGGCATCGCCCCATTCTGTCGGGTCACCGACACCCTCCCGGCCCCGGACGCGAAGCGCTCCGGACGGTCGCCCGAGGGGGCGCAGGGACCGTCCGGAGCCTTCGACGTCCGCTGTGAGGGCGGGGGTAGGTCCTACGACTCGATCGTGATCGGCAGGTCGTCGGGATCGACGACGCCGACGCCGTCGCCCGCGACGGCGTCCTCTTCTTCCTTGGGCGCAAGGTGGTTGCGCACTCGTTCGTCGATCTCGGCCATCAGCTGTGGGTTCTCGGAGAGGAAGGTCTTCACGTTCTCGCGACCCTGGCCGAGCTGCTCACCCTCGTAGGTGAACCAGGCGCCGGACTTCTTCACGAAGCCGAGGTCGAGCGCGACGTCGAGCAACGAGCCCTCACGGCTGATCCCCTTGCCGTACATGATGTCGAACTCGGCTTGCTTGAAGGGCGCCGCGCACTTGTTCTTCACGACCTTGACCCGCGTGCGGTTGCCGGTCACGTCCGTCCCGTCCTTGATCGCCTCGATCCGGCGGATGTCGAGACGTATCGACGAGTAGAACTTGAGCGCCCGGCCACCGGGGGTGGTCTCGGGTGAGTTGTGGACCACCACACCGTCGACGAGGTAGTTGTGGCTGTCCTCCACCTCGATGTCGAATCGGTGCATCGACCGGGTCGGTGGCTTCACGTGGATGTCGGTCACCGGGAGCGCCACCAGTTCGTAGCGCATCGGCCTGAACACGGGCTCGACTGCGAACCGCCCCCGGAAGGCCGGCAACAGTTTGTAATCCATGCTCGGGTGCACGAACGGAGCGATCAGCGCGTGAAGCTTCGCCGTCTCGGCGTTGTTGAAGACGAGGACGGCCTTCTTGGCCGCACCGGAGGCGATCAGCTTGGCCTGGATGCCCCAGGTGTCGGCCAGGTAGGCCACCAGACGCTCGCGCGTAGCCGCCTCCATGGCCTCGATGCAGATGGTCGCCCGCCCGGTCTGACCGGTCGTCCGCTTCTGCAGGCCCTTCGACCGGATCGTGAAGTTGGCGTCGTCCATGTACCAGAGGGCCAGCGAGAGCGGCGACAGCGCCTTCAGGTACTCGTCGCCGAAGACCTTCTTCCGGTTCTCACCCGAGTAGACCTCGTGTCGAAGCGGTGCGAGCTCCGGGAGCGGTGCGAAGTCGAAGAACACCGCACCGTCGCTCCTGGCCTGGCGGCTGCAGTCCACGTTGGCGAACAGCGACGCCTTCCAGTCGGCGTACGCCGTCTGCTTTCGCCCGTGTCCGTAACGGAATCGCGCCCCGTGGCCGCTCCGCGTCGGCGACAGCGCGCCGTCGCCCATGAGTGTGCCGCGGAGCGCATCCCACTGGAAGTCCGACAGGTGGTGCGGCAGCGCCTCGAGCACCCGGTCCCCGACCTTCAGCTTGCCCGCCTCACACCACCCGCCCGGCGTCCGGATGAGGTGGTTCGACGTGCAGGCCAGCTGGGCCCGTCCGTTCTTGGCCGGCTTGGCCACCGTGATTTGGAGGAACTGGTCGGTCTTGCCGTTGTCGAACCAGTTGACAACCTTCTTGGGCACGATCGCGCCCGCCTTGGCGTCGTAGGACAGAACCTCCACCGGCATGCGCTGGTTGACGATCTTGCCGATCTTCTCCGTGCTCCCGTCGGCGAGAACAACGCGGGAGCCATAACTGAAGCATCCGAACATGACGCCTATCTTTTCCCGCAACTGGTTGATGAAGATGGCGATCGTGTCGGACTTCGACAGCGTCCCGGTCAGCTTGCGCAGCGCCTGCGACATGAGGCGCGCCTGGAGGCCGACGTGCGTGTCACCCATCTCACCTTCGATCTCGGCCCGCGGCGTGAGCGCGGCCACGGAGTCGATGACGAGGATGTCGAGCGCGCCTGAGCGGATCAGCATGTCGGCGATCTCGAGTGCCTGCTCGCCGGTGTCGGGCTGCGAGATCAAAAGATCGTCGACATTGACCCCGATGGCCCGCGCGTAGACCGGGTCCATGGCGTGTTCGGCGTCGACGTAGGCGCAGATGCCGCCGTTGCGTTGCGCTTCGGCCACCGCGTGCATGGCCAGGGTGGACTTCCCCGAGGACTCCGGCCCGTAGATCTCCACGATCCGGCCCCGGGGCAGGCCGCCGATGCCGAGCGCCAAGTCCAAGGAGAGCGCACCGGTCGGGATGGACTCGATGTTCATGTTGAGGTTGTCCCCCATCCGCATGACCGAGCCCTTACCGAACTGCTTCTCGATCTGACCCAGCGCGGCGTCCAGTGCCTTTTCTCGATCCGATTCGGCCATCCCTCTCTCCTCTGTGTCTCTTCTACGAACTGTCTCGGCCTTGGTTGCGGCCACCGCTGGCGCGGCAGGGACCCTACGGCGAGGCTGTGACGATCCCCGCTGTCTTCTCTTGCCCGCCACCTTAACGAACGTGTGTTCGCAAGTTGTGGATACCTCCCGCTTACCTGACCGGTCGGGGAGGAACGGTCGTCCCGGCCTGCGGCGTGACGGGGAGGCTCTCCGGTCGCGTGCGATGCTGGCACGCTCCCCCGGCGGGGCGAGATAGAGGAGGAACGGTGTTCGGACGAAGGCTGGCGGCCGGCGGGGCGCTCGTCGGTGGACTCGCGCTGGCCGCGCTCTCCGGCGCACCCCCGGTGGCCGCTTCCGCGCACTCCACCACGCCGGACGCGTCGACGCTGTACAGGGAGATGCTGGCGACGACGAAGTCGTGGTCGGTCCACTACGTGTCGTCGTCGACCGTCTCCCAGGTCTCGCTGCTCGAGACCGGCGACTCCGGCCCCGCGTCGGGCACGCAGAGCGTCGCCACTGGGAAGGGGAACCTGAACGACATGATCACGATCGACGTCATCGGCGGCCTCACGTACGTGAAGGGCAACGCCGGCGGGTTCCAGGCGCTGGTGGGATTGGACGCCGCGACGGCGCAGCAAGTTGCCGGGCGCTGGATCGAATTCTCGACGACCAGCGCGACGTTCGGACAGGTCGTTGCCGGCGTTCGCTCGCGCGACGTGGCGAACGAGCTCGTGCTGAAGGGCCCGCTCACCCTCGGTCACTCCACGACCCTCGGCGGGATCGCCGTGGACGCCATCGAGGGCACACAGGTCTACGCCCGAAAAACGGAGCGCGTCGTGCTCTATGTCCGCGCCCACGGCAGCCACGTGCCGGTCGAGGAGGACGCCGTGGACGCGAAGGGCAAGTCCAACGGGACCCTGCACGTCGCCTACTCCCATTGGGGGGAGACCGTGCGGCCCCAGGCCCCACCGGGTGCGGTGCCCATCGGCCCGGTCAGTGCCGTCTGAGCAAGCCCCCGAAGGGACCCGAATCCGCTTGCACGCCTGAACATGGGAGGATATGTGGGTCCCCCAAACCCGGCCCGGCTGGGCGCCGACAGCGCCGCCGGACCGGATCCCCAGGAGAGTGAACCCGCATGCGTCGCCCTTTTCCCCTTCGTCCCACCGCGGTCGCCGTCGGCACGGCGGCGTTCGCGGGGCTGGCCGCGGTCGGTGCGTGGGGGACGCCCGCCGGCGCGGCGAGCGCACCCGCCAAGAACGCACAGTCGGAATACCAGGCCGCGGTGAAGGCGGCGACCAACCAGAGTGTCCACTTCCAGACCGATGTGATCCAGGGCAACGTCACCCTGCAACAGAGCGGTGACGCCGGCACCAATTCGGGATCCGAGTCGCTCACCGTCCACAACGGGAAGGTCACCGAGCGGATGAGTGCCGAGGTGGTCGGAAAGACCGGTTACGTGAAGGGCAACAAGGCCGGCCTGCAGAACATCCTCGGCCTCACCGCCGCGCAGGCGGGCAAGTACGCGGGCCAGTGGCTCTCCTTCCCGATGTCGAACTCGAACCTGGCGCAGTTGGCGGCCGGGCTGATGCGCTCACAGGTTGCAACCGAGCTCAGCTTCAGCGGCCCCTTTACGTTCGCATCCGACGCCACCGTGAACGGCCAGCACGCAATCGGGATCAAGGGATCGGTGTCGACGAACACCGGCAGCGCGGTGCCCGAGGTCCTCTATGTGCCCTCGACGGGCAAGCCGCTGCCGATCGAGGAGGTCACCAACCCCGGCGCGTCGGAACGCTCGTCGACCATCCACGGCACGGTTGCCTTCTCCAACTGGGGCGAGCAGGTCTCGGTGCCGGCGCCTGCGCACTCCGTGTCGCTGAGCAAGCTCGCGCCGCCGTCGTCCTCGGGCGCGACCACGACCACCGGGGGCTGACGCCCGGACCGTGTCCCCGCGTCTCGAAGCGGCCGCCGGCGACATCACGACCGAGCAGGTCGACGCGATCGTCAACGCGGCCAACCACCAGCTGCGCGGTGGCGGAGGCGTCGATGGGGCCATCCACCGCGCCGCGGGTGCCGACCGGCTGCACGCAGCGTGCCGCGCCATCGGTGAGTGTCCGCCCGGCCACGCCGCGGTCACCGACGGCTTCGACCTCCCGGCCCGGTTCATCATTCACACGGTGGGGCCGGTCTGGCGGGGCGGCCGCGAAGACGAGCCCGAGACGCTCGCGGCGTGTTATCGCAACAGCCTGGCGGTTGCCGACGAAGTCGGCGCCCGGTCCGTGGCTTTCCCGGCCATTTCGACCGGCGTCTACGGCTATCCCCCAGAGGAGGCCGCCGCCATCGCCGTGAGAACGGTCGGCGAGGCGGACACCGAGGTGCTGGTGGTCCGGTTCATCGCCTTCGACGAGGGCACCCTCGGTTACTACCGCAGGCTGCTGGCCTGAACCAACGGAGGGGCGCCGCTCAGGACGCGCCCGTGGTCAGGTTGTAGACGGTCACTCCGCCGACCGTTTCCGACGTGAAGTGCGCCTCCACCCACGAGGTGATCTGCGAGGCGTCGTCGGACGTGCCGCCTCCCTGCCCGCCCCCGAAGCCGCCACCACCAAAGCCTCCACCGCTGGCGATGAAGTAGTGGATCTTGCCCGCGGCGACGTACTTCTCGAACTGCGCCAGCGTGGGTGCGGGATCCGTGCCGTTGAACCCACCGATCGCCATCACGGGTTCGCCGCTTCCCAGCTGATAGCCAGCGGCGTTGTTGGCATTCACCGTCGCCGCGGCCCAGGTGTAGCGGCTCGCGTCGGACTGCAGCAGCTTGTTGAGCGCAGCGTTCGACTGGCTGGAGTTCAGGAACCCGCCACCACGGCCGGCGCCGCCCGGACCACCGAAGCCGCCTTGCGAACCGCTCCGGCCGAACGATGGTGCACCGCCGGCGAAGCCACCCGGGAACGGGTTGGTTCCTCCGTTGCCGCCGCCGCCGCCGCCGCCGCCGGGGAACGTACCGCCGCCGGGGAACGTCCCCCCACCACCGGGGAACCCACCGGCCGGGATCCGGCCGGCCCGGCCCGGGAACCCTCCACCACGGGGGAAGCCGCCACCGCCACCGGGCCCGCCGAATCCGCCCGAGGGCGACGGGGTCACCGACGGGATGGCGCCGTTGTGCGGCGTGGCCGCGGTCGCGACGGTGGAGAACAGAGGTGCCGCGAGCGCGGCGCCGAAGCCGAGCGCGGCCACGAGACCGATGGCCAGCTTCGGGACCTCACGGAGGTACGGCAGGCACAGGATCGCCACCACACCCAGCGCGCCCACCACGATGACGAAGGGGCGCAGGGCCGGTAACCAATTCGACGTTCGCCCGAGCAGCAGGGCGCTCCATGCCACGGTCACAGCCAGCGCGGCGGCCAGCCCGGCCCGGCCGGCCCACGTCGCCCGGCGTTCCCACAGGCCCATCGTGGCGATCCCGACGAGACCACCCAAAGGTGGCGCGAGGGCAACGAGGTAGTAGGGGTGGATGATGCCCTGCGCCATGCTGATCGTCAGCCCGATGGCGACGAGGGAGCCGCCCCACAGCAAGAGCGCCGCTCGTTCGCGATCGGTGCGCCGCGCCCTGATCGTGATCACGAGGAGCACGGCACCCATCACGAGCGCGCCCGGCAGGAGCCACGACATCATGTTGCCGAACGAGTCGTTGAAGAGCCTGGTCCACCCGGTCGGTCCCCACATGGATCCGCCGACGTTGCCCCCGCCGACGCTGCCCGTCTCGTTGCCGGTCAGGCGGCCGAACCCGTTGTAGCCGAAGATGAGGTTCAGGATGCTGTTGCCCTGTGAGCCGCCGATGTAGGGGCGGTCGGCGGCCGGCGTGAGGGCGACGGCGGCGACCCACCAGCCGGCGGCCACGAGCACGGACACGCCCATGAGGCACACCTGCCAGACCCGGCGCCACCAGCCGGTCGGCGCGGCGAGCAGGTAGACCACGGCCATCACCGGGAGGATGAGGAAGGCCTGCAGCATCTTGGTGATGAAGCCGAAGCCGACGAACGCACCCGCGAGCACGAGCCACTTGGTCTGCGCCCGCTCCAGGCCGCGCATCGTCGCGTAGGTCGCCGCGGTGAGCAGCAGGGCCAGCATCGCGTCGGGGTTGTTGTAGCGGAACATCATCGCGGCCACGGGTGTCAGCGCCACGACCGCGCCACCGAGGAGCGCCGCCTGTGCGCTGAACCAGCGCCGCACCGAGAGGTACACCAGCCCGACGGTGGTGACCCCCTCCAGGGCCTGCGGAGCCAGCAGGCTCCACGAGTTCAACCCGAAGATCCGCGCCGAGATCTCCATCGGCCACAGGAACGCC
>Ga0210399_10004005_pt1 | contig 11454 bp, 7 predicted proteins | sample IncBWC14MmetaG_FD_150865 | JGI IMG/M metagenome (GOLD analysis project Ga0210399, IMG submission 150865) | Forest soil microbial communities from Barre Woods Harvard Forest LTER site, Petersham, Massachusetts, United States - Inc-BW-C-14-M | ecosystem: Environmental > Terrestrial > Soil >...
GACCCAGTCCCAACTGCACCGCGCAATCATGCAGCTTCTCCCGCCATCCCATTTGGTCCGGGCCTGCAATCACCAAATGCCAGTCGGATTGAGTACCCAGCACCTTCGCAAAGGCCTCAATCAGGAGGTCACAGCCCTTTTTGGGATGGATCCGGCCCATGAACAGCACAAGCTTCTTGCCGATCAACTCGGGATGGCGTCCGAAGAATTCTTTCCGTTCAGAGTCTGGATCACCTATAGGTTTGGAGGTACCGTAGCTGACTACCACCTCGTTGCAGCGATAGAGCCCGAAGGAGGAGCGGGCTAGTAGTCGTTCTTCTTCGCACGTGAACAACACCGCACTCGCGTCGCGCAGGACGCGATACTCCGCCCATGGCCAATACATCCATTTCTTGAGATGCTTTAACGGATACTGTTTCTTGAACCAAGGATCGAGCATGCCGTGAGGGTAAAGAACATACGGCGTATCGGATTTACGCAACGCACGCCAGGTCCCGAAGCTGTGATATTGCCAGATCCCGTTGACGACGACGGCATCATACCGGCTCCGGTTGGAGCGCAGCCACGGAGTGAATCGACTGCTGAAAGCGTATCCCGATTGCGCCGGGCCCAAAGCATGTATCGGCAGCGCGCTCTGCCTCAAGAACGGGGCAGTCGGAGGGTCGAGTGTGGCTATTTCAACCCGATGCCCCGAAGAGACTAGCGTGGCCCCCAACTGTCGAATGCTTTCGACGGGTCCGCCGCCGTTCGGATTCATGGAGCTGATGACCTCGAGAATTTTCATCGAACCCCGGCGGCGCACTGAAATGTGGGGGACTCCAAGAAACTTGATTGAACCTCGTCGATTACATCTTGCCGAGTCGATACGAAGGCGAAGAGCGCCAGGATCGAAGCGGGATCTCCGTCCCCGAAAAAAGCTCTGAGCACGAAACCGTTGGAGAAAAACACCACCAGGGTGAATACAAGGGCAAGCAGGACGGCGCCGGTTGCCTGGTTCACGAAAAGGTACCCTGCCGATAACTGAAAGAGAAATACGGCATATTTCGCCAAAATGATCGCCGCGGCGATGACCCCGAGTTCATAAACGGTCGCCAGATACCCGTTGTCTATTGGGAAATTAAAATCGTTTTCCGATGTCCGATACCCGTTACCAAAAATCCAGGAGGTCTTCGGCAAGGCGCCAACTACAGTGATCCAATTGGCTGCCCTGCCTGTGAAACCCGAGTCCAAGCCGCGATCCCGGTCTTCCAGTTGCAGCTTAGTCGAGAGGTAAGTGCCAGTGTGATCGACCATCGAGGGCCATACAGCTCCGGTAATCGCCAACAGACAAAGAAGCGCGAGTGCCGCCATCAGCGTATTTCTCGTGATAACGAACGAACGATGCTTGATCCTACGGCAGAAGTAGAGCGAGGCAGCGACCATGCACCCAATCACCAGCGCTCCTATGGATCCACGGGAAGATGCGGTTCCTATCACGAGTACGCACAGAGCGCTGACCAACAGCACGTATTTCTTGCCCTGTTGCCGAGTGGCAAACCACCATTGCGCGGGGATTGCAGTCACGGCAAAGTAGGCGATTCGGTTGGGGTCATAAAAGAAAGGGGCGTACCGCTGCGCGCCCACGGACGCAAGCAGATCGGTGAACGTCAGCCCAACGACAACGAAGATGCCGGCAGTAGTGCCGTAAAGGAAGGACAGTAACAATCCCTCCAGACCGATCTGAGTAAGAACAATCCGAATGGAAAAAAGGGTTGCGATCAACGCGAGTCCGTATTCGAAGGGATAAGCCGTTGGCCGATACAAAGATGTCAGCAATACAGGAACACAAACGGCCAAGATGAGCATGACCGTGGCCGGTCGAAACGCAGAGGCCAAGAGCATGCGTCTCCTCTCGCGCACACTCATTAGTAACAAGAGTACAGCACTGCCAATCAGCATAAGGACCGGGAGAAGACGTATGGCATCACCTCTTTCCAAACAAAACTGCGCAAACGAAAGGAAGAATGCGACCGATAGCCCGCCAATGGCGACTCGGTCGCACGTCGCCCACGGTTTCAAGAGAAAGGACGATGGATCGTCAGTTGAGCGGAACACTGAGTTGGTAGTCGTCATTTTCGAAAACCCAGCTCCGGCAACCGGAACATGGAAGCGCTAAATTCTCCCGCGCTTTCACTTAGCGTCGTCAATGAGCGGCTAAGTACGTACCAGCCAACAACGATATCGATGGCGAGCAGTGCGATGGCGGCACCGCTGATCCCGAAATGCGGCATCAGCAAACGAGCGATAAAGAGAGACGCGGCCGTTCCGGCCAAGTACACGGCCGCGACGCGTTCATGTGTGTTCGAAGCGACGGTGACGACGGAACTGGTATACCAAAACGAGTTCGCCAGAATTACAAGCAGCAGCCAGTGAAAAGCAGGGACATCCATCACGATGCGGCCATGCGTCCAAATGGCCACGATGCGGTTCCCTGCAAAGTACAGGAAAATCACTGTTCCGATCGAGGACCAAAGTGAGGCTTGGCAGGCTACTCGATGCAGTCTGCGTGCCAGACCCCAATTCTGTTCCCCGTAAGCGGCGGACAGTTCCGGCCAAACGCTATTCTTGACCGCTTCCATGATCTGGAAGCCAAAACGCGTTAGCGTGCGCACCGTGGAAAACGTGGCGACGGCAATTGGCCCCAACACGGCAGCGATGACCAATACCATTCCCTGAATGCTGAGTAAGCTCCCGGTGGGGAAGGCCACATAAGCAATGGCTGGGACCGCGAGCGCCTTTGTGCATTTAAGGGTTGCATGGCTGAAACCAAAACGCAGCCAGGGACTCTTGTGCACCATGATCCAACCCATAATCGGCGTCCCAACGAGCCGAATTGCCATGTACGCAGCAGCGGCTTCCATAGGATTTGCGCGGAAGGCCACCATGCCAATAACCGTCAGACTTTCGGTCAGTCGAACCGCATTCTTGATCAACATGCCTAACGCATAGTTGCCCTCGCAACGGAAACCCGAAGTAAGCAGGTCGCCCTGAAGGCATAAGATTGCGTAGGTGCAGAGCAAAATCAGGATTGTGCGAGTCTCCGTCGGCGTGATCGAGTTAAGGTTGAGCCAGCGGCCGATCGGTAGAAACCAGGCGCCAGCATAAAAACCCAAAAGCACCGTCAACGAACTGAACGAGATGAAGAGCCAGGTGCTCTGGAACGTCTCCAGCGCTCCGCGTCGATCTCCACTCGCAACACGCATGGTCATATCGTTTGCGGCCACGTTGCCGAATCCAATGTCGCTGAAGGCCAGGTAGCTGGGGATCGCGCTTAGAACCAGCCACTCCCCGTATAACTTCAGACCCCACGCGTGAAGGAATATAGGGACGCCGATCACTTGAACCAGAATCGTAACCATGGGTCCCAGAGCCGTTGCGCCAAGTCCATGAATGAATCTTTGCCGCACCCTGTTTGACATTATTTGTTTTTGCTTAAAGAAACGTAGCCCCCACGAGATTTGGAGAAACGACAGCCTAACTGGTTTTCAGACCCCATTTTTCGACGCGATCCGATTTACGGGAAGCGGTAAATGGCCGCACCCGCGACTTGAGGAAGGGCGCTTTCGATGCCGACCAGGGCGCTCTTGGTGCCGCTGACGGGAATGAACAGGATATCGCCGTCCGCGAGCAATTCGTCCGAGGCTTTGTTTGAGAGGATTTTCTTGAGCGGGACGGGGATTTCTTGCCGCCCGTTATCTGTCTTGCGGATAAGTCTAGTTCGGTTCAAGCCAGCCGTCTTATTCGTGCCCTGGGCTAGCGCGATGGCTTGCAACACTGTCAGGCGGTCGTTATTTTCAATGAGAAACCCGCCAGGCTTCCCAACGTCGCCTACGACGTAAACGATTCCGGCGTGCGAAACATTGATGGTGTCGCCTGGGCGAATATCCACATTGGAGGCGCCCGTATTTCCGGGCCTGCTATCCATGGTTACAACGACAGGGTGGCTGGAATCCATCCGATGAGTGATGGTTACACCCTTGCCGGCATTGGGTGTTACGCCGCCCGCGGCGGAAATGAAATCGAGGAGCCCGTGCGTTCCGAGAAGAGGATAGACCCCGGGATTCTTTACCTCGCCCAGCACGGTGACTCCCTGGGTCGAATATTCCAGAACCGTTACAGAAACGTGCGGGCTTTTTAGTATGGCGTCCCTCAGAAAACGTTCCTCGATGGCAATTCCCGCTTCCCCGGCCGTCAATCCAGAAACCGAGAGAGACCCTCCGAGTGGCAACGTAACTGCCCCATGTTCATCGACTCTTAGCTTGGCGGAGAGTTCTGGAGTGTCAAATACGCTCAGGTCGAGCAAGTCCCCTGCCGCGATCTGCAGCGGGTAGGTCGCGGGGCCCGAGGAAAGATCTCTTGCCGTTGCCACCGCGCTGACGCGCGAGACATTCTGCGCAGGCAAGGGAATGGTGACGAGGATCAGAATAAGCAAACAAAGAGACAATTTGAATTTTAGAGTCATGTTTACTTTCACCTCGAGGCTGTCGCGCTAATTCTCTTTGTACCGAGTGTCGGGATGCTTGGCATCGTTCGGCGGCTGGTAGTACGCGGGGTACGCCTTGAAATACTCCGGCCGCCTGACCGCGTTTAGGACGAAACCTAAAATATTGGCGCCGGACCTAGAAAGCACGTCCCTCGCGCGTAGCAGCGCCTTTGTCTGGGACACGTCCGAACGCGTCACAAGGATGACACCATCGGCGCGCGCGGCGAGCGCCAGTGCGTCCGCGAAGGGCAATACAGGGGGCGTGTCCACAATCACATGGTCATACTCCTCGCGCCAGGTTGACATCAATTCTTGCATTCGCGCTGAGTCCAAAATCCCAGTGGGGTCCGCGGGTCGAAATCCTACGGGGACCATGTGTAAGTTCGGCAGATTGGCTAGCGGTTGATACCTGGCATATTTTTCCGTCGGGTCGTTTGCGAACATGGCGCTAAGGCTTGGTTTCAATCCATTCAGAGGTTGGAAAGACGAGCATCGTAGATCGGCATCCACCAACAATACGCGCCTGCCACGTTGCGCCAACGTCGTGGCCAGATTGGACGACACTGTAGACTTTCCTTCACCAGGCACGGCGCTGGTCACTACCAGAACCTTAGGAGGAGTCTCCATGGAAAGCAAGATCAGGCTGCCCAATGATCGGTAAGCCTCCGCTCCCGGGCAGTTCGGTTCTCGGGCCAAAATGGGATCGAACTTGGAACTGGACGTCACTGAACCGCCGGAACCTAGGCGTTTTTGTTCCCGCGGATTGGAGTTCGCGAAGAGAGGAACTGAAGTCAGCTCCATCATCGCGGTGACCGACTCGATTTCCAACGATGAATGAATTGTGTCATCGAATGAATCCAGGACAAATCCCAGCAGGAGGCCCCCGAACAATCCGGCGCCCAGGCCGAGCCCCAGATCGAGCACCTTCCTCGGCTCAACCGGTTTATCCGGCATCTGCGCGCGATCCACGATACCCACAAAGGACGAATTCAGTCCCGAGGCAATATCCGCTTCTTTTAATTTCAGCTGTAGCGTGTCGTATAGCTGCTGGCCTGAATCGACTTGATGTCTCAAGTTGGAATACTGGGCGGCATTTTTGTTCAGTTTGTAGGCATCTGTTTTCTGCCTTTCAAAATCATTCCGGATCATCCTTTCCGCTTTTGCCGCCGCATCATATTCATTGGCCAGGCGCTTTTCGATATTGCCGCCCTCGGATTGGATCGATGAATTCAAATGATCCAACTGCGACTGTAGTTCGAGCAGCTTGGGATAGCCGTCTCCAAACTTGGAACTCAATTGCGCATACTGCGCCTGTAAATCAGCTTGCTGGGTCCGGAGGACTTGTAAGGTCGTGCTCGGCACGACGGCTGCAATGAGCTCTGGATTGCTCGTGAGCGCCAGCCGGTAGCGCCCTTCCTTTATGATTCGATCCGCCTCGGCCTGCGTGAGTTCCTCATTGAGTTGCTTCAACCGGTCCGTAACGATATTGTTGCTCTCGTCCGCGCCCAGGAGATTGTTCGCTTTTTGGAAATTTGCCAATTTCTGCTGCGCGGCCGTGGTGTTCGCCTGGATATCTTCCATTTCCGTAGACAACCATTGCGAGATTTGCGCCGTGCCGTCGACCCGCGCGTGAAAGTTGCGCTGCATGTACTGGTCGATAACGGAATTCGCAGTGTCCTTTGCCAGCGTAGGATCGCTGCTGCGGAATCGAATTTCCACCACCTGCGTATTCGGGACCACTTTCACCGTCAAATCGTTGTCGAATATCGCAAACAACCGCTGCCGTTGTGATGGTCCCAGCTGCGATAAACTGGTGATGCTCGCCCCCGCCACATCCTTGCCGGCAAACTTCGGATTGGAATAGAGTCTCAGTGATTCCATCACCTGTCTTTCAACCGTCTCGCTCTGGATAATCGCTACCTCCGTCCCAACGTGACTGCTAGCGTCTGTCGATGCGGATGCGGGTCTGTCACTATCCGTCAGCCCCAGGTTGGACGATCGGGTCGGATCGATTTGAAGCCGAGCCACCCCTTCATACAATGGCGTTTTCAAGAACGCATACGCTCCGGCCGCGAAAAATATCATTGCGGCGAAGCAAATGATGGGAACTTTCCGCCTTGCAATCGTGCGCACGATATCCGCAAACGAAAGTTGTTGCTGGGAAACCGCGTGCCGCTCGAACCCAGGCTGCGGCCCCCGCGTGGAAAGCTCGTTGCGCTCGTACCTCGCTAAACCTTGTTGTCTTTTCATGATGCTGCCTCACTTCCATGATTACGATCGCTTGCTTGCGATGGAGTGACCCGATCGCTTGTTTCATAGTTCATGCGGCGCCGGTGCCGCGCAGAACTGCGGGAACGGTGCGCATCAGAATTTTGAAATCCAACCACAACGACCACTTGTCGATATACTGGATGTCGAGCTCCATCCACTGTTCAAATGGAATCGAACTGCGCCCATTGACTTGCCAAAGACAGGTGATGCCGGGTTTGACGCTGAAGCGGCGGCGCTGCCAATCCTGGTCAAATAATTGGTAGTCCCGCATGGACATCGCGCGAGGGCCCACGAGGCTCATGTCGCCCTTCAGCACGTTAAACAGTTGCGGCAATTCATCAATGCTCGTCTTTCGCAAAATTCTTCCCAGCGGGGTGATTCGCGGATCCTTCTTGATCTTGAATGCCGGCCCAGCCATTTCGTTCATCGAAAGGAGTTGGTCCTGCATTTGCTCCGCGTTGGCGATCATGGTTCTAAATTTATAGATAGTGAATCGCCGCTTATTCAAACCTACGCGCGCCTGACGAAAAAAAACTGGGCCAGGTGACATCATTTTGACCAGAGCGGTCACAATGAGAAGAATCGGAGCCAAACATATGAGGAGGAGCGCGGACAGACCAAAATCGATAATCCGTTTGGCAGCCGCCGGCCAGGCTTCGCGGCAGCCCGGTACATCGATGACTCTGGAGTTTTCGTCCACGTCGCGCTCGCGAGAGTTAGAGGTTCCCAAGTCGAATGCGTGCTGGTCGAATCGAATTACGATCCCGTGATGTTTGCATTGGGAAACCAATTGAGAGGCATGTTCGTAGTACGATCGCAATGGCAAGTAGATTGCCGCTTCGTCGACGACATTGTGCCGGAGAAATTCGGCAAGTCCGGCAAAGGTACAACAGCGCTTGTAACCGGTTGCCTCGAATTCCCGAATTCTTCCCCAGTCATCATCGACAAAACCCACGATCTCGTAGCCTAGCTCTGGTAGCTCGGTGATCTGGCGGGCAAACTCGATGGCTCGTTCGTTCGTTCCCACGATCAGCAGGAATCTGCGGTTCTTCCCGCGGCGCCGCAGAGTCAAAAGAAGTGAATGGATTGCCAACCTTCCGAACATCATGCCGCACGCGGTAGAAAACAAAAAGACCAGAGCGAAGGGAAGCGTCACAATTCCGATATGGAATATCCTTGCTGAGACAATGAGGAACGCGGAGGCAGCCACTGTTGCCTTGCTAATCTCAATCATTTCCACTCGCCGGCTCGTCATTCTTTTCGAGATGTAAAGCCCAAAGATCGCGAAGAGATTGTGCCAACTAATTAGAAGTAGAGTGAAGAGAAGGCAATTAGCCACAGTAATGCGAAGGGCCAGCAGCCCTGCAAGGGTGACGCCTTTCGGCAAGGTATAGGCAATGCTTGCAAGAACAAAAGAACACACCAGAACGCAAAGATCGAAGATCTTCGCTAAATGTTTCAAAAATTGCCGTTTAGTTGGAATCATGGGTTTTCAAGGACTGCACGAACAGGGGTTTCTGAAACTCTGACTAATGATGGCCGTGCCTGGAACAAGAAACGCGGATGGGAATCTCCTATACAGACGCTCGGTATTTCTCGCGGTGTTTGATAGGCCCACTCATCGGGTACCTATGGGGTGCGGCCTTGTGAGTTATGCAGGTTTCCGTCTTGGGACGTCGTTTCGAATAAGGCTTGGACCTAAGCGGCTTCGACTTGATAGCCGGATATCCGTATCGACAGGGATCTTTGAATGAGTTGGATGGAAATAATCAAGCTGAGATCGTCGTTTTTCGCCAGAAGAATGCCTTCCACGCCATCGAGGCTGCTGCCGCGTACCCGAACGCGCTGGCCAACATTGAGAAAGGGATGGACCTGAATGGGAACGCCTCGGGTCAAAATGGAACGGACCGATTCGATCTCGCATTCCGGAATCGGGATACCAGCCCCTCGGACTCCGACGAAATTCGTTACCCCATTCGTGCGCAACACGGCGACCCGCGTCTCTACTGTCTCTGGAATTCGAACGAATAGGTAGCTTGGAAACAGCGGTAATTGAACCGTTTGTTTCCGGTCGCTCCATTGGCGCTTCGACGCCAGCAGGGGAAGAAAGACATTCAAGTCCTTCCCTTGCAATTCGGTCGCGACCCTCTTTTCATAACGGGGCCAGGTCCGAACCGCGAACCACGCTCCACTGGAGGAATGCGCGTTCGAAGCCGGAAACAACATGTCCGCTGCAGCTAGAGTATTCAAGGGAGAGGGCAAAGCTTCGCTAAACCCAGTCACGTCGGGCAATTTTGTTTCTTGGTTGGCCTAGACAAATACAGGTGGCATTGCAGCTCAAAATACGTCGTGGTATGAACCGATCCGATATTGCCCATTGCGCGCTGTCGGGTCAATACTCTTTTTTATGTACTATGCATTAATTAATTTTATAATATAGTATACATTCACGTAACTTCGTGCTTGAGAATAGCATGGACCTCAAAACGGCTTCTGTTCAATATTGAACAGGTCACGCCAATTGGGACGCGCCTGAAGCCGGACCCGAAATCCATAATGTTCAACGGAGAGAACCGTTTACAGAGAATCGCCGGCGGCCTCCCAGGACTGCATGCAACGGCGGCTGCACTTTTGGCCTCTCCGTCATGACTTATTCATTCCCCTTTCCTGAATCGATTGATAACAAATTCACGCGCGGACATGCAGCGCCAATCACCTCCGCAAATACCAGGTCAAGACTTACTTCTGCGGTCAAAGCGTTGAAAGATTCGCGCCAGTTTGCGACGCGTCTCCCCCCCCAGATACCTATCGCGTAGACGGCGATAAGAAATCGAAATAGAAGTCTCCGAGATTTAGAAATAGGCATCCTGTCCATGAGGAGCGCGCCATCAACAGCGGATTGCGTTAGACAACAATTCACATGACCCGAAACATTGCGTCGGCTCCTATGCTTTAGAAATTCGCGATTTAATCTTGCAATTCCTATGCCACTGTCCTGGCGGCTAATTTACGTGGTGCCATCTTGGAACAACCGATGCAGATAGCTTGTTCTAACGTATTCCGATGAAGATTACTTGCCCATGGGTCGATTCTGCGGGAATGCAGGCGTCACAAGGGGTTTGGCTCTTTTTCCCTTTCCTTCTCGGCATTCCCTAAATATTTCTCTAATGTTTTTCGAGCCATATCCCGGCCGCCTAACCCGAAGGCAATGGCCAACCCGAGCATCAGGGCTCCGAACACGATTGAGAAGGCTGAAATAACTGTCTTTCCCGCCACCCCAAGTTCCTCCAGAGTCATCGAGATCGTCAGAATCCAAATGAGGAAGCGGATCAACCAGCTGAACATTCTTGCTGAAGGGTGCCCAGCATTGACAGCGGCGAGGAGAGTTGCCCGGGATAAAAAATTCGCCGTCACTAGGCCCAGGAACACTATCAATATCCCCGCGAACACTTCTGGAATATATTGAATGACCCGCGAAATCTGCGCCTGAAAGCCAGCAATACCGAGGGCGTTGAGCCCAATCAGAAGGAAGCCGAACCACGTTACCCAAAAGATGGAGCGGGTTAGCAGCACCGTCATTGCAGGGAGATGGGCACTCCGAAGTACGCGCGAAGCCCCTACGACCTCGGAACCTCGGCTAAGATTTGTAAGACTCAAGACCGCTTGCAAAATATACTTGAGCGCAAATGCTACAAGTAGTCCGAGAGCTAGAATAGTCAGCATCACTATGATGCGTGGAAGAAAGTCAGCGAGCATCTGGACGATATGGCTATACGCCTGCGCTATGCCCTGCAGGATGGCTTGTCTCATGATTTCACCTCATTCCTTGCTTTCCACTTCTCCCTCAGATATGGCTTTTGGCGCTCAAATTCGGCGCACAGTCTTTCGCTGGCCGCTTCCATTTCCGCGGCAGATGAAGCAGCATGTTCAACCAGAAAAGAAAAAGTCATGCCTCGATAGAGGGGCGCCAGGGCCTGGACCAAATGGTCCCGATGAATGACAGCGTGATGGTAGGAAGTAGCAAAGTCATAGACCGTCCTAACCCACAGTTCAGGTCCAAATCGGAACTTGCTTTCCTCAAGCGAAACGGCACTCTTAATTTCGGCGTGGGTCTCCGGATCCAGAATGGAACTTAACATCGGCTCCAATTCCGTTACCCCGCTTTGGAACATCTCGAAGATTCTGTGTCGATTCAGGTCAGTTGGATCCGGAGTAAGCTCGTGGTCCGGGCCAATCGTATGCACCGTTTCCGGACTGTCGCGCTCCAACCACGCCGATTGGCGCGATTCAATGCACCAGAACAAATTTCCCACGGCCTGTCGAAAGAGCTCCACAATCGTCGTGCCGGAATCTGTCGGAGATTGTATTTTTTGACCGAGAAACGATTGGCAGCACCGAAAATTGGAAGCGATCGCTGAAATTCCCATCCATGCTTCCGGTCTTTCCCGAATCTGATCTTCGTTCCAAACGTCCTGATCCAGGCAAACCGCGGCCAGGCCACCGGAAAAGCCCCACTCATCCGAGTATAATTCCCGGATTCCGCGCCCGAACACCGCGCGGCTCATCGGATAAAGCAGATTCCTCGCCAGCAATCCTTGAAACTTGTGGCGAGTATAAAGCGGCGCGACAAAATCGAAATTGTCCCGGTAGACAGGCGTCAG
>Ga0210399_10004006_pt1 | contig 11453 bp, 9 predicted proteins | sample IncBWC14MmetaG_FD_150865 | JGI IMG/M metagenome (GOLD analysis project Ga0210399, IMG submission 150865) | Forest soil microbial communities from Barre Woods Harvard Forest LTER site, Petersham, Massachusetts, United States - Inc-BW-C-14-M | ecosystem: Environmental > Terrestrial > Soil >...
AAACCTGCCTCTCGGTGATCGTTGTCGAGGCATCACCGTTATCCGTGTTGATGAGCAGTGCGCTTGTTTTCACCTGAATTGTCGTAGCGACAGGGGCGATCACCAGCTTGACGTGGAGTGTGACAGGGGGGCCTAACAACACATTCACGGGAATGGTCTCCGTCGTGAATCCGGGGTATGAGACTTTGAGCGTATAGCTCTCTGGCAAGAGGAATGAAAACGAATACGTCCCTTCGGCGTCTGTCTTTGTACTTTGCAAAGTGCCTTTCGCGTTGTCCCTAAGTTCCACATTCGCGCCCGGCACAAAGTGATCACTCGAGTCCATAACTGTGCCAGTGAGGCTCCCGGATGCTGTGGTTTGGGCTATTAGGTTTGACGTGGCTACGACGAATAAGAGCGCGGTTATGACAACCCGGCCTATGAACCAGGATTTCATAAAAACCTTGTCACGAGCCCTGATTGTGTCGAGACGATACAGGAATCACAGAAATTGAGCAATCTCTTGCTGCAATGCAGCACCCTTCAAATATGGGCGCCAGGTGCTTTGACTGTGTACGGGCTACGAGTCGTGTACCGCTTTAGAAAGCCCTTATGGGAAGATTTTCTTTGCGGAGCGATTTTGGAACACGCCCTTCCAACTAGAAGAGACAGGCCTTACAGAGATCCATTTAAGGCTTCTTGCATGGCGAATCCAAAGCGTCGTTCGCGCGGTGGAATGAAAGAACCTGAAGGCCGGTAATAGGTGCGGAATCCGCACAAACCTCTTAGATGGTAGCTAGTCGCCCAAAATCGCGAGCTTTGTCCGGTTGGCGCTCGTTCGTGTGCTTGAGACGCGCCTAAGAATGAACCCGCCACCACTACACCATGCAATACCAGGGCAAGGAAGGCACGCCGATTCCAGGCGAGCGGGGAAGTTTACATCTTTTTGCGAGGTTTCTCGCTTATATGAATAGAACGAGGTTAGGACCACTTGAGAAAGGAGCTTGTCATGGAAATCGCACAACCATTTAGAAGGAAGATAACATCCGCTAAAGACGATGGGCCTCACGTCCCAAGGCTATATGCGGTGCTTCTTCTGTCCGTAATCGCAGCAGCCATTGCGCCCAGCACACGGGCGCAGGTCACAGATTTCGCCAATCTGGATGTGCCAGGAGCCACGTTGACACGGCCTTTCGACGTGAACAATTTCGGTGTGATCGTGGGTCGCTTCGACGACCAGAACGGAACACACGGCTTTGTCTACCAAGGCGGTTCGTTCACGGCCATCGACTTTCCGGCCGCCGGCTTGACGGTTGCAATCGGCATCAACGATTCGGGAGATGTCGTTGGGCGCTTCACGACGGCTGGCGTCGACCACGGCTTCCTCCTGTCGCATGGCATTTTCACTCAAATCGATTTCCCTGGCTCCATCGCCACCCAATGCCACGGCATCAACAGCAACGGCGACATCGTTGGCCGGTACATGAGCATGGAGAAATCCGGAAATGGAAAGGGGCTAGCGCACGAGCATGGTTTTCTGTTGAGTAGTGATCGCTTCAGTAGTGTTGATTTTCCGAACTCCGTCACCACCGACGCATGGAAGATAACTGATACCGGCGACATAGTCGGAGACTGGAGCAGCAACGGCAACTTTTTCGTCCACGGATACACCCTTCACAACGGCCAGTTCACTTCGTTCGATTTTTCTGACGCTCGCCTCACCGCATCACGCGAGATAAACGCGAACGGCCAGATGGTTGGGATCTACCAAAGCAAGCTCCTCAACGGGGGCACTTCCGCTCCAGGACGGGAACACGGCTTCGTAGTGATCAACGGATCCTACAGTGGTTTCGATTTTCCCGGCTCTGGCTTGACGGACGGAAACGCGATCAACGACTCCGGGCTAATCGTAGGATCCTACAAAGACAGCTCGGGTGCAGAACACGGATATATGGCGCTCATCTCCTGGAAATAATTCTAGGACAAGCGCTGATCTGTTCAATCCTGGCACAGGGAGCTTCTTGCAAACCGGCAACATGTCCAACCTGCGATCCCGGCACACGGCCACGTTGCTGGCGAACGGCAAGGTGCTTGTGACCGGGGGACTTGCGTTCAAAGTGGTTCAACTTGCGGGCAGTAATGTATGTAAACAAAAAGCTTCATTGTCAGCAACGGCGGAACTGTTCCCTTGAAGCGAGACCGCGCCCCTTGCATCGGAGGCACGATAGTGTTGAATTCAGCCTTCGGGGAGGACAACGATAAGTGTCTCTCAGGATAGTTCGTGCCAAACGATTTCCTACGAAGGTACCAAGGTCGAAGTTGATTCGGATTCTTTGTTTAGCCTGTGCGAAAAAGTTCTTCGAACCGTATTCGATTGGCTGTCCTAGTGAGGATCATGATCGCGATGAAATGCGGTGTCTTCGTCCTCTCTTGCAATCGGATAGTAAGGGAGTCGATTGAGCGTTTAATTCGGAAGCGGGCGGATTTGGATCTATTGGGAGCCCAGTATGCGCACGCCGATTCGGTTAATAGCGTCATCGAATCGGGCGCGGAAGTTCTGTTGGTTGATTCGCTGCCGTTTGTCCTCGAACCTAACGGGTGGCGTGCTGCGCCACAGGCGGAACGTCAACGAGTCAAAGTTGTCCTGATAGCTATGTCCGAGGATAAGAAGCTCTTTTTAAGCGCGGTGAAACATGGCGTCACGGGTTATGTATTGCAAGATTCTCCTTCGATCGACGTCATAAATGCGATTCGCACCGCAGCGAGCGGCCAAAGTGTTTGTCCGCCGCACTTTACGCGAGTGCTCTTCGACTTCGTCTCCTGTCAAGCGGCGGAACTGCCTAACGCACACATGCGCCAAAGATGGGGACTTTCGCGTCGCGAACAGCAATTAATACCTCTAATCGGACGCGGTATGACCAATAAGGCGATCGCAGCCGAATTCAACCTTTCGGAACAAACGGTGAAGAATCATGTCCATCGAATGCTGCGTAAAGTTGGAGTCGGTGATCGATGCGGAATATTCGAAGCGTGGCAAGCTCGCGCAGACTCTCTACTGTAAAGGAAGGGCACAACGCTGTAGAACGCTGCTCCACGATTTGAGTTGGAGCTTCCGGACTAGTAGGTTCCCGACCTGTGTGTAATGCCGCCTCCCATTCGGTCAATTGGCCTATGGGCGAATTCGTACGCCTCTGATGGCTTGGTGAATGTCAGCTGGGCAGGCGACAACTGTGCGGATAGGAGTAATAAACAAAGTAGCCGCAAGGTCTTCACATCCGATAACCTTGGTTGAAAATAAAACTACCTGTAGCCCCTTTGAGGTGTCAATAAATCACCGTTGCCTCAGTAAAACTCGAAGTGACAGGTGACAAGGTAAGCGCAATTGTTTCTGGCAAACGCGCCAAGCGGCTATTGAAGATCAAATGGATGTTGCGAACAGGGATTATCACCAGCTATCTCAGCTTGAGATACGTGGTGCGAAGAGGGTTTCGCAACATCTATCCGGGCCGTTCGTTGTGTCAATCTCAGGAGAAGCATATGATGCACAAACCGAAAGTCTAAATCGGAAATTCCAGCTGGAGGTGTTCTTTGCGAATCCACGTTTTGCGGATTTTGGCGCTTGTGCTGCTATGTGTTGCGGCGATGCCCTGCCGGGCCCAGGATAAAGTGACGATCCTCTACGATGCGTTCGGAGATTCGAAGGAGCTGACCAAAGATTGGGGATTTTCCGCTTTGGTGGAACACGATGGAAAGCGGATTTTGTTCGATACCGGAAATAATGCCGCGAATTTTGAACACAATGCGAAAGCCCTGAGTGTGGACCTGACGAAACTGGACTTTGTGGTGATCTCGCACCGGCACGCAGACCACGCGACTGGTTTAAGACATGTGTTGAGCGTGAATCCGAACGTTACGGTGTACGTACCCTCGGACGGGTCGAATGGGTTCGGGGGAGCGCAGATTCCGAAGGCATATTTGCGCGCCGATGAGAGCCTGCCTACCACGATGCGGTATTACGGGGGAGCAGCGCCGGAACATTTCGCGTCGGGCAAGCTGTATGACACGGGCAATTTTGTATTAGTCACAAATCAGCTGACGGAGGTAGCGCCGGGGATTTTTTTAGTACGAACAGTTTCGCAAAAGCAAGGGACGCTGGAACTGCCTGAATTGACGCTGGCGATTAAAAGACCTAACGGATTGCTCTTGGTAGACGGATGCTCACACGCCGGAATTGAAGCGATTCTGGAAGCGGCAAGCGTCGTGGATTCGAGGACTGAGATTGTGTTTGGGGGATTGCACCTGGTGACGACGCCGGTGGAAGAGATTGATGTGCTGGTGGAGAATTTAAAGACGAAGTGGAAGGTGCAAAAGATTGCCCCGGGACATTGCACCGGTGAACCGGCGTTTGCGCGATTGAGGAAGGCCTTCGGCGAGAATTATTTGTATGCAGGGTTGGGGACTAAGGTGGAGCTTGCCCAATAATTCGAGAAGAATGCAACGGAGGCTGGGTTCTTAAGAGCGCAATGTCCCCTTTTTGAGATACGTGGTGCGAAGCGGATTTCGCAACATCTATCCGGGCCAGCGCGTGCTCAGTCTAATTACAGCCGATATAAAATCGAGCTGCTGTTGTGTAAATGAATCGCGGCGAAGTGCCATCTGCCTTTGCGAACCTAACTGGAAATATCCTGCCCGGCATCTTGGAACGCGCGCTCCCTTGATGGCTGACTGTTCGAAGCCGCTTGTTGTAGCGCATCGCTGAGGAGTTCCGCCCTCTCCCGATAGACCGCGCTGAGCAGCATATATTCCGTGCTCTCTCTTCCACTTAGCTTGGACGCGACCATTTCGCAGTGCTGCGCAGCATCGTTCCAACAAGTTATGTCATTTTTCAGCAGGGAAAGGGCTTCCTGAAGTTGTTCGCTCACGGCTCACCTCCTAAAAAGCGAAAGTGGGACGGTTCGAGTATTTTTAACGCCACCGCGCAGATTTTGTCAAGATAGAGCCAAGCTTCATCAACAGCGCGAGCTAAACCCTCAGGGTATTCGTTTTGAGAATCGGGATGAAGCAGAATGACTAAGCGATGTCAGGTTTCGACGGCGGTTTTATCGGCGTAGCGGAAGTTGAGTCTTCACCCGGGAGTGGTTCAAGATAATCGTCACTTACACGGAGCGGCCCGATTTCATGGGGTTTGCCCAAAATTTCTTCTAAAGCGGCGACAAGTTTCGATGAGTTAGCTTTTGCAACGACTTTGCGAACGCCAATCTTCTTGGCTTCGGCTTCCAATTGCGCATTGTCGTAGAAGGTGTAAAGCACAATCGGAACGTGCGGCATGATCTTCAGGATTTCCTCAGCCGCCTGCAAGCCCGTAAGCATCGGCATCAAGAAATCCAAGAGAATCAAGTCAGGTTTTAACTCGGCAGCAAGCAAAACGGCCTGCCGTCCGTTAGCGGCTTGGCCACAGATAGTCCAGTCAGCTCGTACCTCGAAAGCGGCATCAAGCATCGGACGTATAAGGGCACTATCGTCTGCAATGAGAATCTTTGCTGTGGGCATTAAGCGCCAAACCGAAGGTCTCGTAGGGCATGGACGTGCTTCTAGAAGCATACGCCTTTTTATTTTGGCGCGCCCTCACAATCCCCGAACGCATAAAAAACAGAGGGACCCTTTGCTTACGGATAAGTGTTGGTAACAGGGATTATCACTACCTATCTCAGAACGAGACGGTTGTCAGTTGCGTCGGTCAGGTCCTGCTCGGCGCCCTCGAAGTGCTCGTTTTTTTCTTGCGGCTGGGCACAGAGCCTCAGCCATTTCACAAGGGAACCTCTCGAAATCGCGATCCCATGTCGCACTTTGCGTTAGCTAGTGATGAGCGGATTTATTAACAACTATCCGAATCGGGGAAGCTTGACTACTGTTTCCGCCGCAGTTCCGGTTATCCGGCCCTTCAGGGTCCTGCCACAATAGCCGCGCCCTAACAACGCTTTCCTACGATTACCTCATTTCCGAGAAGACGATTTTGCCGCCCACCATGGTCATAATGACGTGGGTTTTGGAGAGTTCGGCTGGGGAGGCGGAGAAAATATTCTGCGAGAGCACGGCGAGGTCGGCCTCCTTTCCGTTTTCGAGCGTGCCAAGGCGGTCTTCAGAAAATCGCGCATAGGCAGATCCCAGCGTGTAGGCCTTCACGGCCTGCTCAACCGTAATGCTTTCTTCGGGCACGTACGCGGATAAGGTTGGAACGGCGCCGCCTTGACCGCCCCCGTCGAAGGCGCCGCCGATCATCGCGCTGGCCGCAGCAGAATGCCAAATGGTGCGGCGAACTGCCTGCTGCACAGCGACAAAGGGATCGGGCGGCCAGGTGCAGGGCCAATCGCTGCCAAAGGCGAGCATGGCACCGCTTTGCTCCAGGCTATGCCAGCGATCCGTGGGCGTCTTGTCCAGGGGATTGAAGTTGGAGCCGATTTCGCTGCAACAAAATGATGGCTGCGTGCTGATCAGCACCGAGAGCTTGCCGAACCGAGGCAGATCCTCGGGCGGGAAAATTTCGGCGTGCTCCATGCGGAAGCGGCGATCGCGAGGATCATTGGCCTTTTCCACCTGCTCGTAGGTGTCCAGAACCATGTGCGCGGAGTCGCCTCGCAGAGCGTGGGTCATCACCTGAAAGCCCCGCTTGTCCAATTCCATTACGAGGCTTTTGTATTCGGCGGGATCGTAGGTGAGAGGCGGGATCATTCCGCTGCCGCCGTCGGCGAAAAATTTCACAAGGTTGGCGGAAACCCAATCATCATGATATTGCGTGCGGGCCCTTTCCAGGTCGGCGAGCAATTGAGGCGTCAAGTGATGGTTCACCGCGACGGCTCCAAAAGCGGTGCGGGTTCGGACTGTGAGCTCGCCGCGATCGCGCAAGGCGGCATAGAGCTCGATTTCGGGCAAGCTGCCAGTCGCATTTACGACGCTGGTTATGCCGAAGCGGTTCAAGTAATGAGAGGCGTCACGCAGCAGGGAGAGCTTTTCCTCCCGCGATAACGCCGCGAATACGGCGCGCTCGACCAGTTCCATGGAGGCTTCGAGAAGCAGTCCGCTGGGGTGGCCGCTGGCGTCGCGGATGATGTTGCGCTCCTCGGCGGGATCGGCCACCGGCTGATCGGTGATTCCGGCAATGGCAAGCGCCTTGGCGTTCACCCACAACGCGTGTTCGCTAGTGTTGTGAATGATCACGGGCCGGTCGGAAACTGCGCGATCGAGAAGTTCATGGCTGGGCACCGCAGGTGGGACGGTGCCAAAGTCGGCGAGCCCGAAAAGTATTTTGTCGTTGGGGTGGCTGGCGGCGAAGTCTCTGATTTTGGCTACGAGCGCGTCAGCGTTCTCCGGGATAGTGCTGTCTTCGGGTGTGGAAAGATTGAAGCCATGCAGTTCCATGGCGCCAAACCACATGTGCGTGTGCGAATCCGAAATACCGGGAATCACCGTTTGCCCGTGCAAATCGATTACCTCGGTCTTCGCCTCTCGCCGGTTCATTAGCTCCTGGTCGGTTCCGACGGATTCAATTCGCGTTCCCCTAATTGCCAGCGCCTCCACCCAGGGTGTTTTTGTATTGCCTGTGTAGATGTGACCGTGAATCAGTATCATGTCGCTGCCCAACGGCCGCGCCAGCGAAAATACCGCTGAAACTAAGAAGTACGCACCTACAAGTATTCCGCTGATTCTCATTCGATTCATTTGAAGGTTTTCCGGCAAGTCTTTGGGTCCACGGCGAGACCGATCGTCATCGGCAAACGATATCGCAGCCGCCTGAAATCCGTTAACAAAAAATCAACCAGCCGCAATTGACCTGCCTTTATGGGGAGGACCCGCTTTCCGCCGTGATCCATTGGGGATTGGGCGGATTCAATTTATTTGGTGCCTGATATTCGTTTGCTTTGTCGGCGGCCTCTCTTAGAGTCTGAGGGCGTGCAGAAAGCGGCTTGCTCGGCATCAAACTCGCTGCCACCACGCAATGCGTCGAGGCTGATTGTCACGCCGGTGGATCATTGCCAGCCGTAAGGGGACTTTAATTGGCAGCGGCGACTTTGGACTTCATACGAAAGCGAGCGGGCGGGGAGGCAAATTCACGCTTGAAGGCACGGTTAAACGCCGGCTCGGACTCGTAGCCGACTTCGGCAGCGATCTGCGCGACGCTGTGACTGGTGGACATAAGCAGTTGCGCACCGAGCTGCAGCCGCCAATGTGTGAGATAGGCCATGGGTGGCACGCCAAGGAAATGTCGGAAGCGTTCGGCTAGCACTGAGCGCGAGACTCCCACCCGTCTGGCCAGCTCGGCGATGGTCCACGGGTCAGCCGGTTGACGATGCACGAGCGCAAGCGCGTTGCCGATATCCGGGTCTCGGGCCCCAGCGAGCCATCCGGTCTGGTCCGGTGGTAAGAGATCTACGTAACGCCGCAGGGTTTCCGCAAACAACGCCTCGGACAGCTTTGCGACCACTATTTCGCTTCCTGAATGTGAGTCGACGGCTTGCCCGACTGAGTAGCGGATGCAGTTCTCCAGCCATTGACCGGAGCTGTCGCCGCTGATGCTGACCTTGAACATGGGAGGGAGCCCACCCAAAAAAGATTTGCTTAACTGAGGATCGCAAACCAGATAGCCGCAAATGAATCGGGTGATCTCTCCACCGCCCCCCATGCGCGCTACCTTGAGACCCTGCGAAAAGATTTCCTCAAGGAACTTGGCATTGTCTTTCGGCTCGACATCACGGCCGTTTCCCATCAGGTGCGAATCACCGTGGGGAAAGACGACAATATCCCCGGCAGAGAGCGTAATTCGCCCCGTCCTCGATATTCGCATAAGCTCGCCCATGCGTGAGAAGGTGATAGATGACCACGTGTCTGGGCTCCGGCGACAGGTATGGCGCCACGAGACACGAGGGCGGCGAGCGAAAGCTCCAAGGTGCGGAAAACTCGGCATTGTAGAACATCGCGCCTTCAAGTTTCACCGTCTTCAGCACTGTCGACAGGACATCCATTCGGGTTCCCGCACGATTGCCCAGACTCTGCGCAAAGTCACCTGGACGCTAAATCAAGTTAGTCACATACTACCGCGCCGCAGGCAAGAGAGCCAGACGCGCGGGTAAGTTCGGGCCGCCGTTGAAGTGCATCGTAAGGTTAGTCGAAGGAATCGCAGATGCAACAAGCGCTGCAAATCAATTCGAATGCTGAAGGAGACAACATATGCCGTTGAAACCTCGCCGTGACACTCACAAGGGCGTTCTGATTATGATCGTGCTCGGTCTGTTTCTCTGCGGCAGGATAACCGCACAGGAGCATTCGGCTCAGACTCAAGCGAAGCCAGCGACGCTGATGCAGGGCTATGGCGACCTGCATCACCCGGTATCAACCAACGACGCACAAGCCCAGCAATTCTTTGATCAGGGATTGCGTCAAATCTACGCTTTCAACCACGAGGAAGCGGCGCGCTCGTTTCAGCGTGCCGCCGATCTTGACCCCCAACTGGCCATGGCTTATTGGGGAGTGGCCGAGGCTATAGGACCCAACTACAACGATCCCGCCAGTGATGACCGTTTCGCAGGGGCCCATACGGCCATCCAGAAGGCGGTTGATCTCTCGGCTAGCGCTTCAGCCGCTGAGCAGGCTTACATCAAGGCCATGGCGTTGCGTTTCCCGGCTGATCCCAAGGCAGACCGCCGGCAGGCGGCCGACGCCTATCACGGCGCCATGCGAGAAGTGGCCAAGCAGTTTCCTGACGACCTCGACGCGGCTACGCTGTTCGCCGAATCCGGCATGAACCTTCATCCCTGGGGATTGTGGATGGTGGATGGAACTCCACGCGAGGGCACCGAAGAAATCGTTGCGACCCTCGAATCGGTCATCAAACGGGATCCCAACCATTTGGGCGCGATCCACTACTACATTCACTCCGTGGAAGCTTCGAAGTCTCCGGAGCGGGCTCTCGCTGGGGCTAACCGGCTGGCCGCCCTGGCGCCAGCGGCGGGACACATCGTTCACATGCCGTCCCATGTCTACATACGCACGGGCGACTACGCAGCGGCGGTCAAAAGCAATCAGGAAGCGGCGGCAGTCGATCAGACTTACATCGAGGCGAGTGGCGCGCAGGGCATCTACCCCCTGATGTACTACAGTCACAACCTGCACTTCATCGCCATGTGTGCAGCCATGAATGGCGACTACGCTGAAGCCAACAAAAATGGTGACCTGCTGGCCGCTCACGTGGCGCCCCATGTCAAGGACATGCCGCCGCTCGAAGGCTTCATGACCATCCCTATCGCGGTCGACGTGCGCTTCCACAAGTGGGACGAAGTCCTCAAGATGCCCAGCCCCGACCCGGGAATGAAGATCCTGACCGTGTTCTGGCATTTCGCTCGCGGCATGGCCCTGGCGGCTAAAGGTGAGGTGAATGAAGCCGAGGCGGAATATCAGGTCGTGTCGGAAGCTGAGAAGAATACGCCGGAGGACATGGTCTTTGCTATGCCAGTAAATAACAGGGCAAAAGACGTCCTGAAGATCGCAAGGGACGTGTTGGGTGCGAAAATTGCGTTGGCGAAGAAAGACAACGCGGGCGCCATCGCTCTGTTGCACGCTGCTGTGGCCGCACAAGACAAGCTCAAATACGCCGAGCCAGAGGACTGGTTCTTCCCGGTGCGCGAGTCACTCGGTGCGGCGCTTCTGATGAACGGAGACAATGCGGGCGCGGAGAAAGTTTTCCGCGAAGACTTGGACCACCACCCGCGCAACCCGCGTTCATTATTCGGGTTGCAGCAGGGGCTCAGGGCCCAGGGGAAGGAATACGATGCAGGCTTTGTGCAAAAACAGCTCCAGGCTTCGTGGAAAGGCGGAAGCACGCAATTGAAGCTGGATGACCTGGTCTGAACCTGCAGGCTCACAATCGGGAGGTAACAATTCTTCGCCCCGAATTTCGCGGACTAATGCGGATCAGGCCAGAATCATGACTAATCCGCGTTAATCCGTGAGATCCGCCGCGGAGAGCACATTAGTGCCGCACACATTTTGCCGAATACTGCCTCCGTCAACACAGTCAGAACGGTGCAGAACGAGGACGAACGGATAAGATACGGAGCGTTGTATTTGTTGAGGAATATAATAAAGTCCAAAATTTTCAAAACCGATCAGAACGGTCGTCTGTCTTATGAGCACGCTGTTCCGGATCCATCGTTCACCGGGCAGCGGCGATGGATGTCACTGTGGCAATCAGCGCAGAGCGTGATTAAATTTTCATCTGTGTCATCACCCAGTCGGCCCCGCGAGTGAATGTGGTGGACCCGAAGACGATCGGGGCGGCCACAGGTCTGGCATCGCCAGCCATCACGCTCCAACACCTCGGAACAGAGTTTGCGATAAGAAACTAGGTCCAGCCGAACTCTCGGTCGTCGTGGTTGGAAATCGTTCACTGAACTTTCCCCATTTGCTGCACGAATTCCATTTTC
>Ga0210399_10004007_pt1 | contig 11453 bp, 11 predicted proteins | sample IncBWC14MmetaG_FD_150865 | JGI IMG/M metagenome (GOLD analysis project Ga0210399, IMG submission 150865) | Forest soil microbial communities from Barre Woods Harvard Forest LTER site, Petersham, Massachusetts, United States - Inc-BW-C-14-M | ecosystem: Environmental > Terrestrial > Soil >...
GCGCACCGGATCGGTATTGTCGGGGGCGTATTTCAGCCCGCTGAAGACTGAGTCGCGCGCCTTCGATTCCAGTTCCAGGATGCTGTAAGCCTGCGCCTGCACGCCGTAGAGTGAGGCCAGCCGCCGTGAATTGGGATGTGCCGAGCCTAGTTCGGCCTCCAGCAGCAGCTGTACCTTTGTCAGGGCCGCATGTGCGTCCTGATCGACCAGGGTCTGCAAGGCGCGAATTGCCGGGTCCGCATTGGGTATGCAGGCGGCCGGCGCCGACAAGGGACTAAACGCCCATGCGGCCAGCAGCACGGCGCAAAGCCGCACCACCCCCGCTCGCGAGACGCGCCGCCCCGTATAGATCGATGTAGGCATGAGTGGGAACAAACTACGGGTTTCCCCGAATTGCTACGCCACCTAATGTCACGGTTTTCACCGCACAGCGCAGTTCAGGGCAGTCTGTGTGACCGAATTCTCAGGTCAAAATCGACCTGCGAACGTTTCTGGTGGCAAGCTTGCGGCAAGTGGGGCATTTTGCTTATATATCTTGCCGCGCAACAACAATGAGAAGGAACGGGCTGGTTATGTCATACACGTTTTTTGACCGCGAAAGCACGATAGCCGGGCCCGGCTTCAACCGCTTCATGGTGCCGCCCGCCGCCCTTGCAGTGCACCTCTGCATCGGCCAAGCCTACGCGTTCTCGACCTTCAACCTGCCCCTCACCAAGCTGATCGGCCTCTCGCAATCGGCGCCGGGCGACTGGAATCTGAAAGAACTGGGCTGGATTTTCTCGATTGCCATCGTTTTTCTGGGGTCCTCGGCCGCCGTGTTCGGACGCTGGGTGGAACGCGTCGGACCGCGCAAATCGATGTTCGTCGCGGCGCTGTGTTTTGGCGGCGGATTCCTGGTATCCGCGGTGGGCATTCGCTTGCACCAGCTGTGGATCATTTACTTGGGCTACGGCGTGCTCGGCGGCTGCGGCCTCGGCATCGGCTACATCTCGCCGGTTTCGACCCTGATCAAATGGTTTCCCGACCGCCCCGGGATGGCCACCGGCATGGCTATCATGGGCTTTGGCGGCGGCGCCCTTATTGCCGCTCCGCTATCGGTGTTGCTGATGGCAAATTTCAAGACCGCAACGTCCAATGGCGTGCTCGAAACCTTCGTCACCATGGGCGTGATCTACTTCATGTTCATGATGATCGGGGTGCTTTCGGTGCGGGTACCTGCCGATGATTGGAAACCCTCCGGCTGGACCGCGCCCGCCAAGCCCAAACAGCTGGTGACCACCGCCAATGTAGCGGTCGATCAGGCCTGGCGCACGCCGCAATTCTGGCTGCTATGGGTGGTGCTGTGCATGAATGTGACCGCCGGCATCGGTGTGCTTGGTCAGGCATCCCCAATGATCCAGGAGATGTTCCCCGGCAAGGTGACCGCTCCCGCCGCTGCGGGTTTCGTCGGCTTGATCAGCCTGTTCAACATGATTGGTAGGTTCTTCTGGGCCTCCACTTCCGATTACATCGGCCGCCGCAACACCTACATGGTGTTCTTCTTGCTCGGCATCGTGCTGTATGCCGCGGTACCGACGACCGGCCACATCGGCTCGACCGCTCTATTCGTTGCCGCTTTCTGCGTCATTCTTTCCATGTACGGCGGCGGATTTGCCACCATCCCGGCCTACTTGCGGGATATGTTCGGCACTTATCAGGTGGGCGCCATCCACGGCAGGTTGCTCACCGCATGGTCGGTCGCCGGTGTGCTCGGCCCGGTGCTCGTGAACTACATTCGCCAGTACCAGATCGACAACGGCGTGCCCAAGGCGCAAGCCTACTCGATCACCATGTACATCATGTGCGGATTGTTGCTGATCGGCTTCTTGTGCAATTTCGCGATGCGCGCGGTCAAGGCCAACTACTATTACCACGCCCCAGCGGCGCCACAGAGAGCACCAGCATGAAACTTCGGCTCGCCGTGCTGTGGATCGCGGTTGGAATCCCGCTCGCGTGGGGAGTATTTAAAACGCTGCAGAACGCGATGAAATTATTTCAGTAGCCGCGCGACGCGGCGTTTGACGGAGGGAGTTAGCCATGCACATTCACCTCGGCCTCGCGCCGCTGGTTTCGCTCGTTGCCGGCATCCTCATTCTGGTGATGCCGAAACTGCTGAATTACATCGTCGCCCTGTACCTGATCGCCATCGGGCTGATCGGCTTATTCGGCGCCGGCGGGGAATTGCGCTTCGTGTGACAGATCGCGCCGCGCAGGCAGTGCCTCAATCGAAGGGATTTTTGCGGATGATGGTTTGCTCGCGATCCGGACCGGTGGAAATGATGGTGATCGGCACGGCGACCAGGGATTGCAGGCGCTCCAGATAGGCCCGGGCATTTGCCGGCAGATCCTCATAGCGCGTAATGCCGACGCTGCTTTCCTTCCAGCCGGGCCACTCCTCATAGACCGGTTCGCACTCACCGAAGCTCTCCGACAGCAACGGCGGGTTGGAGCTGATGCCGCCTGCGGTTTTGTAGCCCACGCAAACCCGGATGGTGTCGAGGCCATCGAGCACATCGAGTTTGGTGACGCACAGCATCGAACAGCTGCTGTTTACGATGGAGCGGCGCATCACCACCGCATCGAACCAGCCGCAGCGCCGCCGCCGCCCGGTAACCGCGCCAAATTCATGACCGACGCGGGATAGATGCTCGCCGTACTCGTCGAACAGCTCGGTCGGAAACGGACCTGCACCGACGCGGGTGGCATAGGCTTTGACGATGCCGAGCACTTCGTGCAGCCTTCGAGGGCCCAAGCCGGTGCCTGCAGCGGCGCCGCCCGCAGTGGTGGTGGAGGATGTCACGTAGGGATAGGTGCCGAGGTCCACGTCCAGCATGGCCCCTTGAGCGCCTTCGAACAGCACATTGCGGCCGTCGATGCATAATTGTTCGAGAATGCCGGTAACGTCTGCAACCAGCGGCTTGAGGCGCTCGCCTAAACCTAAGTTCGATTCCAGCACTTGTTGGAAGTCCACCGGCGCCCATTGGTAATAGCGCTGCAGAAGGAAGTTGTGGTAGTCCAGGATCTCGCCCAACTTCGCGGCGAAGCGCTCGCGATGAAATAGATCAGCGACCCGCAGCGCGCGGCGCGCCACTTTGTCCTCGTACGCAGGGCCGATTCCGCGGCCGGTGGTGCCGATGGCCTTCGCGCCCTGTGCCTTTTCGCGGGCGCGGTCGAGCGCAATGTGCGAGGAGAGAATCAGCGGGCAGGCGGGACTGACGCGCAGGCGCTCGAACACCGGCACTCCCTGCCCGATCAGCATCTCGGCCTCGCTGAACAATGCCTCGAGCGACAGCACCACGCCGTTGCCGATCAAACACTGCACGTGCGGGTGCAGAATTCCCGACGGGATCAGCGACAGCACGGTTTTCTTGCCGCCGATGACCAAGGTGTGCCCGGCGTTGTGGCCGCCCTGGAAACGCACCACGGCCTGCACGTGATCGGTCAAGAGATCGACCAGCTTGCCCTTGCCCTCATCGCCCCACTGCAGACCGATCAGCACCAGGTTTTTACCCATTGCGCGCCACCCACAACAATGCGAGCCCCGCCATCATGCTGATCAGCCCGCCCCAGCGCAGATGCGACGGCTCGGTTTTGGCCAGCTTGGCCATCAGCCGCTGCGCGGCAGCCGGGTTCACAAAGGGCACTATGCCTTCGAGCACCAGGTACAGCGCGAAGGCGCCGCCCAGGTAGCGCGCAAGTTCGGTCCAACCAATGTCCATCATCGTGTGGTTCTAGCGCTGCGGCGGCTGCGGCTGCGGCTTATTGAAATACTTGAAGAAGGCATTGTCAGGAGCCACGAGCAGCACATCCCCTTGCGTTCCGACAGCTTCGCGATAGGTCTGCATGCTGCGATAGAAACTGTAGAACTCCGCGTTCTTGGAATACGACTTGGCGTACACCTCGCTCGCGGATGCATCACCCTGGCCGCGGGTCTGCCCCGCCTGGCGCGCCGCGTCCGCCAGGATCTGCGTCTGTTCCTTGTTCGCTTCGGCGCGTGTCCGCTCCGCGACTTCCACGCCTTCGGCGCGCAGCTTGGCGGCCTGTGCCTTGAACGAGGCGCGCATGCGATCGAACACCGAGTCCTGCACCTGCTGCGGCAGATCGATCTTGGTAATGCGCACGTCGACCAGTTCCACGCCCAATTGCTCGGCGAGCGGCCGCGCCGTTTTCATCATGGCGCCGGTGAACTCGGCGCGCTCTGCGGTGATCACCTGCTGCAGGGTGCGCTGCGTGACCACGCTCTTGATGCTGTCCTTGACGGTCTCGCCGAGGCGCGCATTGGCGACCTCCTCGCTGCCGCCGGCGGACTCGTAGTAGCGGCGCAGATTCTGGATGCGCCACTTGACGTAGAAATCCACATTCAGCTGTTCCTGCTCGCGCGTCAGGAAGTGTTCCGCGGGATACATCTGCGTGAGGATGCGCTTGTCGAAGCGGGTGACTTCGTTGACCAGGGGAATGCGAAAGTGCAGCCCGGGCTCAAAATTCGATTCCACGATATTACCGCCGGTCGACTTGATCGCGAGTTGTCCCTCGCTCACCGTGAACACGCTGGCGCGCACCACCAAAATGACGGCCACCAGTCCCAGCAAAATAAACAGCAGTCGGTTTTGCATCATCGCACCGGACGCGCACGCGCCGGATCCTCGACTGGGGAGACCTGGATCTCCGGCAGCCGCTGCGGAGCGACGGTCATCGTATCGTTGGGCATCGAGATGGACTCGCGTCCGGGCGCGATCAACTTATCGAGCGGCAAATACAGCAAACTATTGCCGGTCTTGGCATCGACGATGACCTTGCGCGAGTTCTTGTAGACGTTTTCCATGGTCTCGAGGTACATGCGCTCGCGCGTGACCGCCGGCGCATGCTCGTACTGCGCGAGGACCTGATCGAAGCGCGAGGTTTCGCACTGCGCCAAGGCAAGCACTTGCAGGCGATAGGCCTCGGCATCGAGTAAATTCTTGGATGCCTGGCCGCGCGCGCGGGGCACCACATCGTTGCGATAGGTCTCCGCATCCTGCTGATAGCGCTGACGGTCCTTGTCCGCCTTGATGGCATCGCGCTGCGCATCCTGCACCGGTTCGGGCACGATCACGTCTCCCAATTTGACGCTGATGATGCGGATGCCCATGTCGTAATTATCAAGGGTTCGCTGCAGCAGCACGCGCGCGCGGTCGGTGATCGAGGGATCGAACGCCAGCGCCTTGTCGAGCGAGGCCTGTCCAACCGCCTCGCGCATCGCGCTCTCGCTGACCTGAACCAGCGTCTCCTCGACGTCCTTCACTCTGAACAGATATTTGACGGGATCGGGCTGGGTGTACTGAACCGCAGACTTGACTTCGACCAGGTTGGTGTCCGCCGTGAGCATTCTGGCATCGTCGGTCACGCTGTACTGCTGCGACACATTCACGATGCGCTTCTGTTCGATCGGCCAGGGCAGATGCCAGTTATAGCCGGGACCCGAGGTCTGCACGTACTTGCCGAAGCGCAGGATGACGGCGCGCTCCTGTGCGTCGACGCGGTACAGGCCGCTGCCGATCCAAACCGCCCCGATCAGAACTAAAATGCTGCCGAGACTGCGATTGAAGCCGGGTGAACTCTGCCCGCCCCCGAGCCCGCCGCCGCCGCCGCGCCCGAACAGCGCCGCCAAGCGGCGCTGAAAGTTGCGCAGTACGTCGTCCAGATCGTTCTGCGATTGTTGCGGGCGGTTCCAGGGATTACGCTTTTCCCCGCCAGGTTCGTTCCAAGCCATGCGTGATGCCTAATTATAAGTTGCGAAGTATGGGTTCATGGATGCGGAGCCGTGCATTCTATCAGGCGACTCGCTGCCCACAAGGAGCTTACGCGACGCGCTGTTCGCGGGCTCGAGGCGTGCCGACCAAGTTGACGCCCTTGGCGCCAAGTAATTTGGCAATTTCGGTTAAATCGAGTTCAACGTCCATCTCCCAACTGCCATCCTCGCATTGCCGTTCGGCGCGCACGGCGTTTCGCTTGTAAAGTTCGGATCGCACGGCGGCGGCCTTTAGATCCAGATGCAGCGTGCGGCGCACCTGATTGGGCCGCACCGACTGCGCCAGCGATTCGCGCAACCCGGGCAACCCTGCGGCGGTCACCGCGGACACCCAGGCCTGCGTCGGCGCACCATCCGGCCCCAGAATTGTTCGCGGCGTGTCGTGACTCAAGTCGATCTTGTTGAATACCACGAGTTCGCGGATCTCACCCGCGCCGATGCCGCGCAGCACCTCGCGCACCTGCTCGCGGCGTTCGTCGCGCAAGGGATCGCTGGCGTCGACGACGTGCAGCAATAGATCCGCGTCGCGCGCTTCCTGCAATGTGGAGCGAAATGCGGCAACCAGTTCGTGCGGCAACGCGCGCACGAAACCCACGGTATCGGCCAGCACCACCTCGCCGATCCCCGCCAGCTCGACGCGGCGCACGGTGGGATCGAGCGTCGCAAACAGCTGATCGGCCACGTAGGTATCCGACCCGGTGAGCGCATTGAACAGCGTCGATTTGCCCGCGTTGGTGTATCCGACCAGCGCGACTGTCGGCACCGGCACCTCGCGCCTGACGTGGCGGCCGGTCTCGCGCTGACGATCCAGCTTTTCGAGGCGCGACCGCAGCGTCCGGATGCGCTTCGCGATCAAGCGCCGGTCGGTCTCCAGCTGAGTTTCACCGGGACCACGCAATCCGATGCCGCCCTTCTGCCGTTCAAGGTGGGTCCACCCTCGCACGAGACGGGTGGCCAGATGCGACAGCTGCGCGAGTTCAACCTGCAGCTTTCCTTCGAAGCTTCTTGCGCGTTGCGCAAAGATATCCAAAATCAATCCATTACGGTCCAATACTCGACGGCCTGTCAGCTTCTCGAGATTGCGCTCCTGGCTCGGAGTCAGGGTCTGATCCACGAGGACCAAATCGGCCTGATGTGCTTCCGCGAACGCGCGGATCTCTTCGGCCTTGCCGGAGCCCACGAAGTACTTGGGGTCCGGGCGTGCCCGGGTCGCAAGCAACGTGCCCAATCCGACAGTGCCCGCGGAGGCGGCCAGAGCCGCGAATTCAGCAATATCGGTAGGGTCCACGGGATGACCGATGCCGACGCCGACCAATACAGCGCGCTCACCGCCCCGTGGACGCTCAAACAATTGCAGAGTGCCACCCACTCATTCGACGATTGCCGGTTCCGTCACTTCGCCATCTTCACCAGTCGGCAGCCGTACATTGCGTGCCGGCACGACCGTGGAAATTGCATGTTTGTACACCATCTGACTCACGCTATTTCTCAGCAACACGACGAACTGGTCGAATGAATCGATTTGTCCTTGTAATTTGATGCCGTTCACAAGATAAATTGAAACAGGCACCCTTTCTTTGCGCAGGGCATTCAAAAATGGGTCCTGCAGAGACTGGCCACGGGCCATGGGTAAAACTCCTTGTTTTTAGTGTCGTTTGTACTGCCGTATTACTTCCATGCGGCAAGGCACACACCCGATCAATGCTAGCACAGCGCGGCTCACGTTATACGGTAGACCTTTTCGCAAATCCGCCCTCTGACAGTGCATCAAATATCGCGCGTGCAACCTCCGGATGCATGGAATCCATCCACTGCGCGGCGGGCCGCCGACGAAGCCAAGTCAACTGGCGCTTCGCGAGTTGTCGCGTCGCGGCAATCGCTTGTTCGGTGGCTTGTTCCAGCGCGCAGTATCCGGCCAAATATCGCCATAGCTGTCGATATCCGACCGCGCGCATGGATGGATGTTCCGCGCTCAAATCGCCCCTTTCGTACAGGCTCCTTACCTCGGTAACCAAGCCTGCATCGAGCATCGCCTTGAATCTCAGTTCAATGTTGGTATGTAACTGAGCGCGTTCAAGGGGTGCAATGGCAAATTCGATGACATTCACGTCGGCAAACGCCGACACCCGCTTTCGTTGCAGTTCCGTGATGGGAGAGCCCGTGAGCCGATACACTTCCAGCGCTCGCTGGATGCGCTGCGGATCGTTGACGTGAATGCGCGCAGCCGCCTTGGGATCCACCTGGGCCAGTTCATCGTGTAACGCCGCCCATCCCGCCGCGCCGGCCTCTGCGTCGATGGCGGCGCGCACTCCAGGATCCGCCGGGGGCAGCCGTGCAATGCCGGCACTCAGCGCATGAAAGTACAGCATGGTGCCGCCGACCAGCAGGGGTTGCCGCCCACGCCGCCAGATATCCTGCATCGCAAGAAGCGCGTCCCGTGCGAATTCACCGGCCGAGTAGCTCGACTTGGGATCGCGTATGTCGATCAAATGGTGGGGAATGCGCGCGCGCAGCGTGTGATCCGGCTTGGCCGTGCCGATATCCATGCCCCGATACACCAGTGCGGAATCCACGCTGATGATCTCCAACGGCAGCTGCTCGGCGAGACGCACGGCCAGTGCGGACTTCCCCGCGCCGGTGGGGCCCATCAACAGCACCGCGCAACGCTGGTCCGATGACGGGCGTTTGGACGCCCCGCGCTTGGACGCCCCGCGCATCAGCGTCCGCGCAAAAACAGCCGATCGAGGTCGTTCAGCGACAAGCGCACCCAGGTTGGGCGACCATGGTTGCATTGATCGGCGCGCTCCGTTCCTTCCATTTCACGCAACAGCGCGTTCATCTCCGGCAGGCTCAGGGAGCGCTGCGCCCGAACCGCCGCGTGGCACGCCATGGTGGCGAGCAGGTGATTGATCGATTCCTCTACGCGCCGCGAATGGCCCTGATCCAGAAGATCGGACAGCACATCGCGCACGATGCCTGCAGGGTCGCGCCCCGCCAGCAGGATTGGTATGGCCCTCAAGGCCAATTGATCCGGCGCCAAACGGGTCAGTGCAAATCCGAGCGCCGCAAATTCGTGGCTGTGCCCCTCGGCAACGTCGGCCTGCGCGGGGGTCACGTTGATGATTTCAGGCATCAAAAGTTGCTGCTGCGCCGTATTTCCCGACAGCAGCTTCTTCATGCTCTCGTAGAGGATTCGTTCATGCGCCGCGTGCATATCGACCAGCACCATGCCGTCAGCGGATTGCGCCAGGATGTACACGCCATGCAGCTGCGCGATCGCATAGCCCAGGGGCGCGCCGTTGGCGGCGCCGCGCTGCGCCTCGTCTTGCACCACCGCGGCGGACGGCCCCAGAAAGCTCCTGTAGGCATCCGCCGCCGAACGTGGCGCAGCTTCCGGCAGCATGAAGCGCGCTTGATTGGGACCCGCCGCGTGCGCTGCGTACGCACCGCTCGAGAGCCAATTCAACGGTGCGCTGCCGGCCGATTCGCTGCTTGGGCGCGTACTGCCAAGCGCCTTTTCCAGCGTCCGAAACACGAATTCATGGATGCGGCGCGGATCCCGGAAGCGCACCTCCAGCTTCTGCGGATGCGCGTTGACGTCCACCTGGGCCGGATCGAGATTCAGATAGAGCACGTAGGCGCAGAACCGGCCGTGAAACATCACGTCCTGGTAGGCGAGACGTGCAGCGCCGGCAATCAGCTTGTCGCGGACGAAGCGGCCGTTCAAATAAGCGAATTGCAGGTCAGATTGGCTGCGCGAGAACGTCGGTAGGCCCGCCCAGCCCGATAGGTGCAAGCTCTCAGTGTCATACTTGAGTTCAATGACGTGGGCGGCGAACTCATCGCCGCAAACCTTTGCGACTCGCTCCAGGCGCGCGGCAGCACTGGGCGCCGCCGCCAGCGTCCAGATCATCCTGCCGTTGTGGATCAGGGAAAAGGCTACATCGAAGCGCGACAGCGCCAGGCGCTCCAGCATGCGCACGATGTGCTGGTACTCGGTGTTCTCGGTGCGCAGAAATTTGCGCCTTGCGGGCACGTTGAAAAAGAGGTCGCGAACCTCGACGCTGGTTCCCGGGCGGTGCGACGCCGGCGCAGGCGCGGTAACCGCCCCATCGCGGGCTTCCACCGTCCAGGCATGCTCAGCCTGCGCGGTGCGCGAAGTCAGCGACAACGCGGAGACCGACGCAATACTCGGCAGCGCTTCGCCGCGAAACCCCAAGGATGCGACGTTTTCAAGGTCCGCAAGCGAGGCGATCTTGCTGGTGGCGTGCCTCGATAGCGCCAGCGCCATTTCGCGAGCGTCGATGCCAACGCCATCGTCGCGAACGCGGATCAGTCCGCAGCCACCGTGCTCGAGTTCAACCTCGATTCGGCGCGCGCCGGCGTCCAGCGCATTTTCCACCAACTCCTTGACCACGGAAGCCGGACGTTCGATGACCTCGCCGGCGGCGATTTGGCTGATTAAGGCATCGGGCAGTAATTGGATGGGCAATGGCGACCTCGGGCGTCGCGCATTTTCGCATAAGCGTGAAGCTTTAAGGGCGCACGATCAACCGCGCGCAATCCGCTACTCGCCGGCGCCGGCACCGGCACCGGCAGCCGAGCCGGCCGACGCGGGCCGCGGCGCGCCCGCCGCTGCGAGTTGGGCGATTCGGGTGCCCGACGGCGGATTGGCATAAAAATAGTCATGCACGCCCTGGTGAATCGCGCCTGCAAGTCTTGCCTGGTGTGCATGCGTGCGCAGCCGCTGCTCCTCCTGGGGGTTGGAGATGTAGGCGGTTTCAACCAGCATCGAAGGTATGTCGGGCGCCTTCAATACGATGAATCGCGCCTGTTGTACTTGATGCTTGCGAACCTCTCCAGCCTGGGCGAGTTCGTGCAGCACGCTGGTAGCGGCCACCTGGCTGGCATTCAACGCCGCCGATTGCGACAGATCCAGCAGCACCGAGGCCAGCACATCGTCCTTGTCGTCGAGCGAAACCCCGCCGATCAAGTCGGAGGCATTTTCCCGCTCGGCCAGCCATCGTGAAGCTTCATCGGTCGCGCCGCGCTGCGACAGGATGTATACCGACGAGCCGTCGATGCTGCGGTCGCGTATCGAATCGGCATGTATGGACACAAACAGGTCCGCTTGCTGGGCGCGTGCGCGGCGCATGCGATCGGGCAGGGGAATAAAATAGTCGCCGTTGCGGGTGAGAAAGGCTTTCATGCCCGCCTCTGCATCGATCTTCGCGGCCAGTTCGCGCGCGATCGCGAGAACCACGTCCTTCTCGCGAGTACCGTACTTGCCGATTGCGCCCGGATCCTCGCCGCCATGGCCGGCGTCGATGGCGATGATGAGGTCGCGGGCATCCGCCCGCGCATGCTGCACCTTGATCGGCCTATCGGCGCGCGCCGCCACACCCAGATCGACCACCAGCCGATAGCCGTAGCGGTTGTTGGGCACCGTGAGAAAACTCTTGGCTTGGATGGGCTGCGTCAAGTCAAGCACGATGCGCAACTCCCCCGACGGGCGATGCGCCATGCGCACTTGTTTGACGTTGCCGGCACCTGTGGACGGGGTGTGTGCCGTTTTTGCGAGCCGCGCGCCCGACACATCCAGAACCACCCGATCGGGATTTTGCAG
>Ga0210399_10004011_pt1 | contig 11448 bp, 15 predicted proteins | sample IncBWC14MmetaG_FD_150865 | JGI IMG/M metagenome (GOLD analysis project Ga0210399, IMG submission 150865) | Forest soil microbial communities from Barre Woods Harvard Forest LTER site, Petersham, Massachusetts, United States - Inc-BW-C-14-M | ecosystem: Environmental > Terrestrial > Soil >...
CATAAGGGTTTACCGGGCGCGAGAAGATTACGTACCGAGCGCGAAGTTCACCACCTGGCTGTTCCGGATCGCGACCAATTTGGCACTGAATTCGGTGCGGGACAACCGTTATCAGCGGATGGAAATCTCACTAGATGCACCGGTGACGGTGGATAGCGAAGACGGCGATGAAAAGACGATGGATGTCGCCGAGAAGCACCCGAACATCGAGCAGCATTTAGTCGAGGAGACGCGAAAGAAGATGATCCGGCACGCGATCGATAAATTGCCGGAAAAGCAGCGGGCGGCAGTGCTGCTGCACAAGTATCAGGAGCTGGACTACGGAGAGATTTCGAAGATTTTGCAATGTTCGGAGAGCGCGCTGAAATCACTGCTCTTCCGGGCTTACGAAACGCTGCGAGTGGAACTAGCCCCCCTCGTGGCGCAGCACGGCAAGTAGAAGAGGTCGGGCCAGAGGGGAAGGACGTTATGAGCTGTGGACGGATGGAAAACAAGATTTTGGGATACGTGGACGGGCGCCTGAAAGAAGGCGAACGGCTGGAGATGGAGAAGCATCTCTCGACGTGCGCGGCGTGCCAGTTGCGCGTGAATGAATTCCGCGCGGTGAATGTGTTGCTGGATGAGTTGCCGATGATCGAGCCGTCGCCGGCGTTTGACATTCGGATGCAAGCGCGAGTGGCGGCGGAGCCGGCGAAGCAGAGCTGGTGGGCGTGGTTTATGCCGTCGCCGAGGATCGCGTTTGCGGCGTCGATGCTGCTGCTGGCGACGGTGTGGCTGGGCTCGCGGCCCACGGAACATCCGGCGATCGCGGAGCAAGACTTGCCGGTGGTGGATAGCGCGGACTACGAGGTGATCTCGAGTTTTGCGCCGCTGGCGGATTTGTCGCAGGCGGCTTCCGATGATGATGACGCCAGCGACTCGACCGCGTCGCAGCAGATGTAAGGAGCCATGAGCAGAAAACTGCAAATCGGGAAGTGGATCGCGGAGCTGGGAATTTGTCTGGCCCTGGCGACGCCGGGCTTCGCGCAGGTACGGGCAAATGGGCAGCAGAATCGCCCACCGCAGAATCAGCACCAGCAGAAAGAACAAAATCATCAGCAGCAGGCCGAGCACCAGCAGCGGCAGCAAGAAAGGCAGCAGCGGCAACAGGGAAATCAGGGGGCGCGCGAAGCCCAACGAAACGCGAACCGGCCGCCGCAGGCGAACGCGGAGCGGAATAATCCGGGGCCGCGCGCGAACGGGAATTCGAACCGACCGCCGTCTGCGTACGCGCCGCCAGCGCGAACGCTGACTCCTCAACAGCGGCAAAGAAATGAGCAGCAGTTCAACCGATTGTCACCGCAGCAGCAACAGGAGTTGCGCGACCGGCAGCGGGTCTGGGGCGGATTGACGCCGCAGCAGAGGAATCACATCAAGAACGATGTCTTGCCGAGATGGCAACAGCTGCCGGCGGACCGGCAGAGGGCCATTCGAAGCCGGCTGAACGTGTTGAAAAACATGCCGGAATCCGCGCGCAACCAGCACCTGAATGATCCGAACTTCACGCGCGGTATGAGCGAAGAAGATAAAACGATGTTGCACGACCTGAGCCATCTGCATGTGGGCGGGGCGCCGGAGCCGCCGGGGGAGTAGGAAAGTTGTTAGTTGTTAGTTATAAGTTTTCAGTTTCGGTATGAGGCCCTTCGAAGCCTAACTACGCATCTAATCTCTCCTTGTTGCGATTCCAGTCCGCTTCAAAAACTCCACGATCAATACAGCTAGCAAGCAGGCGCCGCGTGCCGACGAAGCCAGGACAGGCGCTGCGCCCACTACAAAAAAACAATAGAGGCAAATTGGCGGCGCGAGTGTGCAGCGATGCGTTGACAAGGAGTCGCTAGTCGCGGCATGGTGACTAAGACAAGTTTTTTGCATCCAACGAGTGGAGGAAGAACATTTTGAATAGCGACCGCACTGCGGTCAGCCCGGCCGATACCACGCGCTCCCCGGCCGTTGCTCCACGCTTTCGTGCGATGCAGCATCGCAACTTCCAGTTATTCATCGCGGGGCAACTCATATCGTTAATAGGAACGTGGATGCAGAACATGGCGCAGCTGTGGCTGGTCTATCAGCTGACGCATTCCGCGGCGTTGCTGGGAGTCTTTGCCTTTGCGAGCCAGGTGCCGATGCTGTTTCTCGCTTCGCTGGGCGGGTATGTGGGGGATCGCTTCGACCGGCATCGCGGAGTGATTGTCACACAGACTATTTCCATGTTGTTGGCATTTGCGCTGGCGGTTCTGACATGGACGAATTTGATCGGCAAATGGCAATTGATAGTCATCGCGTTTCTGGTGGGCATCGTCAACGCGTTTGATGTGCCGATTCGGCAGGCGTTTTTCGTGCAGATGGTGGGGAAGGAGGATTTGCCGAACGCGATTGCGTTGAACTCCTCCATTTTCAATGGAGCGAGAGCGGTAGGTCCAGCGATCGCGGGATTTGCGATCGCGCTCGTGGGAGCGGGATGGTGCTTCTTCATAAACGGACTGAGCTTCCTGGCGGTGATTGGAGCGCTGCTCCTGATGCGGATTACCCCAAGAGAAATCAAGCCGAGCACGGATTCTCCGCTGAGGAATTTTGTGCAGGGATTCCGGTTTGCGATGGGCGATTTGCCGGTGCGGTCAACGCTACTGCTGCTCAGCACGCTGAGCCTTTTTGGATTGCAATACGCGGTGTTCATGCCGATCTACGCGCAGGACATTTTGAAAGGTGACGCGCGAATGCTGGGAATTCTGATGAGCTCGGCGGGAGTGGGAGCCGTGGCCGGAGCATTGCAGTTTGCGGCGCGCACGCATTACCGGGGACTAGCGCGGTGGATTGCGGGAACGTCGACAACCTGCGCGGTGTGCTTGATCATTTTTTCACACGCGAAGAGTCTACCGCTGTGCGTCGTGGCACTTTTCGTGGTGGGATTTTCTGCTACTTCACAAATGGCGGCGACGAATACCTTGATTCAAAACCGGGTGCCAGATGAGCTGCGCAGCCGGGTGATTGCGGTGTACGCGACGATGTTTATGGGAGTGCAGCCGATTGGGGCGTTGATCGCGGGCGGGGTAGCGAAACATTTCGGTGCGCCGGATACGCTCGCGGTGTTTGGGTCGCTGGTGCTGGTGGGGAGTCTGATTTTTATTTTTCGGGTGGTTATGAAGCTGGGAGAAACGCAACCCGCGGCGGCGGATTAAGTGGGATTGGGGCGGTAGAGCCAGGTGGGTTTCACAAAGAGCTGAGCCGGCGGCGCGGCGTTCATTCCCGCGATGATGGCGTCGACTTTGGGACGCTGCGGGGCGAGGGAGCAGACGGGATCGGTGGAAGCGGCGTCTCCTGCGAGGAGCAAGGCCTGGCAGCGGCATCCGCCGAAGTCCTGCTCGCGACGGTCGCAGGTTTTACACGGCTCTTGCATCCAGTCTTCTCCGCGAAATTTCTGGAATGTGGCGGAGTGTTCCCAGATTTCACGGAGGCTGCGGTCTTTAACATTTTCAAAGGTGAGACCGGGAATGATCTGCGCGGCATGGCAGGGGAGCGCGTCGCCGCTTGGAGTAATCAACATTAGCTTGCGGCCCCAGCCGCCCATGCAAGGCTTGGGGTATTTGGCGTAGTAATCCGGGACGACGTACTCGATTCGAATCCTGCCTTGAAGACGATCTTGTGCGCTCCTGATGAAAGCGAGCGATTGGTCGAGTTGCGCGCGGGTGGGGAGAAGATTTTCGCGGTTGGCGAAGGCCCAGCCGTAATACTGGACGTTGGCAAATTCGATGCGCGTGGCGCAGGAAGACTCGGCGATGGCCAGCATTTCGCCGAGTTGATCGATGTTGCGTCGGTGAATGACGAAGTTGAGCGTGACGGCGACGCGATGCTGCTTGAGCCAATCGAGTACGCGGAGCTTTTGCGCGTGGGATTTTGTGCCGGAGATTTCGTTGGCGGTTTCTTCGCGGGCGCCTTGGAAGCTGAGTTGAAGGTGATCGAGGCCTGCGGTTATTAGCGCGGCGAGCTTTGTTTCGTCCAGGGGCAGGCCAGAGGTGATCAGATTTACGTAGAGGCCGGCAGAGCGGGCGGCGCGGACGAGTTCGACGATGTCGGGGCGGGCTAGGGGTTCGCCGCCGGTGAAGTCGGCTTGAAGAACGCCGAGTTCGGCTGCTTGCTGGAATACTCGTGACCAGACTTCAGTGGAGAGTTCGTTGGCGCGGGATTGCATTTCGAGGGGATTGGAACAGTAGACGCAATGCAAAGGGCAGCGGTGGGTTAGTTCGGCGATTAAGGCTAGCGGGTTGGCGAGGGTGAAAGTCATAGTTAGCCGGGGGGAAAAGCGCCCGCCTCAGAAGGCGGCCGCTACAGCTCAAAGTCTAAAGCACGATCTTTTTGCAGGAGCGCCAGATACCCCAGGATGTCCTGCTCGACTTTTTGCGGCTGGGCTTTGGAATAGATTTTCTGCAAGTCGGTGATGATTTGCTGGACGGTGTGCTTGCCGTCGCAGCGCTCGACAATCTCCAAACTGGGGCCGTTGAGGCGGAGGGCGCGTTCGGGCATGAGAAGGACGCGCTGCTGGTTGCTTTCACCGAGACGGCAGCCTGGGGCGAGGCGGGGGCGGCTATTCAGTTCGGGAGGCATCGTCAGTTTTTCAAGATTCCTTTGCGGGCTGGAAGGCGCCGGGGGGCGGCCAGCCGGGGTTGACGTAGGCAAAGTAGAGAGCGTCGAGCTGAGCCCAGAGAATGTCGCACTTGGCACGCAAGGCGGCGTGGGCGGCGTCCTGCTCCGCGCGAGTTTGCGCGTGCTTAACAACCCAGGCAAGGGCAAAGTCGGCGTCCTCGGGAGCTTGCGTTAAGCGACCGGTGAAATAATCGAGGCCGCCGGAGAGCCAGGGGTAATGCTGGCGCAGGCGGTCCATGCGAAGAGCGATGAGTTTGTGAGAGAAGAGTTCGGTGAGAGACGAAGCGACAGCTTCGAGGTGCGAGCGAGAGGATACAAAATCGACGTAGGCTTGAACGGCGAAACGCGTGGCGGGAAGAATGCCATTGCCGCGGAGAGCTTGTTCGCGTGCGAGGCCCGTGGCTTCCACGAGGCGCAGCCACTTCTCGATGCCGCCGGGCCTGGTGCCGTCGCCGTCGTGATCGAGGATGCGCTTGCGCCATGCAAGACGAAAAACAGGATCTTCGCTGCGTGCGAGAATGGCGGCGTCTTTGATGGGAATGCGGCTCTGATAGTAGTAGCGATTGAGCGCCCAGGCTTGAAGCTGGCCGCGGGTGAGCTTGCCTTCGTGCATCAGCAAGTGAAAAGGATGCTTGTGGTGGTAGCGCTCCTCGCCGATCGCGTGAAAACCGGCAATGAATTCGGACTCTGAGAGCAGCGGCTGTTCGAGAACGTGATTGATGGAGGGGGTCACAGGTTGAACTCCATCCCATCATAGGCGATTTCCCATCCGGCATCACGCACGGCGCGATGTTCGGGACTCTCTTCGTTCAAAATCGGATTGGTATTATTGATGTGGATGAGTACGCGCTTGGTCTTGCCGAGACGAAACGGGCGCTTCAGCATGCCGCGCTCGCCCCAAAGAGGAAGATGGCCCATTTCGCGAGCGGTCTTGCGGCTGCGCTTGGCGGAAATAAGTTCGTCGTCTTTCCAGAAGGTGCCATCGAGAAGGGCGAGGTCGCTTTCGTCCACCGAGCGCTGCCATTCTTCGCCCTGTCCCGCAATGCTGGGTGCATAAAAAAATCTTTTTTCCTTGTGCACCAGTTGAACGCCTATTACGGCTTCTTCCGGCGGCATGCTGCCCCGCAGGGAATCACTCACGTAATCCGGAAAGCCGCCCAGCACCGGCACCGCCTTACAGAATAGGCCATCTTTTGCGCCGAGGGCAGTGGGAGGAACGAGTGGAATGAGCCGGTCGAGCGGCAATGGTTCCCATCTTACAGGCGGGTTTGAGCGGCTGAGGACCCGGAAGAGACTGTTTTCTTCGGTGAGGATGCGCCGAACTGCCTGAGTCGAATAGATTTGGAGCGGCTGGAACTCACGGAGATGAAGCAAGCCCATCACGCAATCCACATCAGCGCTGGTGAGTAGAATTCTGGAGATGGGGGAGGCGATAGATAGAGAGGTGGCGGACAACTCCGGTGTGGCCAAGATTTGCTGGCGGAGATCGGGAGAGCCGTTGAGGAGGAACCAGTGAGAGGGATCAGATGAGACTGCAACTTGGGCCTGCGTGCGCGGACGAGCCTTTACGGTGCCGGCTCGCAGGCCGCTACAGTTGGAACACGCACAATTCCATTGGGGAAAGCCGCCCCCGGCCGCCGAGCCGAGAACTTTAACGCGCATTCGAGCTCGGTCTAGAGCTCAGCGTTGGCGTAGGAGCTAACTTCGCAGTTGAGGTCGATCTCTTCGTGCTGAGGGGTAACCCATTCCATGGTAGAGGCTCCTTTGGGAGTCAAGTACGCTACGACTTAAGAAGAATAACATGGAATTAGGTTTGAGGGAATGGGGGACTTGAAGAGTACAGGCCGCGGCGGAGGATGGGGCCGGAGCGTGGGTGGGCTGGGAGGCGGGAGCGCCTTCTTGAATGATGCGGGGGAGCCAGGAGAACACCAAACATGAAATATCCATCGCAGCACATCAGAATTCGCTTGAGTTGACACTCACAGTGCGGGGAGTCAACGTTGACTTGAAGCAGAGTAAGACCCTTTCAGGCCGACATGCAAGTCACTCCAGACAGACCGAGTTTTCGAGTCCGATGGCCGGTTTGCAGCGGCCAACAACGTCCCTCGAGGAGCGTAAAGCGCTGGCTTTCCGCGCTTCGAATCGCCTTTGCCCTCCTGTTCACCACCTTTCTAGCCATACAGTTGAATGCTCAATCGCAGCCCGGGGACGAAGTCAAACCGGCTCCACTGCTCACGGGGAGCGCCGGTTTCATAACCACATTTGACGGCGGGGAACCGCACCTGCACCCCATTGCAACGCCTCTTCTTCTGGTTCCGATCGGACAGCGATGGGTCTTTGAATCGCGGGCAACGTTTGAATCGGACTTGGTCCAAGTGCCGGGGCAAAGCGGGTTTCACGGGACGGTTGAGAAGGAGGTTGAGTACGCACAACTCGACTTCATCGCTAACCCCTACATGACCGTAACAGTAGGGCGATTCCTTACGCCGTTTGGCATCTTTAATGAAAGGCTCTACCCCGTTTGGATTCGAAATCTGCAGTCGGATCCGTTGATCCTGCCGATTGGCATCGGTCCCAGCAATGCGAGCACGGGAGCCATGGTTCGTGGCGGGTTCAAGGCGCACCCGAAGTTCAACATCAATTATGCGGCGTACTTTTCGGCGCTTTCGACGGTGAATAAATTGGATTCCGCCCGATTCGCGGGGGGACGCGCAGGAATTTTTGTCCCTGCAGCACGCCTGGAAATTGGCGGATCCTTCCAGCACGGCCTCCAGGACGAAAGATCGAACGCATTTGGCTTCCACGCTATTTGGCAGCCACCCGCCTTGCCGCTCGATATTCGAACCGAATACGCGCGATCCATCGTGGGCAGCGGCTATTGGGTAGAATCAGCCTATCGATTGAGCCAGGTTCCGTTTCTCCAGAACGAACTTCGACGGACGCAAGTCGTGGCGCGGATGCAGCAGTATTTTGTGGGAGAAAACGCGAGTGACGATCTTCCGTCCGTGAACACCAGACTGTTTGAATTCGGCTTGAACTATTACTTTATTGACGGACTGAAGGCCAGCGCCAACTATGGGCGGCAGTTCAGCAGCGCAGGCAATTCAAACGTCTGGACGATGGCGATTACCTATCGATTCGTGATCCCGCTAGGACGCACGGGGGGCGAGTGATGGAGCGGAGATACATCCTGGTTTGCCTTCTTGGCGTAATCGCGGGGTTGACCATTTCCGCGATCGCGCAGGAGCACGCCAATCCAGCAAGTTCGCCAAGCGCAGCAGCGGCTGCGCCGACACAAAGCACGGCGGCGAATTCAGCGGCGACGCACACCTCCGCGTTGGCGAAGCCGGTTCCGGATGCAGCCGAGGAACGTGCACTGCGGATGGAAGGCGAAAAGAGATTTCGCACGAATTGCGGCCGTTGCCACCAGGCCCCGCACAAGTTTCCGCCGCGAGTGATGGCTGCAGCCATTCGGCATATGAGAGTTCGCGCCATGATCACCGATGAAGACATGCGGCTCATCCTGCGATACATGACGCAATGACGAGGATCCGGCAGTTTCTGGAGAGAGTGGTTAGCCAGGGGTTTCCGACGGCGACATTGTTGCTGGTGGCTTCGTGCAGCTGGGCGCAGAATTCGCAGCCGACGCCGCGAGTGATTGAAATCCTGGCGGATCATGACAGCCGGTACAAGATGGAAGGGCAGAAACAGCCGGCCATAACGGCAAAAGCAGGCGAGCTGATCACCCTGCGGATAACGGCGAGAAAGGCCAAGAACTTGAACCGGGATGGATCTATCCATGGATTCAGCTTGTTGCGAGCGAAGGATCGGAAACCTGTGCAGGACTGGGATTTTCTTCTCAAGCCGGGGATTCAGGAGTTCACGTTGGCGGCCCCCAGCGAGCCCGGAGAATATATTGTGGTGTGCACCGTGATCTGCAGCCAGGATCATGAAGGCATGAGTATGAGATTCGTCGTGACGCCGTGACCTGAAGTCAGGTCTATTTCGAGAGTATTCGAAGAGGTGAACGATTGATGAGAACAAGAAGAGCAAGATCGATCCTGTGGGCTGCGTTCTTGGTTTGCGTGGTGGCGACCTATCCCCTGGCTCGCGGAGGGGATGAAAAGACCTTCAAAGGCGAGATTGCGGACACACAGTGCGCGCTGAATGTGCATTCGCTCAGCCAATCGCACAAGGAAATGATCGAGATGAAACCGGAAGTGAAGACGAACGCTGATTGTGCGCGTTACTGCGTGAAAGAGCGCGGCGGAAGATTCGTCCTGCAGACCCCTGAGAAAGTGTACAAACTGGATGCTCAAGTAATGGCGGAACAATGGGCGGGCCTGAAGGTAAAGGTGATCGGGATTCTGGATCCGAAAACGGAGACCATTACTGTCCGCACGATTGAGTCGATCTCAGCGAATGCGAGCAAACCAACCCCGCCAAAGTGACCGAGCGAAGATTTCAAAGTTCTAATCCGCCAGAGGAAGAAACGCTACCACCAAGAATTGTTGGAGCCGGGATAATAAACCGCAAGCAGTTGCGGCACGCAAAAAGCAATTCATCTTCGCTTTACTTTCACTCCTATTTTTGAACATACGCAGGATTCCTCTTGACATGCAGTGAAAGCAGCCTATCATGTGGTGAAAAGTGGTAAGAAGTGGGTGGTAGTAGGGTGCGGTGGCAAGTTCGGGGACCAAGTAGACAGTTTAAGAGCGTTGTGGTGAAAGTGGGCATTTTGGCCATTCTAGACCACATTTTCGCGTTTGACACCGCAAAAAGCGGGGTCGAGCTGAGTGGAGCGCATGAAGCTGCGGGGAAACTGTCCGGCGAAGGTGGACGAGAAGGGTCGGTTGAAGATACCCGCCGTGTTTCTGGACGAATTGAAGGAGTACGGGAACCAATTTTATATCACCAGCACGACCGGTGAGACGGCGCGGATTTACCCGATGAAAGTTTGGTCGGAAATTGAAGACAAACTGGCGCAAATGCCAAGCACGAACCGGGCGAAGAGAAAATTTCTAATGCGGACGAGCTATTACGGGCAAACAGTGGAGCTGGACGGGCAGGGAAGATTGCTGCTGCCGACAGTGTTGCGCGAATCGGCGCAGACCAAGGGAGACGTGGACGTCCTTGGAAATCTGGACTATCTGGAAGTGATGAACCACGCAAGAGTTTTGGATCAGTTGAAGAACGAGCCGTACACGGACGAAGACGACAAGGCGCTCGAAGATTTGGGAATTTAGGGTCTTGCAAGATTGGCTGCGCCGCACACGCCGGTGCTGTTGGAAGAGGTGCTCGAATGGCTTCGCATAAAGCCGGACGGAACTTACATCGACGCCACGCTGGGAGCGGGCGGACATTCGGAAGCAATCGCAAGAAGATTAACTTCCGGCCGGTTGATCAGCCTGGACCGGGACGCACAGGCGCTGGGCCTGGCGCGGGCGCGGCTGAAGAGTTTCGGCGAGACAGTGAAACTGGTGCAGTCACAGTTCTCGAGGATTGCGGAGGTCGCGCAAGAGTTGGGGATTCCGCCGGTGGACGGGGTCTTGGCCGACTTGGGAGTTTCGAGCATGCAGCTTGATCAAGCAGAGCGGGGATTTTCGTTCCGCGAAGCGGCGGCTCTGGATATGAGAATGGATACTGCCAACGACGAATTGACGGCAGACGAGATTGTGAATCGCTGGTCGGAGAAGGAGATAGCCGACCTGCTCTATCGCGAAGCCGATGAGCACGATTCCCGAAGAATCGCCAAGGCGATCGTACGAGCGCGACCCCTACGGGATACCGCGCACTTGGCAACGACTGTGGCAGGGGCCCGAAAGCAATGGGGAAGGCAGAGACTGCATCCCGCAACAAAAACGTTTCTGGCGCTGCGGATAGCGGTGAATCGAGAGATGGAGGAACTCGGGCAGTTTCTTTCTCGGACCCCCGCCACAATGAATTCAGGAGGCCGCTGGGTGGTGTTGAGTTACCACTCGCGGGAAGACCGCCTGGTGAAGCATGCGTTTCAAGAGGGAGAGCGAGCAGGAACGCTCCGCGTGCTGACGAAACACGTGATCCAGCCCAGTGAGCAAGAGATGATGGGCAACCCGCGTTCGCGAAGCGCGAAGCTGCGGTGTGCGGAAAGAATGCCGGCCGCTTAGAGGCCTGCAAGGTATTGTTATGGCACGAAAGAAAAAAACTTCGGCGATGGCTGAGTTTCATACCGTAAAGCGGATCGACAATTCGCGCATCGTGCGCCACGTCGAGCCGGTAAAGATGCGCAGGCTGTTTCGCACGGTTGCGCTGGGCGGTGTGATCGCGACCTGTTTCATGCTGTACATCTACCAGCATTTCCGTTGCATCGACTTGAGTTTTCAGCTTGAGGACGTTAAGGGCAGGCAGGCGGAGGCCGCTTCGCTGAACTCCTCCTTAAAATTGGAAATTGCGGGGTTGCGCAATCCGATGCGCATTGATGTGATCGCCCGCCGCCAACTGGGACTGACTGAGCCGCTGCCGACGCAGGTGCAGGAATATGAAGCTCCGGATGGGGCCGAAGTGGCGACAGTACTTCCCGTTCGGGCGAATCGGGCACCGTAGTCTTTTTCTTCGAAGCACAGGTTTCGACAACCAGTTTTCTGTCACGCAAATGAATTTCCAGGCGGAGCGCCAGTCTTTCTGATTTCACCATGCCGGAAAACCGTGTCCACCACGCCGCCGCTTGCCGCATCTCAGTAAATTCCGGGCGCAACCGCAAAGCGGCCGATTTGCATGCTGGCAGCAAGCCGC